>JAESFW010000338.1_pt1 | contig 32476 bp, 20 predicted proteins | sample 9269481 | NCBI WGS metagenome assembly JAESFW01 (sample SAMN14515350, study PRJNA621654) | algae metagenome | isolation source: Lyngbya sp. HA4199-MV5 and co-occurring heterotrophs from soil with... | place: USA: Ahupuaa O Kahana State Park, Hawaii | collected 2009-07-21 | reverse complement strand
AGGTCGTTAAAATGATGATCCGCGCCGCCGGAAATTCTTGCCGGATGGTGACGATCGCATCCACTCCACCCATTTCAGGCATTCGCAGATCCATGAGCGTGACATCGGGCTGATGGTGGCGAAATTGCTCGATCGCTTCAAGACCCGTTGTGGCTTCAGCAATAATTTCCATCTCAGGTTTGTAATGCATGATGGTGGTCAAGCCATTGCGGATCACGGGATGATCATCAGCAATCAGGACGCGGATAGGCAGTGGGAGCATGGGAGTTAGGAGGAGGGGAAAGGGGGCGTGGGGGCATTATCGTCATAGGGCGTGCCACGTACAACCTCACTACGAGGCGTAGGAGTGTCGTCTGTGGCTTCGATGTAAATTGTGGTGCCGTCTTCCAAAGCGATCGGCGTGAGTTGTCCCATAGTCCTTGTTGTGCCTCTGAATGTGGTCAGTCAGCGTTTGAAGTCTCGGTCATTTTTAGGAGAGCGATCGTCTCCATCAGTGTCAGCTTGATCTTCAATGACAACCAACTTTCTCACGACTTCAGGTGTTTCGACCGTCTGAGCTAGCGTTGTCAGATCAAGCGGTCGATCGTTCTTCGGAGAATCAGTCGCCTCAGCGTCGATGATAATAAGCTCTCGCACCGTTTCAGCGCCATCGGCCGTGTTGCCAGTCCTTTCTGCCTCCAGATCCCGCTCTGTATTTTTGGGTGAACGGACGACATCTGGGTTTTCCGAGTCGGGCTGTTGCGTCTCTTCGCTCATGGTGAATCTCCTTGAGGTGAGGGGTGAGGGGTAAAGTCACTAAGGATAGTGGATTAAATAACTTGCGTAGGTTGGGTTGAAGCATGAAACCCAACACCCCGACTACAAAAGTCGATGTTATTTAATTCTTGTTCCTAAATGGAGGCAGCGTACTCGATCGCTCCCAGTGCTTTTAGGGTCGCTCGTTGAGCTGAGGTTAAGCCGATCGCGCCTGTGATGTTCATGCCTTCATAGGGACGATCGACTCGGAGCCTTTGCAAACAGGTGCCAGTGCTAACATTCCACATGCTGATGGTGCCGTCCTCACTGCAACTGGCGATTGTTTGTCCCTGATGATTGAAGACAACTGCCCAAACAATCTGACTGTGACCCAAGAGGGTCTTCAAACAGTTTCCAGTTTCAACATCCCAAAGTTTAACGGTATGATCTTCACTGCCACTCGCCAAGAGTCTACCATCCGGGCTAAACGCGACCGATCGCACGCGATGGCTATGTCCTGCCAACGTCCGCAAACAGCTTGCCGATTGTACATCCCAGAGCTTGATCGTCCGGTCTCCACTGCCACTGGCTAACCACTTGCCTGCAGGATGGAGCGCGACGGACAACACCCAATCAGTATGTCCCGTGAGCACTCGCAAACAGGTGCCTGTGCTAGCATCCCACAGCCTCACCGTCTGGTCATCGCTACCGCTTGCCAACAGGGTTGCTTGAGGCGCAACAGCGATGGCTTTGACGCGATGGGTATGTCCCTCTAAGGTTTGCAGGCATTCACCCGATCGTACATCCCAAAGCTTGATGGTGTGATCGCAACTGCCACTCACTAGCCTGTGACTAAAGTTGTCTAGAGACGCTTCATGACTGGGCACAAAAGCGAGTGTATGCACCCAATCTGTGTGCCCCCACAGCGTTTGCAGACATTCTCCCGTCCTGGTATCCCAAAGCTTGATAGTGTGATCATCACTGCCACTGGCAAGCGTTTGTCCATCAAGGTTAAAGCTAACCGAGGTCACAATATCGGTATGCCCTTTGAGCACCTGCGTAGACTCACCTGTCGCCACATTCCAGAGCCTGACCTGCTGATCTTTGCTACTACTTGCCAGGGTGCGATCATCGGGACTGAAGGCGATCGACGACACCCAATTACTATGGGATTCCAACGTGGTCAGACATTGCCCCGATCGCACATTCCACAACCGCACGGTTTGATCATCGCCACTACTCACGAGGGTTTGTCCATCCGGGCTAAAGTTAACGAGCCAAACTTGATGGGTATGATCCTGAAATGTTTTCAGGCATTGTCGGGTCTGCACATCCCACAGGCGCACTGTTTTGTCTTCGCTGCCCGTAGCCAGGATGCGACCATCAGGACTAAACGCCACTGCCCACACTTTCGCCTTGTATGCCGATAATGTTCCCAGATTGTCTCCCGTGTGGAGATTCCAGAATGCCACCGTTTGATGGTCACTCCCCGTCACCAACGTTTTACCATCGGGACTCAAGGCTGTGGCTAAAACCCAGTTGATATGGGTGGCGATGGTTTGCACACATTGTCCAGACGGAATATTCCACAAGCGAATAGTGCGATCATCGCTGCTACTGATCAATGTTTGCTTGTCTGGATGGAAAATAACGGTCAACACGCGATCGATGTGCTCGTGCAGCACTTGCAGACATTGCTTAGTTGTTACAGACCATATGCGAATCGTGTGATCATGGCTGCCGCTGGCTAACAGCCGTCCATCGACACTAAACGCCAGGGATTGCACACCGCTGGCATGCCCACGCAGCGTTTGCAAACATTGCCCCGTTGCCACATTCCAGAGCCGAATCGTTTGATCATGACTGCCACTTGCCAGCAGATTGCCATCAGGGCTAAACGCGAGACATAGCACCCAGGCAGAGTGTCCTTCCAGAGTAGCGCTTTGTCGCTTGTCGTCCAGTTGCCAGAGTTGAATGGTGCGATCGATTCCAGTTGCCAGCAAGTTGCCCTGCGGACTAAACACAACGGCTAAAATATCGCCGCGCGTTTGCGTAAATACTGATTTGGTGAAATCCGCACCCGCAAAGTTGACGTGATGTAACGGCACACCCTGCAAGTACACCTGCCAGAGCGGCAAGTTTGAAAAGTCATAGCCACTCAAATTGATGTCTAGCTGACTGAAGAGCTTGAGTAGATTGCCTGCGGCATAGCCCGGTTGTGAGAAAGTTTGAGCTTTGAGTGTTGCTAACGCCTGATCCAGACACTGTTTTACGGCTGCTTGACTTCCCAGTCGCACCAGTAACTGAGCTAACAATGGTTGAAGCAACAGGCGTATTTGGGTCTGCCGCAAATAATCCTCGGTTTGCGCTTTACTGAATGCGTATTGATCGCACAACGCCAACTCGCCGTTCACTAACTCCTCACTAGCCTGTGTGATTAAGCGTCCCGTGATATATTCCATCACCACAGGCTGTTGAGTGAATCGCATCTTCTCAGCCAGTGCTACTTTTTCCACCAGCGATCGCTGTTGCAGGGATTCCATTGCTTCCAAGAGTGACCGTGGCGCGATCGCAGGCACAATGTCTTGTCTTAACTCAGTCAGCGAAACGCCTTCCCGGTTGATGGCTAGCCAGTACATCACCTGCTGTTCCGAGTCTGACAGCCGATCGAACTGCTGGGCTAAAAGGTCGGCGATGTCACCAAACACAATGGTGCTGTGCTCCAGAAAGGCAGCAATATCGCCCTCAAACAGTTCTTGAATGGTAGTAGCAACAATCTTGAGTGCCAATGGATTGCCGCCGTAGTGTTCTATGAGCGCTCTCCCCGCTAAGTCTGTCAGGGTAAAGCCCTTCTCAGCGATCAACTTCTGCCCGTCCGCCTCAGGTAAGCCAGCTAATCGGAGCGATCGGATGAGTAAATCATTGCCCGCTTTGCTCTTCAATCCTCGCGGTGGTTCGCGACTGGTCAGCACCAGACAACTTTGATGGCGTGTCTGTCCGATGCTTTCCAACAATGGTCCGTAGCCTTCATAGCCTTCTCGATAGGCACCAGCACGCCCCTCTGCGATCAAAATCGATTCAACATTATCCAAGACCAACAAACAGCGTGAATGCCGCAAGTAGCCCAGCAGCGCATTAATCCTGCCACTGAAGCTCTCTGGTAGATCAAGCTGCCGTTGCCGGGACAGCACGCTTAACCAGTCTGCCAGGACTTCTTGCACGGGTGGTGCATTGCGGAGCGATCGCCAAATCACAAACTCAAACCCATCCTGGAGTTGTTCTGCCAGTCGGACAGAGAGTGCCGTTTTGCCAATGCCACCCATGCCCAACAGCATCACCAATCGGCACCGATCGTGGCAGATCCACTGCTCCAACGTGGCAAGTTCCGCTGCACGACCATAGAACAAGGAAACATCCAGTGCTTCACCCCAGTCGGTCACGGATGCTAGAGGCGGATCGAGAGTTTGAGTGCGGTGTGGGGTCAGAGTCCGCGCTTCCCTTTGCTCCCGTTGCTGCTCCTGCGCCTCCACAGGTTTCAGGTCGGCAATGTCTTCCGGATTGAGCGACAGCCGCTGGCACAGTTCCACGAAGGTGGCACGATCAACGGGTTTGCCCGTCAGAAAATTACTGACCGTGGCGATCGCCAAGCCTGCCTCTTCCGCCAAGGCGCGCTGATTCAGAAACCCATTGCGTCTGACCGCTAATTTCGCTGGCTCAATCCAATCTTGACGTACCCTGAGTGACCTGGTTGACATTGACCGTCCAGTAAGGAGTGCTCAAATTCTAGGCGGAAATAAAAGCGGTCACAAGTCATGACAAGTCAGGTTTTCTCAGACTCGAACTCAGTCAACTCTAACGCTTGATGGAGGTAGCAGTTTAGAGAAAGAACTTAAAAATGCTAACTCAAACGTCTCCCCATCATCATCTTGTGCCACTTGGAGACATTCCAGGAATGTACCATTCTCCTTGTCAACAGGAGTATCGAGTCTTTCTAAAAGCCATCCTTGACGGTTTAGCAGATGGGGTGTTGCTCTTGACGGCAAGAGGAGAACTAGTTTATGCCAACCGTTGTGCTCGTCAAATGTGCGCCCATTTAGGCGATAACTCCTTTTCAATACTGGGAGCCTCAAGAGTTTGGGAAGTGTGGGAGAGGCTGGTCGATCGTTGCAGGACTATTTCACAGTCGCCTTCTGTAGTTGAGACTGAAGTTAGAGATCGCAAAGCCAGTCTGCTTCGTATTCGAGCTCGCTGGCTGGATTTGAAGGAGAGCGATTCCTATTTATTAGTCACATTAGAGGACTACAATCAGTCGCTGCAAAATCTAGCGATCGCAGAAGCCATCAAGTATAAACTTACACCGCGCGAAGCAGAGATCTGGCTCCTACGTCGGTTAGGTCATACATACAAGGACATCACCACTCAGCTTTACATTTCCCTCAATACCGTTAAAAAACACCTCAAGAACATTCATGCTAAGCAAGAAGCCGTTCTTGATCAAGCCGGAGAATGTTAGGGCGTGTCATCAATTAGCTCCGAAACCTTGCGATATCAGCAGTGTCACGCCCGTCCCAACACATCAGGCTAGGGGCTGGAACCCTTACTGCAAGCAATGTGTAGTATTAATTGATGACAGCCCCTAGAGGCGTACTGATTAACTGAAATTTACTGGCTCCAGGGTCGAGTAGAGAAGTGAAATTTCTAAAGAGCGCTATTCTCCCACAGATAAAATAACCCTTAAGGGTACTATGTTAGGTCATTTTGTCCCTTTATAATCCGCATTGAGTAATCAACAGTTGCCACTTGATTTGTTTGCCCAATGATATAAACAACCTCTACAGTCAACTTGGAGCTGGCACTGCTGTGAAAGATCAATCGCTCAAGATTCTAATTCTGACTGCAAATCCCAAGGGAACCGATCCGCTAAGTCTAGGGGTTGAGGTGCGAAAGATTGAGGAAGCTCTAGAACGAGCCACAAGCCGCGATCGCTTCAAAGTTTTCGCCAAGTCAGCCGTTCGTACAATCGATTTACGTCGCGCTTTGTTAGATATCAGACCTCGAATCGTTCATTTTTCGGGGCATGGGGCAGCAACTCAAGGATTAGTACTGGAAAATGATGCGGGTAAAATCCAACTTGTCAGTACAGAAGCACTCGCAAGGCTATTTGGAGCGTTTGAGTTTGGTGAGATTGAATGCGTTCTACTCAATGCTTGCTATTCAGAAGTGCAAGCAGCAGCTATTCACCAGTATGTAGACTGTGTAATTGGGATGCATCAACCGATTGGAGACAAAGCAGCCATTCAGTTTGCTGAAGGGTTTTATGATGCGCTGGGAGCTGGAAGCACTTATGAGGAAGCTTATAAGTTAGGATGCAGCGCGATCGATCTGGAAGGCATCTCCGAGTACTTAACTCCTGTGCTCAAAATTAGAAAAAGAGCCAACAGTTCTCTTTCTAACAACAGCAACCATTCTCAACAGCCTCATTCACTGCCTTCTGCTCCTATCGGGGCAGATCTTTCGATGAAACCTTCTAAAACGCAGTCGATAGGAAATATCTCGACCGTTGGTAGCAACAATGCTTTTTCCATTATTCAGTCCGATGGCAATGTGAATGTGTCTCAAAATACCAGTCAAGCCTCTGTTGACACTACTGACCTGCAAGCGGTATTGGAAGCATTGGCGAGGCTAAGACAGGACGTTGAAACAACAGATGCACTTAATCCGATTCAGAAAAGCATGGTTGAGACACCCATCAAAATTCTTGAAGCAGAACTACAGAAGTCACCATCAAACAACACTGTGATTGGTCAAGCAGTTGCGGCACTGAAGCAGGGTTTGGAGGGCGTAGCAGTGCTGGCAGAACCTGTGGCAAAAGTTGCAGCTCTGGTAGCAAAAGCGTGGGTGATTTGAGATGAACCAAGAACCATTAGTCAATCAGCCAAGTCAGCAGCAATCCATTGGCAATATCAACTCTCAAGGCGATGATAATGTCATCAACGTCATTCAGGGAAATGATGTAGTTGTGACATTTAACGAAACAAAGATTATTCAGATTTCAGTTGATGAAATTAAGACACGGGAATTCAAAGAAGGTTCGCCATACAAAGGATTGAGACGATTTGAATCAGTTGATAAAAACCTCTTTTTTGGTCGCGATCAGTTCCTTACGGGATTAGTCGATGAGCTTACCAAAGCGAATTTCATTTTATTACTAGGGGCATCCGGTAGCGGTAAGTCATCCGTTGTACGGGCAGGATTGATTCCCTGGTTGTCACAGAAGCGGGGTTCAACGTTCACGGATCTGACGTTTACACCAAATGTAGAGCCATTCAACTCGTTCTATCAACGACTGCACGATCGCTACCAACAAGCGGATGCTCAGTTTGTCCTGGAAGGGAAAGCAGACACACTGACACAAACCATGAAGAGGCTGCAACCACCGAAAGATTTCTGGTTCATCTTTATTGATCAGTTCGAGGAGTTATTCACCCTTAGCCAAGCAGATCAACGCGATCGCTTCATCAGTAGTTTGGTACATATGATTCACACCTTAAATCACACTCAAAATGATTCGGTCAAAATTGTGGCAACCATGCGGGCTGATTTTCTAGATCGATTAAGCCCTTACCCAGGGTTGATTAAAGCGACGAATCAGCATCGACCGATGATTGCAGAGATGCAGTTAGATGAGCTGCGGTTGGCGATCGAACAACCAGCAGCACATCACGGGGTGGTCTTTGAAACGGGGTTGGTAGAGCAGATCATCAAAGATGTGCAGGGGCAGGCAGGCTATTTGCCTTTGTTGCAGTACACATTGAATTTACTGTGGGAAACAGAAGTACAAACAGGGAGTATTCGCGATCGGACATTGAATATTAGCAACTATCGAAATTTAGGTGGCGTGAGAGGTGCCTTACAGAAACACATCGAAGAGGTTTATCAGCGTCTCTCAAAAGCAGAACAGTTAGCCGCTCAGCGGATTTTTCTGAAGTTAATTGGTATTGGTGGCAATGTCGAATCAGAAACAGAATGGAAACCAGTGCGGCGGCGGGCAAGTCGAACTGAGTTTGATGATCCGTTAGAGCAAAGGGTAGCGGTTCGGTTGATTAATGAAAACCTGCTGGTGAGCAACCGCGAAACGCAATCACAAGAATCCACCGTTGAAATTGCCCATGAAGTCTTACTCACCTCCTGGACAACCTTGAGTACGTGGATTCGAGAAAATCGACTGGCGATCGCTCTCCGCAATCGATTGAATGATGATGTGGCACGATGGCAAAGCAAGAAGCCAGAAGATGAGCTTTGGGGCGGTTCAAAGTTAGAGCAAATTCTAGAACTGAGGCAGGAGCCAACGTTTAATCAAGTTTTAGGCGGATTTAGCTCAGCAGCGAACCAGTTTATCGATGCTAGCCTGGGTTTGCGCGATCGCGCACGGCGACGGCGGCTTGGAATCGCGATGACCTTTCCATCAATCATTGCAATTGCTGTCCTCATTTTTGCAGTGCAACAACAGCAAGCTCAAAAGCGGCTTGAGGCTGTTTTCTTAGACACTGATACAGCAGAAATTTTAAACGCCTTACCAAGCGTCTTACAGCAAGCTCGTAATTACAGGAAGCAGGTCGATCAGCTTGGAAATATAGACAACAACGACCAGGCGATCGCTTACTACCAAAGCCATAGAAGTGATCTTAACCAAGCATTCGCCTATTATCGCCAGATCCTGAGAGCAACAGGTAGGCTGCAACAGCAAGTGAAGAACAATGAGGACTTTGCAAAAACTTTGAAAGAAGGAAAGACGCTCCAGAGCACTTTACAGACGCTCAATGACATTTGGCAAGAAGCAGAGCAATCAATGGCAGATATGCTTCTTAAATATAGAATTCCTGAACTTAAGAAATACCTTTCTATGCAACCAAAACCCCAGATCGGGGAACTTTTACAGACAACTAAAAAAACTGACTTCGAGAACCAATATACCAAGGGCGCACTCCGAACAACTTATGAGATTTTGATGCAAAGCTCTGGTGCAGGAGCTGATCTCAACAATGATGGATTACTCCGAGATGCTCAGGAAGCAAACCAAATGCCCTGCAAGGTTCTGTTAGAGATTGAAAAGCTGTGGCGTGAAGGAACTCATCGGCAGTGCGGTTGGTATGGTCCGACCTCAGAACATGAAGACCCCAATTGTCAGTTTCTAGATCCCAACGCTCCTACATTAACGCGATCGACGTTTGGAGCCATTACAGAGCTTGTCACGACTCGATTGAATACCTGTGGCATTACTGCCTTTAAACCTTCACAGAAGTAGATACTGCTATGAGCAACACTACCTCGATAAAACCAATTATCTTTTCCTTGTATGCATTAGCCGTCATCCTGGTAGCAATGTCTGGCTGGGCAATTGTCCAAAAAAGTGCTGTTAGCAGCCAAACGAAAGGACCCAGCAACGCTGTCGTAGATGCCTTGAGTGGAGCAGTAAGTAAACGCTCCGATGAGACAGGTCAGTCTATCCGACTCGATCGCTCCGATGAACTGCTGCCCAGCAATATTTTAGAAGTGCCGGGAAGTAAAGGCGGAACAGAACATTGGGTTCACCTGCGCTTTCGAGGTGTGCGTAAATCTGCATTAGTGCAGGCAGGAACTGACCCCAACTACACCGAGTACCGTTTCCCTTGTCAGTACAGCAAAGGTACGGGACTGTGGGGATTGAGACAAACTAACAATAATGGCTGTGAGCACATTGGGGTTCAATCGCGAGGATGGCGAAACAAACACAAAAACATGGCTCAGAAGCCAGCCATGGCTAAAAATGCCCACAGAATATTGATTGCCCAAGAGGACGCTTCTGAACTGACCGTTCGACCTGTGAATGCTTTGACCCTGGTTTATATTCACGAGAATGGTGGAAACACCGTGATCAATGTTTTGACGGGTGCTGCCAGGGTCAAAAGTGGAAATACCATCACAACGGTTGGTGCAGGTATCCGATATACCGACTTTGGAGACGGTAAGCGAGGAGAGCGTAGCGATATGCCTGAAGAAACCTACAATTCACGCCCGCTGCAAATCTTCTTAGATCCGAATACCTGGTCTTCAGACATTCGCTTTCAAGTCCAGGAGTTTCAGAAGGCAGTGGATGAGGCAAGGGAACGCCCAATTCCCGTTCCCACAACTTCTCCAACTTCTTTCCCCGATCCCAATAAGCCCGGTACTAATAATCCACCGCAAAAATCTCCGGAATCTCCACCTGCAAGAAAGCCTGCTCCTCAAACTAAACCGTCCCCCATCATTAATCCATCCCCTAACAACAGCCCAAAGCTCAATTAGTAACTATCCCGCAAACAGGTGTGTTTTATAACGCCTTGTATCAGTCATCCTCTCAACACTTCTTTCCAATTCTCACAATCATCTCTTATGCTGAAATTTACTCATCTCCGTGGCAAACTGTATCATCTGGTCTCAAAACAGCGTAGTCTTGTTTTGCTTTCTACCATAGGCTGTGGCATTGCAACGTCTCTTCTCTGCACTGCTTTACCCGCACAAACAACCCAACCATCAACCACAGCAACCGATGCTGAAATGGGTTGGGAGTTTTTGGGTAGCCGTGATCTCAATCAAACAGAAGTTACCGAAATTGAGTATCACGGAAACTGTCCAGGGAAAGATACCCCTTCTACAGAAGCAAAGTTTACCTCAAGTAAAACGCCCCCCGCTCCCGGACGACGGGTGACGGTAAGGAACGTCACTAGAGGGCTTGCTAGTGATCCCTATCCTTATACCGATCGGGAGTATGACAAAGGACGATCGTCAGAATCGACACAGATGATCTTTGGTACTAGACATAACGGCAAGCATCTGATCGTTTTACAAGGTGAAAACAGCTTCGAGTATGATATCCGGCAAGGGAACCAGGTGATCGATTCTGGCACATTCACCGCCACAATCAACCTGAATCAGGATGCTCGCGAACGAAAGGCTATTCTCAGCACTAATAAGGTTTGCATGAACTCTCAAGTAGCGCTCAATTTATGTGCAGATATTCGAAACCGTATGGAACTCAAATGTCCTGACGGCAAAGTGATTGAGTCAAAGCTTGAACCGAATATTTCTGAAATCTCTACGCTTATCGCTAATCAGAGCAGTAAAAGCATGACCTTTACTTTAAACGGTCAAATAGAGAGATTATCTCCTGGCGAGAGCAGAATGGTTACTGGAACCTCTTTAAGCCTCAGCTTTTTGCCCTGCCAGAGTTGCGGGCAGCTAAGAACAATGAGTTTACAGCCTGGTAAGCGGTATCAATTCAAGAAGTCGCTATATATTGGAGGACAAATCGATCTGGGAGATTATCCCAACACTAGCCTTTAATGGCTTCAACCGCTGTAACTTCTAGCCAGAATGGTTCCTCGACAATGAGCCAATCAATCAGGATAATTCCAGCATTACTCAGTTTTAAACCGACTCCTGTTAGGCTTGCGACAACGGCTACCAGTGGACGTATGAAACGACTCACGCGGGTGATTCCGTGGTTGCTGTAACAGCCGTACTATCGTCAGCAAGTAGCCATGAGTCTGCTCAATCGGTGATCGGTTCTAGCCACAACGAGACGTTTGAGAATCTTGAGAGCAATGCGATAGAGACTCAGAGACCGTTCAATCGGTGATTGGTGCTAGCCGCAACGAGGCGTTTGAGATTCAAGCGCTGAAAGCGGGGCAGGCAATGCTTCACTTTAAGCAAGCGCGATCGTGGGAACAGAACCAACCGCCGCGTAAGGAATACCAGATTGAGGTTGTGATTCAATAGCGGACAATCGCACTGTCCAGTTTCTCGATCCAGTCTTCTCCACATTTCGTGATTCATCTCATTCAGGAAAGCATCTCATGCAACGAATCTTGATCCTATCAGCCAATCCTAAAAATACAGACAAACTGCGTTTGGATGAAGAAGTGCGAGAAATTCAAGCTGCTTTAGACCACTCCCGAACCCGTGATCAATTTGAGATCGTGACTCGATGGGCAGTGCGAATTGATGATTTACAAGCCATTCTTTTGGATCAACATCCTCAAGTGGTTCACTTTTCTGGGCACGGCGCAGGAAGTCAGGGTTTAGTGTTGGAGAACGAAGCGGGGCAGGCACAGCTTGTTGGCACTGAGGCACTGGCAGGGTTATTTCAGTTGTTTCAAACAGATGTTGAATGTGTCTTTCTCAATGCCTGCTATTCGGAAGCTCAGGCAGGTGCCATTCATCAGCATATTGACTGCGTGGTAGGGATGAATCAAGCGGTGGGGGATAAAGCCGCGATTAATTTTGCCCGTGGGTTTTATGGATCGCTGGGTGCAGGCAGACCTTATGAGGAAGCGTTTGAGTTTGGGCGCAATGCGATCGATCTCAAGGGGATTCCAGAAGCTTCAAAGCCTGTGCTGAAGAACCGGAAGCGCTTTAGAGACAGCCCACCGCTTAGCCAGCCAGTCCCTCAGGTGAAAGAGAACGAAGAGCGTAGCCCAATGCACCAAAATCGATCGGTTTCAATTGGCGGCAATATGACGGGCAGTGTGATTCAGACGGGCGATCGCAATACGGCTTCGGTGCAATTCCACCAAACCACGCTGCCGCCAGCCAAGAGTGTAGACATTCAAGCAGAACTCAAAGCTTTACAGGATCTCTTAGCGCAGATCGATAGCCCCGATCGACGCAAGATTGATCATGCATTGGCTGATGTTGAGGACGAACTCAAAAAGCCGCAGCCCGATAAAGCGGAAGTGGGACAGGCGTTGGAACGAGCGTTGAACTATGCCCAAAAGGCAGAGGGTTTTTCGGCAGCGATCGAAAAGTTACAGCCCCGGATGACGAAGGTTGTTGCATGGCTGGGAGATAACTGGTACAAGCTCCTTAGCGTAGTCAGACTAGGGGCGGGCATTTAGCTGCGGTGTCTTGCCAAAGCGTTCCCAAACGAATCTAGTGACTGCTGAAAGGCATCCGTTGGGTCTTTCACCCACTGCTGAACGATCGAAATGGTGATTGATGCTACTGAATCCATGACCTTTAACGCTTGAAGCAGCCAACTTTCTGTAAGTGATATAAAAATTAGTGCCATTTTCCGTTAGCAGACTAAAATTTCTGTAACGACTCAAGCTCTCTCGTGAAATCTTGTAAGCTCAGTCAAGGTGCCTTCTATCATGGAAAATTGTCTCAAGACGACGTTGGTCTGCGGCTTTGGGCTGGCGATCGCCGTTAGTGGTCTGGTCTCAGGACGAGCATTGGCTCAAGTCACGCCCGATCGCACGTTGGGAACGGAAAGCTCGGTTGTGAATCGGGATGTGATCATCAAGGGATTGCCGAGCGATCGCATTGAGGGCGGTGCGAGGCGTGGGGCAAATCTGTTTCACAGCTTTCTAGATTTTAATGTTGCCGCTCAGCGAGGGGTTTACTTCGCCAACCCGACAGGTGTAAACAATATTTTGAGTCGGGTGACGGGTAGCAATGCATCAAATATTGCCGGACGGCTGGGCGTGTTGGGTGGTGCCAATCTGTTTTTGCTGAACCCAAATGGCATTATTTTTGGACCCAATGCCAGCCTGGATGTGGCGGGATCGTTTATGGCGAGTACGGCGCGGGATCTACTGATGGCAGATGGCACGGTGTATAGTGCGACGAACCCGACGGCAGCTTCGTTACTAACGGTAAGTGTGCCGCTGGGCGTGCAGTTTGGCAAAGATCAACCCAGGGCAACAATCACGAACCGGGGTAATTTGACGGCTGGACAAGACCTGACACTGGAAGCTGGCAATCTAGATTTGCAGGGGCAGTTGCAGGCAGGAGGCAACCTGACGCTAAAGGCGACGGATACGGTGAAGATTCGCGATACGGTGACAGAACCATTTGTGGCGCGATCGGGTGGGAATATGCTGATTCAGGGGAATCAGTATGTTGACATTCTGGCGCTTAATCACCCAACTATCATGCCCTTTGTTAGCAGTGGCAATCTCACTTTGGTCAGCGATGGAAACGTTTCTGGTGATGCTCACTTCGCTAGCGGTGCCAGCCTTACAATTCTCAACTCATCCGGTGGAGTTGGCAGTTTTGTTAGTCTCAACGATCCAGTTATTCGAGCAATTGGAGATGTTAGTTTTGGTGATTACACAGGTGCATCACTCAAGGTAGAGGCAACAGGTAGTATTCAGGGTGGAAACATTACTATTAATTCGCCTGATATCGTTGGTTTTCCAATAAACGACCCTGACAGAGCTAGCAGATCTGACCCAACCCGCTATCGCACCCTAACTTTGCGTGCAGGAGTTGCGGCAGATTTAATCACTGCAAATGTGGACTTCCCATTCAACCAAGGAACACCTCCAACTCAGTTTCAATCTCCAACACCTCCACTGGCTTTACCAGCAGGCAGCATCAAGGTCGGTAACATCTATACTGTATCAACAGCAGTTGATCCTATCACTAATTTACCAGTACCCACCATTACTGATCGTGCAGGAGATGTGACGCTTGAAGCTCGAGGACAGTTCTCTGGTGACATCTCTATTAAAAGTATAAATGCTGCAAGCAGTATACCGGGCGACTACAGCATAATCAGGATTAAATCTAATGCAGGCTCGGTTTCAATCCTTGGAAACTCAGCAACTGGTGGAGAGTTAAATGTAACGAACATAGACCCAGAAGGTATAGCAGGAGATATATTTATTGATGCTGCCCAGAATGTAGACATCAGCAATAGCAGCCTTGAGAGCAAAGGCAGGTTTGGACGAATTATCATAGGTCAAAATAGTGCTGTTGACAAGCTTACTATTGATAGCAAGAGTTCCCTCATTGCTACAAATCAACAAAGTAGAGATGGCGGAGTTATTGATCTTAAAGCTGGAAGAATTTCAATCAAGAATTCCTTTCTCACTACTCAATCTTCTGGGCGGGCAAATCCTGGCAAAATTAATCTTACAGCTACATTACCATCAGCATTATCATCTGAAGGAGAAGCAATTGATTCAATCAATCTAACTCAATCTATAATTGATTCAAGTATTCGTAGCTTCTTCCCAGATGGGAATATAAACCCTGCTGAAGGCGTAACCTTAAACGCTACAGATGCTAAAGGTAGTATCAAACTTGAATCCAACAGCCAAATTACGACGGCAACAACGGGCGGAAATATTCCAGGTCGTCCCATCGCCATCTCAGCTAACACCTTTATCCTGGATAATTCTACTCTATCAGCAACTACTTCTAGCGATGCCAATCAATCACCAACCATTTCTAAGGATGTCAATGGTGGAGATATTTCCATTACTGCACTTAATGGCTCAGTCACTTTAAGGAATGGCAGTTTCATCAATACTGCTGTCCTCAGTAGCTCAAAGGCGGAGAAAGGCGGAGATATTACGATCAATACTGGCTCATTCTCCCTAGAGGGAGGAGCAAACGGATCGAGAATACAAACGAGAACCTACGGCATAGGTGAGGCAGGGGATATTCAGCTTAATTTTACTAACGCTGCGACCATCACCAGTACTTCCCCCGCAGCGCTTTCTAATGCTGCTTTGCCTCCAATTCTCAGTGGCATAGTAACCTCCTCTGAAGAATCTGAAAAAATAGTCAATGGAAGACGTGAAAAAATAGTCAGCGGTCCCGGGGGCAGCATCACTATCAATCATCTTGATAATCAAATAGGAAAATTGACTCTAACTGCGGGTGGCTTTTTGAGTGCTCGCACTGATAGTTCTAGCCCCGGTGGTAACGTGCAGATCAATGTTCAAGATTTGATTGTGCAGTCAGGGGGGCAAGTGATCACAACCAGCTCTGGAAGCGGTAAGGCAGGTGCGATTGAGGTTAACGCTGCTAACAGCGTCAGTATTGAGGGTAGTAGACCTGCTCAGGGAATTTTCGCCTCTCCCTTTCTCTCCTCCACTCTACTTTCTTTCCCTCCTTTGAAAACGAGCGACGATCTCAGTCTAATTACTCAAGATGTTAATCAAAAAGATAATATTGAGGATTTAGGTATTGAAGCACGATACGCTTCCATACAACAGAAAGTGAGTAGTACAGCTTTTGTCTATTACTCATTCGATGTAAAAGAGGCTGGAAGCCGTGTTGTCTTTGATATCGATAATGATCCGACCAATACTACCAATAAGGGTACTCAAAGCTCCGGCATTGTGCCTGATACGCAGATCTCTCTGTTTGATCAGCGCACAGGTCAACTCCTAGCAAGTAACGATGATTCACCTGTGACCATAGGTGGTAGTGGTGAAAAAAAAATCGAAGGAAGGACCGGAGAAGGAAGGACCGGAAGTAGTAGTTCTCTTGACTCTTACCTTTCCTTCCACTTTCCAGAGCGTGGCAAATATGTTTTGGCAGTTGGGCGCTTTCGTTCTGGTAACCCTGGTGGTGCACCACTGCAAGCGGACGACACTTATACCCTTCAAGTTTCTCAACAAATTCAAGGAAAACTGCTACCTCCTGATTTTGATCCGCTCACTAGTCGCAATCCCAGTCAGGGAATAAGCAGCGGTTTATTTGCTCAAAGTACGGCTCCAGTTGGTGCTGCTGGAAGCATTACAATCAATGGTAGTGGAACAGCACAATTAACTTTGCAGCAAGGAGCAGTGATTTCTGCGTCTAATGTAGCTGGTACAAGTAATGGAATTACTCTACAGGGGTTAAGTAAGTTACAAGTAACTGATAGCTTGATTTCTACCTCTACCAGTGGAAATGGTGGAACAGCTGGCGATATAACCGTAAATACTAGTGATTCCGTTGCACTAGCAGGCAGATTTCAGTCTAATTCGCCTAACCGTGCTGGCTTAGTTGCTCAAGCAACTGATGGGAATGGCACTGCTGGCAATATATCAGTCACCACGTCTCAATTGAGAGTAGCCGATGGAGCAGAAATTAATGTCAGTAGCCGACAAGGAAACGCAGGCAACTTGTTTGTTTTTGCTGATAGCGTCACTTTAAATCAAGGAACCCTCTCCGCTACCACCGGGCAAAATAAAGGAACTACAGGAGCCAACATCTTTCTGCTGGGTAATGGAGCATTTAATCCAAATAGTCTACTAACTTCTCCGCTAAATTCTCAGCGCATCCGTGAAGAGTTAGAAGCCTCACCTGCTCTAAATTTTCTGTTAATGCGTAACGGTAGCCAAATTACTGCGAATGCAGATCCGAGCAGTGACGCGACTGGTGGCAATATTTTCATTAACTCTGAATTGATATTGGCAACCGGATCTGCTAATAAGATTACAGCTGACGCAGGGCAGGGTAGAGGTGGAAACGTATTTATTGTTGCGAAACCGCTAGGAATTTATAACATCGAGTTTCGTGCATCCGGTACAGTCACTCTCAATGACATCACAGCAACTTCACTGGCTGGGTCTAGCGGCATTGTCAGTATTGCGATCCCCGATGTGAACCCGGCGCGGGGGTTGAATCAACTGTCGATCGACCTTGCAGATGCCTCCAAAAAAATCACCCCCATTTGCCCGATCGCGGGACAACAGGGCGCAAGCAATCAGTTTGTAGTGTCTGGTCGTGGTGGTCTACCCGAAACACCCGCCAGCACCCTCAGCAGCAACGTTCTGGTTGGCGAGCAAGCCACGGTTGCTACTCAGCCTGACACCACTCAACCCAACGCCACATCTAACCCTACTGCCAGCACTACAGAAATTCCATCTGGCATTGAAGCACAGGGCGTTGAACTGGGGGCAAACGGAGCCTTCATCCTCACTGCCCACGCTTCCAGCGAAGATCCGCATCCATCCTGGCAACCATTCCAACGCTGCAACCAACCATAAAGCAGGTTGCAGCAGCGATTTTGTGATTGCAATTTTTTACTCATTAACAACCCATTCAGAGCCTCTAGAAGTGATGGCACACCTTAAACGCGATCGCGCGAGCCACCTCAAACCACCCCCCAAACCTCGCCTCAAACCAGTGGGTCACAGTGCATTGCGTCTGCTGGCTCAGCTACCAATTGCTGTCTCTTTCACCGCCTTCTGCCTCAGCCTGCCCTTAATTGGTAGCGCTCAAACCAACATTACTCAGGTGCCTGCACCCAACGTACCGCCCTTGCGACCGCAAGATATCACCCCTCGTCCAACACCCTCTCCTCAACTGCCTCAGATCCCTTCTCCTCAACCCTCCCCTGGCAATTTGCTCCAGGAGCCATCGCTTCAACAACCCGAAGAAACAGCGCCCGATCGACCCTTTCAGTTCCAGATCACCGCGTTCAAATTTGAAGGCAGCACCGTCTTTAAAGATGATGCATTGCTGGCAGCGATCGTCGAAGCGCTAAAGCTTGATCCAGCCAAACCGCTACCACGAGTGTTTACCTTTGCCGAACTGCTAGAAGCGCGCTCAGCCATCACAAAGCTCTATATCGACAAGGGCTACATCACTTCAGGAGCCTTGATTCCTGCTGAGCAGATCATTCCAAAAGAAGGGGGAGCGGTCACCATTCAAATTGTGGAAGGCGGTTTAGAAGACATTAAAGTCACAGGCAATCGACGCTTGCAATCTGGTTACATTAGCAGTCGTTTAGCGATCGCCACGCGAAAGCCGCTCAATCAGCCCCGTCTGCTGGATGCGCTGCAACTGTTGTCCCAATCGCCCCTGATTGAAAAAATCTCGGCAGAACTAACCGCTGGCTCACAGTTTGGCAGCAACCTGCTGGAAGTCACCGTCAAAGAAGCGCGTGTGTTTCATGGTGAAATTAACCTGGACAACGATCGATCCCCGGCAGTGGGCAGCTTTCGGCGCGGCGTGACACTTTCGGACGATAATCTGCTGGGTTTTGGCGACAGTCTCACCGTTGCCTATGCCAACACCGAGGGCAGCAACGCGATTGATCTCAGCTATGTTGTACCCGTCAGCCCTCATAACGCCACCCTTCAATTCAGATATAACGCTACCCTCAGTAACGTCATTGAAGCGCCGTTCAATGCCCTGGATATCTCTTCCAAGTATCGCACCTATGAACTCACGCTACGCCACCCATTCATTCGATCGTCCAACGAAGAGCTAGCGGCTGGCATTACCTTCTCCCGCGCAGAAACAGACACCGCTCTGGGCTTTGAAAATATCGGGCCCTTTCCACTCTCACCGGGTGCTGATCCGGCTGGGCGCACACGTCTCTCGATTCTCCGCTTTTTCCAGGAATACACCCAGCGTAAACCCTATTCTGTTTTAGCCTTACGCTCCGAATTCAGTGTTGGTCTGAACCTATTCAATGCAACCATCAACGAAATCCCACCGGATAGCGAGTTTTTTGTCTGGCGGGGGCAGGCTCAAAAAGTATTTCTCCTCGGACCCGACACGCCTCTGGTGCTGCGCGGTAATGTGCAGGTCGCCGATCGACCGTTAGTGGCGATCGAGCAGTTTGCGGTCGGCGGACAGTTCAGCGTCAGAGGCTACCGCCAGGATTTTCTGCTCTCAGACAATGGTGCCTTTGGTTCCGTCGAAGTGCGGTTGCCCCTCTTTCGTTTTCCTGAATCACAAACGCTGATACAACTGGTGCCGTTTATCGACGTGGGCACCGTGTGGAGCAACTCTGAAAATTCAAACCTAACGACCAACACCCTGGTATCGACCGGGTTGGGCTTACGGCTTCAGGTCGGCGATCGCGTCGATTTCCGTTTCGATTGGGGCATTCCCCTAGTGACAGCCGAGTCTGGCAAAAACAGCCTTCAAGAGCAAGGGCTGTACTTTTCCCTACTATGGAAACTCTTTTGAGATGAAACCGTTACTAAAGCACTGTTCCAGTTTCTACACCTTCGCTTGTCGGCAAAAACGGCATTACCGTATTGTCTTCATCCTGATGGTGGTCGCGTTTGTTAGCACTATAACGATTCACGCGATCGCAGCCGAGAAGAACACGGCTCCAGTGGCAGTTTCATCTTCAAACACGTGCCTACAAACACCGTCATTGAATGGAGATAACTTGTCACGCCTGGGCATGGAAAAGTACCAGGCTGGGCAATTTGGGGAGGCAAGGGATTGCTGGCGCAGAGCACGCACCCTGCATCGGGGGAGAGCCGCGATCGCCGACCAAATTAACCAGGCGCAGGCAGAGCAGGCACTGGGACTCTATCCACTTGCCTACAAGACCTTACTCCCCCTCTACTACAGCCCTACCACATCCGACTGTAAAGTCCTACCAAAAGGCGATATCGATCAGGCTGATCGGTGTATACAACAGTTTTTTGATCAGCTGAAAAAACGAGCAGACACCTTCGATAAAATCGCTGGCTTACGCAGTTTAGGCAACCTTTTGCGAGGCATCGGTGAGCTAGAGCTTTCTGAAGCAGTATTGTCACTCGACATTTTGACACGCTTGCCCAACAAAGCAGCGCTCTGGCTAGATCAGGGCAATACCAAACGAGCCTTAACCGAACAGTCCTGGGATCTCTATCTACGATCGGGTGAACCGAACGACTTGAAAGAGACCATTCAGAAAGCCACAGAAGCGATGCAGCAATATGCCGCTGTTAATGCGTTAGCTGCATCAACGGCAGGCAATACGAGCATTGACTTACTGCAAGCCCAACTAAACCAATTTAGTTTCTTGCTAGAGCAGCAGCGAGAGTTAAGCTGTTTACTCAACCATTGGCGTGGACCCGGTTGCCAACTCAACCAACTGCGACAAGTGACCAGGACTAGCGAGCGTCAAACCATCCAGCAACTACTGGGTAAGGTTCAGGGTCAGCTCATCCAATTCCTCACCGGTACTGACTCATCCAACTCCTTAGCAGCGCTGTTTGCTCAAATTGAACAATTGCCCGCTAATCACTCAACGTTGCATTTACGCCTCAATCTGGCTCAAAGTTTGATTGCCCTCAGCACGATCGATCTACCTGGCATCGAGCTTTCTCAATGGCAGAAGCAGCTTGAACCCTGGCTGAAAACAACTGTGGCGCTAACCAAACTTGACAGCCGTGAACATTCTTACGCATTGGGCTACCTGGGTAAATGGTATCAAAACACAAACCAGTGGGAGTCTGCTGAGCGTTTCACGCGTGAAGCGTTACTTCAAGCTCAGTCCATCCCTGCTCAAGAAATTGCCTATCAGTGGCAGTGGCAGCTAGCGCAGCTTTACAAAACTCAAGCACAAAAGCAGCTCAAAGCGAAAGCACAAACCGAGCCCAAGGACTTGAAGACTCCGTTACTCGTTGCCCGAAAGTTCTACCAGGGTGCCTATGAAACGTTGGAATCCCTGCGTCATGAGTTGGCAGCGAGTAACCCTGATACCCAACTTACATTTCAACAAAATATTGAAACCATTTACCGAGAATATGCAGGCATACTACTGCCACAAGATGCAGAACCCAATCCAGCCGATTTAGTGGAAGCCCGTGAAGTGATTGCAGCACTCCAGGCAGTGGAGTTGGAAAACTTTTTGCGTCAAGGGTGTCCAGAAAATAGTCTGGAGCGCATCGATCGCATCATTGATACCGAAGCGGATAAGAGTACAGCATCTTTCTACCCGATCGTTCTTGATAATGAGGATGGACAAACCGTACGATTAGAGGTGATTCTCAAATTACCTGGTAATGCCCTTGCTGCTCAGTCCCAACCGCAGCAGAAGGCGCTTCCAGAGGATTCTGGCACCGTTAGAAAAATCAGCACTCCAACCAACGACACTCAAGATAATGGTATCAAACTCAATCAAGAGCCATTGCTTAAGCACTATCGCAAAACCATCGATCGCGCCGAGTTCACCCAAACCATCAAAAAGCTACAGCATCAATTAGAAGAGGACTATACGTTTCTGAGCGTCAAACAGGAAGCGCATAAGGTTTATCAATGGCTGATTGAAGAGGCAGAGAAGAGTGGCGATCTCAACCGCATCCATACGCTCGTCTTTGCGTTAGACACACGGCTACGGAACATTCCCTTAGCCGCCCTGGTATACGATCCAAACCTGGACAGCGGCGATCGCCAGGGTTACTTGATTGAAAAATATGCTGTTGCGATCGCGCCCAGATTACGCCTGCAAGCGGCTGAGCGTTTTCCAGCTAAAAAGCTGAATGTACTGGCAGTTGGGCTGAGTGACAAGCCTGCCGTGGAATTTCAGGGACGGTTAAAAGGGCGATTTTTTCCAAAACTTCCTTATGTAGAAAAGGAATTAAAAACTATTGAACTATCTGGTCAGGGCAGACTGTCGGTACTTTCACTACTCAACGAGCAGTTCACTCAAGATCAGTTTCAACAGGCAATTAATACGACCTCTATTCAAATTCTGCACCTGGCAACCCATGGTGAATTCAGCTCTAGACCGGAGAGAACCTTTCTCCTATCTGCCGATAAGCATGTCATCAACGTGACGGAACTGGAGCGCATCTTCCGTGAACGGAATCAGAATCAGGCAAGGACTATTGATTTGCTCGTTCTCAGCGCCTGTGAAACCGCAACCAGCGATCAACGGGCAACTCTGGGAATCTCTGGTGTCGCAGTCCGAGCAGGAGCACGAGGGGCGATCGCGTCTCTCTGGACGTTAGATGACAAAGTAAGTGCTGACTTTACAAAAATCCTGTATGAAAAGCTCATTGATCCCAAACTTACAAAAGTCCAGGCATTGAGAGAAGCCCAACTTGAACTGGCGCGAGTGGCTGGTTACCAGCATCCCCGCTATTGGGCACCGTATATCTTTGTTGGCAATTGGTTGTGATGCTATCAATATGGTACAGCTAGGTCAGCCCACTAAGAATGGTGGAACTCTTCCCAGCAGCTTAATACCAGCACCTTAATATTAATTCTCAATTAGTTCTCGTGATCAGGAGTTCAGTTAATGGCAGAGGGCATAGATCAAGTTACAACAACGCTCAGCGATACCTCCCCAGCAATTGAGGTACAGGATGTAAGGAGTAAATTGGAGCAATTGCAGAGTAGCAATTCCGTTAAAGTCAGCGGAGATGTAAAGCAATCTGTGATTACCGTTGGAGACAATAACAGCACTCAATTTGTAATTAATCAAGGTACCGATATTAGAGAGCTGCTGAAATGGCTCGACGAGAGAATCACCGAAGCGGAAAAAGCCCATCAGCGTCCGATTCGTTGCAAGATGCAAACTCTGCTAATCACTAGTGTAGGGATTGGAGTCTTTATTGGGATAGTACGCTTTTTTGTAGGGCTATCAAGTCTAGAGCTTCCGGCGCTGGATGGATTGATGGCTGCACAGGCACCATTTGCCCAGGAAGATAACCGCATTTTGGTGATTGCACCCAATGATGAAGAAGTTCAGCAGCAAGGTCAAGAGGTTTACGAGAAGGGAGTTTCTTTTACAGATGATAAACTTGCTGAGGTACTGGAGAAGATTCGAACATTTCATCCTCTCGTAATCGGGTTAGATCTTCAGCGTCCGTTCAAAGCTAAGGGAAAGCTAGCCCAACTCTTAAGTCCTAATTCTACTACTCAACAAATATCAAGTGCAGTAGTACAGTATCCCAAGATCTCCACCAGAAACGTTTCCACCAAGAAGGTTGTGACGAAGAAAGTTATTTCTAAACAGAATCAACCTGCCCAACGTAAGAAAATTACTCCATTACTTACCGCAAACGTTTCTACCAAACCAGAAATCCTTAATCTGGTTGGAGGATGCAAAGCACTGGAGACGAAAGAAGGCAACGATGGGAGACCAGTCCCAATCGAGGGAACTGAAATTCCTCCTCCTCCTGAAATTTCTGCTGCTCAAATTGGGTTTGTTGATTTTGTCATTGGTATAGGAAGTCGGGAGATATTTCGTCGTCAAATTCTTGCTCAAGAAATTCCTCCGAATGCTGAGAAATGTAAAACGACGCTTTCTTTTAGTACTCGGATTGCCAATCAATTTCTCTCGAGAGAACGTGGGTACACTAAGGTCAATGCGAATCCTGAAAATAAACAGTGCCCTCATTTTTTGCATTCGGATTCCAAACGAAATTTTACGTTTCCATACTTTGAGACCTTTACTGGTGGCTATCAAGGTGGAGCAGAGGAAAGCGATTGGTATGGTGGATGTAAAATAATTTTGAACTATGGAAAAAAGAAAGTTAATAAGATTGAACTCACTGCTCTATTGAATAAAGATAAAAATAAGAATGCCCTCGACCAGTTAAACCCTAAACCCAAAATTGTTGTCATTGGATCCGCCGCTCGTAGTCGTCATGATATGTGGCTCACACCAGTAGGTGAAAAGGAGGGAGCAATGATTCAGGCACTTACAGTTAGTCAAATCATCGATACAGTTTTAGGTGAGCAACGTCTCATTTGGGTCATGCCTCAATGGGCTGATTTTTTATGGATTCTGGGTTGGTCTGTGCTGGGAGGCTTTGTGGGCTGGCATCTTCGTTTCTGGAAACCGTGGTTACTATCGCTGACTGCTGCTGTCATTGTTCTGTATTTGGGATGCGGTTTAAGTTTTTGGCTATCGCAGTTGTGGCTACCCCTGATTCCTTCTCTGCTTACATTACTGGCTTCAGCAAGCAGCGTTGCTTATCTCAATTTCCGGCTTAAATTTGGTACTAACAATCCATTCCAAATCCTGCGTAAAGCGCTTGTTGAAAGTAAGTAATCTGGAGTGCTGTTTCATGAGCTATTCTCCATCTACCCTGGCTAAACGGTTTCTTATTTACCTTCTCACTCTGGTTTTTATCGTCTCTTCTTGCTTATTCTTCTCTGCTCCGGCTCAAGCAGGTGGCAACTTTCTTCAGTATGTTGGAAGACAGATTGTACTGCGCTTTAAGCCTCCTAAAGGTCCCTCTCCCAATCGAAGAGCTGGTGGTTTTGGGCGCGGCAGCATCTGTCCTGTTGATGTCGATATGCCATTAACGGCACTGGCGATCGAGCCGCTTGCAGACCAATCTCAGAACGATTTGCCTGAAACGAGCCGTCTAAATTACATAGGTGGCGAGACAACCGAAGCTTCGCCAACGTTCTGGTTCTATGTTCCCTATACGCGCTCTAAAAGTGAGGGCACTGCCCGTTTTATGTTGCTTGATGAATCTAAAAAGCCAGTCTTTAAAAACCCGCTCGCTCTTTCCCTTACTGAGAATTCCGGCATTATTAGCGTTAGCTTGCCGCCACAAACATCTTTACAAGTTGGTAAATCCTACTTTTGGTACTTTTCTGTGATCTGTGACCTCGATCGACCTTCGCGCAACCCTAGCGTTAACGGCTGGATTCAGCGAGTACCCAATGAACCTGGAACAGTTACTGGGCAAGATTTTGTCTGGTATGACGTGCTGAATAGTCTAGCCAGTGCCCGTCGTCAATCACCATCCAGAATTGATTTCCAGAGATCCTGGGAGCTATTCATGAGAAATAGTAAAGGATTGGAAAAGTTTGCACAGAAAGAAATCCAGCCATGCTGCACCACAGAAAATCAGCCTGGTGATCTAGTAAAACTCTAGCTAAGCTCATTGAGCACTCTTTAGTACGGAGAGGACAATATCAGTCCTTGTCCCTCAGCGTGGGACACCTACACGCGCAATCACCCTCCCCGTCCACTGATGCAAGTGGAATGTTGAGTCTGACCATGATTAATAAGGAAATAGAGAACAGGGCAGTTTCGATGCAGATCGTATCTATTAGCAAAGTAAAGGCTCCAGGATAGTCATTTCCTGTTTCGGAGGCGCTCATAAACACAAAATGGTTCAACCAAATATTTATGCTGTGTGACAGTTTCCAACTTTATTGTTTGCGGCTTGTCGTAAACGAGAGCTAAGTCGCGACTCAGTTTCCAACTTTAGCTTGCTACAAAATGTAAATGTGCTGCAGCGGAATCGACCTTGTAGCCTTTTTTCAGTTTCCAACTTTATTGTTCGTGAGCCTTTAGCAGAGGCGAGGAGTCGTGATCGCACTTGATAAATTGTTACCGCACTTGACTGTCACAACCATGCAGAAATGACGAGAATAACGGCAACGTAAAAATCCGATCGCTATGACCATCCTTGTAAGCATTGTTGAGGTGATGCTACAGAGGTTCTGATGAAAACCAGCGCCGCCGCTTGCTGTGGAGTAGGGCAGACTAGAGACAGCACTATTAGGGGTAGCCTCCTTGAGTCTGAGAGACCTCGATCTTCGCCATCAGTACCGCAGCGATTCTCCTGGGGAAACATTGCGTGAACGCCATCATCTACTGGAGGATTTCTACATCCCCTGCCTGGAGCGCTCACTGACTTACGATCGCGCGGTTGGGTTCTTTTCGAGCACATCACTCGCTGCCGCCGCCAAAGGCATCGCAACGCTGATTCGAGTCGGTGGCAGGATGCGGTTGATTGCTTCACCTTATTTGTCTCAAGCCGATGCTGACGCGATCGCTCAAGGACTCAAGCAGCGAGAGGAAGTCATCACAGCCGTACTGGTACAAGAACTGGAGCAGCTAGACCAACTGGCGCACGATCGGCTGGCTTATCTGGCATGGCTGTTGAGTAAGGGACGGCTGGAAATTAAGTTGGCGGTGCATCGAGACCCTTATCAACGCGGGCTTTACCACGAAAAACTGGGCATTTTCAGAGACGTGGCTGATAACGTGGTTGTCTTTACGGGGTCAGCAAATGAAAGTGTCAGTGGACTGATTGACAATTTTGAGTGTGTGGATGTGTTTCGTTCCTGGCGATCGGGCGACGACGAGCGGATTGCTGAGAAGCTGGATAACTTCCAACGCCTGTGGGAGAACCAGACTCCGAGGCTGGAAGTGCTAGAGTTTCCTGAAGCTGCACGTCGATCGCTCCTGAGGCATTGTCCGGGTGAACTGTCGGTGGAGGGGTTGGGGAGTCGAGGGGAGCGAGGGAATCAAGGGGATCAAGGGGGGCGAGGGATCTGGGGGAACCAGAGGCAAGGGGGGCAGGGAGCGAAAGAATCGGGTGAAAACTATTCCTTTGATGCCCTCGATCCTTCTGATGCCTCCGCTTTTTCTGTTCCCTCTACGCCCTTGATTCCCTCTCATGTTCCAACCTTACCGCTTTGGCTTACAATTCGTTCCTATCAGAGGCAAGCGATCGACAATTGGTTTGCCAATCGGGGCAGAGGCACCCTCAAAATGGCAACCGGGAGCGGGAAGACCATTACGGCACTGGCGCTCGCTGCCGAACTCTACCAAAAAATTGGGCTTCAAGTGCTGCTGGTGGTTTGTCCTTATCGTCATCTTGTGACGCAGTGGGCAAGAGAATGTCAAAAGTTTGGGCTGGAGCCTATTCTGGCATTTGAAAATGTGCGTACCTGGCAGAGCAAACTTTCCACACAGCTTTATAACGTGCGGGCGGGCAATCAGCCGTTTTTGACCATCATCACGACCAATGCGACCCTTATGAGTCAGGGCTTGCAGTCGCAGTTACCCTATCTTCCAGAGAAGACCTTAATTGTGGGGGATGAGGCACACAATCTAGGAGCGAAGCGGCTAGAAGCCAGTCTGCCCCGTAATGTGGGTCTACGGTTGGCGCTTTCTGCTACACCCGAACGGTATTTCGACGATCGTGGCACGCAATCTCTGTTCGATTATTTTGGTTCCGTGTTGGAGCCAGAGTTCACGCTGAGAGACGCGATCGAGCAGGGTGCCCTGGTGCCTTACCTCTACTATCCCTTGTTTGTGGAACTGACAGAGCAAGAAGCACAGGCTTACTCAGAGTTGAGTACCAAAATTGGACGGGCATTGGCGATCGCAGACGGCGACGAACAGGATTCTGCGGTTGCAACCCTCTCAATGCAACGTGCCCGTTTACTCAGTACCGCCACCAACAAATTGCACGTTTTGCGAGAACTCATGAAACCACGCTTGCAGAGCCACCACACACTTTTTTATTGCGGTGATGGTTCTGTCGAAGATGAGGTGAGTCAGGAAACGCAAACCCAACTTGAGGCAGTATCTCGGCTTCTGGGTAAAGAGCTAGGCTACCGCATCAACATTTACACTGCCGATACGCCTTTAGAGGAACGGGAAACCTTGCGTCAACAATTTGAAGCGGGAGAACTTCAGGGCTTAGTGGCAATTCGCTGCCTGGATGAGGGGGTAGATATTCCCAATGTAGAAACGGCTGTCATTCTGGCAAGCAGCAGCAATCCGCGCCAGTTTATTCAGAGACGGGGACGAATTTTGCGCCGACATCCCAATAAACAACGAGCGACCCTGTTTGACATGATTGTGTTGCCACCTGCGCTCGATCGAGAAACGCTAACCGTCGAACGAAACTTACTTCGTAGAGAACTGAGACGAGTCATTGAATTTGCTGATTTGGCAGACAATCAGGGCGAAGCCAGGGCCAAACTTTTGGGGCTTCAGCAGCAGTACGATTTGTTGGATATGTGAATGGGTTGGAAGTTTTGGGAAAGGTAGGAGGGGAAGGGAAAGGGGGAGTAGGGAGTCGAGGGAGTCAGGGGGTGAGGGCGTTGGGGGAGTCGAGGGCGTTGGGGGAGTTGAGGGAGTCAGGGGAGTCGAGGGAGTCAAGGGGGGGGCAAAAGGTATATGAGAGGGGTTGCAGCGAGAAGTTTTCAGGATTTGTTGGTTTGGCAAAAGGCGCATCAGTTTGTTTTAGCTGCTTACCGATTCAGTAATGGTTTTCCAAAAACGGAAGTCTTTGGATTGACTTCTCAGTTCAGACGAGCATCTGTTTCCGTTGCCGCTAATATTGCAGAAGGCTTCAGGAGAAAGGGGCGGGCAGATAGAGCAAGGTTTATCAATATTGCTCAAACCTCTCTAGAAGAATGCCGATACTACTTGATTTTGGCAAAAGACCTTCAATATGGTGATAGTACAAAGTTGACCTTTCAGCTAGAAGAAGTCAGCAGATTGCTAACAGCCTACGCTAAATCAGTTCAAGGCTTACCAGCAAAACCCTCCCCCGACCCCTGACTCCCTCAACTCCTACGCCCCCCTCACCCCCTTGCCCTCCTCGACTCCCTCGACCCCTGACTCTCCCTTATGTCCAAACCCTCCATCTCTACTGACGTTCATGCCCCCATCAACAATGCCTCCTCTGAAGTTCGTCAGATCATTCAGCGCGTGCTTGAAATCGAAAAAGAGCGGTTGGATAAAAATGAGCGCAGCCCGGTTAATGATGAAATCTTGAAAATTATCAAGGAAGCGGTGCAGTGAGGTAAGGAGGCAGGAGTCAAGGGGATCAAGGGAGTTAGGGGAATTGAGGGAATCGAGGGTAGAAAGCGGAGCACTGATCTAATTTTTCCTGCCCCTCGACCCCCTTGACTTCTGCCTCCTTTGACTCCCTTGACTCCCTCTCCCCCGCCTCCTGCCTCCCTCGCCTTCCCTCTCCCTTGCCTCCTGCCTCCCTTGCCTCCTGCCTCCCATGAAACTCCTTTCCCTTCGTATCTGTAACTTCCGCCCCTTCTACGGCGAACACAGCCTCACGCTTGCCAAGTCAGAGGAACGCAACATTACCGTCATTCATGGCAACAATGGTTCCGGGAAGACGGCTTTGCTGAATGCTTTTACCTGGGCACTGTATGAGAAATTTACCGCTGCCCTGGCATCGCCTGAGCAGTTAGTCAATCGACGGGCGATCGCAGAAGCAAACGTGGATCAGCCCATCCCTTGCTGGGTGGAAGTATCTTTTGACCATGACGGCAAGCAGTATCGGGTGAAGCGGGAATGCTGTGCTTACCGGAAAAAAGATGGCTCGATCGAACAGGCAAAGAGTGAGATCATCATGCAGTTCGTGGGGGATGATGGTCGCTGGATGTTTCTCCCAGCCTCGCAGATGCCAGAGGATGTAATTAGCCGCGTCCTGCCAAGGAGCTTGCACCAGTATTTCTTCTTCGACGGGGAGCGGATTGAGAATATTACCCGGACTGATAATCGTTCCGAAATTGCCGAGGCAACGAAAAAACTCCTGGGTGTCGAGGTGCTGGATCGAGCCATCAAGCACCTGACGACCGCTCGCAAAACCCTGGAAGAGGAACTAGAAGGGATTGGCGATGCCGAAACGCAGAAGCTGGTATCACAGAAACGCCAGCTAGAGCAGGAAGCGGAACAGCTAGAAACTCGCCAACTGGAATTGGCTCAGGAACTAGAACACCAGACCACTCGACGACAAAAGTTACGGCAAAAGCAACTGGAGTTGTCCGATATGGAGGGTCTGCAGCTACAGTTCGACACCCTGGAAGAGGACGAGAGAGAAATCCGAGAGCGCATTCAGCAGAGCAAAAAGACGCTCAAGCGGGCGATCTCGCAGCGGGGTTACATTGTTTTCTTGCCTAAAGTTGCGATGCAGTTCCGTTCACTGATCCGAGAGCGAGAAGAACGGGGCGAACTGCCAGCGGACATCAAACAGACGTTTGTACAAGACTTACTGGAGCGGCAGACTTGTATTTGCGGCACGGCATTACATGAAGGAACGGCTGCCTGTAGCGCTGTTAAGTCCTGGCTGGAGCGATCGGGGCTTTCAGAAGTCGAATCCGCTACATACCGCATCGAAGCGCAGGTCAATGAACTGGAAAGCCAACTGGATGACTTCTGGCAGGAGATTGACCGGGAGCAAGCCAGCATTAACGACAACAAGGGTAAATTAGAGCGCATTCAGGATGAGTTAGAGGACATCCGCGAGCAATTGCGGCATAGTCCGAGGGAAGACATCCGCGAGCTTCAGAACCGATTGGATGAGGTGGATACGGCGATCGATCGCCTGACGACGGAAAAGGGAGTCAACCAGGAAAAGATTGCCAATCTGGAACTGCAAGCAGGCCGCTTAGGGAAACAACTGAAGGAAAGCCGCACCAATGAGAAGCGGCAGAAGCTGGTTCTGAAACGCATTGAGGCAGCACAGGAGGCGATCGATCGCTTGAAGCAGGTGAAGGAAAACCGGGATGTGGTCTTCCGCAAGCAGTTAGAGCAGCAGATCGAGGAGTTATATGGGCAGATTTCGTTCAAGGCATATGTCCCCCGGTTGAGCGATCGCTATGAACTGAGCCTGGTCGAAGTAGCTGGGGGACAAGATGTGCTGGTGGGTGCTTCCACTGGAGAAAATCAGATCCTCAGTCTGTCGTTTATTGGCAGTGTAATCGAGCGGGTGCGACACTGGAGCAAGACAGGACTAATTATGGGACCCGATAGCAGTACCTTTCCGGTCGTGATGGATTCGCCGTTTGGCAACCTGGATGAGATTTATCGACGGCAGGTGGCAAGGCTGGTGCCGCTTCTGGCAAATCAGTTGGTGGTAATGGCATCCCAAACCCAGTGGCGCGGAGAGGTGGAGCAGGAGATGCAGCCTCGGATTGGCAGGGAGTATGTGCTGACGTTTAATTCACCGAAAGTTGATTGTGAAGAAGCATCGATTCAGCGGTATGGACAAGTCTACCCTTTGGTCAGGCAGAGCCAGAATGAGTTTGAATATACGGAGATGATGGAGGTTGAGCGGCGAGAGTAGAGGGGGTAAGGGAGTTGAGGGGGTTGAGAGAGTTGAGATTAGAGAAGAAATCGAGGTTAGAGAGGGGATAGAGAGATGGTAAATACGTTGCCTGTGCCGCAAAATTTGGTGACAGACACCTGGGTAAAAGCCAGTTGGGAGGAATTTTTAGCTCTGGGAGACAGACCAGAGTTGGAGAAAGCCAGATTTTACTATGACAATGGCTCCATGAGGATTGAGACGATGCCGATCGGATCTGGACACGGTCAAGATAATACCCTACTTGCTCAGTCTATTAGTCTCTACGGCACCGTCAAAACCATTCGGATTAAAGGTTTTACAAATACAAGCTTTCGAAAGAAGGGTGTAAGAGAATGTCAACCGGACATTGCATTTTACGTTGGTGCTGATTTCGATTTTCCGCCTAAAACATCACAACCAGTTGATGTCAATGAGTTTGGCGCGCCTCATTTGGTGATTGAAATTGCCTCGACCACTCTAAATGACGATCTTGGACGTAAACGACTGCTGTATGAACGTTTGGGAGTACAGGAATATTGGATCGTGGATGTCGTTGCAGGTGAGGTTGTGGCATTTGAGGTGGCGGATGGAGGCAGCAAGCAAATCCGTGAGTCGAAGGTGCTGCCAGGATTGGACATTACCCTCATTGAGGAGGCTCTGAAGCACAGCCAAACTCAGGACGATGGAGACATCAACCGCTGGTTGTTGCAGGTGTTTAATGGATAAAACCAGAACTCAATCAAGCAATTCCAGTTGTCATGCCTGAAAATGCTTGTTAAAAACCATTAGTTTCACTTAAAAAAATGGCTCTAGCCAGGGTTCAAATTTCAGAGGATAAAGCAGAACTCGTCAAAGCACTGAGAGACGAGGACGGAGGCACTGGACCGTTTCAAACCTATGCTGAAGTTTTGACATTTGCTGGCATGTTAGGAATGAGCAGAGCAAAACGATCGCCCCTCGGAAAATTTTCCAGGAAAGATCCCGATCCAGTGCCACAAGATCAGTTCAGGCACACGGGAGCATTGATTAGCCTGGTTGCGGCAATTTCCACTGAGGAATTAAAAATTCTCCTTCCTACAGAAGAATGTGATGCCCTGCGTGCTCAGATCTTTCAGGAATATGTAAACGGTGGTCTAGAAATTCTGCAAACTGAACTACAGGGAGTTGTCGATTACTCGGAGCAACTTTTGTTGATCTTAAAAACTGAGCGAGCTAAAGAGAATGTAGACATAGAAGAGTTTGATTTGTCTAAATTTATGTAAGCACTCTAAGTACGGGACAAAAAGCTTGAAAAGATGAGGAGGGTAGGGTTTCATCAGAATTACCACACTCTTGAGAAACCCTATGAGCCAATATAGCGAATTAAAGCAAGTCCTCCAAGGGCACTTGAACTG
>JAESFW010000337.1_pt1 | contig 32969 bp, 32 predicted proteins | sample 9269481 | NCBI WGS metagenome assembly JAESFW01 (sample SAMN14515350, study PRJNA621654) | algae metagenome | isolation source: Lyngbya sp. HA4199-MV5 and co-occurring heterotrophs from soil with... | place: USA: Ahupuaa O Kahana State Park, Hawaii | collected 2009-07-21 | reverse complement strand
AGATTGCCGCAGTGGGTTCTGGTATAGTAAACACAACTTTTCAGGGGTGAGATGGACTTTGTTCCGCTCACCCCATTCTTCTATACCTTGTCCCTCTTCCTCCAAATGGCTAAAGTCGAGCTTAGGGGCTTGCCAGAAAATAACGTCCCACTGCTCATCGACTCATCCACCCATCTACCTCCTTCGAGCCGGGATTTTATTTGTTGGCAGATCCCTTATCTTGGGCAGCTTTGAACTGGGGAATGGCTTCAATCAGCGGATGCACATCATGCCAGGTCTGTTTTTCGCCCTGCTCATCCAGATAGCTATACTCCAGCAGGCAAAGGCTAAACAACAAGCTTCGGTGCTGCGGATCGTGCTGAATTTGCTTGTCGCGAGAAACGGCTGCCAGCAGCTCCCACTGGTGTTCTTCTACGGCGCGTCGGTAGCTATCGCGCTCTTCTGTGATCGCCCGCTGCACGGCTTTTGCTGAAATGGGGAGGGTGTCGGTACGGTTCACTGCCTCCTGCGCCAGCCGCAGCAAGCCCCGTACATGCCCACCGCTCATCAAACACAGCCGCTCTAACGTTGCCGCCGATTCAAATATCTCAGTGTTCAGGTCTAAAGCAGCCGCAAAGGGCTTGATGCGCTGCGCCAGAATCTCTTTGATCGTTGCAACTCCGGGTGCGTGAATCTCACCGTTGGGCGATCGCACCATAATCATCGGCAGAATCTTGGAATCGTTGTAGTTCTGGTTGAGGTCGTTTGCCCACTTCGAGAACAGGATGGCAAAAGGAATGGTGTAAATGATGTGGCAGTCCAGCGCTTTCAACTGCTCACTGCGATCGATGAAAATCTCCTCATGGTTGCTCCGCCCGCTCCGGTCATCGTAAATGGGCGCAATCCGATCCAGGTTATCCACCATCAGCACCAGCTTGGTTTTCCCCTCTGGTAGCTTCGTCTTGGCATCCCGAATGAACTCGTTCAATGCCTTGATCAGCGTGGGCGTATGGGGATTGATCTTTTCACGAATCTGCGATCGTAGCGCTGGCTCCGTCCGCAGATTCGCAGTGAGTTCGGCAAACTTTGCAACGGCAACCTTCACACTCAGACCGTCCAGTGTCACCTTTGTTTGCGCCAGATCCTTCAGCTCGTCCCAGCGCTCTTTCAGCCACTCTTGCAGCGGTTGGGCGTTACCAATCTCGTTGAGTGCTGCCAATAAGTGAGACGTACACGCCAGCAAAATGTCGGTATATTCAATGTCGCCGCTTTTGACATCTTCTTCAATCGCCGAGAAGTAAACCACGAAGCAACTCTCTGTTTCCAGGTTCCCTTTCAGCCGCAGCAGTTCCGTCGATTTCCCGCCGCCGCGATGCCCGGAGTAGAGTTGGTAGGTCATCTCGCGCGATCGACGAATACGCTTACCCAGGTCATCCAAAATATCGCCATCGCCGCGCACTGCATCACAATCCACATACGCTGGACTGTTTGCTTCTAACGGTTTGTACGGTTCAAGCGCATTAAAAATATCATCCAAGACAGCAGAATCGACAGCCATAGAGTTGGAAGCGTTGATGATGGTTTGACTCTCTCAAGTTCCCTCAATTAAACTCTACATTTGCTGAAACTTGGCAACGCCCCGTTTATGGGAGAGGTGACGAACTTGGCGATGAAGTGATGCGCGCTCGACAAGCAGAGAACCTGGATTCTGGCTGCAATTGGATGACTCCAACAGCACCCGTCAAGAACCCGGCTTCTGGTGATTGATGCTCTGAGGTTCATGCGCGAGTGTTTGCACCTCGTGGTTGAGTCTTTAAGCCTCGCCGTTGTAGCTTGCTTCTCCGTAGGAGTATGTTTACACCTCGTCGCTGAGTCTTTGATACTCACGCGTGAATCTTTGAACTTCACCGTTGAGTGTTTGCACCTCATGCGTGAGTGGTTACACCTCGTCGCTGAGTCTTTGATACTCACGCGTGAATCTTTGAACTTCACCGTTGAATCTCGGAGCTTCGTGCGCGAGTGTTTGCACCTCGCTGTTGAGTGGTTGAACCTTGTCGATGAGTGTTATAGCTTCAACGCCAAGGCTTTGAGGCTTGTCATGGAAGCGTTCAAGTTCACCGTTGACTGTCAAGCAAAAGCGACTGTCAAGAAAGAGCCAGTTTAAGCAGATGTTTGGGGCTGTCATCAATCACTACGACACATTTCTTTCAGCAAGGGTTCCAGCCTCTAACCGTGCGTTGGGGTGGGCGCGATCATGCTGATACTGCAAGGTTTTGAAGCTAATTGATGACGCGCCCTTACCTCACGACTGCTGAAGTTGTTTGATGTTGTCCAGCGCTTTTTGCTCCCAGGGGCGGTTCAATTGTTGCTTGAACAGCGCGGCGGCTTGCTGAAAGTCTACGATCGCCCCTGGCGTATCCTTTGTATTGGCTCGTAAAATGCCCCGGTCGTAGCGAACATAGGCATTGTTGGGTTTGAGCAAAATCACCTGACTGTAATCGGCGATCGCGGCACGAATGTTGTTGATTTTGGTGTAAGCGTTGCCCCGGTGGTAATACGCCAGCGCATAGTCACGCTTGAGCTGAAGTGCCTGATTAAAATCGACGATCGCGCCCTCAAAGTCTTTCTGATTCGTCTTTTCGATTCCACGTCTGACAAAATCTGGAGCGGTCTTCGGTTCGGGCAAGATCGTTCCGGTTGGGGGGCGTGATGTCGATTCATTCAGCCCTGGTGTTTGATCCAGCGGGCGATCGTCCGCAGCCTGCACCGTCAGTATGGGTGCTAATGCCAGTAGTAGCGCGATCGCACTACAACCCGTCAGCCCGACGAGGCGATCAACCTTGTAGCGTGGAAAGAGGATAGCGAGTTTTGTCTTCATACCAGGGCAAGCAAACGTAAGGGGAATAAATCCAACTTTGGTGGGTTGATGCAGGATGGGGTGAAGCTAGAACATGCAGCTATGATGTAACTGCCGTCGGACGGCTCACTCTCTTTTTGGTGCGATCACCTTTTTAGTAGAGCAAACAGAAAATGATGGAACGTCGTGCGGGCATCTTGTCCGCGTCGTGAGCGAGACGCTCACACTATGGTGTTGCAAAACGTTTGTTTCGGTCTATTAGAACGATCGTGTCTAAGGCAACGCGGCAAGGGCTGGCTACCATTCAATACTGTTAGACGAGCCTTTGGCAACTATGGACGCAAGCAAGCTGGTTTAAATCGTGGAGTAGGCAAGGCATGACGTTATTATTAGCTGGCGACATTGGTGGAACGAAAACAGCGCTTCGTTTAGTAGACGCAGCCATCAGCCAATCAACTCCAGAGACAACGTTGAAGACGCTGCACGAAAATCGCTACGTGAGCGCCAACTTCATTGACCTTGTGCCAATGGTGCAGCAGTTTCTAATGGAAGCAGAGCAGACGTTAGGGTATGCGGCGATACCAGAGAAGGCGTGTTTTGCGATCGCGGGTCCCGTTCTTAACCACACATCAAAGCTCACCAACTTGTCCTGGTCATTAAGTGTCACACGGTTAAGCCAGCAGTTGGACATGGCTCAGGTGTCCCTCATTAACGATTTTGCAGCGGTTGGGTACGGTGTGCTCGGCTTACAGCCATCAGACCTACTCACGCTACAGCCTGGAAAACCTCAAGCCGATGCCCCGATCGCCATTATTGGTGCTGGAACGGGTTTGGGACAAGGCTTTGTCATTGCTCAGGAGGGCGATTACAAAGTGTACCCAACCGAAGGGGGACATGCCGATTTTGCCCCGCGTACCGAAGTTGAATTTCAGCTTTCGCGCTATTTGCTGGATAAGCACAACATTCAGCGCCTTTCAGTCGAGCGAGTGGTTTCGGGGCAGGGCATCGTCGCGATCTACCAGTTCTTGCGCGATCGACAACTGGCGGAAGAATCACCCGATGTCGAGCAAGTCGTGCGTACCTGGGAGCGCGAAACGGGTCGTGAAAGGAGCGTTGATCCAGCCGCTGCCATTTCACAAGCTGCCTTAGAGAAGCGCGATCGCCTTTCTGAACAAACAATGCATCTGTTTGTGGATGCCTATGGTGCCGAAGCCGGAAATCTGGCACTCAAACTGCTGCCCTATGGCGGCTTGTATGTGGCTGGCGGCATCGCTCCCAAAATTTTGCCGCTCATTCAAGACAGTACCTTCCTTAGCTCTCTGATTGATAAAGGGCGGATGCTGCCCCTGCTAGAAGCTGTCCCTGTCCACATTGTGCTCAATCCTACAGTAGGGCTAATCGGTGCGGCGTTGTATGCCTCGAAGCTTTGAGAAGCGCAAGGAGAACCGATTCTCTTCATATCTGGTAGAGGGCAGGTTTTGCCAGCCTCGCTGCCTTCAGCCGATCGCGTTCGGGTCAAACCCGCCCCTACGGGTATTTTGTTTGCTAGAAATCTCCTAGAACCAATGCCACACAAGGCGATCGCGTCCAACCAGCTAAAACGGCACATCATCATCTTCGTCTGGTTCGTAGTCGGTTTCTGGTAACGCTTCGGCTGCTTTCTCCTTCAGGCTGGCTGGGTCGATTTCTGCTAGTTTGGGGGCTTCCGCTACGGTGTCACTGTCGCTCATATCGACGACTCTACCGCCAAAGAATTCAGCTAGTTGTTTGGCGGCACGGGTGACATCATCTTCTTGCTGCCATTGATCAGCCGTATGGTAGTTTGCTGCCGCCTCTATAGCGTGGTTAGAGGAGGGCTGTTTGGGCATTGAGGGAGGTTGAAGATTCGTGTTCGTTTGAGCACCTGAAGCGGTTGGCGCGATCGGGAACTCAGGTTTAGATTTCTGGTTTGGGTCAGGGAGAGATGGGTTTGTGGGGCGATCGCGCTGATGGGTTTCAGACGGTGAGTGAGCGATCGCATTCGGTTGCTGTGTTGCGGGAGCCGCTGAAGCCGTTGCTTCTGCCACCTGAAGGGAGACTTTAATTTTCGTCTTAAACGTTTTGGCAGCGGCTTTCTCAAGCTGCGGGATCATACCCGTAATCATCTTGAGCATACTTTGAGCCTTCACACCCACCAGAATTTCGTGGTCATGCTGGCTGAGTAAGTGGCAGTTTACGCTCAGCATGGCGCGGGTGCCTTTCAGGTCAATGTGGCTCAAGATTTCTAACCAGATCTGACTGAGATCGCTACTGGCACCGCTATCTGGCTGGCTCGTCACATCAGGCAGAGCGGCTTCCACAGAACGATCGACTGGCTCTGCAATCGCCTCTGGTTGCTCTACCGGGATGATTGGCGCGATCGGCTCCCTTTGGGGCGGCTCTTCCGATTGACTAGAAGGACTCACCCTCCCACCAGCCGCGATCGCCAAATTGCCTTCTGCCCTCTGCCTCCTGCCCTCTGCCTCCTGCCTTCCGACTCCCCACTCCCGACTCTCGATCGCCGACGGCAACAGCCCCATCAACGTCACCTCTAACCATAGTCTCGGCTGCGTCGTGCTTTTAATCTGGTCTTCACTTTTGCGGAGTTGCTGTTGTCCTGCCAGAATGGTTTGCAGATCCAGGGTTTGGGCAAAGTCACAGAGGGTCGCCCAGGTAGGAGCGGTGAGTGCGACCAGATCGTTTCGGGCAGGCGCAGTCTTCGCAATGAGCAAATCGCGATAAAAGCTGGCGAGGTTTTGCAGGACGATCAGCGGTTCGCGTCCCCGATCCATCAGTCGCCGGACGCTATCGAGCAGGGTTTCGGGGTTATCTTGCGCGATCGACTCCAGCAGTGACATCAAATCGCGTTCGGGCACTGACCCCACTAGATCCCACACTTTATCGACGCTGACTTCACCTGCGACCAGGCTCAGTTGATCGAGCAGGCTTTCGGCATCGCGCATTCCACCCTGAGAAAGTTGGGCAATGAGCGTGATGGCATCATCGGTAATGGCGATCGTTTCTTTAGTAGCGATCGAGCGGAGATGTTTGACACTTGCCTCCAGAGGAATGCGCCGAAAGTCAAACCGCTGACAGCGCGAAATAATCGTCGGTAGCACCCGTTGGGGATCGGTTGTTGCCAGGACGAAGACGACGCGATCGGGCGGTTCTTCCAGCGTCTTCAGCAAGGCATTAAACGCTGCTGTGGAAAGCATGTGGCAATTGTGGACAAGCAAACCATTCGCCACAAAGTTATGGTTGTCCTCAACTTCAATATCGTAAACGTGTTCAACTCCAGCGAAGCGGACAGATTCTACCACCTCCAAATTTGTATGCCATTGCTGGGATCGCGTAGGGCTGTAACTCTTCCAGAAACCTTCTAGAAGCCTTTGCCCCGATCGAAATAAGGTAGTAATCTTTGCCTCTGCTGACACTTCGGTAGACTTGTACTTTCGCTGCGTATCCTCTTGAAGTAAACCAGCGAGCGATAAGCTGGTTCTCTTCCGCGGAGTAACCTTCGGTATGAAAGTGAATGCTTGGACTCCCTTGAGGGCTGAGGCGAAGCGATCCATCATCCATGTACCACCAGGCAAGCCCTTCAGACGTAATGCAACTGAGCCAGTCCAGAGAAACTCGTTTCTTGGCTCCTTCAGGTTTAACCCGTGCAAACACTTCGACAAGCTGAGGATGGCAGGCTGTGTTGCAACAAATTGATTCGTCCCCAAACCCTTGGTTGGTAGCGACCCACAGCTTGGGACGTAACTCTGACGAACGGGTTGCTTTGTACTCCAGCCACTCTCGCTGAAGCATTCCGTGCGTCCAGGATAACCTTGGAAAGCGGCTGTGCTTGTTTGGATAGGTAATGGCGCAGTCGCCCAGCAAGGTGCCGTAAATAAGTCCCAAACTGTCGGGTGATAGGCTACCCAACTTGGAGACAAAGGTTTCAGTTCTTGCCTGCCAAATGCCGTGTTTAGGTTTGAACGGATGGTTCTGCCAGTGGGACAAAATACCGTTGATACCGTAGCCCTTTTGTCGCATGAAGGCAGGTACTTCAAGCCGTTCACCGCATCCACACAAGCAGAACGGACGAAGCGGTTCAGCGTGTTCAAGAATGGTACTGAGGTCGTAGCTTTTTTGCCCGTAGGTGTTCCCCTTAAACTGGTGCCCTCTGACAAAGCGACGTATGCGCCCGTCTGTCCCAAATTTATAAATGAAGGTGCCGCATCCACATTCGCAGGGGATAGTATCTTCGCTCCTTCTTTTACGTCCCTTGCGGCTATCCATCCCTGCTCTGTCCTGATGAGGTGATTGCCTGTGCAGCAAATTTCTTGCGTTGAGGTTTTGATGCGATACGTCTGCCGGATGCCTTGATCAAGCCAGCGAAGGACAGGCTTAAATTCCCACTGATTCAGCGCGTCGTTATAGCTAAGAACGTTCTTACCTAGAAGGGTGGGATCATCAATCCGAAAGAACCCCTGATCAGTCCAAATGAGGGAGTCTCCGACCAGGCATTCATCCACCACGTACACTTTGTAGCGGCACTGGACGGGGGCAAACTGCGATCGCTCGATCAGTTCTCGAATGTTGTCTACTCCAGTATTGCTGGCAGCGTCGATTTCAATCACGTCCAGCGCGGAACCTTTGGCGATCGACTGGCACACGTCACACACGCCGCAAGGTTGGGCGGTTGGCACATCGGACTTCACGCAATTCAGCGATTTTGCCAGAATGCGGGCGCTGGAGGTTTTGCCCGTACCGCGTGCGCCTGTGAATAGGTAGGCAGGTGCAATCCGCTTTTGTTGGAGCGCATTGGTTAGAGTTGTGGCGATCGCCTCCTGCCCGACCAGATCGCTAAAGCTCTGCGGACGATATTTGTGATGAAGCGGTTGATAGGTCATCGATCGAGTGCCAATCCTTACTCTCTAGCGTAAGCGAGAGTTGATGCGAACGGATGAACTATTTTTGTGTAAACAAGACCTCCGAGGTCTCAGAGACCTCCGAGGTCTGAACCGCTGGAAAGACCCGCGATCGCCCATCCCGTTCTGATCGCAGCACTTCATCGTAAATGTGTTCCAGACGCACGGGTTGGCGGGCGATCGAGTCCAGCGGGATGCCATCAAAGCGATCGATGATGGTCTTCATCTCCAGCGGTTCGGGGAGCCAGAAGGCAAGGTCATCGCCGTAGCGACGGTGGGGAAAGCCAAGGACTTCGGCACGGGCGATCGCCTCCGCTTCTGCTGTGGTACGCACGATGAGAATTTCTTGCGCGGTAATGCATTGGCGCAGGTCTGCGAGACTGCCTTCTGCCAGGAGGCACCCCTGCTTGAGAACGCCCAGGCGATCGCACAATCGCTCGGCTTCATCCAGCAAATGGGTTGTGAGAAGGATGGTCATTCCCTGACTCTGCAACTGCCGGATCAGCCGCCACAGGTCGATGCGTGCTTCAATATCCAGCCCAGTAGTTGGCTCATCCAGAATCAGGAGTTTGGGATGATGCACCAGCGCGATCGCCAGACTCAGGCGACGTTTCATGCCACCGCTCAAGGTTTCAGCGGGACTGTTGGCGCGGGAGAGTAAGCCCACGGCATCCAGGCAGGCAGGCACCTGTTCTTTCCGTTGCTGGCGCGATCGACCATACAAGCGGGCAAAAAAGTCGAGATTTTCGGCACAGGTGAGGCTGGCGTACTGCAAGTTTTCTTGGGGCACCAGACCAATCAGCGGTTTCGTTGCTTCGGAAAGGGGGTGCCCAGAGACGATGACATGACCACGATCGGCAGTCAGCAGGTTGCAGAGAATGCGAATGGTGGTGGTTTTACCCGCGCCATTGGGTCCCAGCAGCCCGTAAATTTCACCCGGAGCAATGCTCAGGTTCAGGTTTTGCAAAACAGCCCGATCGCCGTAGGACTTATAAAGGTCTTGAATCTGGAGCATGAACCCTACGATCTCCTCTCACGGTGAAGCATTTCTCGATAGGCAAGCCAGCCTGCTGCAACCGTCAGGATGGTAAAGCCAACCAAAAACCAGAGGTGAGGCATCAAGTCTGCCATGCGAATCGTGGCTACAGATGCGGCTGCGAGTGCCTCAATCATGTGATAGATCGGGTTGTAGTGAGCAATGTTTCGCAGAGCTTCGGGGAAAAAGTTAATGGGGATGAAGGCTCCGCTCAGCAGCAGCAACGGCACACCCAGGGCGGCAATCAACGCGTTGACATCCTCCGTGCGACGAGCCAGTTTTGCACCAATAAAAAAACCTGTGCCTACATATGCCATCATGCTCAACCCGATAATCAGCGCGGCGAACGGTACTGATCCCTCAAAGGTAGCGCCAGTAAATGCCGCGATCGCATACACCAGCAGCGTTTGCCCCACCCCGATCATCCCATACGCCAGAAAGATACCCAGAAAGTAAGCCATCCCTCGCAGCGGCGAAATCAGGAGTTGCTTCAGCGTCCGCTGCTCCCGCTCTGCCACGATCGTCGCAATACTGCCCCCCAAACAGCTAAAAAACAGCGCTGTTCCTACCAGGCAAGGCGGCACCGATTGGGCAAAGGCTTCCCCTGTCGAAAGCTGTCCACGCTCCGTCAAAATCAGACCATTCACCACCAAAATCGAAGCAGGAAACACGACCCAGCAGATGAGGCTTACCTTACGTCGCCAAAGTTCCAGCAAAATGCGCTGAGCGATCGCAACGGTTCCCTGGTAATCGCGTTTGAGTTGTTGGGTAGTGGATGTTTGCATAAGGCAGAAGGCAGAGGGCAGGAGGCAGAAGGCAGAAGGTGGGGGAAGCAGGGGAAGCGGGGGAAGCAGGGGAAATGAATAACACGTACTGTATTTAACTCAAAACTCAAAACTCTCAAACTGACCGTCGATAGCTCATTCCGTCGATTGTGAGCGCACGATCGCGGGCAGTTTCCACCAGGGCACATGCGGATGCTCGTGGTGTTCGTTGTGGTAGCCAAAATGGTAGCAGGTTAAGAATGACCAGAGTATCGGACGATAAATACTATTGGCACGGGCAGCATTTTGATACCCTGTTGCGGGTTCACGATGCGCCAAAAAAGTGCCGAAGTAGAACAGTTGCAGGGAACTCAAGAGCGCAGGTGTTGCCCAAAATGCCACTAGATTCAATTCTGAAACACCTACAACTCGATGCATAAAATGATACGCGGCGGTGATGCCAACGCACTGCCACCAGCCCCAATAGCGCACCATAAAGCGCACATACCAGAACAGCCCGTTTGTTTGCTTGCCGTTGTGGTAGTCCGGGTCACGATCGCTCGCCGGATATTGATGGTGCTGCCAATGAGCCGTGCGTAACTTGTAGTACGGCAAAAACCCATACAGCAGCAGCGCTAAAAACCCGATCGCGTGATTGAGCCTCGGATGTTGAGGAACAACGCACCCATGCATCGCATCATGCGCTGTGATAAATAGCCCTGTATAGAGGAATGTTTGACCCAGAATTGCCAACGCCATCCAGACGATCGGCAGTGGGTGATCCAGTCTCAGCAGACTCACCAGGCTGATGAGCCACAAACTTAGGATGGAGGCTGCGATCGCTACCCCCTCATATGTGTTGCTGCTTGTAAGCGTGTGTGCCGTTGATTGTCCTGATGGCTGCCAATAATCGTCAAGTTGGTTCAAGGCTGATTCTGCGTAAATGCGTCTTTCTGTCTCCAGCACGATGCCGCTTCCATAACTAAATTATTTCTCCATCTTTGGCTGGCAAGCTCAAGCCCCTGGGCAGGCAAGTGCAGCTACGGTTTAGTCGCACGGAGCAACCAACCGCACCTACGTTTGCTCTACTATCTCTGCCACGGTGGGCAATGGATAGGCAGCACGATCGCAGCACGGGCAAAATAGCCCCTGTAGACTAAGCCAAAAGTTTGCTGCCAAGCAAGGTGTTTTGAAACAACCGTTTACGGCTCAAAACCCCTTTCAGCTTGAGCAGTTTCGGTTGCAACCGAGCAACTCCATACCAGCGATGATCCAACCCAAAAATGAGACGATTCTTTACGCGATCGTCCGTATGTTAACCTGAATAGCTCGTGACTGAACGTGACTAACCGCATGACTTATGGCTGATCGCTTAAAAATTCAATCGATTTACACCGATGGCGCTTGCTCAGGCAATCCTGGTCCTGGGGGCTGGGGAACGGTTGTCTATTTTGCAGATGGTTCGGTACACGAAATGGGTGGAGCCAAAGCGCACACCACCAACAATCAGATGGAAATGCAGGCGGTGATCGCAGCACTCCAGTTTTTAAAGGACACAGGGTATACAGAGCCGATCGAACTCTATACTGACAGCGAATATGTCAAAAACGGCATCACGCAATGGATTCACGGGTGGAAGAAAAAAGGCTGGAAGACCTCAACGGGCAAAGCGGTGCTGAATCCTGACCTGTGGCAGCAAATGGATGCCTTAAACTCACCCAAAATCCAGTGGCGCTATGTGCGCGGACATACGGGAAATGTGGGGAACGAACGCTGTGACACGATCGCTCGTGCCTACTCTCTGGGTAAGGTGCCCAACCTAACGCAGCTCCCATTGTCATAAACCAGCCTTCCTAACAGCACAGTCTTTGTTGAGTAGTTTTACGAAATCAGTAAGTTTTGTAAATGCTTGTGTCATACCCTTGCGGTTTCGTACAGACCCTCTAAATTCGTTGCAATATCTTAAGCAATGAGTTTAAACGCTTACGGACTGCCATGCGTCAGACTGACGCAACCATCATTTTTCGTTGATAAGCAAACGCAGTCTCTACAGGTAGTGAATTCCACAATGGATGTCCCTTCTCACTCCCAAACGGATGCGATCGATTTACCGCGTGAAGTTAGAGTGGCGCAACTGCGCGATCTGGTAGACACGCTACATTTTGCCGATGAAATTTCTAGCAAAGGGTACTTGATTACCAGCTCTGAACTCGCCGATCTGATGGATGTAAACGCCAGCGCCGTCACCAGTCGTGGCGATCATTGGGTCTGGCGCAACTGGGTAGTGTCTCGCGTGCGACGTGAAGGGAATCAGATTTTGTGGCAGTTGGAGCGGGTTGATTAGGGGAAGGCAGGAGGCAGAGGGCAGAGGGCAGAGGGTCGAAGGATAAGGGATAAAGGCTAAAGGATAAAAAGCTTTACTGTAGCTTGCTTCCCACAGGGTCAGCTGACGGCTGATTGCTCAATCAACTCAAAACACCCTACACCCCACACCCTACACCCTACACCCCACACCCTTCCTCCCCCATGAATCAATCTCAGCCAATTTTCAAAGACGTGGTGTTGCTTGGTGGTGGGCATTCGCACGCGATCGCTCTGCGGATGTTGGGCATGAAGCCGATGCCGGGAGTGCGTTTGACGCTGTTGACGGAGGCTTCCGATACTGCTTATTCGGGAATGCTGCCGGGGCATGTGGCGGGGTTCTATAGCCGAGAAGAATGCCATATGGATTTGCGTCGGCTGGCTCAGTTTGCGGGCGCACAGTTTTGTGTCGATCGCGCGATCGGGTTAGATTTAGCCCAAAAGCGCGTTCTCTGTGCCAACCGTCCGCCTGTTGGGTTTGATTTGCTGTCGATCAATATTGGCAGTACACCGAAGCTGCCGGATGTGATGGGCGATCGAGATGCCATCATTCCAGCAAAACCTGTCCGTCAGTTTCTAGAGCATTGGGATCAGGTCGTGTCAGACTTTGCGCGAACTCCTGAGAAAGCCAGAACGATCGGCATTGTGGGTGGTGGCGCAGGGGGGGTGGAATTGGCGCTGACGATGCAACATCGCTTGCAACAACTTTTGTGGGCAGCGCAACAGCCGCTCACCAATCTAACCGTGCATCTGTTTCAAAAAGACGCGACGTTGTTACCGACCCAAAACCATTGGGTACGCGATCGCTTTCACGCCTTGCTAACTCAGCGCGGTATCCAACTCCACTTGCAGGAGCCTGTCCACTCTGTCCAATCGCATCAGGTGATTGGTGCATCGGGTTTAACGATCGCTTGCGACTACATCTTTTGGGTGACACAGGCAGCCGCACCCGACTGGTTGGCAAAGGCAGGATTGGCTGTAGACGAGGACGGCTTTGTGTTGGTGGATGACACGCTGCGATCGGTCTCTCATCCCGATGTTTTTGCAGCAGGCGATACGGCAACGATGCTCAACCATCCGCGACCCAAGGCAGGCGTTTTTGCGGTGCGGCAGGGAAAACCGTTGGTCAACAATCTCCGGCGTGCGGTGCAAAATAAGCCCTTGAAGCCCTTTCGACCACAGACGCAATACCTCAGCTTGATTGGTACAGGTGATGGGGAGGCGATCGCGGCGCGTGGATCGTTGGGTTGGCAGTCACCGTTGCTGTGGCGCTGGAAAGATTGGATCGATCGGGCGTTTGTGGAGCGGTTTAGAGAGTTGCCGGAGATGGAGGAAGGGAGGCAGAAGGCAGAGAGCAGAAGGCAGGAGGCAGAAGGGAACCACAACCTTGCTGATGTTCAGACGATTCAGAAGGCTTCCACAATGCGCTGTGCGGGGTGTGGGGCGAAGGTGGGCAGCAGCATTTTGGCGCGTGTATTGCAACGAGTGCAGCAGGAAGGCGGGAGTTTGGCTCAGCGATCGGATATTCTCATCGGGTTAGAGTCTCCTGATGATGCGGCAGTGGTGCAGGTTCCAGCAGGATCAGTCATAGTACAGACGATTGACTACTTTCCAGCATTACTGAACGACCCGTTTGTCTTTGGGCAAATTAGCGCGAACCATGCCCTGAGCGATCTGTTTGCGATGGGTGCTCAACCGCAAAGTGCGCTGGCGATCGCCACCATTCCCTATGCCCAACCTGCCAACGTGGAAGAAACTTTGTATCAGCTCCTTTCCGGTGCGATGTCGGTTTTATCCAAAGCGCAAGCGGTGTTGATTGGTGGGCACACGACCGAAGGCGCAGAATTGGCGTTTGGACTGTCCTGTAATGGCTTGGCACAACCCGATCGCCTGCTCCGCAAAGGTGGCATGAAACCCGGTCAAGCGTTGATCTTAACGAAAGCGATCGGTACAGGCACACTCTTTGCCGCCCACATGCAGCTCAAAGCAAAAGGACACTGGCTGAATGGCGCGATCGCCTCCATGCAGCAATCCAATCAGCAAGCAGCAACTTGTCTGCTGGAGCATCACGCCACAGCTTGCACCGATGTAACTGGGTTTGGCTTCATGGGGCATCTTGTAGAAATGGTGCAAGCCTCAAACGTGTCCGTCACGCTCAACTTAGCCACCATTCCGTTGTTAGACGGTGCCCTGGAAACCGCGGCAATGGGCATCCTCAGTTCCCTGCAACCGCAAAACCTGCAAGCACTGCCAGCGATCGCCAATGTTTCTGAGACGAACACCCATCCATACTTTTCACTCCTCTTCGATCCGCAAACATCTGGTGGATTATTGGCTTCTGTTCCTCTAGACGAGAGCGATCGCTGCTTGGCTGCCCTTCATGCACTCGGCTATCAACACAGCGCGATCATCGGGTACACCACACCTCCGTTGGATCGGGCAAAACCGATTACGATCGTGTAAGGGCAAAAAGCAAAGGATAAAAGCTAAAGGATAAAGGCTAAAAAGCGCATTTAAACACTTTTCATTTCACAATGAGCGGACGCAAGCAATGTGCCCCACTCTCTTGCCACTCAAACTTTTCAGCCTTCATTTTTTATCCTTTTCATTTTTTATCCTTTAGCCTTCATCCTTTAGCCTTCTTCCCATGCCCCCCTCCCTCCCCCTTGCCGACTTCTTCACAGCACCCGGAGCCATTCTGGATGTGCGGAGTCCGGCTGAGCATAAGCAGGGACGCATTCCCGGAGCCGTGAGTTTTCCCCTGTTCAGCAATGACGAACGGGCACAGGTGGGTACCTGTTATAAGCAGCAAGGACGGGATGAAGCGGTAGAACTGGGGCTGTCGATCGTGGGTCCAAAACTAGCAACCTTCGTCGCACAAGCCAAAGTGCTGGCACCCAATCGCGCCGTGCGAGTCCATTGCTGGCGGGGAGGGATGCGGAGCGGCAGTATGGCATGGCTGCTGGAAACGGCAGGTTTTCAGGTGACGCTGCTCGATCGTGGGTACAAAGGCTTTCGTTATTGGGTTCATGCTGCACTGATGGAACCGAAGCCGATCGTGACGCTGGGTGGCATGACGGGAACAGGCAAAACCACCATCCTGCATACGTTGCGCAAACAGGGGGAACAAATTCTGGATTTGGAACAATGGGCAAATCATCGGGGCAGCAGCTACGGCAATCTTGGCTTGCCACCTCAGCCCAGCACTGAGCAGTTTGAAAACCTGATTGCGATCGAATGGAGCCAGTTAACCCGCGATCGCCCCATTTGGATCGAAGCCGAAAGCCGCATGATTGGCTCCTGTCGAGTTCCCGATGGGCTGTTTCAGCAGATGGTTTCTGCTCCGGTGTTGCAGGTTGAGCGATCGCGGCAAGAACGCATTCACTTGTTGCTAGAAGACTATGGCGTTGTTGATCGGGGCGCGCTGCTAGAAGCGACGGTGCGGTTGAAAAAGCGTCTTGGCAGTGAACGCACCCAACAGGCAGTCAATTTTATTCAAGAAGGGAATCTTGCCGCCGCTGTGGATACCGTGTTGGACTATTACGACAAGGCTTATCATTATGACCTGAAGCGCCGACAGGTTGATGTGACATCCATTGATGTGACGGGACTGCAAGAGACTGAGCTTGTGAATGCTTTAGTGGCGCGATCGCGTCAGCTAAACAACCTTCAGCCCTTGAATCACGTCAACCCATTCAACACCAACGCTAACTCCTCAAATTCAAATGCCTTAAGTCTGCATCATTCGCAGCTTTAGAAGTTTTTTAGCCGTCAAAATGTCGGTAGGGGCAAGTTTAGTAAATCATTTTGTGGTTGGCTGTAAAGACTTTGACACAACCTGCCTCTACTCAACGTTCTCTAATGTCCAATTCTAAAAAGCCAGTTTGTGCATCTGGAGTGCGAACAAACGCAAGGTTGGGACTTTCACCAATCACGATTTCGGCTGTCGTGTAGATAATACAACCCTCTGTGAGATGTCCGCCCAACATGCGACCTGTTTTGTCTGCGATCGCCAGATGCAGATGAATCCCGTGAATTGAAAGCGTCCCATTCAACGCCACAATTTCAAACTTCTCATGCAATATTTCACTCGTCGGCTGATTGGCAAACCGAATTGCGGCTGTTCGCAGGCTCCCGATCGCCGACAAAATAAACCCTGCCCGAATTTGCTTTGCCGCAACAAATGCCGCTAATCCCTGCTTCAAATCCTGCCCAGGCTTGAGCCTCAATGCAAAAATATTCATCTCGTACTTTTCAAAGACTTGATCGTACTGGATCCACCATCCTAAAGCTGTTCATATTCTGTGATGATGCTCTGAATGTCCTCTGCTGCAATATCGACTTGTTCAGATTTTGCATAAACAGTCAGTAAAATGATTCCTTTTGCTGTTTTGACATAGTAAATCAGACGATAACCACCACTCTTTCCTTTTTGAGTGTCGCTATTGCGGACTCTCAACTTGAAAACTGTGTAGCCAACTCCAGGAATTTGATCTCCCGGCAACTCTCCCTGCTCAAGTTGTTCAATGACGGGTTGTAGATCATTCCGAATACTCCGATATTTCTTGGCAAGTGCGCGCAGATTTCGATTGAACGTTGGTGACGCTTTAACCTGAATGAAGGATGGATCAGTCACTCTCAAGCCCTTCCCACACTTGAGCAACGGGAATCGTTTGCCCAGTCATAGCTTCGTGCCAAGCTTGCCGAAAGTCGTGCAGCAGTGCTGACTTAGATTGCTCTTCCTCTTCGGCTTCTGATGCTTCTGGAATCAAGACAATGACCTCAACACGACTGTTTTTACCTGTTAATAAAGGATGATCTAACGCCAGTTGTCCCTGTCCATCAATGGTTGCCATAACTTTAAGTGCTTTCATCTTCACCCCCTTTGAGGAATATTTAAACAAATCAATTTAAATCCTTTGAGCTACTAATTTTCTCAAGTTTTTGCTGTCAGCCAACCGGATTTGGTAGCTTGCATTTCTGGAAGAGAATGGACCGTTCCACTCCTATTCTGTAAGCTCCAAAAAGTTTCTTTGCAAAGTGTTTGTGGCGTAACGGCGAAATGTAGCAAGGGCATAGATTCCTGCACTAAGCGCTGTGACCTCCATCCGTCCGCCGCGTGACGTGTTAGATTTAAAAACTCTCGATTTCGTTACTAGTGATCCTTAACCAAAGACATCGACATTTGGAGAAAAGAGAAGATCAAAAGTAGAAAGTATTTTCCCATTTTGGTCTGACCAGGGGGTGTTGCAATCTATAGAAACTGGAAGAGCTAGAGGACTTAAAGAAATAGAATATCTTAACAGATCCAAAAGTCTTTCTCCATCTATCAACTTAAGCTCAAGTTTATGCTTTGCCAGGTTAGGATTCTTGGTAATTCTCTGTGCTGGAGCTGAGAATCTCTGTGCTGTCGTAACAAAGATACCTTTCTCTAATCCTTCGAGGATTAAAGCACCAACAAAGTCTCGAACTTCTTTAACTGCTTCTACATTACGATCTATACGCCTTTTTACCTGAACTGCGCTATAAATTTTTCCATTATCCTCTACCAGAAAAAGATCGATTCCACCATCAGCTGAGTTCGCATTAGCAGTTACACGGTGAATATCACATTCATAATGATCCCTTAAAATGCCTGCAACTAAATCTTCAGCTTTCTGAGCACTTATATATTTCCGGTCGTCCCAATATTTAGCCAAATGAGTTTTTAAATCTTCGACAGCAGCATTGTTAGATGAAATATCTATATGAGCAAGAATTGCATGATGTTGTTCCCACCATATACTTAACTGCTTTTTTCCATTGATTTCTAATTCTTCTTCAAGGGTTAATAGCCACCAACCACAAGCACTGCAAAAGTGTAGTCGCTTTGTCATCATATCTTCTCGTTTTTTACAAAAAGTAAGTTGTGGCTCGTATGTATATTGCTTAAAGCGCAACTGGCAGAACGGACAAATTCCTTCAATTTCTACACGTTCAAAATCAATTCCTCCTATATCAGCTTCAAGATGATCGTAAGTTAAGTAATTTTTATAGACGAGACGCTGAAACCTAGAGGAACTCATCATCCTGATCTTGGCTGATAGTACTGAGCCTAATAACTAAGATTATACGAAAACTTTCCGTATATCTTCCTGATTTAAGTGGGCACATCGAAAGCTTCTGTGTATCTCCTCTGACTTTCTGTTTGTACGATCGCCTCTACCATAGTGCGATCGCTAATTGCCATTAGTGTAGTGTGTTAGTCGCTAAGAGGCAGGGATCAACAATCGGGAACCTCATTACCCCGCCTTTCTGCTGACTCCTTACTCCTAGCTCCTTACTCCTAACTTCTGTATCGCAAAAAACCATTGGGGTTTACGATGTCAGGGTGTGTTGAGATCTTGAAAGGATATATGAAACGTCATTGGTCGATCGCCCTTGCCCTCATCATACTGTCCGGTTTGAGCGTTGCCTGTTCGCCTCAGCCTCCAGTAGCGACTGCGCCTGAAGCGACCAAAGAGGCGGCAACGAAAGCGGTGTTTGCGATCAGCGCGATTCCCGATCAAGATCCAGAGCAGCTTCAGCGGCTTTATACCAAGCTATCCACTTACTTGCAGAAGGAATTGAATGTTCCAGTGACCTATAAGCCTGTCACAGATTACACGGCAGCAGTTACGGCATTCAAAGTGGGCGATTTGCAGATGGTTTGGTTTGGGGGGCTAACGGGTGTGCAGGCGCGGTTGCAGGTTCCCGGAGCAGAGGCGATCGCCCAGCGAGAAGTGGATTCTAACTTTCACAGCATTTTTATTGCAAACAAAAAGAGCGGACTGGCTCCGATTACGGATCAGAAAGGCTTAACGGCACTAAAGGGCAAAACCTTTACCTTTGGCAGCGAATCTTCCACGTCTGGGCGCTTGATGCCTCAATATTTTTTGCAGCAGGCAAATGTCAAGCTAACCGATTTTAAGGGAGAAGTGGGCTTTTCTAAAAATCACGATGCCACCCTCAAATTAGTGCAGGCAGGCTCCTACGAGGCGGGTGTGCTGAATGAGAAAGTGTGGCTCAGCCGTTTGAAAGAAGGCAAAGTTGACACCAGCAAAGTGGAAGCGATCTGGCGGACTCCGGCTTACTATGATTACCACTGGGTCATCAATCCCGCCGTGAAGCAGCAGTTTGGGGCAGATTTTGAGGAGAAGGTGCGATCGGCGCTGCTCAAGCTGAACCCGGCTGTACCCGAACAGAAGGAAATTCTGGACTTATTTAATGCTAAAAAATTCGTGCCGACGCAAAATGCCAACTATGCCCAAATTGAGCAGGTTGGGCGAGAAATCGGCAAAATTAAGTAGCTTGAATGAACGGCATAGAGGAAGGAATGAAAGCCGTCAGGAGTCAGGAGCCAGGAGTCAGAATCGCTCACGCCTTCTGCCCTCTGCCTTCTGCCCTCTGCCTTTCTTCAAGATAAACGGATGACCACGATCGCCCCGCTGTTTGAGTTAAAACATGTCTCCCAGCGCTTCGGAACCTGTCTGGCACTGTCAGACATTAGCCTGCGACTCTATCCGGGTGAACGTATTGCGCTAGTTGGCTCCAGTGGTGCGGGGAAAAGTACCCTCTTGCGATTGCTTAATGGAACGCTTTCGCCCACTCAAGGGGAGGTCTGGGCATTGGGCTGCAACCTCAACCAGATCCCACCAAAGCGTTTACGGCAGGTGCAAAGGCAAATTGGCACGATTTATCAGCAGTTTCACCTGATTGATACGTTGCGGGTCATCCATAACGTCAATGCGGGACATTTGGGTCGCTGGTCATTGCCCAAAGCGTTGCTGTCGTTGCTGGTGCCGTTGGAGGTGGAAACAGCCGCTAAGGCTTTGGCGCAGGTGGGCATTCCCGATAAGCTGTATGCCCGCACCGATCGCCTTTCTGGTGGCGAGCAGCAACGGGTGGCGATCGCGCGGGTGCTGGTGCAAAACCCACTGGCAATTTTGGCAGATGAGCCGATCGCCAGCCTTGACCCAGAGCGCAGCCGAGACGTGATGGCGCTGCTGCGATCGCTGGGTGAACAAACCGGACAAACTCTCATTGTGAGCCTGCATGATGTGGTAATGGCGCGTCAATATTGTCAGCGGTTGATTGGGTTACGGCAGGGGCAGATTGTGTTTGATGCTCCCACTGAAGCGGTTACGGGCGCGATGTTTGATGCCCTCTATCGGTTGGAACCTCAGGAATGAGAGCCACTGTACTCCGTCCACCATTCTTAACTGCTTCCCTTGGCTGGGGATTAGTGGGGCTGGGGGCGATTGTCCTTTCATTGCTGTCAGCGGGACTCTTCCGACGAGAGTTGATCAATGTGGATGGGGTGCCTCAACTCTGGCAATTTCTCCAGGCGGCAATCCATCCCGATCTCAGTCAGAGCTTACTTCAGGTGACGCTGAGTGCCACGGTGACGACGTTTGCCTATGCGGTTTGTGGCACCCTGTTCAGCCTGATCTTGGGCGCGATCGGGGGCATTTTGGTGTCGCAGGTCTGGTGGGAGACGGTATTGTCGCAGCGTCAGCCGCAAGTGTCTTCCTGGTGGTACGGCACTCGGTTCCTTCTCGCTGTGCCCCGTGCGATTCACGAACTGATCTGGGGCTTATTCTTTCTCAACCTCTGGGGCTTAGATCCGCTGACGGCAATGCTGGCGATCGCGATTCCCTTTGGAGCCATCACTGCGAAGGTGTTTGCCGAAATTTTGGATGAAACGCCTCGACAGCCCTTACAGGCATTGCTGCATAGCGGCGTGTCGGAACCGATCGCGTTTTGCTACGGCTTATTACCGCTGGCGGGATTGAATCTGATCTCCTATGCTTTTTATCGGTTTGAGTGCTCCATCCGATCGGCAGCGGTGCTGGGCATCATTGGGGCAGGCGGCTTGGGCTACGAAATTCTGCTCAGCCTGCAATCCCTGCAATACGAACAACTTTGGACGTTTTTCTATGCGCTCTTTGGGTTGAATGGACTGGTGGATTTTAGCAGTGCCCGCTTGCGCCGCTATTTAAACTGTGCAAACCGCCTGGAATTAAATTTACCGTCCGTCAGGCGATCGCAGCGCCAATCAGTTACTCACACCAACCCTTCATCGCGCAATCCCCGACTACAAGGAAGCCTCATTGGGATCACGCTTTTAGGGCTGATTATCTTCTCGTTCTGGTCAATTCATCCCGATTACAGCAAGCTTTGGGCAAGCCGAACGCGGCAACTGCTGGGAGAACTGGCGCGATCGTCCCTACCGCCAGACTGGAGTTTACTACCTCAACTATTACCCCTTTCGCTGGAAACGATTGCCATGTCCATTCTGGCGATCGCGCTGGCAGGGGTAGGCGGGATGCTGCTGGCGTTTCCGTCTGCATCCACTATCTTTCTCTCTGGCGGCGTACTCAATCCCAGTCGTGCAGCTTACGGGATTACATTTGGGCTGTTTCTACTGTCGCGGGCTGTGTTGCTGATGGCGCGGGCGATTCCAGCACCCATTTGGGCATTAGTCGCGCTCTTTGTCCTCTTTCCAGGGATTCTACCAGGCGCGATCGCCCTTGGTATTCACAACTTAGGCATTCTCGGTCGCTTAAAGGCAGAGACGATCGAAAACCTGGATACCCGTCCTTTGGAAGCGTTGAAAGCTCAGGGTACGCCGGGTTCGCTGGTCTTTTTCTATGGCGTGCTGCCGCTGAGTCTGCCTCGCTTTCTGGCGTATGATTTGTATCGCTGGGAAGTGTGCATGCGCGAAACCGTGATTGTGGGCTTGGTGGGTGCCGGGGGCTTGGGACGGATGCTAACGGAGCAATTGAGCAGCTTCGACTATCGCGGTACGATCGTCACGCTGGGTGGCTTTCTGATGCTGACGTTTGGGGTGGATGCAATCAGTGCTCAGGTACGGCGATCGCTGCGGTAGAGCGGTCAGGAGTCAGGAGTCAGCCGTGCATTGAATGGTTCTTACAGCCGATTCCATTTGCATTCACCACACACCTACACACTCACCCTTACCAGGCTGTGGCTTCCCCAATCACTAACCGCTTGATTTCCATCATCATTCCTGCGCTCAATGAAGCCCACAACTTGCCGCGATCGCTGCAAGCTTTACAAACCATTTCATTGGTAGAAGTGGTTGTAGTAGACGGTGGGAGTTGGGATGACACGATCAGCGTGGCACGGTCTTATGGTGCTAAGGTCATTGGCTCACCAGTCGCGGGACGTGCCCATCAGATGAATCTGGGTGCAGAGGCGGCTCACGGTGACGTGTTGCTATTTTTACACGCCGATACTTGCCTTCCTGCTGGGTTTGCCGATCTCGTTCGCCAAGCCTTGACGCAACCAAAGGTCATTGCTGGAGCATTTGAGTTAGCCATTGAGGGACACATCCCAGGAGTGCGTCTGGTGGAATGGGGCGTAAACGTGCGATCGCGCCTCTGCCAGATGCCTTATGGGGATCAGGCAATTTTCATGTCAGCCAAGACCTTTCGTGCGATCGGTGGCTTTCCAGCCTTGCCCATCATGGAAGATTTTGAGCTGATGCGGCGGTTAAAGCAACGCGGACGGATTGAGATCGTCCCAGCTACCGTGCTCACGTCCGATCGTCGCTGGCAAAAACTCAACGTCTGCCGCACCACGCTGATCAATCAGATCATCATTCTTGGGTATCTGCTAGGCGTTTCTCCAGCACGTTTAGCAGTCTGGTATCGCAGCTTGGGAAAGCGAGCAACCCGCTAAGTTGTTGGTTGTTAGTTGTTAGTTGTTAGAAGGAGTCAGGAGTTATAGAAAGTTAGTTGCACAGCCCATAAAGCCTTTCAGTACACAAGAAAGGGCATTCAAGAAAAATTATTAGGTAATTTCTCTTAAAGAATCTACTCGATTGATGCCATAGTGCCCGCACCTCGCTTATGACACGAAAAGATGCCCGTACTATGCTGAATCTTTTTTGTGGAAATCGCTTTGGTTTTTAGAGAAAGTCAGGAACGGTTCATGTACTAACAACTAACAACTAACAACTAACAACTTCTTCTGCCTTCTGCTCTCACCCTGGTGGTGCAACCATTCGCCATCCCCGCGCTTTAAGGAAATGCATCGTTGCTATCCCTTTGGATTGCGTTGGATCGCCGTCTCCATCTGGCTGCATCAAGGCTGGAAACTGGGTGTAGGGTTGCCAGCGTAGAGACGATCGAGGCTTTAGCCACAAAATCAGCGGGTCATCTGGCGATGCCTCCGGAGGCTGCATCCACGTCATTTCGCCCCCGTTTAACGCTGAGAGGAACTGTTGCATCATGCCCTCCTCAGAAATGGTTGGATTATAGCTGAGCCTTGCTGAACTAGCGCACGTTGAGCGAGTGATGTGAGCAAGGCTAGATCCGTCTGTTCACTGCACCCGAAGCGATCGTTATCGGCGTATACTAACATTCGGTCTTCAGGTAGATTTCGGGCAGAATACGGGCGATCGTGCCTGCCTGTCGCCTAGATTAGAGAGTGTTGGTAAGCTCGATGCCTTGAGTCTGCCACTGTAGCCATTGACCCTTTTCGTGAAACTTGACCCGTGCCAAATTCATCCGTCCCTAAACGTAGCCACCCATCAGCGCAGCGTTCATCCCAGATGCCTTCTTTACCACCACCTCAAGGGTTTGAATATCAGGCGTTTGGTTTTGTAACGGGCACGTTAACCAGAGCATCGGAGCCGTACTCGCTGCTTGTAAATGACCAACCGCTGACCATCACCGGTTGCAGCGATCGGTTACAGCGGTGGCTGCATACGCAGGAACTTCCGCTGACAGGGTATTTTGGCTTGTATCCCAAGTCCACCCGTACGGGCACAACGTTTTGGTTGAAGTCTTTTGAGACAGCGGTACCCGCCGATGATGTAGGCGTTTTTCAGATTGACGGGCAGTTAGTCACTACCAAAGGCTCAACCCAGTTGATTCGGCTACATCGAAATCAAGTCAACACGACCGAGAAACCGTTTTTGATTAAAGTGTCAGGTTTTTTGCCAGAGCCGAAACCCGGACAGTTTTGGCAACTGGAGTGCCTGTGGGAAGAAGACAAATTTACTCTGCTGGATGGCTACCGCTATCGATCGAGAGGGTGAACAGATTCCGTCTCATTTCGCTGCTCACGGTAACTCCTTGAAAGCGATCGCACTAAGGGCTGTTACCAGTGGCGACTACACACCAATTGCAGTAAGAGTTCCAGCCCCTAGCCTTGTGCGTTGGGACGGGCGCAATCATGCTACTACCGCAAGCTTTCGGAGCTGAATTGATGGCGCGCCTTAAGCTTGCTTGATGAGCACGCCTAACTCGTGCTGGATGGGCAAAACATCCAAAATATCTAGCTGAGAGCAATATTTCAAGTCTTCGGTAATCCCCAGACGCAGTAACCGCTTGCCGTGGCTGGCGTGGTGGAAAAGCCCCAGCAAATCGCCTTCCCACTGACGGAAGAGGCTGACTGCCGCGATCGTCTCATCATTGCCAGCCAGATCATCCAGCGAACAACCGAGTTCCTGTTGCAGTCCGTGGACGATCGCACCTGCACAAACGGTATCTTCAAGCGAGAAACTGCCCTCCCAGCCAGAGCCGACAATCCAAACGGTTTCGGGCTTGTGCTGAAGGAGGTGCTGCACGATCGCGTCCCGGTTAATCAAGGCAGCCGCCAGCACGATCGGTGCGGCTTCGATGCACTGGAGCGCCCGTGTACCATTGGTGGTGCTGATAAAAAGACGACGACCACCCACACGCTCTGGCGTACAATCCAAAGGCGAGTTACCAAAATCAAAGCCTTCTACCTGCGACCCGCCCCGTTCCCCAGCCCGAATGCGCTTGTCCGGTGCCCAGGTCTCGCTTACAGCCATCAGCTTGTTTAAATCGCTAAAGGCTTGCACTGCTTCTGCCCCAGACCCTAGAGCCGTAGCGATCGTGCTTGTAGCGCGCAGCACATCTACTGCGATCGCGCAGTCAGCCACCACCGTCGCTGGCGTTAGTTCAGGGGTATGGAAAACAGAGACTTTCATAGGGGTTCCGTAAGTGCAGTGGGAGATCAAGTGCAACCTGGCGACTTTAGCGCATGACTAAAGTCTCATCGTTACTTAAGAATGCGTTCAAAGCTGGAAGGTTTAACGTCACCCTACCGCAATGCCGAACAATTCTTAATAAAGATTCCAAAGGTGTAGCATTACTGATAATAGAGGAAAGCCTGAGCACTTAAAGTTCCAGCCCTGGTTTGAAGGTAAGGGATCACCGTTGTGACACAGTTTCGCCTGGGCGGAGTGCAGTCGTTCTTGCCTGAAAGGAGCGATGTCTGTGCAAACTTAATTGTGTCTCTGTTGCTACTTTCCTAAAATAAGCCAAATTCGTAAAATCCGTTATTAAACGGCTCGCCCTGGAGGAATCATGTCCGATCGCCCCATTATTCTAGGCATCGTTGGTGACAGTGCCGCTGGTAAAACTACCCTCACAAAGGGCATCGTGCAATTTCTGGGCCCCGAAAACGTGACCGTGATTTGTACCGATGACTACCATCGCTACGATCGCAAACAGCGTACCGAACTGGGTATCACCGCGCTCCATCCAGACTGCAACTACCTGGATATCATGCAGCAGCACCTTTCCCAACTCCGCACCGGGCAGCCGATCTTGAAACCGATCTATAACCACACAACGGGAACGTTTGATCCACCGGAGTACATCAAGCCCAACAAATACGTGATTGCAGAGGGGTTGCTTGGCTACTCGACGCGGGGCGTGCGGAATGCCTACGATGTGAAAGTCTATCTTGCGCCACCAGAAGAATTGCGAACCCAGTGGAAGATTAAGCGCGATACCCAAAAGCGGGGCTACACCGAAGAGCAAGTGCGCGCAGAAATGGTCAAACGCGAACCTGATTCTGACGCATACATTCGCCCGCAGCGGCAATGGGCAGATCTGGTCGTGAGCTTTTACCCCTCTGACACCAGTAGTACCAACAACGGGCACCTCAATGTGCGTCTGATCCTGAGACCCAACATTCCCCACCCAGATCTGACGCAGGTGGTGAGCACAGGCGCTGCCGATACCGATTCTGCCATTCGCTTGGGTCTCGATCGAGATATGGGCAAACCCGTTGACGTGCTAGAAGTTGACGGACATGCCACCAGCGACCAGGTGACGCGCCTGGAGCGGTTTATCTGTGACGAAATCCCCAATCTGCTGGCAGCGTGCGATCTCAACAGCAACAGCAATCTAGAGTTAGGCACGGTGATTGGCACGACAGGCGAAACACTCAAAAGCTATCCCCTGGCGATCACCCAACTGTTGATCGCGTATCACATGCTCAAAGCGTCTAATCCACACTAAGGCTGTGTTGGGGTAGAGATGGGAAAAAACGGAGAGGGGGGGATTCGAACCCCCGATCGCTTTCGCGATGCTCGATTTCAAGTCGAGTGCATTCGACCACTCTGCCACCTCTCCAGATGGTAGTCAGTACGCTGTCTATCTTAACCTGTCTTTTGCCTGGTAAAGAGGGTAGGAGTAGGGAGTGGGGAGTAGGGAGTCAGCCAACCCTGCGGAAAGCAAGCTACAGTTTTTTAGCCTTTAGCCTTTAGCCTTCATCCCTCATCCCTCATCCCTCGCCTTCTGCCCCCTGCCTTCCTCTCACTCTTCGCTCCTCACCCCTCTCTCCTCACCCCTTTCTCTTCTCGCCACAGCGCAATGCCGCCCAGCAAGCCGGAAATGTTGGGCACAATTTTGGCGTTTTTGGGGAGGTCGAGCGTGATGTATTTAGCGTTGCCGCCACCAATGTATAACGCGTCGTAGTTGAAGAGGTGTTCTAGAGAGGCGATCGCTTTGCTCAGGCGATCGTTCCACTTCCTTTTGCCGACTTCTTCTAGCGCCGCGTTACCCAACTGCTGTTCGTAGGTACTGCCCTTCCGAAACTCATGGTGCCCTGGTTCTAAATTTGGCACTAACTTGCCGTTGAGAAAGAGCGCGCCCCCCATCCCTGTGCCTAGCGTGATGACCAACTCAACGCCCTGACCCGCAATGGCTCCTAACCCTTGCATGTCCGCATCATTGATCACTTGTACAGGCTTACCTAACTGTTGAGCCAGAATGCTTGCCAGGTCAACATCCAGCCAATCGGGGTCGAGGTTAGCAGCGGTTTTGGTGATGCCTGCTTTGACAACACCCGGAAACCCAACGGAAACCCGATCGAACGCCTTTCCCTTTGCCAATCCAACAACAGCAGCGATGACGGGTTCTGGTTTGGCAGGCTGAGGGGTTTCGACGCGATCGCGATCGGTCACAGGATTGCCAGCCTCATCTAGCACCATCACCTTGATGCCACTGCCACCAATATCTACTGACAGGGTTTGAAGCCCTTTTTTGTCTGCCATACCAGATGTCAATCCATTGAAACCAACGCACCCCCCCGCAAATTGGCTTGCTGCCCTGGAGCTTAAGAGCACCCGTAGCGATCGCGATCGTGCATAGCTCAATCAAACCAACCCACATCGCGATTAAAGGCAGCCAGTGAATCTTCGGGTGCTCCTGAGGGAGGAGGGGGTGCCAGATTCAACGCTTCGGAAGAGCTTGCCTTGGTAATTGCAAGCGCGCTTGTTGGTGTGCTTTTGGGTTGTGCGGCTTTCAATTCTTTTGTCAGCTTAGCGTTTGCCGCTGTCAGCTCATGTAGCTCTTTGCGGGTTTTCTCTAGTTCCGTTTTTAGGGAGTGCATTTGCTCCAGTTCGGTCTGCAATTGCTTAGTCGTCGCTGTTTGAGCTTCCAACGCTGCCGTGAGTTCGGCAATTTGCTGTTGTAAGCTGTCATCCTGTGGTTTTGTCGTCATAGGTTTAGTGTCTGCTGGAGCCGCAGTTTGCTTGGTCGATCGACTTTTGGCAGCAGTGGTCGCTTTGGCAGGGGACTTGCTAGGCGCGATCGGTTCCTTCGTTACCTCTGCTGGCGGTTCCGCCACCGAATCATCTGAGGGTTTGTTTGCTTCCTCGCGCAATAAATCTGACAGTCGTCTCCTTGCCATGCGTTCTCCGCTCCCAATGCATCGTACTAATACTCTAATCGATACCCGTTCAGGTAACGCGATGTGTGGATGCCTGTTTAAGTATCTCTACAAACCATACTGCCATTTGAGAACCAACTCGCACACGCCAAGAGGTAAGAGTTTTGAAGGCAGGAGGCAGGAGGCAGGAGGTGGGGGATGAGGGATGAAGGATGGAGACAGAAGCCAGGAGTCAGAATCAACTCAAAACTCTCTAGCTTGTCGGCGCAAAGCGCTACTCAAGACTCAAAACTTTCCCCACACCCCACTCCCTACTCCCCACTCCCTACCCCTCCCAATCACGCCGAATTTCCTCTGCGATCGATCGATAATCGGCTTCGGCTTCCCGTGCATTGTTGCCGTGCATTTGCATGATCGGGAGTCCCTCAAGTGCTGCTCGTTCATGTGCCTTGTAGGCACGGATAAAGGCACTACACGCGGGAATGCCTAATTCTCTGAGCGTGTTTTGCGCTTCTACGGCTTCGTTCAGGCTACGGGGATCGACGCGGGTGAGGAGTACGCGATGGGCAATGCCTTTGGGGGTGACGGTTGATCGGACGGTTTCAATCAGAGCGGTTAAATCCATCGGGGCGGGTGGTGTGGGCAGAAGGATGTAGTCGGCGATCGGAATCACGGCGGCAAGTGCGTCTGAAGCCAGGGCGGGTGGGGTATCAACAACGACGATCGCGTAATCTTCTCCCTGACGCAGAGCAGTGAGTTGTACAGGGTTGGTTTCTTGTTTGAGGTCAAAGCGCATGGGTCGATCGCCCCGTCCTGCCCACCAGGTTGCAGAGCCTTGCGGATCGGCATCGACGAGAAGGACGCGATCAGTTTCGGCGAACGCAGCGGCTAAGTTGATTGCGGTTGTCGTCTTACCAACGCCTCCTTTGCCATTGAGGACAACGAGGATTTTGCTGGGGGGTGACAACGGCATGGGCTAAGGGCTCTCTGGTGAAGATTTGAAGGGATGCTCGAAGGGTGCTAGGGGCTGTCATCAATTACTGCTACACATTGCTTGCAGCAAGGGTTCCAGCCCCTAGCCTGGTGTGTTGGGACGGGCGTGACACTGCTGGTATTGCAAGGTTTCGGAGCTAATTGATGACACGCCCTAAGACAGAATGCAACCACTGCGGGGTGGTAGCTCCAGGGTGAAACCGTTTGGGTCGTCTCCTGTGTGGAGTTCTAACTGCCCCACTCCAAAGATGATTGTCTCAGGTAATCGCTCCAGCGCATCGGTTTCTTGCACAATGCTGGCTTTGCCTGTGGTGTTGCCAATATTAACCGCAACGACGATCGTCTCCGCTTCCAGGGTACGGGCAAACGCATAGACTGTACCTTTGGCATACAGCACGCGATAATCACCCGTTCTCAAAGCAGGATGGGCATGGCGCAGGGCAATCAGTTGACGGTGATATTCCCAAATTTCGGTGTCCCAAGCGGTTTCTAGGGGAAAGCCGCGACGAGAATCGGGGTCGATGGCGCCGGGTAATCCCACTTCGTCGCCGTAGTAAATGCTGGGTGCGCCGGGAAAGGTGAGTAGCAGTAGGGTTGCCAGTTCCACACTGGGGCGATCGCCCCCAGCGATCGTGATCAAACGAGCGGTATCGTGGCTTGCCAGCAGGTTCAATTGGGTGAGTTGAATCTCCCAGGGGTAGAGTGCCAGCAATGCCTGCATTTTTTCGCCGTATTCTCTGGCAAACAGTGGTGGGAAGGGCTGGTAGTCGCGTCCCTGTACCTGCTCCATGTCCACACGATCGCCCGCTGCGAAGGCGATCGTGGGACCTGCAAAGAGGTAATTCATCACGCCATCAAACTGGGTGCCGTCGAGCCATGCGCGTGAGTCGCCCCAGACTTCACCCACGATATACGCCTCGGGATTGGCAGCTTTGACGCGATCGCGAAACTCCTGCCAGAAACCGGGCGTTCTAATCTCAAACGGCACATCCAGCCGCCAGCCGTCAATACCGAACTTGATCCAGTATTCGGCAATCTCCATTAAATACTCGCGCACTTCGGGATTGTCGTGGTTGAACACGGGCAATGCCCGGTTGCCAGCCCAGCCTTCATAGTTTGCGGGAAAGTCGCCTGTATAAGGAGCCAGAGACCAGCCGTGAATCTTAAACCAGTTGACCCACGGCGAATGGGGACCGTTTTCTAAAATGTCATGAAAAAAGAACAGTCCCCGACTGGCATGGTTAAACACACCATCCAAAACGACCTTCATCCCGCGTCGATGCGCTTCCTCCAATAACTCTTTGAAGGCAGGATTGCCGCCCAGCATGGGGTCAACCTGGTAATAATCGTGGGTGTGATAACGATGGTTGCTGGCAGATTGAAAGATCGGCGTGAAATAAATGGCAGTAACACCGAAATCTTGAAGATAGTCCAGCTTTTCCATCACGCCCCAGAGATCGCCGCCTTTGTAACCCTGAAGAGTGGGCATGGCGTTCCAGTCCTCCCAACGGGCATTTTTCAACAAACGCTTGCGGGGCTGCTGGCTACGAGCAAAGCGATCAGGAAAAATCTGGTAAAAAACGGCGTGCTTAACCCAATCGGGTGTCTGAATGTCCATGCGTGCGTCCTGATTACGGCATCATCGCCCCTCGACTCCAAGCGATCGAGAGCTTGTCTACGATCGCCTGTTTCCCCAAGAGACCAATCAGCCTGAGGATATATTTGCTTGCTAAGATTGCAGCAACAACATAATGCAGCAAGAGCTTGCGATGCGATCGCCCTTTCCGGGAGTAGACCCTTATCTGGAAGCACCGGAGCTATGGGCAGAAGTCCACAGCCGTCTCATCGTGGCGATCGCCGATGCGTTGACGGAGCACCTCAGCGAAAAGTATCGAGTGGCGATCGAAAAACGCACCTATTTCAGCAGTGAAGATGAGAGTCTCCTGGTAGGCATTCCTGATGTTTCAGTGATTACAAGACGTAGTAATGAGACCCTGCCAGGGCGGACTGCCAATTTAGCGACGCTAATCGAACCGATTTCTGTGACGTTACCGCAGGTTGAGGAAGTGCAGGAGCGCTACCTAGAGGTGCGAGAAGTTGCTACTGGAGCCGTGATCACAGCGATCGAACTCCTCTCTCCTAAAAACAAGCGTCCCGGTGAAGGACGAAACGCCTACGAACGGAAGCGCTATCAGGTACTCGCCAGCCTGACCCATTTAGTTGAAATCGATTGGCTGAGAGGTGGGCAATCGCTGCCCATGCGGGGAAGTCAGCCCTCGCATTACCGTATGTTGATTAGCCGCAGCGATCGTCGTCCCACCGCTCAACTCTATGCCTTCAGCGTGCGCCAACCGATTCCGTCGATCGTCATGCCGCTGACGGCTACCGATGAGGAACCCGTGTTATCGCTCCAGGCAATTTTGCAAACGGTGTACGAACGAGGCAGGTATCATCTCGCGATCGACTACAGCCAGCCGCCAACGCCTCCGCTCTCCAGTGAGGATGCGACCTAGGCAGAGGGGTTACTTCAATCGCAAGGCTTCAGAACTTAAGAGCGGGATTCGCAACCGATGCCGTCTTCGTCGCGATCGAACCGATGGGGGTCAGGCGACAGGACGCGAAAATTTCTGAAGGTAATATCCTTGCAGTCGAGGTCGGGCGGTGGCGACGAGATGCACACATCGGGATAGGCAGCATCACAACCAGAAGGTGCTGACCAGAGAGGGGTTGGCACCAATAGTTGCAGGCACGCGATCGCCAACCCAAGGCAAAACGCAAGTATCCAGCGCATCAAAACGTTCCTCATCTGGGCACGTTCTAGCTTGCTCCGATTGATCTGGTTTGTGGATCAAACAATGGTGCAGATTGCCCTTTCTTCATGACTTGATGAAATGCCAGCAAAGTTATTGCCGTGTGGCTGACAGTAAGCCAAAGCGAACTAACCCACTTTGATAGCCGCGCTGCATCAGTCCGAGCGACAGTGCGGCTTGAATGGTTGTCCAGCCGGAGGTGAGCAATCCTACGATCGCCTCGAAACTAAAGGTAGAATCAATCACCACATCCCAGAAGGGTGCTACGGCTGTAGACCAGTCGGCGGTGCGGATATGCTGAAAGTTGAGCGAGTGGGCGATCGCCTCATACTCTGGTAGCGACAGCACGTAGGGCAGGCAATACACGCGGTAGATATCGGCGAGATGCTTTTGTTCCTCGGCGGTGAGGGGTTGGCGATCGATGGGTCGATGGCACCACGTCACCATCAAAAAGGTGCCGCCCGGTTTCAGTACCCGATAGCATTCCTGCATAAATTTCGCCTTATCTGGCATGTGTTCACCACTTTCCAGCGACCAGATGAAGTCAAAGGATTGATCGGCAAAGGGCATATTCAAGGCATCGGCAACCTGGAATTGGGCGATCGCGCCTGTCCCTGCTGCCATGCCTGCACTTCTGGCGCAATCGATGGCTCGTCCTGCCTGTACAGGACTCAACGTAATGCCTGTCACATTGGCGTTAAACTTCTCTGCCAGGTAGAGCGAACTGCCGCCAATCCCGCAACCCACATCCAGGATGTGCTTTGGCTGTGCGATCGATGCCCATTGCAACAGTTCCTCAATGAGATCAATTTGCGCCTGCCGACGGTCTTTTTTCTGAGCACCATCCGCACCGTAGTAGCCATGATGCATATGCTCACCCCAGATCTGCTCCCACAGACCGGAAGAGGCATCGTAGAACTGCTGAATTTGCTGATTAAGCGTCGAAGTCATGGTGGAGGGGATAAGGAGTTAAGGGATTAGTAAAGCATAGATGGGAAGCGGGGGCGTGGGGAGTGGGAAGTTTTGAGTTTTGAGTAGCGCTTTGCGCCGACAAGCTAGAGAGTTTTGAGTTTGGTGGTCAACGGTCAGCTTTTTAGCCTTTATCCTTTATCCCTCATCCCTTGCCTTCTAGCTAGAAAATCATTTTCACAGCTAGGCAGCGGCAGGGGATTGCGGCAGGAGAGTGACCTGGTAGCCAAGCTTTTCCAAGCGTTTGACTAAGCGTTGTTTGGTTGCTTCCGGGCGCTGGGTGTC
>JAESFW010000336.1_pt1 | contig 33219 bp, 34 predicted proteins | sample 9269481 | NCBI WGS metagenome assembly JAESFW01 (sample SAMN14515350, study PRJNA621654) | algae metagenome | isolation source: Lyngbya sp. HA4199-MV5 and co-occurring heterotrophs from soil with... | place: USA: Ahupuaa O Kahana State Park, Hawaii | collected 2009-07-21 | reverse complement strand
GCTCGGGCAGTAGCGCGGGCCCACGCCCTCGATCTTGCCGGTGAACATGGGGCTGCGGTCGAAGCCGCTGCGGATGATCTCGTGCGTGCGCTCATTGGTGTGCGTGACCCAGCAGGGCATCTGCTGCGGGTGCATGGCCGCATTGCCCATGAGGCTGAACACCGGCACCGCCCCTTCGTTCACACCGCCAGGCATGCCGTCGCCGGGCTGCTCGGTGCACTTCGAAAAATCGATGCTGCGCCCATCCAGACGCGGCGGCGTGCCGGTCTTGAGGCGGCCCTGGGGCAGCTTGAGCTCCTTGAGGCGTGCCGAGAGCGACACGGCCGGCGGGTCCCCGGCCCGGCCGGCGGAGTAGTTGTTCAGCCCCACGTGGATCTTGCCGTCCAGGAAGGTGCCTGCCGTGAGCACCACCGTGCGCGAGCGGAAACGGATACCCACCTGGGTGACGGCGCCCACCACGCGGTCGCCCTCCACCATCAGGTCGTCCACTGCCTGCTGGAACAGCCACAGGTTGGGCTGGTTCTCGAGCATGCGGCGGATGGCGGCCTTGTACAGAATGCGGTCGGCCTGGGCGCGCGTGGCCCGCACGGCCGGCCCCTTGGAGCTGTTGAGGATGCGGAACTGGATGCCGCCCTCGTCCGTGGCCAGGGCCATGGCACCGCCCAGCGCATCCACTTCCTTGACCAGGTGGCCCTTGCCGATACCGCCGATGCTGGGGTTGCAGCTCATCTGCCCCAGCGTCTCGATGTTGTGCGTGAGCAGCAGCGTCTTGCTGCCCATGCGGGCAGCGGCCAGCGCGGCCTCGGTGCCGGCATGGCCACCGCCGACGACGATCACATCAAATTCCTGGGGGTACAACATGGGAGCGCTCCGGGGCCTGTCGGGCCCGATAATCAAAAGTCCCGGTACGACGCCTTGGCGGCAGCCCCTGCCTGGGCGCACCACGCGTACCGGCCCCGCCCGGGCGCATGGGCGCAACCCTGCACCCTGCCCCGGCGGGCAACCCGGGATTTTCCCACTTTGCGCCCACCGTGTCTGCCCACAGCCCTCTGACCCACTTCCTTACCCGACTGGTGGGCGATCCGCCCTTACCGGTGGCGTCGTGGTGGGCCAGCGCCCAACCGGTCGACCTTGCCAAGGGCCAGCCCCTGCTGCGCGCGGGAGACACCTGGCGCCACCTGTGGTGGGTGGAGCGCGGCGCCCTGCGCCTGTACCTGGTGGACCGCGACGGAGCGGAGGCCAACAAGAACTTCTTTCTCGACGGTGCCATGTTCTGGCCCATCACGCCGAGCCTGCGGCAGCAGCCCGCGATGTTCCACGTGGAACCATTGGAAGACAGCCGGGTGTGGGCCCTGCCCCTGCCCACCTGGGGTGCACCGGCGCCCACCGACGGCTGGGCGCCCTGGGCCGCGCTCGAACACCGGGTGCTGTGCGCCCTGCTCGATGGCAAGATGCAGCGCGAGCAGGAGTTCCTGCAGCTGAGTGCGCGCGAGCGCTACACCCGATTGCTGGCCCAACACCCGGACTGGCCGGAGCGCATTGCGCTGCGGCACCTGGCGTCCTACCTGGGCGTCACCGATGTCACGCTGTCGCGCGTGCGCAGCGAGATGGGTCTTATCAAAGGTTAAGGCGGCAGGCCTTCCCCGCAGGCACAGTGGGCACATGCCTGCCCTCGCCATCGCACCCCATTTCCTCGCCGTCGTCTGGCTCGGTCTCATGGCCGGCTTCTTCGGCACCTACAGCGGCAATGTGAATTTCGCCATGCTGCAGATGGACGGCGCCACCTACGCCACCGTGCAGTCCGCCCTGAACCGCAATGTGCGCCATGCCCTGTTCTTCGCACTGTTCTTCGGCCCCCCACTGTGGTGCGCGCTGGCCCTGGCCACCAGCTGGACCCGGCGCCGCGAGGGCTGGTGGCCCACCCTGGCCACGGTGATGCTGGCCTACGCACTGGGCATCATCGTCTTCACCCAGCAGGTGAACCTGCCGCTCAATGCCACCACCGAGGCCTGGGATCCGAGAGCCCTGCCGCAGGACTGGGCCCAGGTGCGCGCGCAGTGGAATGCCGCCAACCTGTGGCGCGCCCTGCTCAGCCTGGCGGCCTTTGTGCTGGCCCTGGCCACCCTGGTGTGGCGGCTGGCGCCATCGCGCACGCCGAGATAGCCCGCGCTTGCAGGAATCCTGCCCGGTGCCTGTGCTCCAATGCAGCACCATGCACAAGAATTCCCTCCTCGTTTTCGCCGGCAGCACGCGCCAGCAGTCCTTCAACCGCCGCCTGGCCCACGCGACCGCCGCCATCGCCCGCGATGCCGGGGCCGAGGTCACGCTGCTGGAGCTGTCGGACTACGACATCCCCATGTACAACGCCGACCTCGAAGCCCGGGGCACGCCGGCCGACGTGGTGCGCCTCAAGCAGGTGCTGTGGGAGCATCCGGCCTGGATCATCTGCTCACCCGAGTACAACGGCAGCTACACCGCCCTGCTCAAGAACACCATCGACTGGGCCTCGAGCCCCGTGAGCGGCAACCCCGACTGGCAGGACGGCAGCAAGCCCTTCCGCGGCAAGGTGGTCGGCATGCTCAGCGCCTCGAACGGCGGCCTGGGCGGCCTGCGCTCGCAAAGCCACCTGGCACCGCTCTTGGTCAACCTCGAATGCTGGCTCGCCCCCAAGGCCTTCGCGCTGGGCCAGGCCAGCACGGCCTTCGACGAAACCGGTGCGCTGGTGCAACCCGTTCACCAGGAGCGCGTGCGCGCGGTGGTCGACCAGGTGCTCTGGGCTTCGGCCCGTCTGAATGCCTGATCAAGCTACCAAATAGATAGCAACCCATGCAGTGCAGACCGGGCTGCGGTGCCTGCTGCACCGCCCCCTCCATCAGTTCGCCCATCCCCGGCATGCCGCAAGGCAAACCGGCGGGCGTGCGCTGCGTCCAGCTTGCGGACGATGCGCGCTGCCTTATTTTTGGGCACCCCGAGCGCCCCGCTGTGTGCAGCGGCCTGCAGCCCTCGGCCGAGATGTGCGCAGGCAGCACGCGCGAGGCCATGGCTTTCCTGACCCGGCTCGAAGACCTGACCCGGCCCGCGGCCTGATCAGTCCTCGTCGTCGTCCTTCTCGACCTCGGGGGGCACGTCCAGCGCCACGCGCGTCTCGAACTTGGAGCAGTTCATCGCGAACGTGCTCTTGAAGTTGCGCACATTGTTGTTCGACGAAAACACCTCGCGCGTGAACGCGTGGTAGCGCTCCATCGACGCGGAGTTGATGATGAGCAGAAAGTCGAACTCGCCCGACACCTCGTAGCAGGCCATCACATCGTCCTGCGCTGCCATCTTGGCCTCGAAGTTGCGCAGCAGCGCATCGTTCTGCTTGTCGAGTTCCACCGACACGAAGACCGTGAGCGGCCGTCCCACGCGCAGGCGGTCCACCACCGCGACCTGCCGCAGCAAAATGCCCGCCGCACGCAGGATGGCAATGCGCCGCTGGCAGGTGGCGGGTGAGCTGTTGACCTTGCGCGCCAGCACGCGCAGGGGCTGCGAGGCGTCTTCCTGCAGCAGGTTGAGGATCTGGATATCCAGGCGGTCAAGGTTCATGGCTCCGCCCACGATACCAAAGGGCGATGGGACAAATGCATCACGGTTCTTCCGATTGTGAGACAGATCCCTCATTGAACGCCGCATTGCGATCGTTTTAACCGGGCGTGCGCCCCAACAATGCGTAGGAAACGTCCGACACCTGGAGTGCCCGCATGACCCACCACCCCGCCGCCCCCTCCGCCGACTTCGAGCAGCAGCTCGTGCGCTGGCGCCACCACCTGCACCGCCATCCCGAGACCGGATTCAACGAAGTCGACACCGCTGACTACGTGGCGCGCCACCTCAGCGCCCTGGGCCTCTCGGTGCACCGCGGCATCGGCGGCACGGGCGTGGTGGCCAGCCTCACCGTGGGCCACAGCGCGCGCAGCATCGGCCTGCGCGCCGACATGGACGCGCTGGCCATGGGCGAAGCGGCCCCGGGCCGCGCCCATGCCTCGCAAAACGCAGGCTGCATGCATGCCTGCGGGCACGACGGCCACATGGCCATGGTGCTCGGCGCCGCGCAGCTGCTGGCCGAGCGGCGCGACTTCGACGGCACGGTGCACTTCATCTTCCAGCCCGCCGAGGAGCATGGCAAGGGGGCCGCAGCGATGATGGCCGACGGCCTGTTCGAGCGCTTCCCCGTCGATGAGATCTACGGCGCGCACAACATCCCCGGCATGCCGGCCGGCCACATGGCCATCCGAAGCGGCGGCATCATGGCCAGCGAGGACAACTTCGTCATCGAGATCACCGGCCGCGGCGGCCACGCGGCGCGCCCGCACATGGCCATCGATCCATTGGTCATCGGCGCCGAGATCGTGCTCGCGCTGCAGACCGTGGTGGCCCGCTCGGTCGACCCGAGCCAGCCTGCCGTCGTCTCGTGCACCGAATTCACCACCGACGGCATCCGCAACGCCCTGCCCACGCACGCCACGATCAAGGGCGATACGCGCAGCTATTCGCCCGAGGTACAGGCCCTGCTCGCAAAACGCATGCGCGAGATCAGCGAAGGCATCTGCGCCGCCCATGGCGCCAGCTGCCGCTTCACCTACACCCACGAATTCGCCCCCACCGTGAACTGGCCGGCCTGCGTGGAGGTGGCCACCGCGGCTGCCCAGGCCGTGATCGGTGCCGAGCGGCTGGACAGCAACGTCACGCCCATGATGATCTCCGAGGACTTCGGTGCCTTCCTGCAAGTGGTCCCCGGGGCCTTCATGTTCATCGGCAACGGCGAGGCCGGCACGCCCGGCGGCGTGCCGCTGCACAACGCCGCCTACGACTTCAACGACGCCGTGCTGCCCGTGGGCGCGCGCTACTTCGCCGAACTCGCGCGCGTGCGCCTGCCCATCACCGCCTGACCCCGGAAATCACCCATGCTCTTCACCAACCCCGCGGCCACGCGCCGCCCTTACGACCCCGCCCTGCGGCAGGTGATGAACCTCGCCACCGCCCGCGAAAGCCGGCAGTGGCTGGCCGGCTGGACGCAGCTGCACCGCGGCAGCACACCACTGCACGCCCTGCCCCATCTGGCCCGCCAGCTCGGCGTGGGCCAGCTGCACCTCAAGGACGAATCCGTGCGCTCGCCCCTGGCCAGCTTCAAGGTGCTGGGCGCGCCCGTCGCCTTGCTGCGCCTGGTGCTGCGCCAATGGCCCGAAGCAGGATGGGCCCCGGCCGACCTGCTCGCGGGCCGGCATGCCGATGCACTGGCCGGCTTCACCGCCATCAGCGCCACCGACGGCAACCACGGCCGGGCCCTGGCTGCCGCCGCGCAGAGCATGGGCTGCCGCTGTGTCATCGTGCTGCATGCCCAGGTGAGCGCCGAGCGCGAGCAGCCCATCCGCGACCTGGGCGCCGAGGTCGTGCGCATTGCCGGCAACTACGACGACTCCGTGCAGGAGGCCGAGCGCCTGGCCCGCACCCATGGCTGGTGGGTGGTCTCCGACACCTCCTATGAGGGCTACGAGGACATTCCGCGCGACGTCATGCAGGGCTACGGCATCCTGATCGACGAACTGCTGGAACAGATGCCCGGCAATCCCTGCCCCTTCACCCACGTCATGCTCCAGGGCGGCGTGGGCGGCCTGGCCGCGGGCGTCGTGGCCCCCCTGTGGGAACGCTACGGCGCGCAGCGCCCCACCTTCATCGCGGTGGAACCCGAACAGGCCGACTGCCTGCTGCAGAGCGCCATCGCCGGCCGCGCGAGCCGCGCCACGGGCAGTGTGGACTCGGTGATGGCGGGCCTGGCCTGTGGCGAGACCTCGCCCCTGGCCTGGCGCTTCCTGCAGCCCGCGGTGGACCTGTTCATGACCGTGGGGGATGCCCAGGCCGAAGCGGCCATGCGCACCCTGGCCAGCGGCGCCGCAGGCGACATGCCCGTGCTCAGCGGCGAATCGGGCGCCGCGGGCCTGGCCGGGCTGGCCGCGCTCATGGCCGACCCGGCCCGCGCAGCCCAGGCCGGCCTGGGAGCAGGCTCGCGCGTGCTGCTCATCAGCACCGAAGGCGCCACCGCTCCGGGCGTCTACGAAGCCATCACCGGCCGCAGCCCAGCCAGCGTGCTGCAGGCCCAGGCCGAATGGATGGCACGCCCATTGCACACGTGACAATCCACCCGTGACCCCAGGAACCCCGATGAACGACACCGCCCCCCTCGACTTCGATTCGCCCTCCGTGCGCCAGTTGCGCGAAGACCTGGCCCTGGCCCTGCGCGCCGCCGCCCACCATGGCCTGTCCGAAGGCGTGTGCAACCATTTCAGCGTGGAGCTGCCCGACCGCTCCGGCCGCTTTTTGCTCAACCCGCGCGGCCTGATGTGGAGCGAGGTGCAGGCCGAGGACATCGTGCTCATCGACGAACAGGGCCAGCGCCTGGCCGGCCGCCACGCGGTCGAGCCCACGGCCATGTTCATCCACGCCGCCATCCACCGCCTGTGCAAAAAGGCCTGCGTGCTGCACACCCACATGCCCTATGCCACGGCGCTCACGCTGACCGCCGACCGGGCCCTGGACACCACGCTCTCGCAGAACGCCATGCGCTTCCATGGCCGCACGGCTGTGGACCCCAACTACAACGGCTTCGCGCTCGACGTGCGCGAGGGCGAGCGCATCGCCGGCGTGCTGCGCACGGCAGACATCGGCTTCCTGGGCAACCACGGTGTGGTGGTCTGCGGCGACCGCATCGACTACGCCTACGACGACCTGTACTACCTGGAGCGCGCCTGCATGGCCCAGGTGCTCGCCCAGTCCACCGGCCGGCCCCTGGCCCCGGCCAGCGCTGCGCTGGCGCAGCATGTGAGCGAGCAGTCCATGGGCGAACGCCTGCAGTCTGAATTGTTCTTCGAGGCATTGCGCAGAACAATCTGAAGCCCCCCCTGAGGCGCTTCGCGCCTTCACCCCTCTCTCGCATTGCTGCGCAATGCGGGAGAGGGACGCCCCCAGCGCAAGCGCTGGATGCGCCGCCTTCGCGGCGGGGCGGCCCTTGCGCGGGGGCACTGGCCTGGGGCGGTGCCAGTTTCGAACAGCGCGCAGCGTATGAAGATTGGAAACCAGGGTGTCACAAAAGTGGTACCGCGCCCGTCTGGTAAGCACCAGACTATGCTTGGAGCCCTGCCATGACCACCGCCCTGCCGCCCACCACCCCGGTCGACGACACCTTCGCCGCCCTGCGCCCGCGCCTGTTCGGCATTGCCTACCGCATGCTGGGCGTGCGCGCCGACGCCGAGGACGTGGTGCAGGACGCCTGGCTGCGCTGGAGCGGCACGGACACGGCGGCACTGCAATCGGCCGAGGCCTGGCTGGTCACCGTGACCACGCGCCTGTCCATCGACCGGCTGCGCGCCGCCAAGGCCGAGCGCGAGGCCTATGTGGGCTGGTGGCTGCCCGAGCCGCTGGTGGAGCCGCTCGACGAGCGCACACCCGAGGCCGCGGCCGAGCTGGCCGGCGAGCTGTCGGTGGCCTTTCTCTACGTGCTCGAACGCCTGGGCCCCGAGGAACGCGCCGCCTTCCTGCTGCGCCAGGTCTTCGACTACGACTACCCCGAGATCGCCGCCCAGCTGGGCAAGAGCGAGGCCGCCTGCCGCCAGATGGTGCACCGCGCCAGCGAGCGCGTGCAACAGGCGCGCACGCGTTTCGAGGTACCGCGGGGCGTGCACCACCAGCTGCTCGAACGCTTCATCGCGGCCGCCCACAGCGGCCAGCGCGATGCCATCGAGTCCCTGCTGTCCGAAGACGCCATGCTGATCGGCGACGGGGGCGGCAAGGTGCAGTCCTTCCCGCACCCGCTGGTGGGCGCGTTCCGCATCGCCAACCTGTTCTGGGCACAGTGGCGGCGCATGGCCGAGCAGGTGGTCTACCGCACCGTGCTCATCAATGGCGAGCCGGGCCTGCTGCGCTACATCAACGGCCGGCTCGAATCGGCCCAGGCCATCGTGACCGATGGCGAGCGCATTGTCGCCATCTACGCAATCCGCAACCCGGACAAACTGCAGGGCATCCCGCTCACGCTGGATTGAAAATTTTTTGGGACCCTGCTGTCACAAGGGCACAGGCCCACGCGTCTTGAAGGGTATGGAAGGCAACGACAAGCTCGGCGCCCTCCAGGTTTCAACCCTTCATCACCACCCAACGGAGTTTTCACCATGTCCCAGCACACCGCCCGCCTGCCCTACCACCAGCTCGCCAACAAGGCCTTCATGGGCCTCGTCAACCTGTCCGAAACCGTCAAGAAGGGAACCATCGGCGCCCGCCTGGCCGAACTCGTGTTCCTGCGCGTCTCGCAGATCAACGGCTGCGCCTACTGCATGGACATGCACTGGACCTACCTGGTCAAGGACGGCATGGAGCCGCGCCACCTCAACGCCGTAGCCGGCTGGCGCGAAGCCCCTTTCTTCAGCGAGCGCGAGCGCGCCGCCTTCCGCTGGGCCGAGATCATCACCGCCACACCGCACAGCGACGCCAGCGACGAGGAATTCGCCCGGCTCAAGGCCCAGTTCAACGACACCGAGATCGCCGAGCTCGGCTTTGCCATCGGCGTCATCAACGCCTGGAACCTGATCAACGCCGGCATGCGCAGCCCCATCCCGCAAGGCGCCTGAACCAGCCATCTCGGCTATTTACTGGGCTACGCATTGCACGCAACGCATAGCAACTGGCGCGGCCAATGCCAGTGCTCCCGCGCAAGGGCCGCCCCGCCGCGCTGGGAGCGTCCCCCTCCCGACCCGCGCAGCGGGTCGAGAGAGGGGTGAAGGCGCGAAGCGCCTCAGGGGGTGCTTCACTAAGGAATCCCATATTTGTTGGGGTAGCGGATGTTCTCGCGCATGTGCGCGCTCATCGGGATGCGCAGCGCGGCGGTGTCGAACCACTGGCGGTACAGCGCCGCCAGCTCGCCCGAATGCATCAGCCCCAGCACCGTGCGGTCCACCAACTCGCGCAGCGGCAGATCGTCCTTGGGCAGCATGAAGGCATAGGGCTCCACTGTGAGGTGGCGGCCCGTCACATGCAGCTCCCCGCGCAGCGGCGATGAGGCGATCAGCCCGTAGAGCAGCACATCGTCCTGCGCAAAGGCATCGACCTTGCCCTGCTCCACCAGGCCCACCCCTTCGGCGTCGGTGGCCACCACGGTCACGGCGATCTCCTGCTCGCGTTCCACGCGCTGCACAGTCTCCTGCGCCGTCGTGCCCTTGCTCACCGCAATGCGCCGGCGCCACAGGCTGGGCACGCCATCGAGCTGCACCGACTGGCGCGCCAGAAAGCGCACACCCGTGGTGAACAGCGTGTGCGAAAAATCCACGTCCTTCTGCCGGCCCACGGTGTTGGTGTTGCCCCCGCACTCGATGTCGATGCTGCCGGCCTGCAGCAGCGGAATGCGCTGCGCCGCCTCCAGCGGGCGGAACGCCACGCGCAGGTCCGGCCGGCCCAGCTGTTTGCGCAGGGCCTCCACTACCTTCATGCACACCGCAATCGAATAGCCCACGGTGTTGCCCGCTGCATCGCGGAAGGCAAAGGTGCCCGGCGTGGGGATATAGCCCACCTGCACCGTGCCGCTGCGCGCGATGCGGGCCAGCGCGCCACCCGTGCCCTGCGCCTGGCACAGCGGCCCCAGGAAGGCCAGCGCGACCAGGAGCGGCAGGGACTTTGCGAGAACACGTGCACGCATGGTGGGCTCCTTGGCGGCCTAGTTCAGGCCCGGTGGCACGGCCAGGTACCAGCGCGTCGCGCGCTCGAAGGCCTGGCCCACGCGCAAGGCCGTGGCCTCGTCGAACGGCCGCGCAATGAACTGCAGCGACACCGGCATGCCGGCCCGCGTGAAGCCCGCAGGCACGGCCACCGAGCACAGGTCCAGCAGGTTCACGAAGCGGCCCAGGCGCGACAACGGCGTGGCCAGCTCGTCCACCTCGGTGAGCGGGATCGCGGCGATGGCATTGGTCGGAAAGGCACAGACATCCACCCCGTCCATGGCCGCCAGCATCTCGGCCTTGGCCTGCTCGCGCAGCCTGAGCAACTGCAGGTACTGCGCCGCGCCGATGTCGCGCCCCAGCAGGATGCGCCGGCGCACATGCGGGTCGAACTCCAGCCCCTCCTGCTCGAACAGTTCGCCCAGGTTCGCATAGCCCTCGGCGCTCATCAGGCTGCCCGCCACGCGCATGGACTCGGCCAGGCTCTGCGGCAGCGCACGCTCCACGCGCTGCAGGCCCAGGCCTTCGAGCACGCGCACGGCCTCATCGCAGGCGGAGAGCACCTCGGGGTCCACATCCGCGCGCTCGGCCTCGGGCAGCACCCACATGCGCATGCCGGCCACGCCGCGCGCGGCGTCGAGCTGCGGCAGCACCGCGCGCGCAGGCACCGGCAGCGACACGGCATCGCGCGGGTCGGGGCCCGAGAGCAGATCGAGCAGGATGGCGCTGTCGCGCACCGTGCGTGTGAGCGGGCCCACCGTGTCGTGCGTGGGGCACAGTTCGATGAGCCCATGGCGGCTGACCAGCCCGCGCGTGGTCTTGAGGCCCACCACCCCGCACAGCCCCGCGGGGATGCGCACCGATCCCCCCGTGTCCGTGCCGATGCTGGCCGTGCACAGGCCGGCCGCCAGCGCCACGGCCGAGCCGCTGCTGCTGCCACCGGGCGTGCGGTGCGTGTGCAGGTCCCAGGGGTTCCAGGGCGTGCCCATCACGGCGTTCGTGCCCCAGCCGCCAAAGGCGAACTCCACCGTGTGCGTCTTGCCGATCACCACGGCCCCGGCTGCACGCAGACGCTCCACCACGGCCGCGCTGATTGCCGAAGTGCGCGGCGGCCGCGCCTTCGAGCCCGCCGCAATGGGCTTGCCCTCGACCTCGAACAGGTCCTTCACCGCCACCGTCACGCCGTGCAGCGGCCCCAGGCGGATGCCGGCGCGCGCCATCTGGTCCAGGCCGCGCGCCGCGGCGCGGGCCTCATCGGCATAGACCTCGGTGAAGGCATGCAGCTGCTTGCCATGGCGTGCAATGCGCGCGAGCTGCGCCTCCAGCAGCGCCTCGCTGGTCAGCTCTCCGTGCTGGATGGCCTGGGCCAGCTGCTCCAGCGGTGCATAGGTCAGGGAGGTCATGGAATCCTTGGTCGTCGTGGTCATGCCGCACCCACCGTGCGGCGCCCCTGGGCCAGGCGGCGTTCGAGCAGCCGCGAGCACATCGACAGGGGAAAGGCGATGGCGAAGTACAGCAGCCCCACCAGCAGGAAGATGTGCAGCGGCAGGAAGTACTCGCTGGACATGGCGCGCGCCGCCAGCATCAGCTCGTTGGTCGCGATCAGCGCGCACAGCGAGCTGTCCTTGAGCAGCGCCACATAGCTCGACAGCAGCGGCGGCAGCATCACGCGCAGGGCCTGCGGCAGCGTCACCGAGAGGAACACCTGGCGCGGCGTGAGGCCCGCAGCCAGCCCCGCCTCGCGCTGCCCGCCATGCACCGACTGCAGCCCGCCGCGCAGCACCTCGGCCACATAGGCCGCGCCATGCACCCCGAGGCCCATGGCCCCGGCCCAGTAGCCCGACAGCGTGATGCCCACCGAGGGCAGCGCAAAGTAGATCGCCAGCAGCAGGGCCAGCAATGGCACCGCGCGCAGCAGCTGGATGCAGCCATTGGCCGCATGGCGCAGCACGCCCACGCCGCTGCGCAGCATCCACACCAGCACGGCGCCCAGCACCAGCGCGATAGCAAAGCCGATGGCCGAGAGCTCGGCTGTCACCCGGGCCGCCTGCAGCAGGCGCGGCCACCACTCGCCCAGGTACTCGGCATAGGTCGCGAAGAAAGCGCTCATCGCACACCCCCTGCGGTGCGGCGTTCCAGCCGCGCAAACGCCCAGCTGATGGGCAGCACCATGGCCGCGTAGAGCAGCATGGCGGTCAGGTAGATCAGCGGTGTCTCGAAGGTCGAGGTGACCAGGTTGCGTGCGTAGAACATCACCTCCGGCGCCGCGATGGCCGAGGCGATGGACGTGTCCTTGACGAGCTGGCTCGCATAGTTGCCCAGCGAGGGCAGGGTCACGCGCAGCATCTGCGGCAACAGCACCGCGCGCAGCGCCTGCGCGGGCGTCAGGCCCACGGCCAGGGCCGCCTCGCGCTGGCCCGCATGCAGGCAGCGCAGGCCGGCCGCGAACACATCGCAGAGCACGGCCGCGCCCACCAGGCCCAGGCCCACCACGGCGGCCGTGAGCGGCGACAGCCGCACGCCCACCGAGGCCAGGCCGAAGTACAGCACGAACAGGTGCGCCAGCGCGGGCACATTGCGCATCCATTCCACATAGGCCGCAATGGCGGCGCGCGGCAACGGGTTGCGCACGAAGACCACCACCAGCGCCAGCAACAGGCCCAGGCTGGCCGCCAGCAGGCCCGCGCCCAGGGCCACCTGCGCGGCCGTGAGCGCGCCGCGCGCCAGCGTCGCCACGATCAGGGTCAGGGTGTCGGTACCCGGCATGCTCATCATGCCCCCACCTGGCCGAGGAAGCTGCGCGTGCGCTCCATGCGCGGCTGGTTGATCACCTGCGCGGCGGGGCCCTCCTCCACGATGTGGCCGCCCTCCATGAAGATCACGCGGTCCGCCACGTCGCGCGCAAAGCGGATCTCGTGCGTCACCAGGATCATCGAGCGCCCCTCTTCCGCCAGCTCGCGGATCACGCCCAGCACCTCGCCCACCAGCTCGGGGTCGAGCGCCGAGGTGGGCTCGTCGAACAGGATGAGCTGGGGCTTTTGCGCCAGCGTGCGCGCGATCGCCACGCGCTGCTGCTGCCCGCCCGAGAGCTGCTCGGGGTAGGCATCGGCCTTGTGGCGCAGGTGCACCTTCTCCAGCATCTCCTCGGCCAGCGCATGGGCCTCATCGCGCCGCATGCCGGCCGCCTTGATGGAGGCCAGCGCCACGTTGTCGCGCACGGTGAGGTGCGGCCACAGGTAGAACAGCTGGAACACCATGCCGATCTCGCGCCGCTGCGGCGCCATCTCGGTGTCGCTCATCAGGAGCCAGCCCCCCTTGCGGTCGGGCCGCTGGCCTATGCGCTCGGCGCCGAGCAGCACCTCGCCGGCCTGGGGCTTTTCCAGAAAGTTCAGGCAGCGCAGGCAGGTGGACTTGCCCGAGCCGCTGGGCCCGATCAGCGACAGCGTCTCGCCCTTCTTCAGGTCGAAGGAAATGCCCTTGAGCACCTCGGCCGGGCCGTAGCTCTTCTTGAGGCCGCTCACACGCAGCAGGGGGGGTTGGTCGTTCACAGCGGGGTTCTCCAGACGGTTGCTTGTGCGGGCTGTGCGGCACGGTCCTTGCAGCCGCATGCCCTCGTTGCCCAGTGCCTCCATGCTAGGAATTGCGCCCCTCTGTTCATTGCAGGCGGTCGCCGCTATATTGAACGTATGCGACATGCAGGGAAAACCCCATGCCACCACCCAAACACCGAGCCGACCTCACTCCTGCCGAGATTGGTGCGCAGCCGCACCAGGCCAGTGCACAGAACACAGGCGACATTGGTGCATTGATCGGCAAGCTCGATGCGGCCAAGGCGGTGGCCGCACCCAAGCGCAGGGCCCCGGGCACGGCCTCGTCGGCCACGGAGCTGCGCGTGGGCATCCTGCTGTGGCCGCAGTTCCCCCTGCTCTCGCTGGCCGGCCTGTGCGATGGCCTGCGCCACGCGGCCGACGTGGGCGACCAGAGCCGCCAGATCCGCTGCTCGTGGACCATCCTCGGGGTGCCCGGTCAGTCGGTGCAGGCCAGCTGCGGCGTGCCCGTGCCGGTGCAGGACTCGCTCTCGTCCGAGAGCGACTACGACTACATCGCCGTCATCGGCGGACTGCTGCCCGCCATCCCCACGGTGCACCCGCGCTACACCGCCTTCCTGCGCGAAGCGGCATCGCAGGGCAAGCCGCTGATCGGCATCTGCACGGGCAGCTTCGCGCTCGCGCATGCGGGCCTCATGGCCGGGCGCCGCGCCTGCGTGCACCCCTACCACGTGGAAGACTGGAAGGCCGCCTTCCCCGGCCAGGACTACGCCACCGACTGCCACTACGTGTTCGACGGCGACCGCATCAGCTGTGCGGGCGGCATCTCCATCGTGGAGCTCACGGCCGAGCTGGTGCGCCTGCACTGCGGCCCCGACCGCGCGGCCAAGGTCATCCACCAGATGACGGTGAACCCCGCTGCGCGCAGCACCCACGTGGCGCGCCGCCATGCGCTGGGCTACGGCACGGCCGACCACGACAAGCTGCGCCAGGCCATCGTGCTGATGGAAAAGAACATCGGCACGCCGCTGGAGATCGCGGTCATCGCGCGCCTGGTGGATTCGAGCAGCCGCCAGCTCGAACGCGTCTTCCTGGCCGAGACGCGCACCACCCCGTCGGAGTACTACCGCAACGCGCGGCTCAAGTACGCACGCTGGATGCTCACCAGCACCGAGCTGCCCATCATCACCATCGCCTACGAGTGCGGCTTCTCCGATGCCTCGCATTTCATCCGGCACTTCCAGCAGCTGTACGGCATGCCACCGGGGCGCATGCGCAAGGCGCTTCAGGCCGGCACCGTGGAGGCCTGAGGCAAGCCAGCAAGAAAGCCGCATGCGTGCCCACCGGGCATGCATGCGGCTCACCAGGAGGTCAGCAAAAATTCACTTGCAGGACGGCAGCTTCCAGTCCGCGGCGCGGTCCACGCCGGCCCGGGCGTTCTGGCCCACGGGGACATACCAGACGTCCTGCACCAGGCCATAGGCCTTGCCGATCTTGCGCAGGTCGCAGCTCTGCCAGAGCTTGGCGATCTCGGTGTTCACCGCCTTGAGCAGCTCGGGGTTGTCCTTGTTCAGGCCGAACACCACCTGTCCCAGGCCCGTGAGCAGCGGGTAGTCGGGCGAGGCATCGCTGAAGGCATTGAACTTGATCTTCCACTGCGGGTTCTGCGAGATCGCGTACTGCATCACCGGCGGGTCGCCGATCACCGCATCGATGCGCCCGGCCAGCAGGTCGCGCACGGCGGCGTCCGAGGTGTCGTACAGCGCGAGCTGCAGGCCGTTGATCTTGCGCAGCTCGGGGATGAACGAGAAGCCCGTGATGGTGCCGACCTTCTTGCCCTCCAGGTCTTTGAGCTTGCTCCAGTCGGTCTTGTCCGACTGCGTGATGCCGTTCTTGAAATAGTGGATGGGGTCGCTCAGCGCCATGATCTTGGAGCGCTGCTCCGTCCAGCCCATGGTGCCTGCCATCACGTCCACGCGCTTGGATTGCACCGAGGCGATGGTGCCCGACCACTCCATCAGCGCGGGCTTGACCTTGAGTTTCAGCGATTCGGCGGCGCGCTGCAGGATCTCGCCGTCGTAGCCCACCATCCTGCCGTCCTGGTAGCCCGTGCCCGGCATGTCGCCCGAGAACGCGATGGTAAAAGCGCCCTTGTCCACGGTCTCCAGGGCATGGGCGGACAGGCCCAGGGACAAGAGGCCGGTGGCGGCCGCGAACGAGGCCAGCAGCCTCACGGAAGTCGATGCAGTAGCTGTGGTGCGCATGGGGTGATCTCCAAGAAATCCGGTTGTTCCCTCCCACCGGGCGATGGGGTGAATCCACTGTAGGGACGCCTGCCGCGCAGCGATTGGAGGCGCGCACGGCGAAATGGAATGCCTGCGACATTGCGGGAAAACACCGCTGCAGCCGCCTCGCCCGCCCATCCGTATACTTTTTTGCCATGGACACCACCCTGCGCATTTCCACCGACCCGGCCGCGCTCGACGTGGCACTCATCCACCGTTTTTTGTCCGAGCAGTCCACCTGGGCGCGGGGCATCCCGCTGGCCACGGTGCAGCGCGCGCTCGCGCACTCGCTGTGCTTTGGCGGCTTTGTGGACGGTGCCCAGGTGGCCTTCGCGCGCGTGATTTCCGACCGCGCCACCTTCGCCAACCTGGTGGACGTGTTCGTGCTGCCGGCGTTCCGCGGCCGCGGCTACAGCAAACAACTGGTGCAAACCGTCATGGACCACCCCGACCTCCAGGGCCTGCGCCGCTTCACCCTGGCCACCAGCAACGCCCATGGCCTGTACGCGGGCTTCGGCTTCACCGCGCCGCTGCGCCCCCAGTCGCTGATGGAGCGCTACTTCCCCGCCCTCTACGACACCGGCGCTGCGGCACCCTGACTTTCTGCGGCTTGTGTAGCCTGGCTGACAGCGCCTGTTCGCGTGGCGCCCTACAGTGGCTTTCCCTACCAAGACATTCCAGGAGACACGCCCCATGATCGCCATCCCCTCCCTGCAAGAAAGCGTCAGCCCCGAAGAATGGCAGCTGCGCTGCGACCTGGCCGCCTGCTACCGTCTGGTGGCGCTGTACGGCTGGAGCGACCTGGTGTTCACCCACATCAGCGCCAAGCTGCCCGAGTCGGTCTCGGGCCCCGAGCACCAGTTCCTCATCAACCCCTATGGCCTGATGTTCGACGAGATCACCGCATCGAGCCTGATCAAGGTGGACATGCAGTGCAACAAGCTGCACGACTCGCCCTTCCCCGTGAACCCGGCCGGCTTCGTGATCCACAGCGCCGTGCACGAGGCCCGGCCCGACGCGCAGTGCGTGCTGCACACCCACACCCGCGCCGGCGTGGCCGTGAGCGCGCAGAAATGCGGCGTGCTGCCCATCAGCCAGCAAAGCACCTTCGTGCTGGCCTCGCTGGCCTACCACGGCTACGAGGGCGTGGCCTTCCGCGACGAGGAAAAGCCGCGCCTGCAGGCCGACCTGGGCGAAGCCAACTTCCTCATGCTGCGCAACCACGGCCTGCTCACCGTGGGCAAGTCGATCGCCGACGCCTTCCTGTCGATGTACACCTTCGAGAACACCTGCCGCATCCAGATCGACGCGCAGGCCGGCGGCGAGGTCATCCCCGTGGACCCGCAGATCGTGAGCGGTGTCGCCCAGGCCATGCGCGTGCAGACCGGCGGGCTGGGCGGCGCTTTCGTCTGGCCATCGCTGCTGCGCAAGGCGCAGCGCGATGCACCCGGTTACGACAGCTGACATGGGCGCGCGGGCCGTTTACCCGCCAGGTCATGCAAAAGGCGGGCGCAGCGCATAGGATAGTGGGTTCCTGCCGCATCAACCCAGAGGACCTCCCAATGAAGCTCTACTACTCTCCTGGCGCCTGCTCTCTGTCCCCGCACATCGTGCTGCACGAAGCGGGCCTGGCCTTCACGCCCGTGCTGGCCAGCACCAAGAGCCACAAGCTGCAGGACGGCACCGACTACTACGGCATCAACCCCCTGGGCTACGTGCCCATGCTGGAGCTGGACGATGGCACGCGCCTGCGCGAAGGCCCGGCCATCGTGCAGTACGTTGCCGACCAGGTGCCGCTCAAGATGCTGGCGCCGCAGAACGGCTCGCTGCAGCGCTACCGCCTGCAGGAGTGGCTGACCTTCATCGGCACCGAGCTGCACCAGACCTTCTCGCCGCTCTTCAACCCCGCCACGCCCGAGGAGTACAAGGCCACCCGGCGCGACAAGCTGCTGCAGCGCCTGGGCTGGGTCGACAGCCAGCTGGCCGACAAGCCCTACCTCATGGGCGAGCACTTCACCGTGGCCGACGCCTACCTGTTCACCGTGGCCAACTGGCACAAGCCCACCAATGTGGACATCTCTGGCCTGGCCAACCTGGCTGCCTACCGCGAGCGCGTGGCGGCCCGCCCCGCCGTGCAGGCGGCCATGAAGACCGAAGGCCTGCTCAAGTAAGCAACCCCCCTGGAGGGGCTCAGCGCCCCTTCCAGGGAACGAGGTGCTGCTCCAGCCAGCGCATCCACCAGTCGAAGCCCCAGGCCACCAGGCCGATGGCCAGGATGCCCATGACCACCACATCGGTGCGCAAAAAGTTGGAGGCGTTGAGCACCATCTGCCCCAGCCCCACGGTGGCCGCCACCATCTCGGCAGCCACCAGCGTGGTCCAGCCAAAGCCAATGGCGATGCGCAGGCCCACCAGGATCTCGGGCAAGGCCGCCGGCACGACCACGTGCCGCACCAGCTGCCAGCGGCTGGCGCCCAGCGACAGGGCCGCATTGATCTGCTCCACGCTGGCGCTACGCACACCGGCCTTGGCCGCCAGCGCAATGGGTGCAAAGCAGGCCAGGTAGATCAACAAAATCTTGGACGCCTCGTCGATGCCCAGCCAGATCACGATCAGCGGCAAATAGGCCAGCGGCGGCAGCGGCCGGTAGAACTCGATGGGCGGGTCGAACACACCGCGCGCCACGCGGCTCACGCCCATGGCAATGCCCACCGGCACCGCCGTGACCACCGCCAGCGCAAACGCGCCAAACACGCGGATCGCGCTCCACTGCAGGTGTTTCCACAGCGGCTCGCCGCCCTGGATGTTGCCGCGCCAGGCATCGCCCAGGGCGCGCAACACGGCCTCGGGCGCGGGCAGGAACAGCGGCGGCACCCAGCCGCGGTGTGTGGCCAGCCACCACAGCGCCACCAGCGCAGCCACCGTGGCGGCACTGATGGCCCGGCTGGGCCCGCTGCCGGGCAGGCGGAAGGGCGCCACGGCGCGCGGCAAGGCCGGTTCTGCGGGCACGGCGGCCCCCGGTGCATCGCGGCCAATGCCGGGGATCACCAGGATCTGGCTCATCGCATCAGGCACCGGCAGGCTCCCCATGCACCGCAGCACCCGGTGCAATCCAGTCCAGCACGCGCTCGCGCCAGGCAATGAACTGCGCATCCGACTTCACGGCACGCGCGGGCCGGCCTGCCAGGTGCTCGCGGTTGAAGCCCAGCGCATGCTGCTGCGCAATGCGGCCCGGGCGCGGTGTCATCACGATCAGGCGCGAGGCCAGGAACAGTGCCTCCTCCACATCGTGGGTGATGAAGAAAATGGTCTTGCCCGTGCGCTGCCACAGCTGCAGCACCAGCTCCTGCAGCGATTCGCGCGTGAAGGCATCGAGCGCGCCCAGCGGCTCGTCCATGAGCAGCACCTCGGGGTCGCTGGCCAGCGCGCGCGCAATCCCCACGCGCTGCTGCATGCCGCCCGAGAGCTGCCACACGGGCGCCTGGGCAAACGCGTCCAGCCCCACCAGGGCCAGTTGCTCGGTGGCCAGTCGGCGGCGTTCCTCGCGCGGCACGCCGCGCAGCCGCAGGCCCAGCGCCACGTTGTCGACCACGTTGAGCCAGGGCATGAGTGCATGCTTCTGGAACACCACGCCGCGCTCCGCACCCGGCCCGGCCACCTCGTGCCCATTCAGCGTGATGCGGCCCGACGAGGCCTCGGTGAAGCCTGCAATGCAGTTGAGCAGCGTGGTCTTGCCACAGCCCGAGGCACCGAGCGCCACCACGAACTCGCCGCGCGCGATGTCGAGGTCCACGTCCTGCAGCGCCAGCACGGGCGATGCGCCCGCGTAGCGCACGTTCAGGCCGCGTATGCGCAGGCCCTCGGCGCTGTGGTCGTCACTTGGCACGCCGGACCCAGGCCGGGTTCACGCCCACGGCGTAGTCGGGCAGCACGTTCTGGATGGTGCCCTGCTCCTTGAGAAAGGCCGCCGTGGCCGCCAGCGATTTCGCCACGCCCGAATCCTTGCCGCCGCCCAGCCATTGGTTCGATGCCTGCTCGGTGGGCGGCACAAAGGCGTACAGCGCCAGGCTCGCGGGCACGGTGGGCGCCTCGGCCCCGCTCCACTTGGCCACGGCCTTGGCCTCGGCCGAATCGGCGTTCCACGCGGCCTTGTTGCCGGTGTAGGCCTTGTCGGCATCGGCCAGCACCTGCACGAACTGCGCGAGGAAGGCGTCGTGCTCCTTGGCGAAGGACTTGCTCACGGCCAGGCCATCGAAGGTGGCCTTGCCGGTCCTGGCCGCGATCTGGCCCGAGGTCACGATGACCTTGCCGCCGGCCTTGGCCTTGGCCAGCACCGGGTCCCAGACAAAGGTCGCGTCGATGTCGCCACGCTCCCAGGCCGCCAGGATCTCGGGCGGGCGCAGGTTCAGGATCTGCACGGCCTTGGGATCTACGCCCGCATCCTGCAGCGCCACCAGCGCATGGAAGTGCGTGGTCGAGACGTAGGGCAGGCCGATCTTCTTGCCCTTGAGGTCGGCCAGGCTGTTCACGCCCGAGCCGTTGCGCGCCACCAGGGCCTCGGCATCGTTGATGTTGTCCAGCACCCAGAACACCTCGATGGGCACGCCCTGCGAAATCGCCGACGCAATGGGCGAAGACCCCGCTTCGCCGATGTGGATGGCACCCGAGGCCAGCGCGCGCACCACCTCGGCGCCGCTGCCCAGCTTGCGGTAGGTGACCTTGTAGCCCGTGCGCTTCTCGACCTCGCGCGTCTCCTGCGCATGGCGCCAGGGCACGACCATGTCCTGGTAGCCGATCACCACTTCGCGCGTCTGCGCCAGGGCACTGAAGCCCAGTGCCATGCCCACGGCCAGGGCCGCGGCCTGGATGCTGGTTCTGCGTGTTGCTGCCATCGGGACGATTTCCTTTTTTCTCTCTCGGGTCTGTCGACGCCAGCCCGAAACGGTCCGGCAGGAGAGAAAAATTCTAGGCAGCAGGGCCCTCGCGGCCTTGCACTGCTTTCGCGCTTGGATATGCGAAAAGCGTCTATGCAGCGGCCAGCGGCTTCTGCCGCGATGCGACCACCGCACCGACCCACAGCGCACAGGCCGAGAACACCAGCCCGCGCGCCAGGCCGCCGGGGCCGTCGGCGATCCAGCCCACCACTGTGGGCCCGACGATCTGCCCCGCCGCGAAGACGATGGTGAAGGCGCTGATGCCGCTGGCCCAGAGCGCCTGCGGCAGGTTGTGGCGCACCAGGGCCGTGGTGGACGCCACGACCGACAGGAACACCGCGCCGAACAACAGGCCCGAGGCCAGCACCACGGGCCAGGCCGAAGTCAGCGCCGGCAGCACCGTGGCCACGCCCAGCAGGCCGTTGAGCAGGGCCAGCGCCTGCCCGCCGCGGCTGCGGTCCAACAGGCCCGCCCAGATGCGCGAGGACAGCACCACGGCCAGCCCCAGGAGCGCATAGAACCAGGTCACGGCCGCGCCGCTGGCGCCCTGCTCGCGCAGCAGTGCCACCACAAAGGTCATGTAGCCGATATAGCCCACGCCGAACAGGCCGTAGCCCAGCAGGGCCGGGGCGAAAGCCGCCCAGCGCACATGGCCCGGTACCGGCTCTGCGGATGCCGCGGCAGCGGGCGCCGCCATGGCCTGCAGCGCCCGCGCCGGCCACAGCAGCACCAGCGTGGCCGCCACGCAGGCCAGGGCCAGCGCCCACCACGCCCAGGCCCAGGGGTGCGGGCCCGGCGCGGCGGCCAGCACCGCCGGCACCAGCACGGCCGACAGGCTGATGCCCCAGCCCGTGCCGCCGTAGTACAGGCCCAGCAGCAGCCCGCTGCGCCCCGGCTGCTGCGCGCCCAGCCGTGCGGCCAGCAAGCCGCCGCAGACGAAGACCAAGGCACTCGCCACACCGGCCAGCAGGCGCTGCAGCAGCAGCGGCGCGGCCTCCACGAAAAAGCCGCACAGGCCCATGAACAGCGTGGCCAGCACGGACCCCGCCACCAGCACCGTGCCCGGCGCCAGACGGCGCAGCAGCAGCGGCGTGGCCAGCGCGCCCAGCAGGTAGCCCAGCGCGTTCACCGTGTTCATGGCACCGGCCAGCGTGTACGACCAGGCCAGGTCCGCGCGCATGGGCGGCAGCAGCAGCGCATAGGCAAAGCGCGTGATGCCCAGCGACACCGCCGCCCCCATCGACAGGGCCACGGCCAGCCACAGGCCATGGCGCAGCAAAGGGGCGGAAGAAGGCGCAGGGGCGGCAGTGCTCATGGCGGCCATTGTGCCGCGCAGGGCATCGCCACGCTGTCGCCCCGGGGCGCCTGGAAATAGCACAAATCCCTTGCCCTTGGTTGCGCCAGCCCACTGCAGGCTTTGCCGATTGCGAATACGCTTGCCCGTCATTTCCGGTCCCTGCGACCTCCGCAGGAACGAACGAACGATAGAAAGCACCACCGCATGTCCACACCTTCGCTTTTCGATCCCATCCAGGTCGGTGACCTGCACCTGGCCAACCGCATCGCCATGGCGCCGCTCACGCGCAACCGCGCGCCCAACGCCGTGCCGGCCGACATCACGGCCACCTACTACGCCCAGCGCGCCAGCGCCGGCCTGCTGATCACCGAGGCCACGGCCATCAGCCACCAGGGCCAGGGCTATGCCGATGTGCCCGGCCTGTATGGCACCGAGCAGCTCGATGCCTGGAAGAAGGTCACCAACGCCGTGCACGCGGCCGGCGGCAAGATCGTGACCCAGCTGTGGCATGTGGGCCGCATCTCGCACAACGACCTGCAGCCCGATGGCGGCGCGCCCGTGGCGCCCTCGGCGATCATCGCCAAGTCCAAGACCTACCTGATCGACCGTGCCACCGGCAAGGGCAGCTTCGCGCCCACCTCGCAACCGCGCGCGCTCGACGCTGCCGAGCTGCCCGGCATCGTGCACGCCTATGCTGCTGCCGCACGCAATGCGGTGGAGACCGCCGGCTTTGACGGCGTGGAGATCCATGGCGCCAACGGCTACCTGCTCGACCAGTTCCTCAAGACCGGCGCCAACCAGCGCACCGACGACTACGGCGGCAGCATCGAGAACCGTGCCCGCCTGCTGCTCGAAGCCACGCGCGCCGCGGTCGACGCCGTGGGCGGCGGCAAGGTCGGCATCCGCCTGTCGCCCGTGACCCCGGCCAACGACATCGTGGACGCCGACCCGCAACCCCTGTTCGACTACGTGGTGCGCCAGCTCGCCCCGCTGGGCCTGGCCTACATCCACATCATCGAAGGCGCCACCGGCGGCCCGCGCGAGCTGCCCGACCGCCCCTTCGACTACGCCGCCCTCAAGGCCGCCTACCGCGCAGCCGGCGGCAAGGGCGCCTGGATGACCAACAACGCCTACGACGCCAGCCTGGCCGAGAAGACCGTGGCCGACGGCTCGGCCGACATCGTGGCCTTCGGCAAGCTCTACATCGCCAACCCCGACCTGGTCGAGCGCCTGCGCCAGAAGGCCCCGCTCAACGCCTGGGACCAGAGCACCTTCTACGGCGGCGGCGAAAAGGGCTATACCGACTACCCCACGCTCGCCGAGGCGACCTGAGGTATCTACCCCAGCCCTATCGGGCTGGGCGCCCGCATCACGATGCGGGTGAACAAACGGTCGTACGCGCCGTCGCGGGCCGGGCCCTGCGCCAAGGGGTTGGCGTTGGCTGCGAACGCGATGTCCAATGCCACCCAGTCCTGCGTCTCCAGGTGCGCATGCGCCGCCGGCAGCACCACGGATTCTTCCAGCCGCATGTGCTCCAGGTAGAAAGCCACATAGCGGTGCAGGGCCTCCTCGAACGGGGGCCGCCGCGTCTCTCCCAGCAGTTCCCAGGCCAGCAGCAGGTGCTGCAGTTCGCGCACGGCGGCCTCGCCCCCGGCATGTTCGCGCTCGAGCCGGGCAATGGCCTCTGCCGCCTCGGGCGCACGCTCGGCCACGCGCGGGAACAGCCACTGCGCCTCCTTGGGGTGGTGCTGGCGCTCGGGAAACTCGTCGATGTAGAACAGCATCGCACGCATCACGTCGAAGAACGCGGCCGGCGCATCGGCCGGCCCCCGGTCCAGCATCAGCTCCAGCGATCGCAGCACGGCCGCCAGCGAGGCATGCTCTTCACGGATGGTTTGCAGACTGGTGTAGGGCATGGCACGGCTCCGGGATGGTGTTAGTTCCAACAACCCCAAGGGTGCCATGCAGGCCCCGCGCGCTGGCTGACGCAAGTCAACCCGGCCCATGAAAAAGGCCCCGCTCGCCGAAGCGCGCGGGGCCTTGTGCAGACCGCCTGGAGGCCGGTATCAGCGCGCCAGCAGCGGGCGCGAAGACGCCGGTGCGCGCAGCGATGCATGCTGCTGCGGCTGGGCCACGGGGCCACTGCTGTGGCCCCCATGGCCGCCATGCGCCATCGATTCGGCGAGCTGGAACTGCTGCACCACCTCCGACAGGCGCGCGGCCTGCTCGCGCAGCGATTCGGCCGCCGCGGCGGACTCTTCCACCAGCGCCGCGTTCTGCTGCGTCATGCGGTCGATCTCGCCCACCGACTGGTTCACCTGGCCGATGCCGGCCGACTGCTCGGTGGCCGCCGCCGTGATCTCGCCGATGATGTCGCCCACGCGCTGCACGCTGGCCACGATTTCCTTCATGGCCGTGCCCGCATCCTCGACGTGGCGCACGCCGCCGTCCACGGCGGTCACGCTGTTGTGGATCAGGCCCTTGATGTCGCTGGCCGCCGCGGCCGAGCGCTGGGCCAGGCTGCGCACTTCCGAAGCCACCACGGCGAAGCCGCGGCCCTGCTCGCCTGCACGGGCGGCTTCCACGGCCGCGTTGAGCGCCAGGATGTTGGTCTGGAAGGCGATGGAGTCGATCAGGCCGATGATGTCGCCGATCTTGCGGCTCGAGGCCGAGATCTCCTGCATGCTGGCCACGGCCTGCTGCACCACCGTGCCGCCGCGCGTGGCGGTGTTCGAGGCCGAGGCCGCGAGCTGGTTGGCCATCTGCGAAGACGAGGCCGTCTGCTGCACGGTGGAGGTCAGCTGCGACAGCGAGGCCACGGCCTCCTGCGCGTTGCTGGCCGTCTGCTCGGTGCGCTGCGACAGGTCCTGGTTGCCCGTGGCGATCTCCTGGCTGGCCGTGGCGATGTTGCCGCTGGCATCGCGCACCTGCGCCACCAGCGAACCCAGGCCCTGCTGCATGTCGCCCAGCGCGCGCTGCAGGTCGGCCACCTCGTCCTTGCCCTCGGCGCGGATGGGCTGCGACAGGTCGCCCCCGGCAATGGCCTGCGCCATGCGGCGCGCTTCGGCCAGGGGGTTGCAGATGGACTGCATGTTCAGCAGGGTCAGCGGCACCACCACCACCACGGTGATCAGCACGGCCAGCACGAACAGCCACTTGGTCTGGCTGGTCACCTTGCCCTGTTGCTCCACGGCAGCCTGCACATCGGCGCGCAGCACGGTATCGAGCTGCTGCATGAGCTTGTCGGCCTGGTCGAACTCGGCCACGGCCTTGCCGCTCATGCGGTTGGCGATGGTGGCCGTGTCGTAGCCACCGGCTTCGAGCTGGCGCGCCACGTGGGCGAACTGCTCGCGGTAGCTGTCCAGGCGCTTGATGATGTCGCGCACCACCGGGTTGTTCGCGTCTTCCGGCCCTTCGAGCAACTGGGCCGCGACCTTCTTGGCCTTGTCCTGGCTGGCCAGCCACTTGGCGTGTGCGGCCTTCACGACCTCGGGCTTCTCATAGCCGATGATCATGTCCTTCTCGAGCTGGCGGATGGTGCCCATCTCGCCACGCAGCTCGGCCATGTGGCCCACTTCGGCGAACGAGTGGGACATGAAGTCCTCGCTGAGCGCGGCAATGCGGAACATGCCCAGCATGCCGGCCCCTCCGAGCAGGCCCAACAGGCCCAGCACCACGGCAATGGCTCCCAGCATTCGAAATCGAATGGTGAACTGCCGCATGAGCGTGAAAAGATTCATGTCTGTCATCCTTCATTTGGTAGGGATGCCGGTGCCGGACTGCAAGGGATACTCTGCCATGCAAGCACCCCGCCCCCGTGTCCGCCCGACTGCAACAAAACGTTGCAGTTTGCCAGACATGTGTGACCGCACGCCATACGTGTTTATCACATGCGCCAGCGCTTGAGTAAGAGGGCATTCGCCATCACGCTGACCGAGCTGAGCGCCATGGCCGCCCCGGCCACCACGGGGCTCAGGTAACCGAGCGCCGCCAGCGGAATGCCGGCCACGTTGTAGGCAAAGGCCCAGAACAGGTTCTGGCGGATCTTCAACACCGTGCGGTGCGAGATGTCGAGCGCCGCCGCCACCAGCAGCGGGTCGCCGCGCATCAGGGTGATGCCGGCCGCATGCATGGCCACATCCGTGCCATTGCCCATGGCCAGGCCCACGTCGGCCGCGGCCAGGGCCGGCGCATCGTTGACGCCATCGCCCACCATGGCCACCACGCGGCCGCCCTGCTGCAGCGCGGCCACCTGCGCGGCCTTGTCGCCGGGCAGCACCTCGGCCCGCACCTCGCCGGCCGCCGGGTCCAGCCCCAGGCGGCGCGCCATGGCCTCGGCCGCGCCCCGGTTGTCGCCCGACACCATCACCGTGCGGATGCCCCGGGCCTTCAGGGCTGCCAATGCCTCGCGCGCACCGGGCTTGGGCTCGTCGCCAAAGGCCAGCAGCGCGCGCAATGCCAGGCCCTGGGCCGTGCGCTCGGCCACGGCCGACACGGTGGCGCCTTCGGCCTGCAGATCGGCGGCGCGGCGCGCCAGGGCGCCCAGGTCCACGCCCAGCTCCTGCATCCAGCGCAGGCTGCCCACCAGGTAGCTGGCGCCCTGCACCTCGCCCTCCGTGCCCCGGCCGGGCACGGCGCGCACGGCATCAGGGGCCTGCAGGGCCAGCTGCCGCTCCTGCGCCGCACGCACCACGGCGCGCGCCAGCGGGTGTTCGCTGCCGCTCTGCACCGCCGCCACGGCAGCCACCACGGCGGCCTCGTCCACTCCGGGAACCACCTCGAAGGCGGTCAGGCGCGGCTGGCCCACGGTCAGCGTGCCGGTCTTGTCGAAGGCCACCGTGTCCACCTGGTGCGCACGCTCCAGCGCCTGCGCATCCTTGATCAGGATGCCGTGCTTCGCAGCCACCCCCGTGCCCGCCATGATGGCGGCCGGCGTGGCCAGGCCCAGCGCACAGGGACAAGCGATCACCAGCACCGCCACGGCATGGATCAAGGCCACCTCCAGCCCTGCGCCGGCCCACAGCCAGCCCAGCAGGGTGGCCAGGGCGATGGCCAGCACCACCGGCACGAACACGGCCGAGACCTTGTCCACCAGGCGCTGCAGCGGCGCCTTCGCGGCCTGCGCATCCTCCACCAGGCGGATGATGTGGGCCAGCACCGTCTCGGCGCCCACGGCCGTCACGGCCATCACGATGCGCCCGTCGCCGTTGATGGATCCGCCCGTGAGCGGCGCACCCACCTCGCGCGCCACGGGCAGGGGCTCGCCGGTCAGCATGGACTCGTCCACCTGCGTGTGGCCCTCGTGCACAGTGCCATCCACGGGAATGCGCTCGCCCGGGCGCACCACCAGCCGGTCGCCCACCAGCACCTCGGCCACGGGCACATCCACCTCGCCGCCCTTGCCCAAGAGGTGCACGACATCGGGGCGCAGCGCATGCAGCGCGCGGATGGCCGCCGTGGTCTGGCGCTTGGCACGCGCCTCCAGCCACTTGCCCAGCAGCACCAGCGTGACCACCACGGCCGAGGCCTCGAAATACAGGTGCGGCGCATGCCCGGCATGCGCCGTGAGCCACAGCCACACCGACAGGCCCCAGCCCGCGCTGGTGCCCACGGCCACCAGCAGGTCCATGTTGCCCGTCAGCGCCCGGGCCGCATGCCAGCCCGCCTTGTAAAAGCGCGCCCCCAGGATGAACTGCACCGGCGTGGCCAGCACGAACTGCAGCCAGGCAGGCAGCATCCAGTGCTGGCCGAACAGGTCGCCCAGCATGGGCAGCACCAGCGGCGCCGACAGCGCCAGCCCCAGGGCCACGGGCAGAAAACCGGCCCAGGGCGACAGGTCCTCGGCCGCCTCGCCCGCACCCTTGGCCAGCGGCTCATAGCCCGCATTGCGCACCGCGCGGCGCAGTTGCGCCTCCAGCGCCGCCGCGTCGCTGCCTGCGGGCGCGGCCAGGGCCACGCGGGCGGATTCGGTGGCCAGGTTGACCGAGGCCTCCTGCACGCCCGGCACCTTGCGCAACGCGCGCTCCACGCGGCCCACGCAGCTCGCGCAGGTCATGCCGCCCACGCCCAGGTCGAATTGCAGGGCCGGTGCTGCCAGCGCCGGATCGGGGAGTGGGGTGGAAGAAAGTGTGTTCATGGCAGCGAAGTTACAGCTTGCCATGGTGTCAAGGTCAAGCCCTTGCCCCAGATCAAGCCATGGTGTGCCTGGACGGGCCGCAAGGTCTTGTGGCGGGGCTTGACCTTGCCACCATGTGAAGGTTTACGCTCCATGCCATTCCCATCATTTTCAGCAAGGAGCCTTCCATGACAGCACCCACCACCAGCCATGACTTCCAGGTCCAGGGCATGACCTGCGGCCATTGCGAACGCGCCGTGACCCAGGCCGTGCAGGGCGTGGACCCGGCCGCCAGCGTGCGCATCGACCGCGCCAGCGGCAGCGTACGCGTGGAGCACAGCAGCGCCGACCGCGCAGCGCTGGCCGCGGCCATTGCCGAAGAAGGCTACGCCGTCGCGGCATGAGCACCACCGTCTGGCCCGTGCCCATCGGCGAGGCCGCGCGCCGCGCCGGTGTCTCGGCGCGCATGGTGCGCCACTACGAATCCCTGGGCCTGGTGGCCGGCGTGGCACGCACCGACAGCGGCTACCGCCAGTACACCGAGGCCGACGTGCATGGCCTGCGCTTCATCCGCCGCGCGCGCGACCTGGGTTTCTCGATGGACGAGATCGCCGGCCTGCTCGCCCTGTGGCAGGACCGCAGCCGCGCCAGCAGCCAGGTCAAGCGCATCGCGCAGGAGCACATCGCCGACCTGGGCGAACGCATCGCCGCCATGCAGGCCATGCAGCGCAGCCTGCAGACCCTGGTATCGTGCTGCCATGGGGACGAGCGGCCGGACTGCCCCATCCTCGATGACCTGGCCGGGGAGCCAGCCCCTGCCCGGCACTAAGTGCGCTTGCGGGCGGCCGGCGCGGCCTTGCGCACCCGCTTGGCAGGCGCCTTGGCCACCGCCCCATCGGCACGCCGCAGCACACCCTGGCACAGCGTCGCGATGCACTGCTCGGCCACCTGCTCGGCCGTGTACTCGCCGCCAGGCTGGTACCAGCGGCCGATCCAGCTGAGCGCTCCGGCGATCACGAAGGCCGTCATCTTCGGGTCGCAGGGCTGCAGCGAGCCCTCCTCCACCCCCTCGGCCACCAGGCGGCGGAATTCCTTGTCGATGGCGGATTTCAGGCGCCGCAGCTCCACCCGGCTTTCGGGCGGCAATTGCTCGTCGCCCACGCGGATCAGGCACTTGCCGAAATCCTCGGTGACGATGCGCGCATAGACCTGCATGCAGGTCATGAGCTGGTCGATGGCCTTGCCCCCGGCGGCGCGCGAGGCATCGATGCCCTCCAGCATCATCTCCAGGCCCTTGCTCACGCACTGCAGCAGGATCTCGTCCTTGTTCTTCACGTAGTAGTACAGCGTGGGCTTGGTCACGTTCAGCCGCGCGGCGATGTCGTCGAGCGAGGTGGCGTGAAAACCCCGTTCATTGAACAGCTGCGCGGCCGCCTGCAGCACGGCATTGCGCTTGGCCTCGCGCTGCTGTTCGCGATGGGTCGCGGGCGCCCAGGGCGAGGCGGGCGGGCGCTCGGCACTGCGGGGGGGCGACACGGTGGGGCTGGGCATGGCGGGCAATTCCTCGGGAAAGTACGGATGCTGGTTTGGCGCGGCGCCTTCCAGAATCTACTCGCGAGTAAACAGTTTACGCACAAGTAGAAAATATCTGCAGGTCTGCAGGCATTTTCTGGTCAGCACAAACCCGCATTAGAAAGCCAATGGAGACACACCCACCCGGCATTCCCCCCGCCAGCGCGCCCCTGCTGCAGGTCGATGGCGTGACCCTGGCCTTCGGCGGGGTCAAGGCGCTCACCGGCGTGGGCTTTGGCGTGCAGGCCGGCTCCATCACCGCGGTGATAGGCCCCAACGGCGCGGGCAAGACCTCGCTGTTCAACACCATCTCGGGCTTCTACCGCCCGGCCAGCGGCGCCATCCGCTTCAAGGGCCAGGACATCACACGCGTGCCGGCGCCGCAGCGCGCCCGCCTGGGCCTGGGGCGCAGCTTCCAGAACATCGCGCTGTTCCGCGGCATGACGGTGCTCGACAACATCAAGCTCGGCCGCCATGCGCACCTCAAGACCAACGTGCTCGACGCGCTGCTCTACATCGGCCGCGCGCGCCGCGAAGAGGCGGCCCTGCGCGCCGAGATCGAGGAGCGCATCATCGACTTCCTGGAGATCGACCACATCCGCCACGCCCCCGTCTCGGCCCTGCCCTACGGCCTGCAAAAGCGCGTGGAGATGGCGCGCGCCCTGGCCATGCAGCCCGAGGTGCTGATGCTCGACGAGCCCGTGGCCGGCATGAACCGCGAGGAGACCGAGGACATGGCGCGCTTCATCCTCGACGTGCGCGCCGAATGGGGCGTCACCGTGCTCATGGTGGAGCACGACATGGGCATGGTGATGGACCTGTCGGACCATGTGGTGGTGCTCAACTTCGGCCAGGTCATCGCCCAGGGCACGCCGGCCGAGGTGCAGGCCAACCCCGAGGTGGTGCGCGCCTACCTGGGCGCGGGCAATGTGGGCGACCTGCGCGCCCGCTTCCAGGCCGGCAGCGCCACAGCCGTGCAAGGGGCCGCCGCATGATGATGAACATCGATTGGGCCTACCTCTTCGAGATCAGCCTCACCGGCATCGCCGGCGGCGGCCTGTACGCGCTGGCGGCGCTGGCCTTCGTCATGGTCTACAAGGCCACGCGCGTGGTCAACATCGCCATCGGCGAGCTGCTGATGGTCGGCGCCTACCTGTTCTTCACCTTTGCCGCCACCTTCGCGCTGCCGCTGTGGCTGGCCATTCCGGCCGCGGTGCTGGGCTCGGGCCTGCTGGGCGCGGTGATCGAGCGCACCATGATCCGCCCGCTGCTGGGCGAGCCGCCGATCTCCGTCTTCATGGTCACCGTGGGCCTGGCCTCGGTGCTCGTGGGCCTGGTGGAGATGATCTGGACAGCCGACCAGCGCCGCCTGCCCGAATTCATGCCCACGAAACCCATCATGGTGGGCGATGCCTTCCTTGCGCCCAAGGTGTTCTGGGGCGCGATGATCGCCGTGGCCTTCATCGCGGCCGTGCTGCTGGTGTTCCGCTTCTGGCGCGGTGGCGTGGCCCTGCGTGCCACGGCCAGCGACCAGGCGGCCGCCTACTCGGTCGGCATCAACGTGCCACGCGTGTTCTCGCTGGCCTGGGTGGCCTCGGCCATGATCGCCGCGGTCTCCGGGATCATTGTCGGCTCCATCGGCGGCATCTCGTCGAGCATGGGCGTGTTCGGCCTCTCGGTGCTGGTGGTGGTCATCGTGGGCGGTCTCGACAGCGTGCTTGGCGCCCTGCTGGGGGGCCTGCTCATCGGCCTGGTCGAAGCGCTTGCGGGGGCCTACCTCGGTGGTGAGTACAAGCTCCTGGCCACCTTCATCGTGCTGGTCGCGGTGCTGCTGGTGCGGCCCTATGGCCTGTTCGGCACCCACGAAATCGAACGTCTCTAAGGCAGCACACCCATGCGCATAGGCACCCTCAAGGAATCCTACGTCGCCGATGCGGCGCTGTTCGACTCGCGCACGCAGAAGGTCTGGCTTGCCGTGGCCGCGGCGCTGCTGCTGCTCTTCCCGTTCATGGCCAGCGACTACTGGCTCTACCTGGCCTGCCTGGTCAGCATCAACGTGGCCAGCGCCACAGGGCTCAACATCCTCACGGGCTACACGGGCCTGGTGAGCCTGGGGCAAGCGGCCTTCATGGGCCTGGGGGCCTACACCGTGGCCGTGCTGGAGACGCGCGTGGGCACGCCCTTCGTGCTCAACCTGCTGGCGGGCGGCTTCGTCGCCATGCTGGGCGGCATCGTCGTGGGCATCCCCTCGTTGCGCGTCAAGGGCCTGTACCTGGCCATCGCCACCATCGCCGCATCCTTCATCGCGCACTTCATCTTTGCCAACTGGAAGTTCACGGGCGGCACCGGCGGCCTGAGCGTGCCGCCCGCCCAATTCTTCGGCCTGGCGCTCGACACCTCGTTCCGCCTGTACTGGGTGATCGTGCCGGTCACCGTGCTCATGCTGCTGGGTGCAGCCAACCTCTTCCGCACGCGCGTGGGCCGCGCCTTCATCGCCATCCGCGACCGCGACATCTCGGCCGAGGTGCTGGGCATCCCGCTGCTGCGCTACAAGCTGCTGTCCTTCGGCCTGTCTTCGTTCTATGCGGGCGTGGCCGGGGGCCTGTGGGCCTATTTCTTCCGTGTGGTCACGCCCGAAAGCTTTCCGCTGCTCATGTCCATCTTCTTCCTCGCGGCCATCATCGTCGGCGGCATGGGCTCCATCCTGGGCGGCATCCTGGGTGCGGTGTTCATGACCATGGTGCCCGAGCTGCTCAAGCTCGTGGTCGATCTGCTGCCCGGCGGCAACGAGCTCACGGTGTTTCTCTCGCCCGTGCGCACCGTGATCTTCGGCCTGCTGATCATCGGATTTCTGGTGTTCGAGCCACAGGGGCTCGCAGAAGTGTGGCGGCGCATTCGCCGCTTTTTCCATCTGTGGCCGTTCCGCAATTGACGGGCCCCGCCGCAGCCCAAAAAACCATGAAGGAGACAAGCACCATGCCCCGAACCACCACGACCGCATCCCCCACCTCGCAGCGCCGCCGCTCCCTGCTGCTCGCGGCCGGCGCCACGCTGGCCGCACCGCTCACCGCCACCGCGCAGGCCAGTGGCGATGACATCGTGATCGGCGGCTCCATCCCGCTCACCGGTGTGTTCGCCTTCGCGGGCGTGGGCATCAACGCCGGCATCGGCGACTACGTGAAGATGGTCAACGACGCGGGCGGCATCAAGGGCCGCAAGCTCAAGTACGTGCCCGAGGACACGGGCTACAAGGTCGACGTCTCGGTCGCCGCCTACAAGAAGATCACCAGCCAGAACAAGGTGAACCTCTACTACGGCGACTCCACCGGCTTTTCCAAGACCATCAACCCCGAGCTCGACCGCGCGGGCACCACGCTGATGGCCGGCGCCTCGTTCGCCAGCGAGCTCAACGACCCCAAGAAGTACCCCAACCAGTTCCTCGTGGGCCCGGACTACACCGAGATGTTCGGCATCCTGCTCAAGCACATCGCCAAGGAAAAGCCCGGCGCCAAGGTGGCCTTCGTGTACTCCGATTCGGAATTCGGCCGCGACCCCATCGACAAGAGCGAGGCCGCCGCCAAGGCGCTGGGCCTGTCGGTGCCCATCAAGATCATGACGCCCGCAGGCAGCGTGGACGTCTCGGGCGAGGTCATCAAGCTGCGCCGTGCCGCGCCCGACTACACCATCTTCCACGGCTACATCCTCGCGCCCATCCCCGAGTTCATCACCCA
>JAESFW010000335.1_pt1 | contig 33374 bp, 28 predicted proteins | sample 9269481 | NCBI WGS metagenome assembly JAESFW01 (sample SAMN14515350, study PRJNA621654) | algae metagenome | isolation source: Lyngbya sp. HA4199-MV5 and co-occurring heterotrophs from soil with... | place: USA: Ahupuaa O Kahana State Park, Hawaii | collected 2009-07-21 | reverse complement strand
CGGGATCGACGGGCCGCCCGTGTGGATGGTGCTCTGGATGCCGTGCTTGCGCGCCCAGGCCACCATCTCCTTGGCCTCGTAGCCAGCCTTGACCGAGCCCAGGCCCACTTCGCCGAGCAGCTTCACGCCGGCGTCGGCCATGTCCTTGAAGTCCTGCTCGACCATGCCCTTCTCGATCACCGGGGCGCCGGCGATCACCTTCACGCCGCCGGGGCGGAAGTTGTCGAACGCGCGCTGCGCGGTGATGGCCAGGGCTTTCACGCCCACGATGTCCTTGGGACGGCCGGGCAGGTGCACCTCGCCGGCAGAAATCATGGTGGTCACACCGCCGTTCATGGTCGAGTCGATCCAGCCGATCTGGTTCTGGCGTGGCGTCCAGTCGCCGAACACGGGGTGCACGTGGCTGTCGATCAGGCCGGGCGCCACGCAGGTGCCGCGTGCATCGACGGTAGTGCGCGCGTGTTCGGTGTCGCAGTCCTTCTCGCGGCCCACGGCCACGATGAGGCCGTCGTTCACGACGATGGTGTCGGCATCGAGGATGGGGCGTTCGAGGTCGCCGGAGAGCAGCAGGCCGATGTTCTTGATGACGACTTTGCCGGAGGTTGCGTTGGTGGAGAGGTCTGCCATGGAGGGTTCCAGTCGGGGGAGGGATGGAAGGGGCAAACTGCGGCGATCGTGGGGCTGCAATTCGTGTAGTGAATACTACATAAGAGGTGCGTGTCGTGCAAGATGGAATGCACTGCAAAGCGCTCTTGTCGCAAAGCCGGGCGGGGCCGCGAGGCAGGCAGGCTGCGCCCCTCGCTGGTCACGTAGACCGGCGAGAAGCGCTTGCAAGATGGGGGCCATGGGCCCGGGGAATGCGTGCCGCGCCTCAGGCTGCGCGCACAGTCCGAAGCACGGTATCGATCATGAAGTCGTCCCAGTGGGCGACGGCTTCTGGCTGGTCAATGTCCTCGCCCAGGAAGGCCGAGAGGGTGTAGCGGTTGGACTGGTAGAAGTAGCCCATGGAGGCGATCAGCAGGTACAGGTCGCGCGCGCGCAGGTCGGCGCGGAACTCCTTGCTCGCCACGCCGGCGGCCAGTACTTGCTCGATCACCGACACGGCAGGCGAGGAATACTCGCGCGCGCGCATCGACTTGGAGATGTGCTTGCCCTTGTGCAGGTTCTCGGTGTTGAGCAGCGTGACGAACTCGGGGTGCTTGCGGTAGTACTGGCTCACGAAGCGCACCACGGCCTTGAGGGCCTCGACGGGGGTGTCGAGGCGGATATCGAGGGCCGTCTCGGCGTCGTTCATGCGCCGGTAGATCTCTTCGAGCACCTCGATGAAGAGGCCTTCCTTGCTGCCGAAGTAGTAGTAGATCATCCGGTCGAAGGACTTGGCCGCCTTGGAGATCTTCTCCACGCTGCCGCCTTCGTAGCCGTAGCGCGCGAACACCTTGATCGCCGCCTTGAGGATGTTGTCGCGGGTCGTTTGCGCCGCCTGCTCGCGCACGCCGGTGCGGCGGGCGGAGGGGGCGCGGGTGGAAGCAGTCCGGGTCTTGGTGGGTGTGGCCGACATGGATGATCCGTTGGGTGGCAGGGCAGCCCCTGCGGTGCAGGGGCCGGGCCTGCCGGAGATATTACTGCTCCGCGAAGGCGCGCTCGATCACGAAATCGCCGGGCTTGGTGGTGTTGCCTTCCTTGAAGCCGCGCTCTTCCATCATGTGCTTGAGGTCGCGCAGCATTTCGGGGCTGCCGCAGATCATCACGCGGTCTTCCACCGGGTTCAGGGCCGGCAGGCCCAGGTCGCGGGCGAGCTGGCCGTTTTCGATCACGGTGGTCACGCGGCCCTGGTTCTTGAACTCCTCGCGCGTCACGGTGGGGTAGTACTTGAGCTGCTTGCTCACCATCTCGCCCAGGAACTCGTGCTCGGGCAGTTCCTTGGTGATGTAGTCGTGGTAGGCCAGTTCCTTGACCTCGCGCACGCCGTGCACCAGCACGACTTCCTCGAACTTCTCGTAGGTTTCGGGGTCGCGGATCAGGCTCAGGAAGGGGGCCAGGCCCGTGCCGGTGGACAGCATGTACAGGCGCTTGGCGGGCAGCAGGTAGTCGATCAGCAGGGTGCCGGTGGGCTTCTTGCCCACGACGATGGAATCACCCACCTGGATGTTCTGCAGGCGCGAGGTCAGCGGGCCGTCGGGCACCTTGATCGACAGGAACTCCAGGTGCTCCTCGTAGTTGGCGCTGGCGATGCTGTAGGCGCGCAGCAGCGGTTTGCCGTTCACGCGCAGGCCGATCATGGTGAAGTGGCCATTGGAGAACCGCAGCGCGGTGTCGCGGGTGGTTTTGAACGAAAAAAGGCGGTCCGTCAGGTGGTTGACGGACAGCACGCGTTCTTCAAGAAAGGCGCTCATGGTCGTAACGTCGGCTAAAAGTTGAGAAATCGGGTGTAAAAGCTGGCTGGAAGGCTGGGGCCGCAGGCGTCAGAAGCTGACATCCAGGCCGGAAAGCTTGTGGCTCACAACCCTCCATTGTTCCGCATCTGGCAAAGGCGGTTTTCTTTTGGTGATAGTGGGCAGGCTGGGAGCCAGCTTTTTGTTGAAGGCCAGGAAGATTTCCATGCCCTCGGGCAGGTCGTCCTCGGCATAAATGGCATTGGCCGGGCATTCGGGAATGCAGACCGCGCAGTCGATGCATTCGTCGGGGTCGATCACCAGGTACTCGGGCCCCTCCTTGAAGCAATCGACCGGGCATACATCCACGCAGTCGGTGTACTTGCACCGAATGCATGCGTCTGTGACTACGTGCGTCATTTTGGGGCTCCTTGTGCACCATTTCAGGGGGCGCGCAAACACTATTGCGGACTGCGGATGATTGCGCTACATTCGCCTCAAATGTAGTGATCACCACATTTTTGTTAAGTGAATGCTACACAAAACGCCATGAACGTACAAGCACTGAAATCGGTGCGAGGAATGGGTTGCCACGATGACTGAACACACCAAGACCGACGGACTTCCCGGCATGGATGCACCCGAGCTGCCGCAGGTGCTTGAGCGCGCCCGGCCGCGCAATGAGCGCATGAACGCGGCCAAGGTCGAGTGCAATGCCTGCCCCGTGCTGTGCCAGATTTCCGAAGGTCGCAGCGGCGCCTGCGACCGCTATGCCAACCAGGCCGGCGTGCTGGTGCGGGTCGATCCCGTGGTGCTGCTGCGCAAGACCATCGAGGACGGCGAGGCCAAGCTGGTGCCCTTCTCGGGCCGCGCCATCGAAGCCGGTGCCGAGGCTGCCGAGGCCCCTGCCGGCCAACCCACCTGGAATGGCGACCTGCTGCTGACCGAGGAAGTCTTCGTCACCGGCGTGGGTTCCTCCACCACCTACCCCGACTACAAGCCCGCGCCTTTCATCGTGGGCTCCCAGGCCGATGGCGTGGACATGGTCACCGTGGTCACCGAAGGCATCTTCAGCTACTGCAGCTTCAAGGTGAAGATCGATACCGACCGCTTTCTCGGCCCCGAGCAGGCCAATGTGCGCTGCAAGGGCGAGGTGGTGGGCCATGTCACCACGGCCGAGTACGGCTCGCAGATGCTGTCGCTGGGCGGTGTGCACCACCTCACGGGCGGCAGCAAGAAGGAAGGGCGCATCGCCAACGAGATGATGCAGGCGCTGGGCAACAAGCAGGCGGTGGAGCTGACCATCGACGGCGGCTCGCAGCTCGTGATCCAGGCCGGGCAGGCGCCCATCGTCAACGGCGTGGCCGAGCAGCGCATGCGCGTGGGCTGCGGCTCGGCGGCCATCGGCATCTTTGCGCGCCAGTTCTTCGGCCAGGCCGACGAGGTGGTGGTGGTGGACGACCACATCACCGGCGTGCTCACCGAGCACCAGGCCGGCCGCTGCCTGGACATGAAGTCCTCGGGCATCAAGATGCGCGGGCGCAAGTCCACACCGGGCCGCTACTTCCAGGTGGCCAACCCCGGCACGGGCTGGGGCGGCACCGACATCGCCGACCCGCTGTCCATCATCGAAGGCTGGGACGAAACGGTGGCCTGGCCCGGCCTGCGCCTGCTGATGACCTCCACGACCGGCGAACACGCGAGCTGGTATGTGCTCGATGAGTCGCTGGTGCCGGTGGAGGCCGAAATGCCCGAAGCGGTGCGCCGCATCGTCGAGCGCATCGGCGAGAACTGCGAGCCCTCGCTGACCTCGGTGCTGTTCCTCGGCGGCGCGGGCGGCAGCCTGCGTGCCGGCGTCACCGAGAACCCGGTGCTGCTCACGCGCTCCATCAAGAATGCCCTGGTCAACGTGACCTGCGGTGGCGCGCCGGCCTATGTCTGGCCCGGCGGCGGCATCACCGTGATGGCCGATGTGCTGCGCATGCCCGACAACAGCTTTGGCACGGTGCCCACGCCGGCCATCGTGGCGCCCATCGAATTCAGCATGCGCCGCAGCGACTACGAGCTGCTGGGCGGCCACATGGGCGAGGTGCGCAGCCTGCGCGAGGTGCTCGAACGCGGTGCCTGGCACAACGACGGGGCGCCGCTGTCGGCCTCCTGGCTGGCCCTGCCATCGGCCAACCCCTGGCCGCTGGGCCGCCCACCGCTGCTGGGTTGAGGGCTGGGCCATGCAAGCCACCCGTCAACTGCTGTCCCCGGGCCGCTGGCACCTGCAGCACGGCCCCATGGACATCATCGTCCAGGCCGAGGGCGATGCGCTGACCGTGGCTGCCGCGCATGCGCGCGCCTGGGTGCGGTTCGAAGGCCTGCTGCAGGAGCTGGTGCGCGAGCTGCCCGCGCTGCGCGCACCGGTGGGCGAGGGCGAATGTCCGCTGCAGGGCCCCGTGGCGCGCCGCATGTGGCAAGCGTGCCGGCCGTTCCGCCAGGACTTCATCACCCCCATGGCCGCGGTCGCCGGCTCGGTGGCGCAGGAGCTGCTGTCCTGCTACGTGGTGGATGGCGTGCGGCGGGCCTGGGTGAACAATGGTGGCGACATCGCATTGCACCTGGCAGCGGGCGAAACGGCCCGGGTCGGCGTGTATGCCGATATCGCCGCACTCGATGCGGCGCAACTGCAGCAAGGATTGCTGCTGGACGGCGCGTTCCGCATCGCCAGCACGATGCCCGTGCGCGGCATTGCCACCAGCGGCTGGCGCGGGCGCAGCCATTCGCTGGGCATTGCCGACAGCGTCACCATCCTGGCCACCACGGCGGCCCAGGCCGATGCCGCCGCCACGGTGGTGGCCAATGCGGTGAATGTGCAGGATGCGCGCATCGTGCGCAGGCCCGCCTGGGAGGTCAAGGACGACAGCGACCTGGGCAGCATCCCTGTGACGGTCGATGTGCCCCAGCTGCCTGCGGCGCTGGTGCGCCAGGCCCTGCAGGCCGGTTTGGAAAAAGCGCAAGAATTGCAGGCTGGCGGTCACCTGTGGTGCGCGCTGCTCTCGTGCCAGGGGCAATGGATGGCGACGCCATCGGCCACCGGCCTGCTGGAGCACGCTGCGCCCGGGAAGTCCGGCGCCGTTATCGAAGTTGGTTCAGTATTTGCTTAATGAATTGCACAGGCCATCCCATGATCCAGATCCGACGCGTTTTCACCCATGTTGAGGAAATCCGGCACGAATTCGGGCCCGAAACCGGTGCACCGCTGCTGCGCGGTGCCATCGGCGCGGTGCTCACCAACCCCTATGCCGGCCGCTACGAAGCCGACATCCTGCCCATGATGGATGCGCTGCAGGACGTGGGCCTGGACATGGCGCAACGCCTGCTGTCCGCCATGGGCGTGCCGGCGGAGCGCATCGCGACCTACGGCAAGGGCGCCATCGTCGGCGCGGCCGGCGAACTCGAGCACGGCGCGCTGTGGCACGTACCCGGCGGCTATGCCATGCGCGAGTTGCTGGGCTGGAAGGGCGACCGCAACGCCTACGCCAAGGGCCAGGCCGAGGAAAAGACCGGCCAGCCGGGCAATGCCCTGTCCATCGTGCCCTCCACCAAGAAGGTGGGCGGCCCCGGTGCGGCGCTCGACGTGCCGCTCACCCACATCAACGCCAGCTACGTGCGCAGCCATTTCGACGCCATTGAGGTGCGCGTGCCCGGTGCGCCGCGGGCCGACGAGATCGTCTTCATCCTGGCCATGACCACCGGCGCGCGCATTCACGCCCGCGTGGGCGGGCTCAAGGCCGAAGACATCAGCCAGTGGAACGGCCTGCGCTGATCCCCCGCCATCCATAACGAATACGAGAGACCAAGGAGTACACACATGCCCGCCAAGATCCGGAAAATCATCGTCCAGACCGACGAAGTGCGCGTGGAAATGGGCCAGGAGGTCAACCCTCCCGTGCGCAAGGCCCTGGCCATGGCCGTCATCGAGAACCCCTTTGCCGGCCGCTTCGAGCAGAACCTCGACGCGCTGGTCGCCATCGGCGAGGAACTCGGCGGTCTGCTGGGCGAGCGCTGCGTGCAGGCCCTGGGCATCACGCCCGGCCAGGCCGAAAGCTATGGCAAGGCCGCCATCGTGGGCGAGGGCGGCGAGCTGGAACATGCCGCCGCCATCCTGCACCCCAAGCTGGGCGCGCCGCTGCGCGTGGCGGTGGAAAAGGGCGCTGCCCTGGTGCCATCGAGCAAGAAGATCGGCGGCCTGGGCGCCGCCATCGACGTGCCCCTGGGCCACAAGGATGCTGCCTACGTGCGCAGCCATTTCGACGCCATGGAGGCCCGTGTGGCCGATGCGCCACGCGCCAACGAGATCGTGGTGGCGGTGGTCGTGACGGCCGGCGGCCGCCCGCTGCCGCGCATCGGTGGCCTCACCACCGCAGAAATCCAGGGCAAGGACGGCCTGCGCTGAGCGCACCGCCACACCCGTGACCCACAGTCTCCCCGATACTTACCGTTTGCCCCGCTGTTTCTCTCCCATCCAATCCCTCAGGAGTGTTCCCATGACGATGCTAAAGACCCTCATGCGTGTTACGGCCGCCGCCGCGCTGGCCGCCACCCTGGCTCCCGCCATGGCCCAGGATGTCATCAAGATCGGTGAGATCAACAGCTACAAGGCCCAGCCCGCCTTCCTCGAGCCCTACAAGAAGGGCATGGAACTGGCCGTGGACGAAATCAACGCCGCCGGCGGCCTGCTGGGCAAGAAGGTCCAGCTCGTGATCCGCGACGACAACGGCAACCCCGGCGATGCCGTGCGCGCGGCCGAGGAACTGGTTTCGCGCGAAAAGGTCGATGTGCTCACCGGCTCCTTCCTCTCGCACGTGGGCCTGGCGCTGACCGACTTCGCCAAGCAAAAGAAATTCTTCTTCCTGGCCGGCGAGCCGCTGACCGACAAGATCGTCTGGCAGAACGGCAACCGCTACACCTACCGCCTGCGTCCCTCGACCTACATGCAGGTGTCGATGATGGTGCCCGACGCCGTGGCCCTGAAGAAAAAGCGCTGGGCGCTGGTCTACCCCAACTACGAGTACGGCCAGTCGGCCGTGGCCACCTTCAAGCAGCTGCTCAAGGCGGCCCAGCCCGATGTGGAATTCGTCGTCGAGCAGGCCCCGCCGCTGGGCAAGGTCGACTCGGGCAGCGTGGTGCAGGCCCTGGCCGATGCCAAGCCCGATGCCATCTTCAACGTGCTGTTCGGTGCCGACCTGTCCAAGTTCGTGCGCGAAGGCAACACCCGCGGCCTGTTCAAGGACCGTGAAGTGGTCAGCCTGCTGACCGGCGAGCCCGAGTACATGGACCCGCTCAAGGACGAGGCCCCCAACGGCTGGATCGTGACCGGCTACCCCTGGTACGGCCTGCAGACGCCTGAGCACAAGGCCTTCCACACCGCCTACCAGGCCAAGTTCAACGACTACCCGCGCCTGGGTTCGGTGGTCGGTTACAGCGCCATCAAGTCGCTGGGCGAGGGCATCAAGAAGGCCAACTCCACCGACACCGAGAAGCTGGTCGTCGCCTTCAAGGGCCTGCAGGTGCCCACGCCCTTCGGCCGCATCACCTACCGCCCCGAGGACAACCAGTCCACCATGGGCGGATATGTCGGCCGCTCCAAGAACGAAGGCGGCAAGGGCGTGATGGTCGACTACCGCTACGTGGACGGCGCCAAGGTGCAGCCCTCGAACGACGAAGTCAAGAAGATGCGCCCGGCCGACTGACGGCTGGTCCCCGGCCTGACGCGGCTGGTGGGCTCTTGCGCCCGCCAGCCGCCAAGGCCATATTGCTACCCCACATGCACGCGAACGGGCAGACGGACATGCCCGAGGGACAAGTGTTGCCGAAGGATCTGGAATGAGTTTTTCGAGTTTTATCGTTCAGCTGCTCAATGGGCTGGCGGGGGCTTCCTCGCTGTTCCTGGTGGGGGCCGGGCTGTCGCTGATCTTCGGTGTCACACGCATCGTCAATTTCGCGCATGGCTCGTTCTTCATGGTGGGCATCTACGTGGCCTACTCGCTGGTGGCCAAGCTGGGCACGGGCCTGGGCTTCTGGCCCGCGCTGCTGCTCTCGGCCGTGGTGGTGGGCGTGCTCGGCGCCCTGGTGGAGGTGGTGCTGCTGCGCCGCATCTACAAGGCGCCCGAGCTGTTCCAGCTGCTGGCGACCTTTGCGCTGGTGCTGGTGATCAAGGATGCGGCGCTCTGGATCTGGGGCCCCGAAGAACTGCTTGGCCCGCGTGCGCCGGGCCTGTCGGGCTCGGTCAGCATCCTGGGCCGGCAATTTCCGTCCTATGACCTGTTCCTCATCGTCGTGGGTCCGGTGGTGCTGGGCCTGCTGTGGCTGCTGCTCACCCGCACCCGCTGGGGCACGCTGGTGCGCGCTGCCACGCAAGACCGCGAGATGGTCAGCGCCCTGGGCGTGAACCAGGCCTGGCTGTTCACGGCCGTGTTCGCCCTGGGCGCCCTGCTGGCCGGCCTGGGCGGTGCATTGCAGCTGCCGCGCGAACCCGCCACGCTGGAGATGGACCTCAACACCATCGGCGCTGCCTTCGTGGTGGTGGTGGTGGGCGGCATGGGTTCCATCCCGGGCGCCTATGTGGCGGCCCTGCTGATCGCCGAGATCAAGGCCGTCTGCATCTGGCTCGGTGTGGTCGAGATCTTCGGCTACAGCGTCTCGTTCTCCAAGCTCACCCTGGTGGTCGAGTTCCTCGTGATGGCGGTCGTGCTCGTGGTGCGCCCCTGGGGGCTGATGGGCAAGGCCCAGGCCGCCAGCCGCAACACCGGCATCCCTGAAGCGCCGCTACGCGCCTCGCCGTCCTGGTACAAGATCGGCGCCGCCGCGCTGGTGGCCGTGCTGGTGGTGCTGCCCTTCGTGACGACCGGCTCGCCCTACCTCACGGTGCTGATGATCGACCTGCTGATCGCCGCCCTGTTCGCGGCCAGCCTGCACTTCATCATGGGCCCGGCCGGCATGCACTCTTTCGGCCATGCGGCTTACTTCGGGCTGGGTGCCTATGCGGCCGCGCTGCTGGTGCGCTCGGCTGGCATTCCCATGGAGGTGGCCCTGGTGCTGGCACCGCTGGCCGCCGCTGCGGGCGCGCTGCTCTACGGCTGGTTCTGCGTGCGCCTGTCGGGCGTGTACCTGGCCATGCTGACCCTGGCCTTCGCGCAGATCACCTGGGCCATCTGCTACCAGTGGGATGGCTTCACGGGCGGCAGCAACGGCCTCACGGGCGTGTGGCCGGCGCAGTGGCTGTCGGACAAGCGCAATTACTACTTCCTCACGCTGGCACTGGTGGTGGGTGGCGTGCTGGCGCTGCGCCGGGTGCTGTTCTCGCCGTTTGGCTATGCGCTGCGCGCGGGGCGCGACTCGGTGCTGCGCGCCGACGCCATCGGCATCGACGTCAAGCGCATGCAGTGGACGGCCTTCGTCATCGCCGGCCTGTTCGCGGGCCTGGGTGGTGCGCTGTTCGCCTTCTCCAAGGGCAGCATCTCGCCCGAGGCGCTGCACGTGGGCAAGTCGGTCGACGGCCTGGTCATGGTGCTCCTGGGCGGTATCCAGACGCTGGCCGGCCCGGTGGTGGGTGCCGTCACCTTCACCTGGCTGCACGACACCGTGGCGCGCAACACCGATTACTGGCGTGCCATGCTGGGCGCCATCATCCTGATCCTGGTGCTGCTGTTCCCGCAGGGCATTGCCGGTGCGATCAAGCAACTCGTCGACAACAAGCGCGAAGCGAAGGAGGCAGCATGAGCCTGCTCAAAGTCACTGGCCTGGGCAAGTCGTTCGGCGGGGTCAAGGCCGTCGATGGCATCCATTTCGAGCTGGCGGCCGGCGAACTGCTGGCCCTGATCGGCCCCAACGGCGCGGGCAAGTCCACCACCTTCAACATGGTCAACGGCCAGTTGCAGGCCGACGCGGGCTCCATCCAGCTCAACGGCCAGGAACTCGTGGGCCGCAAGCCGCGCGACATCTGGCGCCTGGGCGTGGGCCGCACCTTCCAGATCGCCGAGACCTTCTCCTCGCTGACCGTGGTGGAGAACGTGCAGATGGCGCTGATCTCGCACGACAGCCGGCTGTTCTCGATGTTCCGAAAGGCCTCGGACCACAAGCGCGACGAGGCCCTGGCCCTGCTCGAACAGGTGGGCATGAAGGCCCAGGCCGACCGGCCCTGCAGCGTGCTGGCCTATGGCGACGTGAAGCGCGTGGAGCTGGCCATTGCCATGGCCAACGCGCCCAAGCTGCTGCTCATGGACGAGCCCACGGCCGGCATGGCACCCAAGGAGCGCAACGAGCTGATGGCGCTGACCAAGCAGCTGGTGATCGACCGCGGCATGGCCGTGCTGTTCACCGAGCACAGCATGGACGTGGTGTTCGCGTATGCCGACCGCATGATCGTGCTGGCGCGCGGCCGCCTGATCGCCGAGGGCAAGCCCCTGGAACTGCGCGACCACCCCAAGGTGCAGGAGGTGTACTTCGGCACCGGCAAGACCTTCGAGAAAAAGACGGCCGGTGCCGCCCCCGTGGCAGCGCCTGCGGAGACCGCATGATGACGATGACAACGACGACGAGTGAACCCAAGGAAGTGCTGCTCGAGGCCAAGGGCCTGCAGGCCTGGTATGGCGCGGCGCAGATCCTGTACGACGTGGACCTCGATGTGCGCCGCGGCGAGGTGGTGGCCCTCATGGGGCGCAACGGCGCGGGCAAGTCCACCACGCTCAAGACGCTGATGGGCATGCTGGCCAAGCGCAAGGGCCAGATCCGCTTCATGGGCAAGGACCTGTCGAAAAGCGATCCGCACGACGCCGCGCGCCTGGGCCTGGGCTTCGTGCCCGAGGACCGGCGCGTGTTCACCGACCTCACGGTGATGGAGAACCTGGAAGTCGGCCGCCAGCCCGCGCGCCACTGGCCCGATGGCACGGCCGCGCCGCTGTGGACGCCCGAGGCCCTGTTCAAGCTGTTTCCCAACCTGGGCGAGATGCCCCAGCGCCCCGGCGGCCGCATGAGCGGCGGCGAGCAGCAGATGCTGACCGTGGCCCGCACCCTCATGGGCAACCCCTACCTGGTGCTGCTGGACGAGCCCTCCGAAGGGGTGGCCCCGGTGATCGTGGAGCAGATGGCGCAGATGATCCTGGAGCTCAAGGCCCAGGGCGTGAGCATCCTGCTGTCCGAGCAGAACATGCATTTCGCCGAGCTCGTGTCCGACCGCGCCTATGTGCTCGAAAAGGGCCAGATCCGCTACCAGGCGTCCATGGCCGAGCTGGCGGCCAACGACGAGGTGCGCAGGTCCTACCTGAGCGTGTGAAGGATTGATTCCCCGGCCCCGGCCTTATCGGGCCGGGCCGATCTGCCAGTGCGTTCCCAACCGGAGTGTCCGCCATGATGATCCCTGCAAAGCGCCGTTCCTTCCTCCAATCCGCTGCCGCCCTTGCCCTCGCGGGGGGCGGCCTGCCCCTGACCTTCGCGGCGGGCAAGATCAAGCCCGGCGAGCGGGCGGCCCTGATCGTGGTGGACGTGCAGAACTGCTTCGTGCCCGGCGGCACGCTGCCCGTGGCCAAGGGCGACGAGGTGGTGCCGGTCATCAACCGCATCGCCACCGCGTTCGAGAACGTGGTCGTCACGCAGGACTGGCACACGCCCGGCCATGCCTCGTTTGCCAGCACGCATGCGGGCAAGAAGCCCTTCGAGACCACCAAGCTCAGCTACGGCCAGCAGGTGCTGTGGCCCGACCACTGCGTGCGCGGCACCGACGACGCCGCCCTGCACAAGGACCTCAAGCTGCCCCAGGCCCAGTTGATCCTGCGCAAGGGCTTCCATGAGCATGTGGACAGCTACTCGGCCTTCGAGGAGGCCGACCGCAAGACCTCCACGGGCCTGGCGGGGTATCTGAAGCAGCGCGGCATCAAGACGGTCTTCGTGACCGGCCTGGCCACGGACTTCTGCGTGGCCTGGACGGCGCTGGACGCCAAGCGCCTGGGTTTCGAGACCTATGTGGTGGAGGACGCCTGCCGCGCCATCGACCTCAACGGCTCGCTCGAAGCCGCGTGGAAGCAGATGAAGGCCAAGGGCGTCCAGCGCATCCAGTCGGAGGACATCGCCCTCACCTGAGAACGGGAAGGCCGCCCTCGGCACGGGTCTTGCGTCTGGCGCTTTCGCGCTTGCGGAGCAATCCGTAGGCACCCTGGTATGACGGATTCGCAACACCCGGGGCCAGGGCTTGCAAGACCCCTTCGCAAGAGGGGAAACTTCCACGTTTGATGTAAGGAGCGTTTCATGAAGTGTCGTGAGATGGAGGCGGGGCGCACCGATCGCAGGGCCGTGCTGATGACCCTGGCGGCCACGGCCCTGGGCAGTGCGGGCACGGCTGCGGCGGCCGAGACGGGGGTGACGGACAAGGGCATCAAGGTCGGGCAGTCCGCCGTCTTCACCGGGCCTGCCAAGGATTTCGGTGTGGACTACAAGGCCGGCATCGCGCTCTACTTCGACCGCATCAACAAGGCTGGCGGGGTGTTCGAGCGCAAGCTCGAACTCGTGTCGCTCGACGATGCCTACGAGCCCAAGAAGACCGCCGAGAACACGGCGCGCCTGATCGACGAGGAAAAGGTCTTCGCCCTGATCGGCTACGTGGCCACGGGCAACCTGATCGCCGCCATGCCGCTGGCCGAGAAGGCCGGCGTGCCCATGTTCGCCCCGCTGGTGGGCACGACCTCGTTCCGCACCACGCACAACCGCTACCTGTTCCACGTGCGCGCCAGCTACGAGACCGAGCTGCGCAAGATCGTGGGCCACCTGGCCACGCTGGGCATCACCAACATCGCCGTCATCTACCAGAACAGCGCCTTCGGCAAGTCCAACCTCGAAACCTGTCTGCAGATCGCCCAGGGCCTGAAGGTCAAGGTGGTCGAATCCGTGCCCATGGAGATCGCCGCGACCGACGCCAAGGCCCAGGTGGCGCAGCTCACCAAGGCCCAGCCCGGCGCGGTGGTGATGATCGTGGCCGGCAAGATGGTCGAGGTGTTCCTGCGCGACTACCGCGCCGCGGGCGCGGCATCGCCGCTGTACACCATCTCGGTGGGCATCACCGATGCGCCGGGTTCGGCCCAGCGCCTCAATGGCGGCATCGAAGGCCTGGTCACGGCCAACATCGTGCCGTCGCCGCAGGCCAGCCGCATGCCCATCGTCGTGGACTACCGCAAGGACCGCACCGACGCGGGCGCCAAGATCGACAGCTACACCATGCTCGAAGGCTATATCGCCGCGCGCGTGTTCGTCGAAGGGCTCAAGCGCGCCGGGCGCAACCTCACGCGCGAAGCCTTCATCAAGGCCATGGAAGACATGGGCACCACCAAATTCGGCGATTTCCCGGTGCAGTACGGTCCGAACAACCACAATGGGTCCAACTTCGTGGACCTGGAGATGTACACCCGCACCGGCAGCCTCAGGCGCTGACCGACCCCCACAGGAACAATGCAGACCCCAGCCACCGTTTTTTCCCTTTCCGTCAACGGCCAGCCCTGTGAACTGCCAGCAGGCACCCCCAGCGCGGGCGCCACGCTGCTGCATGTGCTGCGCAACGACCTTTCGCTCAACGGCCCCAAGTACGGCTGCGGTCTGGGCCAGTGCGGCGCCTGCACGGTGCTGGTGGACGGGGTGGCGGCGCGGGCCTGTGTGATCCTCGCGCGCGGCGTGGCGGGCCGCGAGGTGACCACGCTGGAGGGCCTGCCCACGCGCTGCCAGGGCGCTGTGTGCGGCGCCGGCCTGCACCCGGTGCAGCAGGCCTTTGTCGATGAACAGGCGGCCCAGTGCGGCTACTGCCTCAATGGCATGGTGATGATGGCGGTGGCGCTGCTGGAGCGCAACCCCGATCCCGACGAAGCCGCCATCCGCCGCGAGCTCTCGGCCAACCTGTGCCGCTGCGGCACGCATGTGGAGATCATCCGCGCCGTGCAGCGCGCGGCCGTGCTGGTGCGCGGGGTGGCCGCATGAACGCACCGGCTGCTTCCTCGCTGCGCGCGCACAGCCCGCTCACGCGCGCCGACTTCCATACCGCCCGGGGCGTGCTGCTGGTGGTGCGCAACCCGCCGCCCGCGCCGCCGCCCGTCAAGGGCCAGCCGGCACTGGTGGCCGGCAACCCGGCCGAGGGCGTGGAGATCCTGATCGCCGTCTGGGACGATGGCAGCGTGACCGCGCTCAACGGCCATGTGGACCTGGGCACCGGCATCCGCACGGCCCTGGCGCAGATCGTGGCCGAGGAGCTCGACGTGCCGCTGGCGCACGTGAACATGGTGCTGGGCGACACCACGCGCGCACCGAACCAGGGTGCGACCATCGCCAGCGCCTCGATCCAGATCCATGCCAGGCCGCTGCGCATTGCGGCGGCCCAGGCGCGTCTCTGGCTGCTGGCCCGGGCCGCAGAGCACCTGGGCGTGGCCGCCGATGCGCTGCAGGTGCAGGCCGGCAGGGTGCAGGTGGCGGCCGACCCGGCGCGCCAGGTGGCCTATGGCGAACTGCTCGCCGGCACGCACAGCGCGCTGGAGCTGGCTGACGCCACGCCCACCAAGCCCACGGCCGACTACACGGTGGTGGGCCAGTCGGTGCCGCGCGTGGACATACCGGCCAAGGTCAGCGGCGAGCTGGTCTTCGTGCACGATATGCGCGTGCCCGGCATGCTGCATGGCCGCGTGGTGCGCCCGCCCTATGCGGGGGCCGACCATGGCGACTTCATCGGCAACACCCTGGAGTCGGTGGACCAATCGTCCATCGCCCACATCCCGGGCATCCGCGCGGTGGTGGTCATCCGCGACTTTGTGGGCATCGTCGCCGAGCGCGAGGAACAGGTCGAAGAAGCCCTGCGCAGCCTGGTGGTGCGCTGGAAGGCCTGGCCGGGCTTTCCGCGCCAGGACAGCCCGGACGCCATTGCCCAGGCCATCCGCGCCAACCCCTCCACCCAGCGCCGCCTGGTGGACGAGGGCGACGTGGACGCCGCGCTCGCCGGTGCCGAGCAGTCCATGCCACGCACCTATGTCTGGCCCTACCAGCTGCACGGCTCCATCGGCCCCTCGTGCGCCGTGGCGGAGTGGCGCCAGGACGATGCCTCCGGCCGCGCGCGCATGGCCGTCTGGGCTGGCACGCAGAACCCCCATGTGCTGCGCGCCGACCTGGCGCGCCTGATGGGCCTGGCCGACGTGGACATCGACCTGGTGCGCATGGAGGCCGCGGGCTGCTATGGCCGCAACGGCGCTGACGATGTGGCGGCCGATGCCGCGCTGCTCTCGCGCGCCGTGGGCGCGCCCGTGCGCGTGCAGCTCACGCGCGAGCAGGAGCACCTGTGGGAGCCCAAGGGCACGGCCCAGCTCATGCAGGTGCGCGGCGGCCTCAACGCCGACGGCTCGGTGGCGGCCTACGATTTCGAGACCTCCTACCCCTCCAACGGCGCGCCCACGTTGGCCCTGCTGCTCACGCGCACCATCGAGCCGCTGGCCCAGGCCTACGAGATGGGCGACCGCACGGCGCGCCCGCCCTACGACTACGACAACCTGCGCGTGGCCGTGAACGACATGGCGCCCATCGTGCGCGCCTCGTGGCTGCGCGGCGTCTCGGCCCTGCCCAACTCCTTCGCGCACGAGTCCTATGTGGACGAACTGGCCACTGCGGCCGGTGTGGACCCGGTCGAATTCCGCCTGCAATTGCTGAGCGACCCGCGCGCGGCCGAGCTGGTGCGGGCCACGGCCGAGAAGGCCGGCTGGCTGCCCCACACCGGCCCGCGCGTGCCTGGCCCGGGTGATCTGCAGGGTGCCGAGGGCGATTGGGTGCAGGGCCAGGGCTTTGCCTACGCGCGCTACATCCACAGCAAGTGGCCGGGCTTTGGCGCCGCCTGGGCCGCCTGGGTGGCCGATGTGGACGTGAACAAGAAGACCGGCGAGGTGCATGTGCGCCGCGTGGTCGTGGGCCACGACACCGGCCTCATGGTCAACCCCGCGGGCGTGGAGCACCAGGTGCATGGCAACGTGGTGCAGACCACGAGCCGCGCGCTCAAGGAGCAGGTGCGCTTCGATCCCGTGACGCAGGCGGTCGATACGCGCGAATGGGGCAGCTACCCCATCCTGAGCTTCCGCGAGGTGCCGGTCATCGAGGTCATGCACATGCCCCGGCAGGACGAGGCGCCGCTGGGCTCGGGCGAATCCTCCTCGGTGCCCGGCACGGCCGCCATTGCCAATGCCATCTTCGATGCCACGGGCGTGCGCTTTCGTGCGCCGCCTTTCACACCCGAGGTGGTGCGCGCGGGCCTGAACCCGCTGGGCGCGGCCTCAGGGCAGGGCGGTGATGCTCCCGCAGGCGCGCCGGTGCAGCCGGCCGATGTGCTGCCCACACTGGAGCTGCCTGCGCCCGCCGTGCCGGCTACCGCCACCTGGCCCCAAAAGCGCAGCCCCTGGGGGCGCGCGCTGGCCCTGGTAGCTGGCGGCCTGGCCATGGGCGCCGCCTTGCTGGGCTGGCGCCCGGCCATCGCACCCGTGGTGCAGACGGCAGGCGGCGCCTCGGTCTACAACGCGGCCACCATCGAGCGCGGCCGCCTGGTCGCCGCGGCCGGCGACTGCGTGGTCTGCCACACCGCAACCGGCGGCACGCCCAATGCCGGCGGGCGCGCCATGGACACGCCGTTCGGCACGGTCTACACCACCAACCTTACGCCCGACGCCGAGACCGGCATCGGCCAGTGGTCCTTCAGCGCCTTCCAGCGCGCCATGCGCGAGGGCATCTCGCGCGATGGCAGGCACCTGTACCCGGCGTTTCCCTATACCTCGTTCGCCAAGATGGGCGACGACGACCTGACTGCGCTGTACGCCTGGCTCATGGCCCAGCCGCCGGTGCGCGCCGAGGTGCCGACAACGCGGTTGGCCTTTCCGTTCAGCGTGCGGCCGCTCATGGCCGGCTGGAACGCGCTGTTCCACGACGCCACGCCCTGGAAGCCTGACCCCACGCGCCCGCCCGAGTGGAACCGCGGCGCCTACCTGGTGCAGGGCGCCGGCCACTGCGGCGCCTGCCACACGCCACGCAACGCGCTGGGCGCGGAGATGGGCGGCGCGGCCTTCCTCTCGGGCGCGCAGGTCGACGGCTGGGAAGCGCCTGCGCTCACGGGCCTGTCGAAGGCGCCCGTGCCCTGGACTGCCGAGGCGCTCTACAGCTACCTGCGCAAGGGCCACAGCCCGCAGCACGGCGTGGCCTCGGGCCCCATGGCACCCGTGGTGCAGGAGCTGGCACAACTGCCCGACGAAGACATCCGCGCCATGGCCACCTACCTGGCCTCGTTCCATGCAGCCCCGGAACCCGCCGCCGACGCTGCGGCGAAGGCCCAGGCCGCCGTGGCGCGAGCGGCCGCATGGGCGCCCCAACCCGGCCAGGCCCAGCGCCTGTTCAATGGCGCCTGCGCCGCCTGCCACCACGATGGCGACGGCCCGAAACTGCTGGGCGCCAATGTGCCGCTTGCGCTCAACAGCAACCTGCACAGCGACCGGCCCGACAACCTGCTGCAAGTCATCGTCAACGGCATCCGCGAGCCCGCTTCGCGCGAGCTGGGCTTCATGCCGGGCTTTGGCAACGCGCTCAGCGATGCGCAGATCACCGAACTCGCAGGCTACATGCGCCAGCGCTATGCGCCGGGCCGGCCGGCCTGGACCGATGTGCCCGAGGCGCTGGCGCGCGTGCGGGCGGGGCCGGCGCATCCCTGAGTCTCAAAGGTGCAGTGACTGGCGGTCCGCACCCATGGCACCGGCAATGAGCCGCATGTCATGGTCGTTGATGGCCACCAGGCCGAAGCGGAAGGCATAGCCCCAACGCGCCCGGTCCTGCACGAAGTCGAAGTGGTCGAGCAGCGGCGCGATGGGGGCCTCGCGGGCCGGCACATAGTCCACGCCCCGGCGGTAGGGCACGAAGCCGCCGCCCATATCGAAGGCATAGGGATCACCGGGTTTGACCAGGCCCACGGACACAAAGGCCTGCAGCCGGTCGCTGCCGCCCATGGTCACAGTGGGAGCATAGTAGGCCACCCGGTCACCAGGTTGCATGCGGCGCAGCGGCGCCGCCTTGCCATGGCATACCTGCATGAAGCCCGCACCGGGCTCGGCACAGCCGCGCCGCGCATGGTCGGCGCAGGCCACGGCGATCCAGTTGGCGCGTGGCGGGGAAGCGGGCGGGACAGCTTCGCCCCACAGGGGCGACTGCACCGGCTCAGGCCAGCGCATGCAGGCCTACGCGGTTGCCGTCCAGGTCGTGGATATGGGCAAAGAAGCCCAGGCCTGGTGGCAGCGCCTGGCGCGGCAGGGCCACCTGGCCGCCCTGGGCCAGCACGCGGTCCAGCGCCGCGTCGAGCGAGGGCGAGGCATCCAGGTAGACCAGCGTGCCGGCACCGGGCGCGGGCTGCGGCGCGGTCGGCCCCATGAGCAGGGCGCCGCCCGTGCCATCGGCCTCGGGGTCGTAGGCGAACACCGCGCCCTCGCTCGGGCCCATGGCCTCGCGGCGCATGGTCTGGCCGAGCACCGCCTCGTAGAAGGCCTGGGCACGGTCCAGCTGGGTGGTGGGGATCTCGAACCAGGTGATGGCGTTTTTCATGGGTGCTCCTTGTGTGCGAATGAAGAAGCCCCGATGGTGATGACCTGCTGCTGACAGCGGCTTGTCAGTACGGTAGCAGCAGCGTTGTTACTCGCGCGAACGGGTGAGTTCCTGTGAGAACTTGAACCGGTCCGCCGGGTGCAGCGAGACCGAGATCTCGAACACTTGGTCGGCCGCGTCGAGGTAGTGGCGCGTGATCTTGAGCGCGGGCGCACCGGCCTCGGCGCGCAGGGCCTCGGCATGTTCGCGCGGCACCAGCACGGCCTCGATGTCCTGGCGGATGCGCGCGATGCGCCGGCCATAGCGCTCTTCGATGAGGGTGCTGGCCAGCGTCTCGGGCGCGTCGCGCACGATGGGGCCGATGTCGGCGTACGCCGGGTCGATGTACAGGTCCAGCCAGCAGATGGGGCGCGCCTTGCGCGTACTGCCGCCTTCCATGCGCAGGCAGGCGATGTGCAGCCAGCGCGTGCCGCCGGGGCAGCCCAGGTGCTGGGCGAGGGCCAGGTCCGCGACCACCTCGTGGACGGATTGCACCGTGCGCATGTGCTCGGCGCCGAAGCGGGCCAGTTCTTCCACGGTGGCGATGGACTGCGTGAAGCCGGCCTGGGGCCGCTGGGCCTCCACGCGCGTGCCCACGTTCTTGCGCCGCGAGATCAGGCCCAGCTCCTGCAGCCCGTCCAGCGCCTTGCGCACGGCGTAGCGGCTCAGCCCGTACTGCGCGCACAGCTCGAACTCGGTGGGCAGCAGCGTGCCCACGGCAAAGCGGCCGGAGGCGATGCCTTCGGACAGGTCGCGGGCGAGGTCGGGTTGGGTGTTCTTGGCAGCGGTGGTCATGCAGGCAGCGTCCTGCCTAGGGAAAACCCCAGGCCGAGTTTTGTTCGAACATATCTACAGTTCACACCAGCGTATTTGTTCGAACATTTATATATGTTCGTATTTTATCAACATATCGGCCTGCCATGTCCTCTTCCCTGTTTTCCCCCGCCAGCACGGTGCTCGATTCGGTGCTGTTCCGCGATGCCTTTGGCACGCCGCGCATGCGCGAGGTGTTCTCCGACCGCACGCTGATCGCGCGCTATATCGAGGTGGAGGTGGCGCTGGCGCGTGCCGAAGCGCGCTGCGGCGTGATTCCGGCCGAGGCGGCCGAAGCGATTGCCCACGCGTCGCGCCTGGAGCGCGTGGACTTCGACCACATGCGGCACGAGACCGATATCGTGGGCTACCCCATCCTGCCGCTGGTGCACCAACTGGTGGAGATGTGCGGCGAGGCCGGGCGCTACGTGCACTGGGGCGCCACCACACAGGACATCATGGACACGGCCAACGTGCTGCAGCTGCGCGACGGCCTGGCGCTGGTGGAGGCCGACATCCGCGAGCTGCGCGGCATCCTCGCCGCGCTGGCGGCAAAGCACCGCGACACGCCCATGGCCGGCCGCACCCACCTGCAGCAGGCCCTGCCCGTGACCTTCGGCTACAAGGTGGCGATCTGGCTGGCCATGTTCGACCGCCACCAGGAGCGCCTGGCCGAGCTGCGCAAGCGCGTGCTGGTGGTGCAGTTCGCCGGGGCCGCGGGCACGCTGGCCTCGCTCGGCGACAAGGGCTTCGAGGTGCAGGCCGCGCTGGCCGATGAACTGGGCCTGGTCGTGCCCGTGACCACCTGGCACGTGGCGCGTGACGGCTTTGCCGAGGCGGTGAACCTGCTGGCCTTGGTCACTGGCTCGCTGGGCAAGATCGCGCTGGACATCATGGTCATGGCCTCCACCGAGTTCGGCGAGGTGTACGAGCCCTTCGTGAAGGGCCGGGGCGCGAGCAGCACCATGCCGCAAAAGCGCAACCCCATCTCCAGCGAGCTGATGCTGGCGGCCTCCAAGGCCGTGCGCCAGCAGGCGGGGCTGATGCTCGACGCCATGGTGCAGGACTTCGAGCGCGCCACTGGCCCCTGGCATGCCGAATGGCTGGCGCTGCCCGAGAGTTTCGTCCTCACCGCCGGCGCGCTGCACCAGGCCAAGTTCGCGCTGGGTGGCCTGATCGTGGACGAGGCGCGCATGCGCAGCAATCTCGGCATCAGCCGCGGACTGATTGTGGCCGAGGCCGTGATGATGGGCCTGGCCCCCGCCATGGGCCGCCAGCAGGCGCACGACGTGGTCTACGGCGCCTGCCGCACCGTCAACGAGCAGGGCGGCACCCTGGCCGAGGCCCTGGCCGCGCTGCCCGAGGTGGTGCGCCACTTCGACCGCGCGGCCATCGACCGGCTCACCGACCCCGCCAACTACCTGGGCCTGGCCCCCGCCATGGTGGACCGCGCCCTGGCCGCGTCGGCGGCGGCCGGCTGCTGAGCACCCGATCAGCCCCCCTCTTGCGCTTTCCGTTCCATCCCACAACCATTCCAGGAGACACGTCCATGAACACCGCCAAGACCCTTGGTGCGGCCGCTGCATTGCTGTGCGCCGCCACCTTCGCCCACGCCCAGCCGGCCTGGCCCGCCAAACCGATCACCTGGATCGTGCCGTTCGCGGCGGGCGGCCCCACCGATGCCATGGCGCGCGACATCGCCGACAAGGTGGGGCGCCAGGTCGGCCAGTCCATCGTGATCGAGAACGCGGCCGGCGCGGGCGGCACCATCGGCGCGGCCAAGGCCGCGAAGTCGGCACCCGACGGCTACACCTTCCTGGTCGGCCACATGGGCTACATGGGCGCCGCGCCCTCGCTGTACAAGAAGCTGGCCTACGACCCGGTCAAGGACTTCGACGCGGTGTTCCGCTTTCCCGACACGCCGCTGGTGCTGCTGGTGCCCAAGAGCTCGCCCTACAAGACGGCGGCCGAGCTGATCGCCGCGGCCAAGGCCAACCCGCGCAAGATCAACTTCGGCAATGCCGGCGTGGGCTCCACCTCGCACCTGATCGCGGCGCTGTTCGAGTCGCGCGCCGGCATCGAGGTCACCTCCATCTCGTACAAGGGCGCGGCCCCGGCCATGAACGACCTGGTGGGCGGCCAGGTGGAGGCCATGTTCGACCAGAGCAACACCGCGCTGCCCCAGGTCACAGGCGGGCGGCTCAACGCGATTGCGCTGACCTCGCTGCAGCCCATGCCGCAGCAGTACCCCAACGTGGCTCCGTTGGCCGACAAGACCCTGCCCGGCTTCGAGGCCGCCACCTGGTACGGCCTGTACGCCCCCAAGGGCGCGCCCAAGGACGTGGTGCAAAAGCTCCACCAGGCCTACCTCAAGGCCCTGGCCGACAAGACCTGGACGGCGCGCATGGCGGCCCAAGGCATCCACATGCTGCCCGAGGCGCAGTACGCGCCCGATGCCTTTGCCAAACACACGGCGGCCGAGGTGGAAAAGTGGCGCAAGGTAGCGACCGACGCCAAGATCCAGATCGACTGACCGAGCCATGACCCGCATCGCGCAGGAAGACCTGGCCACGAGCATCGCCCAGGCGCTGCAGTTCATCAGCCACCGGCACCCGCCCGACTTTGTGCGCGCGCTGCGCCGCGCGCATGCGGCCGAAACCCATGCGCCCGCGCGCGCCGCCATGGGCCAGCTGCTGGTCAACAGCCGCATGGCGGCCTTGGGCCGGCGCCCGCTGTGCCAGGACACGGGCGTGACCCAGGTGTTTCTGCGCATCGGCATGGGCGTGGCCTTTGTGCGCCATGACGGTGGTCCGCTGCGCAGCCTGCAGGCGGTGGTCGACGAGGCGGTGCGCACGGCCTATGGCGACCCCGGCAACCCGTTGCGCGCGACCATGGTGGCCGACCCGCTGGGCGCGCGCACCAACACACGCGACAACACGCCCTCCATCGTGCACTGCGAGCTGGTGGAGGGCGATGCGCTGGAGCTGCTGGTGGTGGCCAAGGGCGGTGGCGGTGACGTCAAGGCGCGCTTTGCCACGCTCAACCCCAGCGACAGCGTGGCCGACTGGGTGCTGGCGCAATTGCCCGGCATGGGCGCGGGCTGGTGCCCGCCGGGCGTGCTGGGCATCGGCATCGGCGGCAGCCCCGAGCAGGCCATGCTGCAGGCCAAGCGCTCGCTGTTCGATGCCATCGATATCGACGCACTGCGCGCACGCGGCGCGGCCACGCCCGAGGAAGCGCTGCGGTTGGACCTGTACGCGCGCAGCAATGCACTGGGCATCGGCGCACAGGGGCTCGGGGGGCTCTCGGCCGTGCTCGATGTGAAAGTGCGCACAGCGCCCTGCCATGCGGCCACGATTCCGGTGGCGCTGATCCCCAACTGTGCGGCTACGCGCTACTTGCACCTGACGCTCGACGGGTCAGGCCCGGCTCCGCTGCCGGACCTGTCGCTCGATGCCTGGGAAGGCATCCCCGAGCACTTCACGGTGGAGGACGCCGTGCGCGTGGACCTGGACACGCTGGACCGCGCCGAGGTCGGGACATGGAGGGTCGGCCAGACTCTGCTGCTCACGGGCACCCTGCTCACCGCGCGCGATGCCGCGCACAAGCGCTTGGTGGACCTGCTGCAGCGCGGCGAGCCGCTGCCGGTGGAACTGCGCGGCCGCACCCTGTACTACGTGGGCCCGGTGGACGCCGTGGCCGGCGAGGCCGTGGGCCCGGCCGGCCCGACCACCGCCACGCGCATGGACCGCTTTGTGGAGCCGCTGCTCGCGCAGACCGGGCTGCTGGCCATGGTGGGCAAGGCCGAGCGGGGGCCCGAAGCGATTGCGTCCATTCGAAAGCATGGCGCTGCCTATCTGGCCGCAACGGGCGGCGCTGCCTACCTGCTCTCGCGTGCGATCCGCAAGGCGCGGGTGCTGGCCTTTGCCGACCTGGGCATGGAGGCCATCCACGAATTCGAGGTGGTGGACTTCCCTGTGACGGTGGCCGTGGATGCGCACGGCCGCACCATCCACCGTTTTGCGGAGGCTAGAACGTGATCTTGACCGAAGGCGCATTGCGCTGCGCCTTGCCATGGAACACGGCCTCGATGTTGTTGCCATCGGGGTCGAGCACAAAGGCCGCGTAGTAGCCGGGGTGGTAGGGGCGCTCGCCAGGGGCGCCGTTGTCCTTGCCGCCGTGGGCCAGCGCCGCCTTGTAAAAGGCCTGCACCATGGCCTCGTCCTGCGCCTGGAAGGCCAGGTGGTGGCGGCCGGTGAGATGGCCCTGGGCGGCGGCGCTCTTCGAGGTGGAAACGAACAGTTCGTCGGCCCAGAAATAGTCTTCGGCCGTGCCACCCATCGGTACCCCGAGCACCTCGAAGATGGCGCTGTAGAAGGCCTGGCTGGCCGGCAGATCGCGCACCACCAGCTGGATGTGGTCGATCAGTCGGCCGCGGTGCAGTTCCTGGGTTTCCATGGCGTGGTCCTTATGGAGTTCACAACATGGATGCAGTGTGCCTGCGCCAAGGGGATGAGCGTCATCGCACTCACCCCCTGTTACCGCTGTGACCGGGTGGCTACCCGGCAATCAGCCGGTCACCTGCAACTGAAGCTGCTGGCCGATTCCACGTCGCCCGTGCCGTTGTAGCGCGCCACCTTGGGGTAGACGCACAGCGGGCGGGTGCGGTTGGCCGACCAGCTGGCGGGCAGCTCGGCGTTGACCACGTTGGCACCGGCGCCACGCGCCTGGGCCAGCACGGTGTCGGGCGCCTTGCCCTGTTCCACCCATTGCACCAGCGGGGCCAGCATGTCGAACTGGTCGGTGGCGGGGCCGCCCGAGCAGTGGTTCATGCCGGGCACCATGTACAGGCGCGCAAAGCTGGCGGCATTGCCTTGGTGGTTGGCCTGCAGGCGGTCCATCCAGTTCGCGGTATCCACGGGCGAAAACACGCCGTCGGCGATGCCGTGGTAGACCATCATCTTGGCGCCGCGCTCCTTCAGGGTGCCCAGGTCGGCCTCATTGGGCGGCGTCATGAAGGACCAGGGCGACTCGGGGTAGAGCGCGCTGGTGGCGAACATCTTCGGGTAGTCGGTCTCCATGCTGAAGGCAAGGGCGTATTGCAGACCCGTGGTCGCACTGAAGGCGGCCACGGTGGACGGGGGTGAGGTGAAGATGAAGGCCACGGCCCCGGCATCGCGTGTGGCGGGCGAGCCCAGGTGCCACTGCGCGAAGTTGGTGCCGCCCACGCCCGGGTCGAACCAGGTGCCGGTGTACAGGGCCTCGCCCTTGCTGTTCTTGGGGCCGGTGAAGATGTCGGCCAGCACGGTCTTCTGGGCCGGGGTCAGGCAGCTGCCATCGCGCGCGGCGCCCGGTGCGCAGCTGGGCACATCGGTCTGCAGGTTGAAGGCGCTCTGGCAGGCTGCCACGTCGTTGACCTGGCCATCGGTCACGCCGTCGAGCGCATCGCACTTGGCCAGGATGCGGCTGCCCAGCAGCTTGTATTCGGCAGCGGTCACCGAGGTGTTCAGGTCGGGCTGGCCGTTCGCGTCGGGTGTGGAGACCTTGGCGTACTGCTGGGCCTTCCACAACTGGGCCGTGGCCGCCTTGGGCAGGTGAAAGCCCGGGTTGCCGGCCAGGATGCCGTCGTACTGGTCTGCATAGCGCGAAGCCGCCACCATGGCATGGCGCCCGCCGTTGGAGCAGCCGGCGAAGTACGAGCGGTCGGGTGCCTTGCCATAGGCGCTCTTGATCAGGTCCTTGGCCATGGGCGTGAGGCTGCCCACGGCCGTGTAGCCATAGTCCAGCCGGGCCTGCGGGTCCACACCGAAGAAGGGCGTGGGCGCGCTGTGGCCCGCGTCGGAGCTGAGCACCGCGAAGCCCTGGCTCAGGGCCGGTGCCACGGGCGCGCCGCCGCTGGTCGCGCCCAGGGCGGTCACCACGCTGCCGTCCAGGCCGCCGTTGGCCTGGTAGAGGAAGCGGCCGTTCCAGGCGACGGGCATGCGCATCTCGAAACCGATGGCATAGCTGTTGCCGTCGACCGCGCTGGTGCGTTGGTTCATCGCGCCCTTGACCAGGCAGTGTGCCGGGATGGGCGTGTTCACGCCGGTGGCCTTGAGTTCACCCTCGGCCACGGGGGCGGCGGAGGTGATGCGCGTGTTGGGCAGTGCCAGCGTGGTCGCCAGGTTGGCGCAGGATTGCAAGGTGCCCGGCGATGCCGCCGACAGTTGCCGCAGCCCACCGTCCGACCCGCCGCAGCCGGCGACCAGCAGCGCCGCTGCCGGCAGGGCCGCCAACGCCAGGGGGCGGCCCAGGCCGTGCAGGTTCCAGATACCCTCGTTCCTCTTCTTCATGGTGTTGTCTCCTCGTGTGTTGTTGCAAGGCGCAGGCAGGCAGACCCGCAGCGCGGCCTCGGAGCGCTGGGGCGGGGGAATGCGGAACTGGAAGGGCGTGGACCGTCAGGCGGCAGCCATGGCGGGCGCGGTACGTCGGTGGACGTCGGCAGCGGCGGTGGACAGGCGCTGGCGGATGATGGCCAGGCGCATGTCGAATTCGGGCAGCACCCAGGTGGCGAAGGCCTCGGCCGGTTCGGCCCAGCGCGGGCCCTGGCTGGCAGGGGCGGCGGCGATGCGTGCCCAGGCCCATTCCAGCAGCACCAGGGCCACGGCGCGCAGGTAGTCGTCGGCCACCCAGTAGGGCAGTTCGCTGTCCGTGGCCGCCGCGGCGGCCAGGGCGCGCGTGGTGTCGGCCAGCGCATTGCGCCGGGCGTTGGCGGCTTCGTCCTGCGGCAGGCCATGGCGCAGCGAGGCGAGCAGCGCGCACAGGCCCTGGCCCCCATCGGCCAGTACCTTGCGCACCAGCAGGTCGATGGCCTGGATCTCGTTCGTGCCCTCGTAGATCATGGCCACGCGCGCATCGCGCACCACCTGCTCGATGCCCCATTCGCGCACATAGCCATGGCCGCCGAAGACCTGCAGGCAGGCGCTCGCGCCGTGGAAGGCCTGGTCGGTGAGTGCGGCCTTGAGCACGGGCGTGACCAGCGCGCACCAGCGCTGGGCTGCGGCGCGCTCGGTGGCATCAGCATGGTGGTGCGCCAGGTCGAGCTGCAGGGCCGTGTGGTAGGCCAGCACGCGCCCGCCGTCGATCCAGGCGCGCTGCGTGGTCAGGATGCGGCGCATGGCCGGGTGCCGGGCGATCGGGTCGGGGCCTGTAGAGGCTGCACTGCCCGGTGCCTTGGGCGCACGCATCTGGCGGCGCTCCTGGGCATAAGCGCTGGCCTTTTGCCACGCCGCCTCCAGCAGGCCCAGCCCCTGCAGGCCCACGTGCAGGCGCGCCGCATTCATCATCACGAACATGGCGGCCAGGCCCTGGTGGGGCTGGCCCACCAGCCAGCCGGTGGCATCGTCGAAGCGCATCACGCAGGTGGGGCTGCCGTGCAGGCCCATCTTTTCCTCGATGCGCTCGCACACCACGGCATTGCGCTCACCGCCCGGCAGCAGCTTGGGCACCAGGAACAGCGACAAGCCCTTGGGGCCGGCCGGCGCATCGGGCAGGCGCGCCAGCACCAGGTGCACGATGTTGTCGCTGAGGTCGTGCTCACCGCCGGAGATGAAGATCTTGCTGCCGTTCACGCGCACGCTGCCATCGGCCTGCGGCACGCCGCGCGTGCGCACCAGGCCCAGGTCGCTGCCGGCGTGGGCTTCGGTCAGGCACATGGTGGCCAGCCACTCGCCGCTGGCGATCTTCGGCAGGTACTGCGCCTTGAGCGCCGCGCTGCCATGGTGGCGCAGGCATTCGTAGGCACCATGCAGCAGGCCGGGCGCCATGGTCCAGCCATGGTTGGCACCGGCCAGCCATTCGTAGAGCACGCATTCGAGCACCGCCGGCAGGCCCTGGCCACCGTCTTCGGGCGCACAGGCCAGCGACGGCCAGCCCGCCTGCCAGAAGTCCTGGTAGGCCGCGCGAAAGCCGGCGGGCGTGGTGACGGTGCCCGCCTCGAAGCGGCAACCTTCTTCGTCGCCAATGCGCTGCAGCGGTGCGATGGCGCTATCGACGAATTTCGCGGCCTCGTCCAGCACCTGCGCCGCCAGGTCGCCATCGGTGTCCGCAAACGGTGCCAGCGCCTGCCACTGCGCAGGTGCTTGCAGCACCTCGGTCAGCAGGTGCTGGATATCGGCCAGGGTCTGGTGTGCTTGCATGTGTTTCTGCGCGGAGGTGTTTTTCCCAGGGTCGTGGCAATTGGCGCGGCCCAATACCAGCGCCACCGTGGAACCGGCTTTGCCGGGCCACCGGAGGCGTCCCCCTTCAGGGGGGAAGGCGCGCTAGCGCCTCAGGGGGGCGCCAATCCGCAATCAAGACTCTGCAGTGAACCCGATCTGCTTGACGAGGGGGCCCCAGCGCTCGAATTCGGCCTTCTGGTCGGCCAGCATTTCCTGCGCCGTGCTGCCATGGGCCACCAGGCCGACGACGCCCAGCGCGTCGACCACGGTCTTGTCTTTCAGCGCGCCGGTGATGGCCGCATTGGCGCTGGCCAGTGTGGCCGCAGGCGTCTTGGCCGGGGCGTAGAAGCCGAACCATTCCTCGGAGGTGACGTCGGGATAGCCCAGCTCGATGAAGGTGGGAACGTCGGGTAGGTAGGGCGAGCGCTTTTTGCCCGAGGTGGCCAGCACGCGCACGCGGCCGGTCTTCATGTACTGCAGGTAGTCGCCGCTGGGGTTCATGGCAGCAGCGATCTGGCCGCCGACCAGGTCGGTGATGCTGGGCACGGTGCCCCGGTAGGGCACGTGCTTGAGCTCCACCCCCGAGCGGATGCCCAGCAGCGCACCCAGCAGGTGCGGCATGGAGCCCGCGCCGGGCGAGCCGTAGCTGGCCTTCTCCGGATTGGCCTTGGCCCAGGCCAGGAAGTCCTTGAGCGTCTTCACCTCGGCCGGCACGGCCGGGCCCACGGCCAGGCCGTGGTGCATGATCGCGCCGATGGAGACGGGCACCACGTCCTCGGGCTTGTAGCTGAGCTTGGGGTAGATGTGCGGGTACACCGACAGGGCCGATACCGGTGCCAGGGTGAGCACCGAGCCGTCGGCGGGGGCGTTCTTCAGCGTTTCCACCGCAATGCGGCCGCCGGCGCCGGGCTTGTTCTCGACGAAGCCCGGGTTCTTGCTGTAGGCCGTGCCGCCCAGTTTCTCGGCCACCCGGCGGGCCACGCTGTCGCCTGCGCTGCCGGCCGGAAAGCCGTACATGATCTTGACCTGGTCCAGCGCCTGCGCGAAGGCGGACAGGGGGTAGAGCGCACCGAGCGCGGCAGCGCTGCCCAGTGTTTGCAAAAGGTGGCGTCGTGTCGTCGTCATGCTTGTCTCCGGTATAGGTATGGTGTGTTGACGGGGCAGGGAACAGGAAGGGGCTATCTGGGCGCCATGCGCAGCGCGCCATCGAGCCGGATCACCTCGCCGTTGAGATGGCCGTTGGTCACGATGTGGGCCGCCAGTTCGGCGAACTCTTCGGGCTTGCCCAGGCGCGGCGGGAAGGGAATGCTCGCGGCCAGCGACTGCTGCACAGCCTCGGGCAGCTCCTTCATGAGCGGGGTGGCGAACAGGCCGGGCGCCACCGTGCACACGCGGATGCCGTGCTGCGCCAAGTCGCGTGCCATGGGCAGCGTCATGCCCACCAGGCCGCCCTTGGAGGCGCTGTAGGCCTGCTGACCCACCTGGCCGTCGAAGGCTGCAACAGACGCTGTGAACATCATCACGCCGCGCTCGCCGTTGGAAAGGGGCGCCAGTTTGGCGCAGGCCGCTGCGAACAGCCGGCTGATGTTGTAGCTGCCAATGAGGTTGATGCCCACCACGCGGGCGAAGTCTTCGAGCGGTGCGGCGCTGCCATCGCGCTGCACCACGCGCTTGGCACTGCCGATGCCGGCCACGTTCATGAGGATGCGCGCCGGGCCCAGAGCGGCCTCGGCCTGGGCCAGGGCGGCCACCACGCTGTCGGTCTGGGTGATGTCGCAGGCGCAGGCCACGGCGGTGCCGGCGCCATGCTGTGCGTTGATGCTGTCGGCCACCTGGGAGGCCAGCGCGGTGTTCACGTCGAGCACCGCGACCTTGGCGCCCAGGCGCGCCAGTTCGCGCGCGGTGGCCTCGCCCAGGCCCGATGCGGCGCCGGTCACGAGGGCGGTCTGTCCTTGGATCTGCATGGAATATGTCCTTTGGGTGGTGGGCTTCAGGCGGCAGGGACGAGGGTCCCGGGCGCGGTGCCGTCGTGCAGGGCCTGCACCAGGGCATCGCGGTGCTTGAGCACGGCGCGCTGGTTGATGGAGCCCTTGTCGGTGATCTCGCCCTTGTCGAGCGAGGGCGGCTCGGCCATCAGCAGCGCGCGCGCCACACGGCTGGCGCTGCCTGTGGATTCGCGCGCCAGGTGGTCGATCACGGCCTGGATGCGCTGGCGCACACCGGTGCTGGCGATCACCTCGGCCCAGGGGGCATCGGCGCCCAGGCCGCTCACCTCGCGGCAGGCGGGCGAGAGGAACAAGAGGGCGCCCACTTCCTTCTGGTTCAGGCCGGTGAGCACCGCGTCCTGGATGTAGGGGGCGCCGGCCACGACGATCTTGGCGCGCATGGGGCCCACGCTCACGAAGGTGCCGGTGGAGAGCTTGAAGTCCTCGGCGATGCGGCCGTCGAAGCGCAGGCCGCGGTGGATGTCCTGCTCGTCGATCCATTGCACGGCGTCGCCCGTGCACAGGTAGCCCTCGTCGTCGAAGGCTTCGCGCGTGGCGGCGTCCGAGCGCCAGTAGCCCGGCGTCACATTGGGGCCGCGGTAGCGCACCTCGGTCTTGCCGTCCACGTCGACCAGCTTGAGCACCATGCCCGGCACGGGCGCGCCGATGTGGCCCGAGCGCACGTCGGGGCTGTTGCAGAACATGGCCGAGGGGGCCGACTCGGTCATTCCGAGGCCGGTGGACATGACGATGCGCTCGCCAATTTCGGCCTCCTGCGTGGCGTGCAGGCTGTCCCAGATGGGCTGGGCCAGGCCCGCGCCCGAGTAGAAGAACATGCGCACGCGCGACAGCAACTGGCGGCGCAGCGCGGTGTCGGTCTTCATCGCCTCGGCGATCATCTCGAAGCCCGTGGGCACGTTGAAGTACACCGTGGGCGCGATCTCGCGCAGGTTGCGCAGGGTCTCGCCGATCAGCGCCGCCGTGGGCTTGCCATCGTCGATGTAGAGCGTGCCGCCATGCTGCAGCGTGAGGCCGAAGTTGTGGTTGCTGCCGAAGGTGTGGTTCCAGGGCAGCCAGTCCACCAGCACGGGCGGGGCTTCGGCCAGCACCGGCAGCGACAGCGTGATCTGCTGCAGGTTGGCGCACCACATGCGCTGGGTGTTGACCACCGGCTTGGGCATCTTGGTGGAGCCGCTGGTGAACAGGAACTTCACGATGGTGCCCGGCCCCGTGGCGTGCATGGCCGCATCCACGGCCGGCGTGGCCACGGTGTTGCGCAGGCTCTGGAAGGTGGTGGCCGGGCGGCCTTCGATGGCGCCCTGGGCCAGCACCACCTCCACGTCCGCCGCCACGGTGGCCGTGATGGCGCGGCCAAAGCGCGCGCCGTCGGCCGCAAACACCAGGCCCGGGGTCAGCGTGTCCAGCACATGGCGCAGCTTGTCGTAGTCCTGGCTCACCGTGGCGTAGGCGGGCGAGACCGGGCAGTAGGGCACGCCGGCATAGATGCAGCCGAGTGCCATCAGCGCATGCTCCAGGCTGTTCTCGCTGAGCACGACCACCGGGCGCTCGGCGCTGAGGCCGCGGTCCAGCAAGGCCTGGCCGATGCTGCGCGCCGCGGCAAGCGCCTGGGCGTAGCTGATGTGCTGCCAGTCGCCCGTGCTGCCGTCCGCGTGCTGCACACGGCGCGCGAGAAAGCTGCGCTCGGGCTCCGCCTCGGCCCAGTGCACCAGGTAGTCCGTGACCCGGCGCGCATAGGCGCCCAGCGGCAGGTCGGCCTGCAGGTAGCGCACGCCGGGTGCGCCCTCGCGCACGCTGACGCGGGTGACGCCAAACGGCACGGGGCGGTAGCGGGGCGGGGCCGGGGGGGTGGAGAGATCGCTCATGGGTGTCGTCCAGCGGGTGCAGGTTGGATGCTCAGTCCTTGCGGACCTTGGCGGCGCGGCCTTCCAGGAAGTCCGCCAGGCGCGACTTGGCCTCGGGCGCGCTCTGGGCAATGGCGGCCATCATGGCTTCGGTGAGGAAGCCCTGGTCCGCCGGCTGCTCGGCAATGCGCGGCAGGGCGTGCATCAGCGCGTAGTTGGTCAGCGGCGCGTTCTGCGCCACGCGTGCGGCCAGCTCCAGCGCCTTGGTGAAGGCCTGGCCTTCGGGCACCAGGTACTGGGCGAAGCCGGCCTTCTCGCCATCCTGCGCGTTGTAGACGCGGCCCGTGAGCATCATGTCCGTCATGCGCGCCGCGCCGATCAGTTTGGGGATGCGCACGGCACCGCCGCCGCCCACGAAGATGCCGCGCGAGCCCTCGGGCAGCGCGTAGAAGGTGGATTCGTCGGCCACGCGGATGTGGCAGGCGCTGGCCAGCTCCAGCCCGCCGCCCACCACCGCGCCATGCAGCGCGGCGATCACGGGCACGGGGCCGTACTGCACGCGCTCCAGGGCCGCATGCCACATGCGCGAGTGGTACAGGCCCTGGCCGGCGTCGCGCTCCTTGAGTTCGGACAGGTCCAGGCCGGCGCAAAAGTGCGGGCCTTCGCCGTCGATGACCGCGGCGCGCACGCCCGCGGGCATTTTCTCGAACAGGTCGCGCAGGGCCAGGATCAGGCCGTCGTTCAGGGCGTTGCGCTTGGCGCTGCGCGTCAGGCGGATGACGGCGATCTCCTTCTCGTCACCGGAGAGCTCGAAATGGATGTCTGGATGGGTCATGGTGGCTTTCGTAATGGGTGGATTGTGGTTATAGTTAATAACCAATTCAAGCAAGCCAGCCCGGTTTTTTATTGGTAGTTACCCTTGATTCGTGCCACCTGCCCTGGTGCATGCTGAAGGGCGGCGCCATGCAAGCCTGGCTCCCATAGGAGACCCATATGGACCACGAGAACCTGATCGCCATCGACATCCACACCCACGCCGAGGTGAGCTGCTGGAACCCGTTCGACAACTACGGCGAGGAGTACGACCGCGCCGCCGACAAGTACTTCAAGAACGGCCGCCGCCCCACCATCGCCGAGACTGTGGCCTACTACCGCGAGCAGAAGATCGGCCTGGTGATGTTCACCGTGGACGCCGAGTCCAAGATGGGCCGCCGGCGCATCCCCAACGAGGAGATCGCCGAGGCCGCCAAGGCCAACAGCGACATGATGATGGCCTTCGCCAGCATCGACCCGCACAAGGGCAAGATGGGGGCGCGCGAGGCGCGCCGCCTGATCGAGGAGCACGGTGTCAAGGGCTTCAAGTTCCACCCCACGGTGCAGGGCTACCACCCCTACGACCAGATGGCCTGGCCGATCTACGAGGTGATCGCCGAGTACGGCATGCCCGCCATCTTCCACACCGGCCACAGCGGCATCGGCAGC
>JAESFW010000334.1_pt1 | contig 33632 bp, 31 predicted proteins | sample 9269481 | NCBI WGS metagenome assembly JAESFW01 (sample SAMN14515350, study PRJNA621654) | algae metagenome | isolation source: Lyngbya sp. HA4199-MV5 and co-occurring heterotrophs from soil with... | place: USA: Ahupuaa O Kahana State Park, Hawaii | collected 2009-07-21 | reverse complement strand
TTCTGGCGGCCGTAGCCTTTGACTTCGGTCACGGTCAGGCCCTGGATGCCGACAGCAGTGAGGGCTTCGCGAACCTCATCGAGCTTGAACGGCTTGATAATGGCCATCACAATTTTCATCTGGTTTCCATCCTTGTTCGCCTCCGGCCGGAGGCCGTCTCTCCTTGCTGCGGAGCGCCCCAAGCGCCGTGCAACCGGACAATGACATTCAAGGGGCGTGCCAGATTCGAACGCCTGCTATAAGTATATGAAAAATAACATTAAAAACGAACGCCGCAGCAATATTGCTGCGGCGCATCAAAAAATCGTCAATTCAGAAGATTAAAAAATAGGCAGATTGAAAAAGATGCCCGTTTTCTATTCAGTTGCCTTTTTCCGGATCAACCCTTCCTGGGCGACGGAGGCGATCAGGACGCCGGAACGCGTAAAAAGGCTGCCTCTGGTCATCCCGCGGGCACCATGTGCACTCGGACTGTCCTGGGTGTAGAGCAGCCAGTCGTCCATCTTGCAGGGGCGGTGGAACCACATGGCATGATCGAGGCTTGCCACCTGCAGGTTGCGGTCGAAGACCGACGTGCCATGCGCATAGAGCGAGGTGTCGAGCAGCGTCATGTCGGAGAGATAGGCAAGGATCGCCGCCTGGATGTGGCGCTCGTCAGGCACCGTACCGACGGCCTTGACCCAGACGTCCTGGATCGGTTTGCCGTCGTTGCGGGTGAAATAATGCTCGAAGGAGGCGGGGCGGATCTCGATCGGCCGCGGCCGCTCCCAGTAGCGGCGGATGGCTTCCGGCGCGTGGACAAGGAATTTTTCCTTCAGTTCCTGCTCGCCCGGCAAGGTCTCGGGCATGGCAAGCTTGGGCATCTCGATCTGGTGGTCGAAGCCGTCCTCGTCATACTGGAACGAGGCCGACATCGAGAAGATCGCCTTGCCGTGCTGAATGGCGACCACCCGCCGGGTGGCGAAGCTCGAACCATCCCGGATGCGGTCGACCTCGTAGATGATCGGCACCGACGGGTCACCCGGCCGCATGAAATAGGCGTGCAGCGAATGGACGAAGCGGTCCGCGTCGACCGTGCGCTGCGCTGCCACCAGTGCCTGGCCGATCACCTGGCCACCGAAGACGCGCTGCCAGCCGACCTGGGGGCTCAAGCCGCGGAACAGGTTTTCCTCAAGCTTCTCGAGATCGAGAATGGCGAGCAGCGCATCCATGGGAGTGGCGGTCTCGGTGGGGCGCGACATTTTCGGCAGTCTCCGATGGTAGGAACGTCGATGGCATTGATCTATATAGACATAAAACGATGCTCAAGTGCGACGGAGAAAGCCGATGCTCGATGTCCTGATTGCCGGTGGCGGCTATGTCGGCCTTTCTCTTGCGGTGTCGCTCAAGAAGGCGGCGCCGCACCTGGACGTGATGGTGATCGACGGTGCGCCGGAAGGTGCCTGGAAGAAGGACGAGCGTGCCTCGGCCGTGGCGTCGGCCGCCGAGCGGATGCTCGACGTGCTCGGCGTCTGGGATCAGATCGCGCCGGAAGCCGAGCCGATTCGCCGCATGGTGATTACCGATTCGAAGGCGGCCGATCCGGTGCGCCCCGTATTTCTGACCTTCGATGGCGATGTCGGTGAGGACCGGCCCTTCGCTCACATGGTGCCGAATACCGCGATGGTCGGCGCCTTGCGTTCGGCCGGTGAAGCGATTGGCGTCGCCATACGCCAGTCTACCATGGTCGAGACCTTCAGCAGCGGCGACCATTCGGTCGCGGTGACGCTGGCCGGCGGCGAGCAATTGCAGGCGCGCTTGCTGGTCGCCTGCGACGGCGTGCGCTCGAAGCTGCGCGATGCCGCTGGCATCAAGACGGTCGAATTCGACTACGGCCAGTCCGGCATCGTCACCACGGTCGAGCACGAGCGACCGCATGACGGCACGGCCGAGGAACATTTTCTTCCTGCCGGCCCGTTTGCGACCCTGCCGCTGAAAAACAATCGTTCGTCGCTGGTCTGGACCGAGCGCAGCGCGGACGCCGAACGCCTGGTCAAGGGCGACGATTTCCTGTTCGAGGAGGAGCTGGAACGCCGCTTCGGCCACAAGCTTGGGCACTTGAAGGTGGTCGGCGGCCGGCGGGCCTTCCCGCTCGGCCTGACGCTTGCGCGCGACTTCGTCAAGCCGCGCTTTGCGCTTGCCGGTGATGCTGCTCACGGCATTCATCCGATCTCGGGACAGGGGCTCAACCTCGGCTTCAAGGACGTGGCAGCGCTTGCCGAGACGATCGTCGAGGCGGATCGCCTTGGGCTCGACATCGGTTCGCTTGCCGTGCTCGAGCGCTACCAGAGCTGGCGGCGCTTCGACACGTTCCGGATGGGCGTGACGACCGATGTGCTTAACCGGCTGTTTTCAAACGACATCACGCCCGTCAGGATCGCCCGCGATTTCGGCCTCGGTCTGGTCGATCGCCTGCCGTCGCTCAAGAGCTTCTTCATCCGCCAGGCGGCCGGCATCGCCGGCGAGACGGATCCGCGCCTGCTGTCGGGCCAGCCGATCTGATCGGCTGGCTCAAAAGAGGGTCAGGTTCTCGATCCGGTAGACAAAGAGGGACCAGAGCCAACCGGGTGCGGCGTCGACGATGGCGACGAAGCGGTCCTCAAGATCCTGGTACGACAATAGCAAGGTCATGCCGACAGCGATGGTCCACGTGCAGCAGATGCGCAGGTTTCTGCGACTGAAGAATTCGTAGAAACCATCCTCGTCGTATTCAGTCCCGGCGACCATGTCCCAGAAGCCATAGTTCGCACTCAGCATGTCGTCGATGGCGTGATTGCGCCAGAAGTGGCCGGGTGCTGCATTGAAGCGATCGGGAATGAAATTGAACGACGAGCGAAAGATATGGACGGCCGTGCCGAGCGTGGTCAACGCCATGAACGCAACGATGTAATGCCAGATGTTCATGGAAGCCCGCTGAGCTGCCGATAGCTGAGGAAGCTTAGGAGCTATTCATTGATTGATCGTCAAAAGGGGCGCGCGCGGCGTCAATCCTCGATCTTGCGCGCTTCAGAGATCAGCATGATCGGCACGCCGTCGCGGATCGGATAGGCGAGGCGGGCTTTTTCCGAGATCAGTTCATTGGCTTCGGCGTGGTAGCTGAGGCGCCCCTTGGTCAAGGGGCAGACGAGCAGTTCAAGCAGTTTCGGGTCGACCTTGCTGGCGTTGATATCCATGGTTCGCCGCTCACTGCAAAATGCTGTCCATATCGCCGAAGTCGCGCGCAAGCACGATTTCGGTGATGGCGATCAGGGTTTCCGCGCGGGTCTTGAGGTCGGGTGCTTCTAGCAGCGCCTGCTTTTCCGCCGGCCCATAGGGCGACATCATCGCCATGGAGTTGACCAGCGTGCGGTTGCTCGCCCGTTCGACGCTTTCCCAGTCGGCCTTCAGCTTGTTGGCTTCGAGGTAGGCCTTGAAGGCGGCCAACAGCGCTGCCCGGTCGACGAGGGTCTCGTCGTCGCGGTTTTCAAGGTCGGCGGCAAAGGGGCCGATGCGGAAGCGCCGGTAGCCGCGCGTGCCGCCGACTTCGGAAAACAGCCGGTAGCGGCAGACCCCGGTCAGCGAGGTGATGTAGCGACCGTCGCCGGTTTCGGCAAAAGAGGTGATGCGGCCAATGCAGCCGACCTCGCAGAGCGCCTGCATCGGGCCGGTAGCCGTCTCGTTGCGGCCTTCGCAGAACGATGGCTGCACGATGCCGATCAGGCGGTTGCCGGACAGCGCGTCATCGAGCATGGCGAGATAGCGCGGTTCGAAGATGTTGAGCGGCAGCTGGGCGCCTGGAAGCAGCAACGCACCGGTCAGCGGAAACACCGGAATGATCTCCGGCAAGTCCTTGGGACCGAGGTAACGTGCATTTCCGACGTGCATTCCGATAGACCCTGCAGGTATGCGCTCTTGCCCCGCCAAGGAAGCGTGGTCAACCAGATGAAGAAATGGTGCGCTCCCCGAAAATCTCAAGGGAGGAACGCGCCGATCTTCATGGGTGAATGTGGATCGCGGCGATCCGTCGATATGCAAATGGGGGCGGATGCCGCCCCCATCCGGCAAAACCCGATGGTTCAGGAAAACAGGATCGACGACAGCTTGCGTCGCGCTGCGATCGTTGCCGGGTCCTTCGGGCCCCAGACCTCGAAGAAGGAAAGCAGCTCGCGGCGGGCGCCATCGTCATCGAAAGTCCGGTCGCGCTTCATGATCGTCAACAGGTGATCGGCGGCAGCCGTACGGTCGCCTTCGACATTGCGGATCTTGGCGAGCAGCACGCGCGCTTCATGATCGTCCGGATTGGCGGCAAGGCGGCGCTCGAACTCGTTGGGGTCGCCGAGCTTGCGGGCTTCCTCGATCTGGTCGAGTTTCTTGCCGATGGCTGCGATGCCAGCGTCCTTGGCAAGGTCTTCCGGCAGGCTGGAAAGCGCTTCGCGGGCTTCAGCGAGCTGGCCGAGTGCGATCATGCAATCGACCATGCCGGCGATCGCCACGACGTTTTCGGGATCGGCCTGCAGTACGGCGCCGAAGAGGCCGGCAGCATTCTGCGCGTCGCCGGCATCGATGAGCGCCTTGGCATCTGCGAGGACCGCTTCGATCTCAGCCTTGCTGTCATCGACGGCGGGGCCTGCGATCTTTTCGATGAACTGCTTGATCTGGCTTTCGGGAACGGCACCCATGAAGCCATCGACCGGGCGCCCGCCGACGAAGGCGATGACGGCAGGGATCGACTGGATGCCGAGCTGGCCGGCGATCGACGGGTGGTCGTCGATGTTCATCTTGACCAGCTTGACGCGGCCTGCAGCTTCCGTGACCACCTTTTCGATGACCGGCGTCAACTGCTTGCAGGGCCCGCACCAGGGGGCCCAGAAGTCGACGAGGACCGGCTGCTGCCGGGAGGCGTCAAGCACGTCCTTGGTGAAGTTGGCGGTGGTCGTTTCCTTGATCAGGTCACCGCTCGACGCCGCGGCCGGCGCTGGCTGGCCGAAGGACGCCGAGGCCGTCATCTGAGTGCCGAAGGACCCTGCATAGGGATTGTCGCTGCCCGTCATTCTTCTCTCCTCGCCGGCACGTCGTCCAGCATACTGCATTCGCGCCAAAGATCGTATGTCAGGCCGTGACTTTCAAGACAAGCGGTTCGTGCCCGGTCGCTTCCATGAAGCGCAGCAGATCCTTGGACGCAATTGAAGTCGTCGCGTCATTGGAAAGCGGATGGCAATTGACGATGTCGAACTTCATCAGTTCCTCGTCGATGATGACCTTGACGTTGCCCTGGATGTCGTTGATCGCGCCGAACGCGGTCACCGCACCCGGAATGACGCCGAGATACTCCATCAGCTTTTCCGGCTTGCCGAAGGACACCTTGCTTGCCGCACCGATTACCTGATGCACAGTCTTCAGGTCCACCGTCGCGTGCTCCTCGACGGTCAAAAGGAAGTAGTTGTCCTTCTTGTCCTTCACGAAGAGGTTTTTCGTATGGCCGCCGGGGATCTCGTCGCGCAGCGCCACCGATTCGGCGACCGTGAACACCGGTTCGTGGTTCTTGGTCTTATGCTCGATCCCGAGCCCATCGAGAAAATGAAAGAGGTCTTTGGCGGTTTTCGGCTGTGATTCACGCATGATTCTCATCCCTTGGACGTCCATTTGCATTCTGCTTTAGGGGAGAAGCCCATCGGGGTGCAATCTCACAGGCGGCGACGCCGGCCAAAAACGCGGCATTTCCGGGCTTTGCGCGGGGTCTCCCAAAAAATATTCGATTTCTCGTCATTTCCCTGTTGCATTCCAAAATCGCTTAGGCCATATACCGCCCGTCGCCGCAAGACAGCGCCGACGCCGCGGTCCACCGACTACCCCCGGGCCGAGGTTGATGAGCGGGTGTAGCTCAGGGGTAGAGCACAACCTTGCCAAGGTTGGGGTCGGGCGTTCGAATCGCCTCACCCGCTCCATTTTCTCCCAACCACTTGAATTTGAAATGTAATTATCGGCGCGGCCGATGCCTAGCCGCCATTTCGTCTGGTCTGGCGCCAACCGTTCCGGTCACTGCCGTGATCAGATCTGAAACGGTGCGGGCTCACCACACCGTTTCGCAAGGCATCTGCAGGCCGATCAGAATTTCATCGTCAGACCGGCGCGGAAGGTCCGTCCCGGTGCCGGCATCATGCTTTGTGCCAGCGGGTCGAGATAATACCGGTCGGTGAGGTTTTCGACAGACAGGTTCAACACGGCATCTTCGCGCAGTTCATAGGCGAGGAACGCATCGAAGACGGCGACCGGGTGGTAATAGACCTGGGCTGCGGTGACATTCTTCTGCCAGGGCTGGTCGAGTTTTTCCACGGGACCGCTGGTGTAGGTCATGCGGCCGCCAATCGTCAGCGTTTCGTCGAGGAAGCGTGCGCCGGCCGTGACGTTTACGGCAACCTTGGGCGGGTTCTGCGTATTGGCGTAGGAGCCGCTGAAGCCGCCTGGGGTGCAGTTCGGCGTGTTGTGGGTTGGATTATACTGGCTGGCTGCGGCACGCAGCTGGGCGGCCACGACAGGGTCGCAGGTTTCCGCCTTAAAATAGTAGGTGGTCGAAAGGTCGGCGAAGAAACGACCTTCGTCGTAGTTTGCCTGCAGTTCAAGGCCGGACACCTTGAAGCTTTCGGCGTTGCCCATCAGCATCATGCCGTTGCCCGCAGGGTTGTAGAAGCGGGTGATGTAGTCGTCGATCTTTGTGTTGAAGTAGGCAAGCTTGAGGCCGGCGGTGTCGCCGGGCGACAGGAGATCCGACGCCACCGTGCTTGCGCCGATTTCCCAGGCGCGGGACCGCTCCGGCTTCAGCGTGGCGGATTGCATGACCTGCAGCGTCCCTTGCGAGGATTCGAACAGGCCCGGCATACGCAGGCCCTCGGTATAGTTCACATAGACGAGAGTGTCTTCGGTGATGTTGTGGCTGATGCCGAAGGCCGGCGCGAAGCCGCCATCGTTGCGCTTGAGTTGGTCGCCGTATTTGTACTCTTTTACGAAGTCGGCGACCTGCGGTGCATAGACCGTGGTCGAGGTGTACTTGAGGTCGCCGATCCTGACCTCGGAATTGTCGGCATAGGTGGTCGCCTTGCCGTCGTTCAGCAGCGGGTTGGTGGCGTCGGTGAAGTTGCCGTCCTTGTCGGCGAACCAAAAGGCATTGGCCACCCAGCTGTTTCCATCCTTGAGCAGGATGTTTCTGTAGGATCTTTTTTCGTAGATCGCTTGCGAATGCCGGTTGTTGTCCTGGCTGTTGAACCTGACATAGCGCCCGCCAAGGCGGACCGAGAGCGTATCCGTCGGCTGCAGCGTGAATTGCCCTGAGAGGCTGCCCTCCTGGCGGTCGCCGTCACGCAGGATCCGGTTGTTGTTGCGGTCATCCAGGGTGATGACGACGCCGTCGGCGGGGCGGATGGTCTCGTTCATGAACGAGGCGCCGAAGTCGAGCGTCGCCGCACCGAGGCCGGTGTCGAACTCAGCCCGGTTGCTGGCGTCGATGCCCCAGCGGCGGTTCTCCTGGCGCGCCCAGCCATAGTCGTTGTCGAAGTCGGAGCGTTGCGACCGGGGAACCATCGGTCCGCCGTTCAGCAATTCGCTGCTCGCATCTGTCATCCAGATATTGGCCTTGACGTTGATCAGGTCATTGTCGGCGGGGTCGTAGGCGTAGCGGGCGTTGAGGGCGTCGATCTTCATCGAGCCGAGCGGCCATTGGCCGAGGGTGTCCTTGCTGCCGCGGAAGATGACCGAGGGCATGATCTCGCCAAAGCGGCCGTCGAAATGGCGATAGCCGACGTCGAGTGTTTGTTCGTCGGTCGGGCGGATCGTGGCCTTGAGCAGCACCGATTCGGTGTTGCTCGAGGTGTTCATGACCTCTTCGCCCTCCTTGTAGACCTTGGCGACGGACTGTTCCTCATAGAGATAGGTGCTGCCGTCCCAGCGTCGTTGGGGCGTGAAGATGCGATAGCGGTCACGGCCATGCGATCCGGCGAAGTAGTTGCCCTCGTTGCGTTTCGCGAAGGCGCCGACAAGATCGAAGTATTCGTTGCTGTAGGCGACCGCAGCACTTCCCGACTTGGCATCGGAGTTGAAGATGTTGCCACGATCGGTGCGGGCGTTGGCGCTGTGTTTTTCCCAGCGCGGCACGCCGCTACGCGGTTCCTGCGGCGAGATGCCGTTGTCCGAGATGTCGCCTTTCAGCCTGATGCCGAAGTTTTCGCCGTCCTTGAGAATGTCGGAAACGCCGATCGTCTGCATTTCGACGGTGCCGCCGATGGCGCCGGAGGCGCCGGCTGCAAGGCTCGGACCCTTGTTGATCAGCACGCCGCCGATCAGGTCAGGGTCGATGTAGCTTCGCTGCTGCGTGCCCGCATAGCCGCGATAGGTGTCGAGCGCCTGCTGGCCGCCGTCGACAGTCACAGCGACGCGGCCTTGGCCCTGGACCCCGCGAATGTTGACATCGAGGCCACCGCCATTGCGGCTGTCGCCCACCTGGACGCCCGGCTGTCCCTTGAGCATGTCGCCGGCGGTCCGGTGGCTGAAGCGCTCGATCGTCTCCGATGAAATGTAGACGGAGGACTTCGATGCGGTGAACACGTCCTTCGCAGCACTGCCGACTCGGCCGCCGCGAACGGCGATGGCATCGAGTTGCGTGACGCCCTCCGGTAGGCGTGTATCACCCGTTGGCGCCGCGCCTTGCCCGAGCACCGCGGCATTGTCGTCGCTCAGATGGAACTGGATGCCGCTGCCCTGCAACAGGAGCTGAAGCGCCTGCCGCGTCGTATGGCGGCCGGTCACCGCAGTTGAGGTGACGCCCCGGCCGATGGCTGCGGGCTGAGAAATCTGCAATCCGGTCTGGCGGCTGAAGGCGCTGAGGGCGCTTGCAAGCGGCTGGGCGGGGATGTTGAAGTCATGGGTCGCTTCGCTTGGGCGACCTTGGGAAGAGGGGACCGATCCGCCGGATGCCGTTTGCGCTTCGAGCGTCGTGGCTGTCCAGAACAATGCGAGTGCCGTCGTTGCCAAAAGGCCGGCGCAGCGGGTCAGGTTTAAACGTCTTGCATTATCGGCGAATGAGCGTGCCGGTACCACGGATGCCATTTCAGTACTCTCTCCTGATCTGCAGACGCCCAGGTGCGCAGCGCCTCAGAACGGAAGACAAAGTGCGGCAGCATATTTTTCAGCTTTCGAGCCGGGTTCTCGAAAAAACTTGAATTTTATTGTCGTGTTTTATCAGAGGCGGGTGACCACACGCAGAAGCGGGGACAGGGACCGCACCTTGCCGCCATAGGGACCGACGAGTGCGCGCAGGGCCTGGTCGGGTTTGGTGAGGTCGTAGATGCCGCTGACCCGCTTGGAGGAAAGGCCGCGATCTGGAATGGTGATCCAGGCTGGATGGTAGCGTTGGATTGTCTCGACGACCGAACCGATCGTCTCGTCGGCGACATAGAGGCGCCCCTCGCGCCAGCGTGCGATGTCGTCGACGGCGATCGTCGCCCGCGTGCCGGCGCCGCTGTCGTGATCGATACGAATCATGTCGCCGGGAAGAAGCTTTGCCTGCGAGCGCATGGCGCTACCGAAGCGCGTCCTGACCTCTCCGTGCGCCAGGGCGATATCCGTGCCTGCCGAGGTCATCTTGACGTCGAAGGCGGTTCCCAGGACCTCGACCTCGACGTCGCCGGCCGCAACGACAAACGGGCGACCGTCTGCCGCGACGTCAAAGAAGGCTTCGCCGGCAAGAAGCGTGACCTCCCGCCGATTTTCAGCAAAGGTGGATTTGATGGCGCTATCGGCGGCGAGCACGACCGTGCTTCCGTCCTTGAGCGTGAGGGTTCGTGATTCGGCCTTCGCGGTTACTTCGTCGGCCTGGAGCCGGAGCATGACGGTGGGACCGAGAAACAGCGCGACGCAGACTGCAATCGCGGCGGCAGCACCCGCCAGCTTGGGCCGAGCGAGGGAACCCATCCAAGCAGGTTTCGATGATCGCCCGCTTCGTCGCGCCAGCCGGCGAGGTGCGGCGGCGGCGTCCCGTGCCGGAGAAAGGCGTTGGTATTGAGAGGGCGCTGCCCCGAGGGCGTCCCACATCGCCGCCGTTTTGTCCCAGGCAGCGTGATGTTCCGGCGATTGGGAGCGCCACGCCTCGAAGCGTCGACAAAGATCGGCATCCTCGGGCCGCTCACGGAGCTGCAACAGCCACTCAGCCGCCTGTTCCACGGCCGAGGGCGGCTTACCGCTGTCGTTGTCGCCAACTGATGTCATCGCTTTCAATATCTCTTTACAGCGCATCATGCGGGAGAGGCGGTTAACGCTTGCCGCCGGAGGATCGGTTCATCTGCATCGCCGGCTATCCGACCCCTGCGTCCATGCGCTCGGCAAGCTCTGCCATCGCCGTCTTCAGCATACGATGCACCGTGGCGACGGACAGGTCGAGACGATCGGCAATTTCCTGCAATGTGTAGCCGTCAAACCGGTACATCTCGACAATCGTTCTGGCGTCATCGGACATGGCTGCGAGAATCGACGTGGCGCTGCGGACCTGGTCGCCGAAAAGAACGTGTTGCTCAGGGGTGTCGACCGGCTGCGGCCGCCCCCAGAACGGCAGGTTGTCGGATGCCTGCTGGCTTTCGTAGCGCCTGCGCTTCTTCAGATTGAAGGCAAGGTTTCGGATGATGCGCACGAGGTAAGCCCGTGGCGAGAGCGCGGTGTCGGCATGCTCCGGCGAGAAGCGGATAAACGCTTCCTGGACCAGATCTTCTGCCTCGGCTCGTGAACCTGAGAGCAGACGGGCGTAGGCCAGAAGCGCGGGACGGTGGGCGATGTAGATCGCTTTGCGCTTGTCTTTGTCCCCCGCAGTCATAGTTCAGCAGTCCGAATTCACACGGACAGCACATGCCCTGCCCCAACGGGGAATACTTAACTTTTTTACTCATGTATTTTCAAGCGATTTCTCGCGTGAAAGTGCCAGGCGCTTTCACGGTCGCAGCCAGATCAGCTTTTCATGAAGACGTAATCGGTCTCTTGCCGGCGCGTTTCGCCTGGGCGCAGCACCGCGTTCGGGAAGCCGGCATGGTTGATGGCATCTGGCCAGACCTGGGTTTCCAGGCAGAAGCCGGCAAACGGGCCGTAGCGGCGGCCTTCGAGGCCGGGGACGGGGATGTTCAGCTTGGCGCCCGTGTAGAGCTGCACGCCGGGCTCGGTGGTCAGCACTTCGAGTGAGACACCGGAATTGATGCTGCGGGCAAGCGCCACGGAATGTTTCGCCATGCGCTCGTCCGAAAGACAGAAATTGTGGTCGTAACTGATGCGTTCGCCCTCGGTCTGGCGGCGGAGCGGCGTCATTTCCCGGAGATCGAAGGCGGTGCCTTCGACCGGGCGGATCTCGCCCGTCGGCACCTGCAGCTCGTTGGTCGGCAGATAGTGGTCGGCGGCGACCATGATATCGTGGCCGAGTGCGTCGGCGCTGCCGTCGAGGTTGAAGTAGCTGTGCTGGCAGACGTTGGCGAGCGTGGCCCGGTCGGTCGCACTCTCGTAGACGACGCTCAGGACGCCGTCAGGCTTCAGCGCGTAGGTGCAGGTAACGGTGCAATTGCCGGGATAACCGGCGCGCCCATCGGGATCGGTGATTACAAGCGTCACGCTGTCGGGCGATTGGCTGACGATCGTCCAGTTGCGCTTGCCGATATTGTCGCTGCCGCCATGCAGGTGCGTGACGCCCTTCTCGTTCAGTTCGAGCTGGTAGGCCTCGCCGTCAAGCGTGAAGCGTCCGTTGCCGATCCGGTTGGCTGAGCGCCCAGGCGTTGCGCCAAGATAGGGCGAATGAGCGAGGTAGCTTTCAAGGTCGGTGAACCCGAGTACCAGCGGCGGCTCATGGCCTTCGAGCCGCAGGTCCTGGATCACCGAGCCCCACGTGAGCACATGGGCGGTCAGGCCGCCGCCGGTGAGCACCACACGATAGACCGGCTCGCCGGATGGCAGGTGGCCGAAGATTTCCGTGCTCTGATGCATGCTCACCGCTTACTCCCTCTACAGCGCCGCGCGTCTCCCCAGACGCGCAAAGGTCGCTGTACACTTTCGAATTGCTGCATGTTTTGCCCTTGGCTCAGTTGGGATCCAAGGAAACATGCAGCGGTGCGATCGCAGCAACCTGCGTCATTTCCATGGGCACGGCAACCAGAAAATCATACTAAATGCGGCCTGGCGCCGTCTCCGGCCCGAGGGCAAAAACATCCAGCTATTCAAGGTGCTACAACGACCCTTCTGCAGTCGCGTCAACGCGATAGCTGCTTGGTCGCATCCTGCAGCCCGGCAAGAGTCAAGGGAAACATGCGTCCCTCGAACAGGCTCTTCACCATGGCGATCGACTGGGTGTAGCCCCAGTGCTGTTCCGGCACAGGATTGATCCAGATCGAGCGCGGAAAATGCGCAGTCATCCGCGACAGCCAGAGCGCGCCGGCCTCGTCGTTCCAATGTTCCACCGAACCGCCGGGGTGGCTGATCTCGTAAGGGCTCATCGAGGCGTCGCCGACAAAGATGGCGCGGTAGTCGCCGCCATAGGTGCGCAGCACGTCGGTGGTGCGCGTGATGTCGGCACGGCGTCGGCGATTGTCCTTCCACAGGCCTTCGTAGACGCAGTTGTGGAAGTAGAAATGCTCCATGTGGCGGAACTCACCGCGGGCCGCTGAAAACAGCTCTTCGACGATGCGGATGTGATCGTCCATCGAGCCGCCGACGTCGAAGAACATCAGGAGCTTCACGGCATTGCGCCGTTCTGGCCGGGTCACCACGTCGAGATAGCCGTGTTCGGCGGTCGCGCGGATCGTGCCGGAAAGGTCGAGTTCGTCGGCCGCCCCCTGGCGCACCCAGCGCCGGAGCCGCTTCAGCGCCACCTTGATGTTGCGCGTGCCAAGCTCGACCGTATCGTCATAGTCTTTGAATTCGCGTCGGTCCCAGACCTTGACGGCGCGGCGGTGGCGCGACTGGTCCTGGCCGATCCTGACACCCTCAGGGTTATAGCCATAGGCGCCGAAGGGGGAGGTGCCGGCGGTGCCGATCCATTTCGAGCCGCCCTGATGCCGGCCCTTTTGTTCGCTTAGCCGCTGCCGCAGGGTTTCCATCAGCTTGTCGAAGCCGCCGAGGGATTCGATCAGGCGCTTTTCTTCCTCGGTCAGGTGTTTTTCCGCAAGCTTGCGCAGCCAGTCCTCGGGGATGACGGCCTCTTCGCCGGCTTCCAGGGGATTGACCGCCTCGAGCCCGGAAAAGCAATGCTGGAACACCCGGTCGAAGCGGTCGATATGACGCTCGTCCTTCACCAGCGCCGTGCGCGCCAGGTAGTAGAAGGCCTCGACGTCGAAGGTGGCGATGCCCGCCTCCATCCCCTCGATCAAGGAGAGGAATTCCCGGAGCGTGACCGGGACTTTCGCCGCCTTGAGTTCGAGGAAGAAGGGGATGAACATCGGTCAGCCTCGGCTTTCTCCGGTGCCGATTTCTTTGAGATCGTAGGGCGTCGTCTGGTACATCTCGTTGATCCAGTTGCCGAAGAAGAGATGCGCGTGGCTTCGCCAGCGGTTCTGTGGCGGCAGGGTCGGATCATTGTGCGGGAAATAGTCGTGCGGCATCTTGATCGGCACGCCGGCGTCCACGTCCCGGAAGTATTCGTCCGACAGCGAGGTGGAATCATACTCCACGTGGTTGAACATGTAGAGCCGGTTGCCCTTCTTCTCATGCACGAGGCAGACGCCCATCTCCTTTGATTCCATCAGGATTTCGAGGCTCGGCACCTGGTCGATGTCGGCGCGCCGGACTTCGGTCCAGCGCGAGACGGGAACCGCAAAATCGTCGGAAAAACCGTTGAGGTAGACCGAGGATCGATTGAGGTTCTGGTGGCGGTAGACGCCGAAAGCCTTCTCGTTGAGCGGATACTTCGGCACGGCGTGGAAATGGTAGATCGCCGCCATCGCGCCCCAGCAGACGTTGAGCGTCGAATGCACGTTGGTCTCTGTCCAGTCGAGGATGCGCTTCAGTTCGTCCCAATAGGTGACGTTCTCGTATTCCAGCGTCTCGACCGGTGCGCCCGTTATGATGAAGCCGTCGAACTTGCGGTCCTTCACCTCTTCCCAGGTCTCGTAGAAGGCGAGCAGGTGATCTTCGGAGGTGTTCTTTGCCCGGTGGGCGCCGATGCGGATCAGCGACAGCTCGACCTGCAGCGGCGAGGCGCCGATCAGGCGCGCCATCTGGATCTCGGTCTTGATCTTGTTCGGCATGAGGTTCAGCAGCCCGATCTGGAGCGGGCGGATATCCTGACGGATCGCCACGGTCTCGGTCATCACCCGCACACCCTCGGTCGTGAGGGTTTCGAAGGCGGGCAGCGTATCGGGTATCTTGATGGGCATGGGGTTTCCACTCGATCAATACAAAAAAACCGGCGGCGATTGATCGCGACCGGTCCTCGGAAATCCAACTTTCCTCGGCCCTTTAGCGACTTGTTTAACGTGGCTGCAAGCCGGCCGGCCAAATCACCACGGGGAATTTGATAGCGCGACAGGGGCGCGGGGGTCAAGAAAAACGATTCGGACGGTGCCGGACTGCCCCTCATCCCGCTGCCGCGACCTTCTCCCCGCGTGTAGGGAGAAGGGGACCTGTGGCACCCGATCGTTTCCCAATTAGCGCAGCAGCTGCAGTCCACGGAACACACGTCGGGCGACAGCGCCTTGGAGTCACCTTGCGCCATCCACGTCCCCTCTCCCCGCCTGCGGGGAGAGGGTTAGGGTGAGGGGCAAATGCACCGGGCTTCCAGAAAATCCAAGGCGTCCTGCATCCCGTATCCGAGGCGGCTTCTGGCCTCTTCGATCTCAAGCCAGAAGAAGCGAAACCGGATCGGCTCACCACCGCCAAAGGGCGTCATTTCCTGGTGTGTCCAGCTTTCCTGCTGCTCTTCGCCAAGCGCGACATGGAAATAATGCCGCCGATGGCAGACGGTTCTTTCGTCCTTCTTGTAGTGGTAGTCCTGCGTGACGAGATGGGTGAGCGCCTGCGGCGACGTCAGCCCGGTCTCCTCGGTGAATTCCCGCGCGGCCGCCTGCTCCGGGCTTTCGCCCGGTTCCATTGTGCCGCCGGGCACCTGAATCTCGATCTCGGGAAAGTCCGGTTCGTCGAAGAGCAGCAGCCGACCTTGCCAGGTGGCGTAAATCAGCACCTTGTGCGCGTCGGGCTTCATCCGTCGCGGCGCGCCATGAAGGCCAGGCGTTCGAAGAGATGCACGTCCTGCTCGTTTTTCAACAGCGCGCCGTGCAGCTTCGGCAGCATGGTCTTGGGATCGGCTCTCAGATCAGCCGGATCGACTTCGTCGGCAACCAGCAGGCGGATCCAGTCGAGCGCTTCCGATGTCGACGGCTTCTTCTTTAGGCCCGGCACCTGGCGGATGTCGTAGAAGGCGGCAAGCGCTGCTGAAAGCAGCGTCTTGCGGATGCCGGGATAATGCACCTCGACGATGCGGGCGAGCGTGTCTGCGTCCGGGAAACGGATATAGTGGAAGAAGCAGCGGCGCAGAAACGCGTCCGGCAGTTCCTTCTCGTTGTTGGAGGTGATGATGACGATCGGCCGGTGGCGGGCGCCGATCATCTCGCCGGTCTCGTAGACATGGAATTCCATGCGGTCGAGTTCCTGCAGCAGGTCGTTCGGAAACTCGATGTCGGCCTTGTCGATCTCGTCGATCAGTAGCACCACGCGGCGGTCGGCCTCGAAGGCCTGCCAGAGTTTGCCCTTGCGGATGTAGTTCTTGACGTCGTTGACACGCTCGTCGCCGAGCTGGCTGTCGCGCAGGCGCGAGACGGCGTCATATTCGTAAAGCCCCTGCTGCGCCTTGGTCGTCGACTTGACGCTCCATTCGATGAGCTCGAGATCAAGCGCCGCCGCAATCTGGCGGGCAAGCTCGGTCTTGCCGGTGCCGGGCTCGCCCTTGACCAGCAGCGGCCGCTCCAGCCGGATCGCGGCGTTGACCGCGATCATCAGGTCCTTGTCGGCGATATAGTCGGCGGTGCCCTCGAATTGCATGTGCGTCTTCCGTTTCAGCATCTCGTCTGCGAAGTCCATGGACTACCGCATCTTGGCCGAAATCGGAATCGATTTGAGGAGGGGTTGGGCGAGAAGTCTTCAGCCGCGAAGGGCAGTGACCTCGATCTCGATCAGCATTTCCGGGCGGATCAGGTCGCAGACGATCATGGTTGCGGCCGGGCGGATCTCGCCAAAAACTTCGCCGAAGATCGGGAACACCCGGTCGGCGAAGCTGGCATCGGTGACGTAGTAGTGGTTGCGCACCACGTCCTTCATCGAGAAGCCCGCTTCCGTCAGCGCGCCCTCGATCGTCTTCAGGCAGTTGCGCGCCTGCTCCTCCACCGTCTCGGGCATGGTCATGGTGGCGTAGTCGTAGCCGGTCGTGCCGGAGACGAAGCACCAGTCGCCCATCGCGACGGCACGCGAATAGCCTGCCGTCTTTTCGAAGGGCGAACCCGAGGAGATGAGCTTGCGCGCCATATTGCTCGCTTAAGCCCAGGGGCGCGCGGCGCCGACCGTCTTTTCGAAGCTGTCGATGGCGGTTGCCTTTTCCAGCGTCAGGCCGATGTCGTCGAGGCCGTTCAAGAGGCAGTGACGCTTGAAGGCATCGACCTCGAACTTGACGGAGCCGCCGTCCGGACCGGTGATTTCCTGGGATTCCAGGTCGACCGAGAGGATGGCGTTGGAGCCGCGCGAGGCGTCGTCCATCAGCTTGTCGAGGTCAGCCTGGCTGACGACGATCGGCAGAATGCCGTTCTTGAAACAGTTGTTGTAGAAAATGTCGGCGAACGACGTGGAGATCACGCAGCGGATGCCGAAGTCGAGCAGCGCCCACGGCGCATGCTCGCGCGAGGAGCCGCAGCCGAAGTTGTCGCCGGCAACCAGGATGCTGGCGTTCTGGTAGGCGGGCTTGTTCAGCACGAAGTCCGGATTGACCGAGCCGTCCTCGTTGTAGCGGGCTTCGGCGAAAAGGCCCTTGCCAAGGCCGGTGCGCTTGATCGTCTTCAGGTAATCCTTCGGAATGATCATGTCCGTGTCGATGTTGACGACGGGGAGGGGGGCGGCGACACCGGTGAGCTTGACGAATTTTTCCATAACTTCAGGCCTTCGATTTCAGAAGAATGTTGCGCTAGCGTTTAGATGAGTTTTGCGCCGAAATGAAGAAAAATCTATCCAAACACGTGTTATCGGGCGGGTGAAAATGCCCGCCCGATGGAACTTTCGTCCGGATTTCGATTGTCGGGAAGGACTTAGCCGGCCTTGACCGGGCTGTTCATCGCCCAGAGAACCCCGAACGGGTCGCGAAGCTGGCCGTAGCGGTCGCCCCAGAACATCACCTCGATCGGCATCACCACTTCGGCTCCCGCGGCAACGGCGCGGTCCCACCAGGCGTCGATGTCCTCGACCGTGAGCGTCAGAGTAAAGGCCTGCGGCTTTTCCAGCGGATGGCCGTATTCCGGATAGGCGTCGGCCAGCATCAGCGAGCTGCCATTGACATAGAGGTGGATGTGCATCGTGCGGCCCTGCTCGTCGAGTGGGTGCCGGCCGACTTCCTTGCCGCCGAAGGCACGCTGGTAGAATTCGGACGCCTTGGCGGCGCCATCGACCTGCAGATAGGGCAGAAGGCCGCTCAGGACCGGTGCCGGCTGCTGCGCTTCAGTTTGCTGCGTCTGGGTATCCATCGGGTTTCTCCATCCTGTTTGAGGAGCCAGGACCGTTGCTGGCCTGTCTCAAGGACGGGCGGGGATCGCCCAATCCGACATGGGGATGGAAAAAAATTTAAAGCCCGGTGCCGCGCGTCTTTTTGCAGGCGTCAGGATGCGAGCCGATCGTGGATCGGCTCGGACGGCCTTGCCCGGATCACTGGGGATCAGAGGTCGATGATCGTGCCGCGACCGTCGTTCCAGATGCGCATCTCGCGCTGGCCGTGGGCGGCAGCTGCTGCGGCCGGACGGACTGTTGCGCGGGCCGGCTTGAAGTTCAGCCGGGTGGCAATGGCGCTGCCGATCACGACGACGGCGGCGATGCCGGCCAGCGCCAAGGCCAGCGAAGCGGTCAGGACAAAGGCCGCAAACGTGATGGTCAGGGCTGCGGCCGTAAAGAGAACAGAGCGAATGCTTTGCATAATCGTCACCTTTCTGATGGCGATGTGGGAGTTCGCGCGCGCACTTGCAAGAGGCGGTCCTTCACGAAAGGGTGCGGCGGTTCGCCTCGTCTTGCGGAACGGGTGAAAGGCGGGCACAACTGGGGCATGAGCAAATCGACAGACCATCATCCCGTGCGCCTGCGCCGCTCGGTGCTTTGCGTGCCCGCCGATAACGCCCGTGCGCTTGCCAAGGTTGCCGAGCTCGCCACGGACGCCGTGATCTTCGATCTCGAAGATGCGGTGGCGCCCGAGCGCAAGGCCGAGGCCCGTCAGGCGCTGGTGCGGCATCTGACGGCGAAGCGCCCGGATTGCGAGATCGTCATCCGCGTCAACGCGATCGGCTCCGGCTTTGGCCAGGACGATCTCGCAGCAGCTCTTGCGGCGAAGCCGGATGCGATCCTTTTGCCGAAGGTTGAAAGCCCGGCGGACATCCAGGCGGCGGCCGACTGGCTTGCCGAAAACGATGCGCCGGACACGCTGCGCCTCTGGGCCATGATCGAGACGCCGCGTGGTGTCATCAATGCGCCCGTCATCGCCGAAACCGGCCGCACCTTCGGCGGCAGGCTCGATTGTTTCGTCGTCGGCCTCAACGACCTGCGCAAGGAAACCGGCGTGCCCGATCGTCCGGGCCGTCCCTATCTCGTTGCCTGGCTGATGCAGATCCTGCTGGCGGCGCGCGGTGGCGGCCTCGACGTCATCGATGCCGTGTTCAACGATTTTCGCGACGCTGATGGTTTCGACGAGGAATGCCGGCAGGGCCGCGACATGGGCTATGACGGCAAGATGCTCATCCATCCGGCCCAGATCGGCCCGGCGAACGAGCGCTTCGGCGTGGAGCAGATCGCCGTCGACGAGGCGCGCGCGATCATTGCCGCCTTCTCGCTCCCCGAAAACGCCGGCAAGGGCGTCATCAATCTCAATGGGCGCATGGTCGAGCGGCTGCATCTCGATCAGGCGACAACACTCGCGGCCAAGGCCGACCTCATCGACAAACGAAAGACAAGATCTTGAAACTCTACCGCTTCCTGACCGGTCCCGACGATGCCACCTTCTGCCACAAGGTGACGGCGGCGCTGAACCAGGGCTGGAGCCTGCACGGCTCGCCCAGCTACGCCTTCAACGCCGACACGCAGCACATGCAGTGCGGCCAGGCGGTGGTGAAGGAGGTCGAGGGCAAGGATTATACGCCTGATATCAAGCTGTCGGAGCAGTAGTCCCGCTTAGCACCGGTGTCAGGGATTGCCCCTGACCCTCTCCCCGCAGGCAGGGAGAGGGGACGCGGCAAGCTACGCGGTCTTTGCCTAGGGGCGCGGACGGTTGTGGGTTCGAGCAGGTTCGTCAAAGTCCCTGCGCCCCGCTTGCGGGGATAAGGTGCCGGCAGGCGGATGAGGGGCAACGGCAAAGGGTGAGCCTTGCTCTTTGAAGTCACGCAACTCCGGACGCAAAACCGCTTTGCACTTTTCCTGGAATTGCTTAGCCGCCGACGTGCTCGACGCTGGCTTCGATCCGCTCCATGTCGTCGTCTGAAAGGCCGAAATGGTGGCCGATCTCGTGGATCAGCACGTGGGTGATGATGTCGCCCAGCGTCTCATCGTTCTCGGCCCAATAGTCGAGGATCGGGCGGCGGTAAAGCGTGATGCGGTTCGGAAACTGGCCGGTCTCCATGGTGAAGCGCTCGCTGATGCCGCTGCCTTCGAATAGGCCGAGCAGGTCGAAGGGCGTTTCCAGCGCCATGTCCTCGAACACGTCGTCGCTCGGAAAGTCGGCAACTTCGATAATGAGGTCGGTCGTCAGCTGACGAAATTCCTGCGGCAGGTGACCGTAGGCTTCCTGCGCGAGCTGTTCGAAAGTGGTAAGTGTCGGTGCGTGGCGTTCCCGCCAATCATCGGTCTGGTCAATGCGGGCCATAGGCACTCCTTGTTGCCCTCCATATAGCGATTTTGCCAGTGTTTTTCGAGTGTTGAATTCCTTGACCACAGGGACAGGAATAAATTCTTAGAATTGGCTGTTGACTCATTTAGGAAGCTCTGGAATCTAATAGAACATAACATGAACATTTGATGGGAGTTGACCGTCATGGCCGACAAAGCCGTGGAGCGGGAGACGGTACTTTCGCTCCGAGAGACGATCGCCAGGATCGAAAACCGTCGGCTTCCGGGCGTCGTGCGAGCGGCCAAGGCGGCCGATCCCGGCGGCTTCCGTCAGCGTGAGGACGATGAGCCCGGCCGCCGGGCGCTGGCACTCGGCATTGCGGAACTGGACGACCTTCTCGACGGCGGCCTACCGCTTGAAGGTTTGACGGAAATCCGCAATGCCGAGACGCGGGATGCGGGTGCCGCAGCCGGTTTTGCCACAGCGCTCAGCGTACTTTGCCAAAAGGCGCGCCTTGAAAAAGGCGAGCCGGCGGCCCCCGTTCTCTGGATCAGCCAGTCGATGGCGTCCAACGAGGCGGGGCTGCCCTATGGGCTTGGTCTCAAGGCCTATGGGCTTGATGTCCGCGGCCTTGTCTTCAGCCTGCCGCGCACGGTGAAGGATGCGTTGTGGATTGCTGAAGCCGCCCTTTCCGTGCCGAGCTTCTGCGCCGTCATTCTGGAAATTCGCGGCAACCCTGGCGCCCTTGCGCTCAGCGAGAGCCGGCGCCTGCATATGCGCTCGCGGGCCGGCCACGTCCCCCTTCTGCTCTTGCGCCAGTCCGGACACGAGGAGGCGAGCAGCGCCTTCTTTCGCTTCCTCGTCGAGCCGGCGCCTGCGCGCGAGCGCCCGCTACCGGATGGATCGATGCTTCGCGGCAGCATCGGCCATCCCGTCTTTCATGTCATTGCCGAGAAGAGCAGGGCTCCTGCGCCGCTCGGCTTCCAGCTGGAGTGGAACCCCCATGACCGCCGCCTTTACCCCGTCGAGCCCCTACCAGCCGCTGCTGCGGCAGATCCAGAACCAGCGCATTCTGTCGCTCGCCTTTCCGCATCTGCCGGCCGACCGGGTCGCCCGCAAGCGCTGGGGGAACTCGTGGCTTTCCCGCGGGCGTCCTGAATATCCGCCGGTCGTCTTTGCCGACAAGGTGAAGAGCGCGATGCGCCTCGTCGCGCTCGATGGTTTTGCTGAAAAAGCGGGCTTTCAGATCGGCCAGGGTGTTGCCGAGGCCCGGGCCATGTGTCCGGAGATCGACGTGCTGCCGGCCGATCCTGCCGCCGACCGGGCGCTGCTTGAAGGGCTTGCGGACTGGTGCTGCCGCTATACGCCGCTGGTCGCGCTCGATGGCGACAGCGGCCTCTTTCTCGACATCACCGGCTGCGCCCATCTTCTCGGTGGGGAAAAGGCGCTGCTCGACGACCTGCTTGCCCGCCTCTTTCACCTGGGTATCGAGGCCCGGGCAGCGATTTCATCCTCCGCCGGGCTTTCCTGGGCGGTGGCGCGCTTCGGCTCCGAAGGCGTCATTGCTCCTGATGAGGCGGCACGGGAACTGGCGCCGCTGCCGATGGCAGCACTTAGGCTGCCGCAGGAAATGATCGAAACGCTTGGCCGGGTCGGGCTCAAGCAGATCGGCGACATCCTCGAAGCGCCCCGCGCGCCGCTTGCCCGCCGGTTCGGCGCGAGCCTGCTCCTGCGGCTCGACCAGGCGCTCGGACGGGAGGACGAGCCGCTATCGCCGCGGCTGCCTGTCGCGGCCCTTTCCGTGGAGCGCCGCCTCGGTGAGCCGGTCCAGGGCGAAGACGATATTTTAGGCCTGGCGGAAGAGCTGGCGAACCGGCTGAAACCGGAACTGGAAAAGCGGGGCGAGGGCGGGCGCCTGTTCGAGCTTCTGCTGTTCCGCGTCGATGGCGCGGTCTTTCGCGTCGCCGCCGGCACGTCCTCGCCGCTCAACGAGCCGCGGCGTGTCGCCGGCCTTTTTCGCGAACGCCTGCAGGCGGTGCACGACGATCTCGATGCCGGATTCGGTTTCGAAATCCTCAGGCTCTCGGTGCCTAAAAGCGAAAAATACGAGGTGATGCAGGAGGATTTCTCCGGCACGCCGGATCGCGAGCGCCCGCTTGCGGCCTTTGCCGACCGGGTGATGGCCCGGTTCGGCGCGGAGAGCCTCATGGTGCCGGCTCTCTCGGAAAGCCATGTGCCTGAACGGGCGGCAAGCTTCCGTCCGCTGACGGATCTGACGCTTATGGCCAAGGCCGAGCAACCGGCAGAAAATATTCCGGCAACGCTTCTTGCCGCGGCCGCCCGGCCGCAGCGGCTCTTTACGAGCCCGGAGCCTGTGGAGGCGGTGGCCGAAGTGCCCGAGGGGCCGCCCCGAAGCTTCCGCTGGCGCCGCACATTGCATCGTATCGCGCGCGCCGAAGGGCCGGAACGGATCGCCGGCGAGTGGTGGCTTGACGGCGAGCCGGCGATGGAACGCGACTATTTCCGGGTGGAGGACGAACGCGGCCGGCGGTTCTGGCTGTTTCGCGAGGGTCATTATGGCGCTGGCGCCCCGCCGCGCTGGTTCATGCATGGGGTCTTCGCATGAGCACGCCCTATTTCGAGATCGGCGCCTGGTCGAACTTCTCCTTCCTCGAGGGCGCCTCCCATCCGGGCGAGATGGTGGTTTCGGCAAGCCGCCTTGGCATCGGTGGCCTTGGCATTGCCGACCGCAATACGGTCGCAGGCGTCGTGCGCGCGCATGCGCAGGCCAAGGTGGAGAAATATGCCTTCCAGCCCGGTGCGCGGCTCTCCTTTGCCGAAGATCTGCCTGACGTACTTGCCTATCCCTTGAACCGCCACGGCTGGGGCAATCTCTGCCGCATGCTGAGCGCCGGTAACCTGCGGGCTACGAAGGGCACATGCACGCTCTATGAGACCGATCTCATCGAATGGGGCGAGGATCTGATGCTCGCCGTGCTGCCGGATCCGGTGATCGGCGCGCCGGAGGCAACCCTGCTTGCCGATTTCCTCAAGCGGCTGAAGCCGCATTTTGCCGACCGGCTCCATCTGGCGCTGGTGCCGCGTTATGACGGATTCGACCAGTTCGCCTTTGCCGGGCTTGCAACCATCGCCCGCCATGCGGGGGTCAGGCTCGTCGCCACCAACAGCCCATTGTTCCACACGGCCGCGCGACGGCCGCTCGCCGATGTCGTCACCGCCATCCGCGAGCATGTGACGATCGCTTCGGCCGGCTATCGGCTGCACGCCAATGCCGAAAGGCATCTGAAGACGCCTGAGGAAATGGCGCGCATCTTCCGCGACTATCCGGAGGCGATCGCCAATACCGGGCAGTTCTTCGGCAGGTTGAAGTTCTCGCTGTCGGATCTCGAATATCAATATCCGGATGAGAGCATTCCGGGTGAGACCCCGACGCAGACACTGCGGCGGCTGACTATGGAGGGCGCGCATGCGCGCTATCCCGAGGGCATCCCCGAGAAGGTTTCGACGCAGATCGAGTATGAACTCGAACTGATCGCCAGCAAGCGTTACGAGCCCTACTTCCTGACGGTGCGCAATATCATGCAGTTTGCGCGCGGTGCCCAGATCCTGTGCCAGGGCCGCGGCTCGGCGGCGAATTCCACCGTCTGTTACTGCCTGAGGATCACCGAAGTCGATCCGCTTTCGACCACTCTGCTTTTCGATCGCTTCCTCTCGACCGAACGGGACGAGCCGCCGGATATCGACGTCGATTTCGAGCACGAGAAACGGGAAGAGGTGATCCAGCATATCTACCGCACCTACGGCAAGGAACATGCGGGGCTGACGGCCGCCGTCATCAGTTACCGGGCGCGCTCTGCCGGCCGCGAGACCGCCAAGGCTTTTGGGTTTTCAGAAGACGTGCAATCGGCATTGGCCGGTTCGGTCTGGGGCTGGTCGGTCGCCGATCTCTCCGAACGCGAGGCCAAGGCCGCCGGGCTCGACACGAAGGATCCGACGACGGTGAAGGTGCTCGACTATGCCACCGAGCTGATGAGCTTCCCGCGCCATCTTTCCCAGCATGTCGGCGGCTTTGTGATGACCCGAGACCGGCTCGACGAGGTGGTGCCGATCATGAACACGGCCATGCCCGGCCGCTACATGATCGAGTGGGACAAGGACGATCTCGACACGCTGAAGATCCTGAAGATCGACGTGCTGGCGCTCGGCATGCTCACCTGCATCGCCCGTGCCTTCAAGCTTCTCGACCGGCATTACAACGCGCAGAAAACGCTGCATCAGCTCTTCAAGGATGACCAGAAGGACGTCTACGACATGATCTGCCGCGCCGATACGATCGGCGTCTTCCAGATCGAGAGCCGGGCACAGATGAGCATGCTGCCAAGGCTGAAGCCGCGCATCTTCTATGATCTCGTCATCGAGGTGGCGATCGTCCGGCCCGGGCCGATCCAGGGCAACATGGTGCACCCCTATCTGAAGCGGCGGGAGCAGCGGGATAAAAAGATCCCCATTGAATATCCAAGTCCGGAACTGGAGGCCGTGCTGAAGCGAACGCTCGGCGTACCCTTGTTCCAAGAGCAGGCGATGCAGATCGCGATTACCGCCGCCGGCTTCACACCCAGTGAGGCGGACAAGTTGCGTCGGGCAATGGCGACGTTCAAGCGCACCGGCACGATCCATACTTTCCACGAGAAGATGATCGAGGGCATGGTCAAGAATGGTTATGACAGGGACTTCGCCGAGCGTTGCTTCAAGCAGATCGAGGGCTTCGGCGAATACGGCTTTCCAGAAAGTCATGCAGCGTCATTCGCGCTGCTCGTCTATGTCTCATGCTGGCTCAAGACCTATTATCCGGACGTTTTCTGCGCAGCACTTCTGAACTCGCAGCCGATGGGCTTTTATGCACCGGCGCAATTGGTGCGCGACGCGCGGGAGCATGGGGTCAGGGTGCTGCCTGTCGATATCAACCATTCGGTCTGGGATGCGGACCTTGAAGAGGGAAGCCTCGACAGGCGGGCAATCGAACCGCGCCACCGCGAGATGGATGGCGTGATCAAGACGACGAAGGCGATGCGCCTCGGCTTCAATTCGATCAAGGGTCTGAGGCAAGAGGAGATCGAGAAGAAACTCGTCGCCAATCGTGGCGCCGGCTACCGGACGGTGCGCGATCTCTGGCTGCGCTCGGGCCTCTCCCGCGCAGCGCTTGAAAGGCTTGCCGATGCGGACGCCTTCCGCTCGATCGGGCTCGACCGGCGCAAGGCGCTCTGGGCGGTGAAGGCGCTCGATGAAAAGAGCGCTGCCGAACGTCTGCCGCTTTTCGAAGGCGTGGCGAGAGAGGAGCTGCGGCCAGAGCCGGTCGTGGAGCTGCCGGAGATGCTGGCGGGCGAGCAGGTGATCAATGACTACCGCTATCTCTCCTTCTCGCTGAAGGCGCATCCGGTTTCGTTCCTGAGAGAACAGCTTTCCGAACAGGGGATCGTGACAAGCCGTACGCTTGCGACCGCCCCGGTCGGGCGGCGTGTGACGGTTGCCGGCCTGGTGCTCGTTCGCCAGCGTCCGGGCTCGGCCAAGGGCGTAATCTTCATGACTATCGAGGACGAGACCGGCGTTGCCAATGCGATCGTCTGGCCGAAGGTGTTTACGACCTATCGCCCGGTGGTCATGGGCGCGCGGCTGGTCAAGATCCGCGGCCGGCTGCAGCGCGAAAGCAGCGTCATCCACGTGGTCGCCGAACACATCGAGGACATCACGCCGATGCTCGGGTTGCTGCGCAAGGAGGCTCGGCGTTTCGGGGCAAGCGAGCGCGCCGACGAGGCGCTGAGGCCGACCGTTGACGCGCGCCAGAAGAAGGCGCTGACGGCCCCCTATCTCTCCTTGGAGCGACAGACCAACGTCAAATCGGAACCAGCGTCGACCGAAGTGGCTGAGGTCATGCCGAAGGGGCGCAATTTCCACTAGAGCACATGCTCTCACGTGGAACTGCTGGAGATACAGAGGTGCTCTGGCATCAAACGCGGGAGCATCCCTCGCGGGCGGTCTCAATCTCCTGTGCTTAGGCGCTCACATGAAGGAACCTTCGCTGCAGGCTTCCGCGTCAGCGTCGCCAGCCACCGCGCGCCTGCTGCCTGGAATGGTTAAGCAGCGAAATACCGTTCGTCTGGCGATAACCGGTCGGTCTGGAAAAGGTGTGTAAAAGTGTCGCAGGCAGGCTGCGACACACATGACCCATTGCCCGCAGGAATAGTCCCGCATCTTTCGCTAAAATTCTGAAAACACGAAACTTTCTGTCAAGTTTAGAGTCGTTCTAATCGACCTGCAACCTAGGCTCACGGAGTTTTTTGTTGACACTAAATGTCCTGTTTTGCTTTATGCGCTAATACAGGGCGTTGCGTACGACGGGCGAGACGACATGCTGGTTTGCAGCTGCAATTTCATCACGGAAAAAGAGATCGAGGACGTCATCGTCGGCCTTCTCGACGAGGACTGTTGGCAGCTGATCGTGCCGGCGAAAGTCTACCACGCGATGGAAAAGCGCGGCCGTTGCTGTGGCTGTTTCCCCAATGTCGTCGACATCATCATCCGCACGACCGAGCAATATCACGCGCACCGCGACTCGACGGACGCAGATATATTTGATTTCATGACCCGCCTCAGACAATTCCATGAGGACAATCGGAGGGCGGATCTTGAAAGGCGACAAAAAAGTCATCGAGCAGCTTAACGAAGCGCTCTATCTCGAACTCGGTGCCGTCAACCAGTATTGGCTGCACTACCGCCTCCTCGAAGACTGGGGTTACACGCTTCTCGCCAAGAAGGAGCGCGCAGAATCCATCGAGGAAATGCAGCACGCGGACAAGCTTGTTGCCCGCATCATCTTCCTTGAAGGCCATCCCAATCTGCAGACGGTTGCGCCGCTGCGCATCGGCCAGAACGTCAAGGAAGTCCTGAAGGCGGACCTCGCCGGCGAATACGACGCCCGCACCGCCTACAAGAAGTCGCGCGACATCTGTCACGCCGCCGGAGACTATGTCTCCATGAAGCTCTTTGAAGAACTGCTTGCTGACGAGGAAGGCCATATCGACTTCCTCGAAACCCAGCTCGAGCTGCTCGACAAGATCGGCGAAGAGAAATACGGCCAGCTCAATGCCGCGCCGGCCAACGAGGCCGAAGCCGACTGAGCCCAGCGCAATTTCCAAAGAGAAAGGCCGGCGATTTCGCCGGCCTTTTTGTATTTGTTGGGTGGCTTTGGTTCAGGCCGCCAGGTGCGAAAAGGCCGATACCACTTCTTCGTAGACCTTGCGCTTGAACGGCACGATAAGCTCTGGAAGGTCACGCATCGGCTTCCATTCCCAGGCGTCGAACTCCGGCTCATGTCCGCCGGGTGGCGGGTTGATGGCGATTTCGTTTTCTTCGCCCTCGAATCGAAAGGCATACCAACGCTGCGTCTGGCCGCGGTACTTGCCCTTGAGGCCGATGCCGATCAGATGTTCCGGCAGATCGTAGTTGATCCAGCCGGGGGCCTCGCCGAGCAGCGACACCGTGCGCATGCCGGTTTCTTCGTAGAGTTCGCGATAGGCGGCCTTCAGCGGATCCTCGCCCTTGTCGATGCCGCCCTGCGGCATCTGCCATTGTTGCGGCGAGCCGTCGTATTCGGAATTGCCGACGGCGATGCGGTGTCCTGCCCAAACCAGGCCTGCGCGGTTCAGCACCATGACGCCGACGCAGGGGCGATAGGGAAGATCGTCCGGTCTCAGTTTCTTGTCCTTGCTCATCGGCAGCCTCTTCCTTGTCATCATCGCACGTCCCGGCGGAAAGCCGGGGAATGCCCTCTATGATATTACGCAATTCCGGACGGAAAACCGCTCCACACTTTTCCTGGGATTGCTCTAGTTCTGTTGCGGATCCTTGACGAGCGCAGAAACGCCGACAATCTCGATGCCGCGCCCCTGCGCCTCGGTCACCCAGGAGGCAATGGCCGCGACGCTTTCGTCGAAGGCGGAAGCGACGCCGATGGCGCTGCCGTTGCGGCGCGCAATGCGCTCAAGCTCGTCGAGCTTCTTGAGGATCGCGCCGCGGCTGAGTTCCGTGTCGAGCGTCATGTCGGCAAAGCCGTGCGGCACGTCGAAGGCACCGGCAAGCTTTCCCGACAGGGATTGCGCCGAGGTGCCGTCGTCGAGGAACAAAAGGCCGCGCTTGCCGAGATCGCGCATGACCGGCTCCAATGCGTCGGCGTCGGCGAGGAACCGGCCGCCGAGATAGTTCATGATGCCGGTATAATTGGTGATCTCGGCGAGGTTCTCATGCAGTGCCGCGATGTTCTCCTTTTCCGCAAGACCGACGCGAAGGGCGTTCGGGCCGGGATCGTTCGCCGGGTAATCGAAAGGCTCCATCGGCACCTGCAGCAGGATTTCGTGGCCGCTTCGGCGCGCCTCCTGCATCCAGCGCTGCAGGCTGTTTCCGGCCGTGGCAAAGCCAAGCGTCACGTCGGCCGGCAGGTCGCGGATTGCTTTCTGGGTACCGGTCTGACTGAGACCCAGGCCGCCGACGACGAGCGCGATGCGCGTGCCGCGCGCGCCCGACCAGGGACGCGCATACTGGTCCATCGGCCGGAGGCCATCGGGACCGATGATCGGCAGGCGTCCCGCCGGGCTTTCTTCGAGCAGGTCGTCGTTGGGCATGGCCGCCATGCGCGGGTCCTGCCCGCGGATCGGGCCGACATTGATGAGCGCTGGGCCCTTGCCGTCGCGGCTGCGCGGCGAGAACGTGGTGACGGTCGAGCCATCGTCGGTGAGCGTGCGCTCGACATCGGCACCGGAATAGGCGGTGCCAGGCGTCATCGCCCCGCCATCACCGGCGCCCGATTGGCCATTGGCAGCTTTCTGCGGCTTGCCGCCTGTATCCGTCGCCTTGTCGGCCGTCACGGTCGCCGGCAACGGGCCGCGTTTCAAGCCGTCGGGCGAAAAGGAGCCCCATAGGGACAGTCCGACAACAGAGAGGACGCAAAGGCCAAGGAGAGAGAACCCGATCAAACGCCGGGGATTGCGCTTCGACGCTGGCTTGATCCGCCGGTTCTGGCCGAGCGGAGCATTGAGATCAGTTCCCAAACGGAGCCTCGGTCGAGCTGTGGGATGTTGCCGCCATAGCAATTCCAGGAAAACGCAAGGGTTCTCGGCTGGACGTGCATCGTGAGAAGTCATCGGGATCGTCGCGGCGACGGTGTTGCCGCTTTTCGCTCCTCACCCGAAGCGGGCCACAGCCTGAGAATCAGTGCCGCCGCAACGCCTGCTATCCCTATAATTTAGCGGCGGCGGGTTGACCAGTGCAGCCGCTTTCGGGCGGACGCGGATGGCCTCGACAAATGAAAAGCGCCGCAGGTTCGGTTGAACATGCGGCGCTTCTTTTAGGGGTCTTGGCAGGTCTTACTTCTTGAGCTGTGCCTGTTCCGGATTGGCCGGGAAGGTTGGGTCGGTCTTCTTGCCGCGCAGAAGGTCGAGCGCATAGTTGAGCTGCAGGTCGTCCTTCGTTTCCGGCGGCACGTAGGCGACAGAGCCCGAGCCTTCGTCGGTCTCGCTCTGGCCCTGGATGTGGCCGCGCAGGTCGGATTCGCCCTGTGCCTCGACCTTGCCGAGCAGTTCCGGCGGCAGCGGCTGTTCGACCTTGATGTCGGGCGAGATGCCCGTGCCCTGGATCGATTTGCCCGACGGCGTGTAGTAGAGCGCCGTCGTCAGGCGCAGCGCGCCGGCCTCGCCGAGCGGGATGATCGTCTGGACCGAACCCTTGCCGAAGGAGCGCGTGCCGAGAACGGTCGCGCGCTTCAGGTCCTGCAGGGCGCCGGCAACGATTTCCGAAGCGGAGGCCGAGCCGCCGTTGACGAGCACGATCACCGGCTTGCCATCGGTCAGGTCGCCCGGCGTCGCGTTGAAGCGGCGGGTCTCGTCCGGGTTGCGGCCGCGGGTCGAGACGACTTCGCCGCGCTCCAGGAAGGCGTCGGAGACGTTGATCGCCTGGTCGAGCAGGCCACCCGGGTTGAGGCGCAGGTCGAGCACATAGCCCTTGAGCTTGTCGGCCGGAACTTCCGACTTGATCTTCTCGATGCCCTTCTTCAGGTCGTCATAGGTCTTTTCGGTGAAGGAGATGACGCGCAGGTAGCCGACGTCGCCTTCGGTGCGGAACTTGACGGCGCGAACGGCGATGACGTCACGAACGATCGTCAACTCGATCGGCTTGTCTGCGCCCTTGCGCAGGATCGTCAGCTTGATCGGGGTGCCGACGGCGCCGCGCATCTTCTCAACGGCATCCTCGAGCTTCAGGCCGCGAACGTCCGCACCGTCGATCTTGGAAATGAAGTCGCCTGCAAGCACGCCGGCGCGTGCTGCGGGCGTGTCGTCGATCGGGCTCGTGACCTTGACGAGATCGTCCTCCATCGTCACTTCGATGCCGAGGCCGCCGAACTCACCGCGGGTCTGGGTGCGCATGTCCTCGGCATCGGCCGAGTTCATGTAGCTCGAATGCGGGTCGAGCGAAGAGAGCATGCCGTTGATGGCGTTCTCGATCAGCTTGTCGTCCTGTGGCGGTGTCACGTACTGCGCGCGCACGCGCTCGAACACGTCGCCGAAGATTGCCAGTTCGCGATAGGTCGAGGTGTTGGCCGCGACGGCCGGAACGACAGCCGAATAAACCACGCCCATTGCGGTCGCGCCCATCAGCGCCCCGACCAGAACAAGTGAAGCCCTACGTATCATTTCGCGCCTTTCCAACCTCTGCTGCGGTCCACCACGGTCGGGAATCAACCGGTTTACCGTCTTTCCGGAATTCAATGTAAAGCGTCGGCCGGTCTGTTTCCAGCGCCAAGGCCGCAGCACTCGCCACTCTTTTCGCGCCCATCGTCGCCAGCGGCTCGCCGGCCACGACGAATTGCCCGGGCTGTACGCTCACCTTCTCCATACCCGAAAGCACGACATGGTAGCCGTCACCCGGGTTGAGAATAATCATCTGCCCATAACTGCGGAAATTGCCTGCATAGACGATCCAGCCATCTGACGGCGCAGTCACCAGCGCGCCGGGATTGGTTTCCAACATGATCCCTTGCAGCGAATGCCCTGTGCCGTCCGCATCGCCGAATTTACGCAACAGCGATCCTGCGGCCGGATAGGCAAGCTTGTTCCTCAGCTCCGAAAACACATATGCGGGGGCAATGCGGTTTTTGTCGGGCACCGCGTTGCGGGCAAGCTCCCGCGCCGCCTCGCGCTCAGCCTCGCTCATCCGCCGGCGTTCTTCCTCCTGGGCGCGGGCCGCCTCGGCGGCGTCGCGAACCGAGGCGATCTGGTCCTCAAGCGTGCCGATCAGGCCCTGCAGATTGGTGGCCTGGGAGGCGAGTTCCTGCGCCTTGCGCTGCTCGGCCAAGAGTTCGCCGGCACTTGTCTGGCGCAGCTTTTCCTTTTCAGTGACGAGCATCGACATGCGACGCTCTTCCTCGACATTGGCCGTCATCGCCGCCGTCAGGTCCTCGCGCTGCTTGTCGATACCGGCGCGGATGTCCGCCAACGCCTTGAGGTCGGCCACCAGGTTTTCGGTTTCCTTGCGCAGACCAGGCACGACGGCGCCAAGAAGGATGGCGCTGCGCACCGAGCCCAGGGCATCTTCGGGCGTCACCAGGATTGCCGGCGGCGGGTTCCGCCCCATCCGCTGAAGCGCGGCGAGCACTTCGGCAAGCACGCCACGGCGCGTATGGAGCGATCGGCGAACCGCATCCTCCTTGGAGCGCAGGTCGCCCAGCTTCTTCTCGCCATCGACGATCTGCTGTTCCAGGTCCTGTCGCTTGCGCGCGGACTCGACAATTGCGGCGCGCAGCGTCTCGTTGCTCTTGTCGATCTCGGCAATCGTTTCCGTCAGCGCGTTGGCGCGCTCCTGCGACAGCGTGATGGTCTTGGAAAGGGCGTCGAGCTCGCTGCGCGTGCTGTTGCGGCGAAGCGTGAGATCGGCGGCAGGATCCGGTGGCCCCTGCTCCTGGCCGGCCATGGAAGCCGAGGGAGACACCGCATCCTGAGCACTCGCCGGCAGGCCCATCGCAAGCGCAAGCGCGAAAAGCGCCGCCCTGCGGCCAAGCCGCCCGGCGTCGTTCCTTTTTGTGCTGTCAACGCTGGCCTTGCCTTGGCGCGTCATCCGTCGCGTGCGTCCATCCCAAAATGTATGCAAAAAGCCTAATCTGATTTGGCGCGCGCGACCAAGCATATTCTCGTTATCGCTGCGTGTGGCCTGCTGCCTGTTGTTCTTGCCCGCAGCCACGCAGGGAACAAAAACATGCGGTAATTCAACGTGGAACAGTGACCCTTGCGCGTCCTGATAAGACGCGCGGCGCTGCAGGTTTGCGGCGGGCAGATTATCGGAGGCGTCCTGTCCCGCGTTAAACGCGGTGATAGGGGTGACCGGACAGAATGGTCACGGCGCGGTAGAGCTGTTCGGCAATCAGGATGCGCACGAGCTGGTGCGGCCAGGTCATCTTGCCGAGGTTGAGCACGGCGTCGGCGCGTGCGTGCAGGCCCGGGTCGAGGCCATCGGCGCCGCCGATGGCGATCATCAGGTCACGTTTGCCGCTGTCGCGGAAGTTTCCGAGCAGGGACGAAAAGCCTTCCGAATCCAGCGCCTTGCCGCGTTCGTCCAGAAGCACGAGCAGACTGCCCTCGGCGAGCGCCTTTTCCAGTTGCGCCGCCTCCTCACGCTTGCGCGTGTCAGCATTCGTCGCTCGGCTCTCGTTGACTTCGACGACGCGGGAAAGCTCGAGGCCGATCGCCGGACCGGCCTTGGAGAAGCGGTCGAGATAACGGGCCGCAAGATCCTTTTCCGGCCCCGCCTTCAGGCGGCCGACTGCGAAAAGTCCGATACGCATGACCCTATCCGTCCCCGCTCGCGCTGGACCGGGCAAAGCTCGATCAGTCGCAACAAACTTCCGGCTGAAAACGCCGCAGAAGACGGCGCCAGCCCTTCATATTCACGCATGACCGCAACTCGGCTCGTCCGGCACTTTTCGCGCGGCGACCCGGTCGGTCTTAATGCAGGGTGCCGTCCTCGATTTCAGGAGCCGCCCACATCTTTTCGATGTTGTAGAACTCCCGGATCTCGGGCCGGAAGATGTGAACGATCACATCGCCGGTGTCGATCAGCACCCAATCACCGTTTTCCAGACCTTCGACACGGGCATTGCCAAAGCCCTCGTCTTTCAGGTCGGTCGTCAGGTGATCGGCTATGGCCATCACATGCCTGTTCGATCGCCCGGAGACAACGACCATGAAGTCTCCCAGCGCCGACTTGCCGGCAATGTTGATGCTGACGATATTTTCTGCCTTCGAGTCCTCTAGGCTTTCGAGGACCAGTTGAAGAGCACGGACAGCGGCTTCGTCGCTCGATCCCATGCTGCGCGGGAATGCGGAGATCGCATATCCCTTGGCGTGTGCTGTTGTCAGGGTCTTTCCTTTCCATAGAACAGAACAGGCACTTTCGATTCGAACAAAGATCGAACCGTCCATGAATGTAGGCA
>JAESFW010000051.1_pt1 | contig 34176 bp, 33 predicted proteins | sample 9269481 | NCBI WGS metagenome assembly JAESFW01 (sample SAMN14515350, study PRJNA621654) | algae metagenome | isolation source: Lyngbya sp. HA4199-MV5 and co-occurring heterotrophs from soil with... | place: USA: Ahupuaa O Kahana State Park, Hawaii | collected 2009-07-21 | reverse complement strand
CCAGCTTCTCGCGGTCCTGCGGGCTCTGCAGCCGCTCCTTCTCCGGGTCCGGCGCGTCGGACTGGAGGTAGGGCTGAATGGAATCGTACTGGGCGTAGAACAGCGACAGGTCGGTCACCAGGTCCTTCACCACCGGCTGGTGCGGCAGGGGGGCGACGGCGATGGTCGAGGACCGGCACTCGTCCCAGCCCTTGGTGCAGGCCAGCGCGTTGCGCCCGTCGACGTTCATCGAGCACGAGCCGCAGATGCCTTCCCGGCACGACCGGCGGAAGGTCAGGCTGGGGTCGATGGTGTTCTTGATGTGGATCAGGGCGTCCAGCAGCATCGGGCCGTGGTCGTCGGCCGAGACCTCGAACACGTCCCAGCGCGGATTGGCGTCGACCTCGGGGTCGTAGCGATAGACCTTGTAGGTCTTGACGTTCTTGGCGCCCTTGGGGGCCTTGTGGACCTTGCCGGTCCGGGGCTGGGAGCCCTTGGGGAGGGTGAGCTGGACCATCAGTAAACCCGGGCCTTCGGCGCGATGTACTCGATCTCGTTCGTCATGGTGTAGGCGTGCACCGGCCGGTCATCCAGGACCACCTGCTCGCCCGGCCGCTTCCAGGCCAGGGTGTGCTTCATCCAGTTCTGATCGTCGCGGTCCGGATAGTCCTCCCGCGCATGGGCGCCGCGGGATTCCTTGCGGTTCAGCGCGCCCTCGATGGTGACCAGGGCCTGGGCGATCAGGTTGTCGTATTCCAGCGTCTCGACCAGGTCGGTGTTCCAGATCAGGCCGCGGTCGGTCGTCTTGATGTCGACGCCCGCCGCGTCGATGGCGCGCAGCTTGTCCACGCCTTCCTGAAGCGTCTTGCCGGTGCGGAACACCGCCGCGTCCGACTGCATGGCGCGCTGCATCTGGATCCGCAGCTCGGCCGTGGGCGTCGAGCCGGCGGCGTTTCGGAAGCGGTCGAAACGGGCCAGGTGGCCGTCGGTGGCCGACGCCGGCGCGTCCGGCACGGCGGAGCCCTTGTCCACGATCTCGCCGGCGCGCAGCCCTGCGGCGCGGCCGAAGACGACGAGGTCGATCAGCGAGTTGGAGCCCAGGCGGTTGGCGCCGTGCACCGACACGCAGGCCGCCTCGCCCACCGCCATCAGGCCGGGCACCACGGCGTCGGGGTTGCCGTCGCGCTTGGTCAGCACCTCGCCGTGATAGTTCGTGGGGATGCCGCCCATGTTGTAGTGCACCGTCGGCAGCACCGGGATCGGCTGCTTCGTCACGTCCACCCCGGCGAAGATCTTGGCGCTTTCGGAGATGCCGGGCAGGCGCTCGTGCAGGATCTTCGGGTCGAGGTGATCCAGGTGCAGGAAGATGTGGTCCTTGTTCGGGCCCACGCCGCGCCCCTCGCGGATCTCGATGGTCATGGAGCGCGAGACGACGTCGCGCGAGGCCAGATCCTTGGCGTTGGGGGCATAGCGTTCCATGAACCGCTCGCCCTCGGAGTTGGTCAGGTAGCCGCCCTCGCCGCGCGCGCCCTCGGTGATCAGGCAGCCGGCGCCGTAGATGCCGGTCGGGTGGAACTGGACGAACTCCATGTCCTGGCACGGCAGGCCGGCGCGCAGGACCATGGCGTTGCCGTCGCCGGTGCAGGTGTGGGCGCTGGTGGCCGAGAAATAGGCCCGGCCGTAGCCGCCGGTGGCCAGGATCACCAGCTTGGCGCGGAATCGGTGCAGGGCGCCGTCGTCCAGCTTCCACGCCGTCACGCCGGTGCAGGCGCCGTCCTGCATGATCAGGTCCAACGCGAAGTATTCGATGAAGAACTCCACCTCGCGCCGCACCGACTGTCCGTACAGGGTGTGCAGCATGGCGTGGCCGGTGCGGTCGGCGGCGGCGCAGGTGCGCTGGACCGGGCCTTCGCCGAAGTTGCGCGTCATGCCGCCGAAGGCGCGCTGATAGATCTTGCCGTCCTCGGTGCGCGAGAAGGGCACGCCCCAGTGCTCCAGCTCATAGACCGCCCTGGGCGCCTCGCGGACCAGGTACTCGATGGCGTCCTGGTCGCCCAGCCAGTCCGACCCCTTGACGGTGTCGTACATGTGCCACTGCCAGCTGTCCTCGCCCATGTTGCCGAGGCTGGCGGAGATGCCGCCCTGGGCCGCGACGGTGTGGCTGCGGGTCGGGAACACCTTGGTGACGCAGGCGACCTTCAGGCCGGCTTGCGCCGCGCCCAAGGCCGCACGAAGCCCGGAGCCGCCGGCTCCGACGACGACGACGTCATAGGCGTGATCGACGAACTGGTAGGCGCTCATCAGACGGTCAGATCCCGAAGCCGGCCGGCAGAGGGGCGGACCCCACGGCCAGGCGCACGATGAAGAAGACCCCGGCGGCCGCCAGCGTCAGGCAGACCAGAGAGATCAGGCCCAGCAGCAGGGTGCGGCTGGAGGGGCGGTGGATGTAGTCGTCGACCACGACCTGAAGGCCCATGCGCGTGTGCCACAGGCCGATCAGCAGCAGGCCGGCCAGGATCGCCGCGTTCACCGGCCGCCCCAGCCAGGCGACGGCGCCGTCGTAGCCCGCGCCCGCGACGGTCCAGGCGCTCCACAGGCCCCACAGCGTCAGCGGGATCAGAACCAGCGACGACAGCCGCTCGGCCGTCCATTCGCCGGCGCCGTGGCGCTCGGACACCTTCACCCCCTTGCGGAAGGCCTTGTCGACGCGGCTCACAGGGTCACCTTTCCGGCGGCGAACAGGGCGGCGAAGAAGCCGACGGCGATGACGGCCGCGGCGATCAGGCTGACGGCGGTCAGGGTGGTCGCCGCCTTCGGAGACAGGCCCGCGCCGGCGTCCCAGATCAGGTGCCGCACGCCCGCGGTCAGGTGATAGGCACCCGCCAGCGTCAGGCCGAACCAGATCAGCAGGCCGAACGGCGATCCCATCACGGAGGCGAACGCCTCATGCGCCTCGGGCCCGAACGCCAGGGCGCCCAACCAGGCCACGACGAACAGGATCCCCACCGACATGGCGACGGCGGCGCCGCGGTTCAGGATCGACCCCAGCATCGTCAGGTGGAAGCGCCAGACCTGCAGGTGGGGGGACAGGGGGCGGACGCGGCCGTTCGGCTGGACGACGAAGCGACCCGTCTGGTCCTCCGCCGCCGCGCCGTTCGGAGAGGGCTTCGACATGCGAACAATTCTCAGTTGACGCGGGGATTTCGCGCCGATCGGCACTGGCTTTAGGTCATGGTCGCGGCGGGCGTCAACGAAGGCTCCCGCACTGCGGCAAGAATGCGCGTGGCCGATGCCCGGACTTGCCGATTTCGGCCGATCCGGGTCAGTTTGCGAGGATGTTCGCCGCGCTGGCCGCCGCCGTTTCGCTCTCGGGCCTGGTCGCCCAGGACCCGCCGCCGGCGCCCGAACCCGTGCCCGCCTATGCGCCGCCGCCGGTGCGGCCGTTCGAACCGCCCTCCGACTTCGGCCGCGAGACGGCCCAGGGCGACGCCGCCGCGCGTCCGAGCCGCGCGCCGATCGCCGCGCCGGTCACTGTGGACGCCTACGGCGGCCAGTACGAGGCCGAACCGGCGACCGCCGAAACCGCCTACGCCCAAGGCGTCGCCTCCGCCGAGCTCAGCATGGACGCCCTGGCCGGTCCGATGGACGGCCGGTGGTCGGTCGTCGACGAGCGCGGCCGGCCGCTGATGCGCCTCGTCCTGTCCGATCCCGGCGTCGGCCTGCCGGTCGAGGGGGCGTGGCGCGAGGCGGAGGGCGCCGACCGGGGCGGCGTCTCCACGCTGGGCCGCGATCCAGATCGGCTTGCTCTAGCGCTGGAAGGCGGCGGCCGTCTTGAGCTGGCGTGGTCCGAGGAAGGCTGGTCCGGCGCCTTCGTGGGGGCGGACGACCGCCGACGGGCCGTGCGTCTGGCCCGCTAGCCCGCCCGGACGATCTCCAGCGCCCGTGCCGGATCGACCAGAGGCGTCGCGGCACCGCGTCCCCACACGGGATCGGGCCACAGACCGTCGTCGCGGCGCCGCCCGACCACGTGCACGTGCAGCTGACGCGTGACGTTGCCCAGCGCCGCGACGTTCAGCTTCTCCACCGAGCGACCTTGGGCCTCACCCAGCGCCCGCACGACCTGCCCGGCCCGCACCGTCTCCTCGATCAACAGAGCGCGCTCGGCCGGGGTCAGGTCTTCGATCTCGATCAGCCCGGCGCGCCGGGGCAGCAGGATCAGCCAGGGAAACCGCGCGTCCGTCTGTAACCGCACATGGCACAACGGCCATTCCGCCGCCGCGAGAGATCCGGCCGTGAAGGCGGGATCTGGGGCGAAGTCGGGCTCGGGCGTTCGGCTGTCGGGCATGCCGGACATCTTCACGCGCCACACCCCCGTGTCCAGTGGAGGGCCGGCCGGCATTTGACGGTTCGGCGAACGCTCGCCATCCATCGGAAGCGCCAAGAGGCGTGCCCGACTGGCGACGGAGGACGGATGTTCTGGCTCTTTCAACTGGTGACGTCCAACCCGGACGACTTCTGGCTTAACGTCGTCGCAGGGTTGCCGTTTCTCGCGGCCGACGTGCTGCTGCTCACCCTGCTGCTGCCCTGGGTGATCGAGAAGTGGACGGACCGGCGCTGGAGGCCGACGCGGCGGGTCGCCTTGGGGCGGATCATGCTGAGTTATCTCAAGGTGCTCGAGCTGGGCTCGCGCCTGCAGGGCGTGGCGATTCTGGCCCTCGACGCCATGGAAGACCGGTCGGACAAGAAGGCCGACGAGCTGGCCTTCGCCCTGTTCAAGCTGTGCGACGCGGCCCGAGAGCACGTGGCCAGAGCCGAGAACGCCCTGCAGACCGTGATGCCGATTCTCGGACCGGACCAGGTCAGGCTGCTGCTGGACCATCACATCGCCTGGGCGAACGCCGTGAACGAGTTCGGCGACGTCGCCGACATGATCGCGCGCGGCGTCCTGACGGGGGACGAAATCCTGGCCGACGCCGAGGCCAGCGAAATCGAAGGAATCGGGCTCCAGATCGCGCACGACCGCCTGGCCCAGACCTTCCTCCAGCCCGAGCCACGGCCTGAGATGGAGGAACCGACCGGACCGATCTGGAGCCCGCTGTTCGCCGACAAGACCGCCCAGGCATGGGAGGTGATCGTGGCGCGGGTCTATGGAGGGGTCGATCTGTCAGATCCCGCGCGCCTCGCCCGAGCGGAGCGTCGTCGTCGCCGGATCAACGACCTCAGGGGACGCTCAGGCCTTCCGGCGCTGACCGACGCCCCGACCCTGCTTTCGCTGGCGGAGACGCCGACCCAGCCGATGGGCGTCCACCGATAATCCTTTTGCAGTGCGGGGCGTTCTATGCTGCCCTGCCGCATCGGGCGGGCCGCCTTCAGGATTCGCATGCTGTATACGCTTCACGAGCTCGCCTATTACGGGGCGACGCCGTTCCGTCTGGGGGCCCAGGCCGCCAAGACCTTCTGGACCCACCCGTTCAACCCGGCCGCCGACACGCTCATGGCGCGCTCGGCCGCGGCCGCGGCGGAGGTGTTCGAGGGTCTGACGCGCCGCTACGGCAAACCGGCCTGGGGTCTGGACGTCGTTTCGGTGAACGGCGTGGACGTGCGCACGGTCGAGGAGACGGTGTGGTCCTCGCCGTGGTGCCGGCTGATCCGCTTCGCCCGCAATCCCGCCGACCTGCGCCGCGCAGGCAAGCCGGCGGACGCTCCGGCGGTGCTGATCGTGGCGCCCCTGTCGGGCCATTACGCCACCCTGCTGCGCGGCACCGTCGAGGCCTTCATCCAGGACTGCGACGTCTACGTCACCGACTGGGTCAACGCCCGTCAGGTGCCGATGCTGGAAGGACGCTTCGACTTCTTCGATTACGTGGATCACGTGCGGACCATGCTGGCCAGGGTCGGGCCGGGCGCGCACGTCGTCGGCGTGTGCCAGCCCGGGCCGCCGGTGCTGGCGGCCGTCGCCGTCATGGCCATGGACGGCGATCCGAACCGCCCGGCCTCCATGACCTTCATGGGCTCGCCGATCGACGCGCGCCTGTCGCCGACCGCGACCAACCAGCTGGCCGAGCAGAAGCCCTTCACCTGGTTCCGGTCGAACATGATCCACACCGTGCCCCTGCCCTATCCGGGGGCCGGGCGGCGGGTCTATCCGGGCTTCGTCCAGCTCTACAGCTTCATGTCGATGAACGAGGATCGGCACCGCGACGCGCATCAGGACTATTTCGCCAACCTGGTCCGAGGCGACGGCGACGCGGCCGAGAAGCACGCGGAATTCTATGACGAATATCTCTCGGTGCTGGACCTGACCGAGGAGTTCTATCTCCAGACCATCGACATCGTCTTCCAGCAGCACCTGCTGGCCCGGGGCCTCCTGGACCATCGCGGGCGGCGCGTCGATCTGACGGCGATCGCGGACGTCGGCCTGATGACGGTCGAGGGCGAGAAGGACGACATCTCCGGCGTCGGCCAGACCCAGGCGGCGCACGGCCTGTGCACCTCGATCCCCGACGACCGGCGCGAGCTGTACGTCAACCCCGACGTCGGCCACTACGGCGTCTTCAACGGTCGCCGTTTCCGCGACGACATCTATCCCCGCGTGCGCGACTTCATCGCCCGCAATCAGGCCCTCCATGACGCAGTTCCAGGACGGCGCGCGGCTGCGGCTTGAGCGGCCGGGCGGCGGCGCGCCGCTGACCCTGCGCCTGTCGGTCAACCGCCGGGCGCGTCGCCTGTCGGTGCGCATCGACGGCCGGGCGGGCGAGGCGGTGGTGATCGCCCCGTCCGTGCGCACCCTGCCCCAGGCCGTGGATTTCGCCCGCAGCCGGGCCCTGTGGATCGCCGAACGGCTGGCCGCGCGGCCTGACGCCGCGCCGCTGGCGCCCGGTCAGGAGATCCTGCTGGCCGGCCGCGCCGTGCGGCTGGAGGCCACCGGGACCGCGGCCGCCGCCCGTCTGGTCGAGACCGAGGCCGGCGCGGCGATCCGCGCGGGCGGAGAGGGCGAGGCCTTCTCCCGCCGCGTGCTGAACTTCCTGAAAGCCGAGGCGCGCCGTCGCCTGACGGAGCGCACGGAGGTTCACCGCGCGGCCCTGGGTCAGGCGCCGGTCCGGCTGTCGATCACCGACTCCCGCACCCGCTGGGGCTCGTGCAGCCCGCACAACCGGACCATCCGCTACAGCTGGCGCGTGGTCATGGCGCCGGAGGCGGTGCTGGACTACCTCGCCGCCCACGAGGTGGCGCACCTGGTCCACGCCGACCACAGCCCGGCCTATTGGGCGGTGGTGCAGCGGCTGATCGGCGACCACCGGCCCTTCCGCAAATGGCTGCGCGACCATGGCGCGGCCCTGCACGCGGTGGGCTGAGATACGAATCCTTCTCCCGCAAAGGGAGAAGGAAGACTCAGAAAAACAGCGGCTCGCTCTTCTTCTCCGGCGGCGGCGTCGTCTCGGGGCGTCGCGGATCGACAGGCTGGGGCGCGGTGGGGCGGACCACGGGGCGGTCGACGGGCGGGGCGGTCGGTTCGGGCGCGTCGCGCTCGACCTCGGCGCCGGTGACCAGTTCCTCGCCCTCGGCGAAGGGATCGACGATGGACTCCATCAGCTCGCCCATGGGGTCGGGCGGGACCCAGCCCTCGGGCATGGGGGGGCCGTCGGGAATCCGGGGGGCGTTCAGGCGCGGAAGGGCCGCCTCCATGAAGCCTTTCCAGATCGCCGCCGGGGCCGCGCCGCCGGTGACGCCGCGCATGGCGGTGTTGTCGTCCTTGCCGACCCAGACGGCGGTGACGAAGCCGCCGGTGTAGCCGACGAACCAGGCGTCCTTGTAGTCGCTGGTGGTGCCGGTCTTGCCGGCCAGGTCTCGGCCGGAGATGGCGACCGAGCGCGCCGTGCCGCCGGTGATCACGCCGCGCATCATCTGGTTCATGTAATAGAGCGGCGGGTTGGAGATCGCCTGCACCGCCCCCACGTCGCGGGCCCCGCGCTGATAGATCACACGCCCCTTGGGCGTGCGGATGCGGGTGATGCCATAGGCCTCCACCCGCTTGCCGCCGTTGGCGAAGGGGGCATAGGCCTGGGCCATCTCCAGCGGGCTGACCTCGACGGCGCCAAGCGCCATGGCCGGCTCCAGGCCCACCCGGCTCTCGATGCCCAGGCGCCGCGCGGTGCGCGCCACCTGATCGCGGCCCAGGGTGTCGGCCAGGCGCACCGCGACCGTGTTGGTCGACTGGGCCACGGCGCTGGACAGGTTCATGCGTCCTGCGAATCCGCCCGAATAGTTGCGCGGCGACCAGCTGCCGATGCGGATCGGCTCGTCCACCACCGGCGTCTCGGGCGTGTAGCCGGCCTCCAGCGCGGTCAGATAGACGAAGGGCTTGAACGCCGACCCCGCCTGGCGCCGGGCGTCGACGGCCCGGTTGAACTGGCTGTCGGCATAGCTGGCCCCACCGATCATGGCGCGCACCCGGCCGTCGCCGTCCACGGCCACCAGCGCGGCCTGCTGCACGCCCTTGGACCGGTCGCGCTCCAGGATGCGCCGCACGGCCCGTTCGGCGGAGGTCTGCAGCGTCAAGTCCAGCGTCGTCTCGACGATCAGATCCTCGCCCGGATCGTCGCCGATCAGGGTGCGCACCTCGGCGTCCAGCCAGTCGATGAAATACTGGGCGTGCTGGGTCGCCAGCGTCCGCGACACGCGCACCGGCTCCAGCACGGCGGCGGCGCGCTGATCGGCGGTGATGACGCCGCTTTCTTCCATCTCGTCCAGAACGACGGTGGCGCGGGTCGCCGCGCGCTCGCTTTCGGACACGGGCGAGTAGCGCGACGGGGCCTTCAGCAGGCCCGCCAGCAGCGCCGCCTCGCCCACCGTCAGATCCTTGGCCGACTTGTCGAAATAGCGCTGGGACGCCGCCTCGATGCCATAGGCGCCGGCGCCGAAATAGACGCGGTTCAGATAGAGGGCCAGGATCTCGTCCTTGGAGAATTTCATCTCCAGCCACACCGCCAGCATCAGCTCCTGCACCTTGCGGCGCAGGGTCTGGTCGGGCGTCAGAAACAGGTTCTTGGCCAGTTGCTGGGTGATGGTCGAGCCGCCCTGGACCACACGGCCGGCCCGCATGTTGGCGACCATGGCCCGCACCATGCCGACGGGGTCGAAGCCGGGGTGCCAGCGGAAGCGCTGGTCCTCGATGGCGATGAAGGCGGCGGGCACATAGTCCGGCAGGGCGTTCAGGTCGGCTGGCGGCGCCTGCTGGGTGCCCCGCACCGCGATCAGGGCGCCGTTGCGGTCCAGATAGGTGATCGAGGGCTGGCGATCGACTTCATAGAGCGTCGAGGTGTCGGGCAGACCGCGCGCGAACACGGCGAAGAAGGCGACCAGGAAGATCACCCCCCAGACGGCCAGCACGCCGCCCCAGTAGAGGGCCTTCTGCAACGGGGTGCGCGTCGCGCCGCCTCCGCCCTGACCTCGCCAGCCGTCCAACCCGAACCGCGCCATCGCCGCCCTCTGAAGTGCCCCGATCGACCCTAGGGTCTGATCCGCCTGAGTTGAAGCGCTTCGCGCTTCGACGATGCGGTGAATCAGACCCCAGGTTTATGCTGGACCCCGATTCACGACATCGGCGGAATCGCGAAGCGATTCCTCCTCAGCCGATCGGGGTCTAGCCGCCGGGCGCGACGGATGACACCGTCGTTCGCCCGGACAGTGAACGCACCGATGCGTCGAAACGATGACGGAAACGTGAGCGGGCGTTCATCCGGCCGCGCGACGCCGCGCCACTGCCACCGCGCGGTCCAGCGCCTGCAGGAAGTTCGATCGGTCCTTCGGGCCGAAGGGCGGCGGCCCGCTCGTGGCCACGCCCATGGACCTCAGGTGCTCGCCCACCATGCGCCCGGCCAGGGCCGACCCGATGGAGTCGGCGGTGAAGGCGTCGCCGTTGGGCCTGATCGCCTGGGCGCCCCCCGCCAGGCAGCGCTCGGCCAGCGGGATGTCGGACGTCACCACCACGTCGGCCGGCCCGACACGCTCCGCGATCCAGTCGTCGGCCACGTCCGGCCCGGCGTCGACCACCACCTGTTCGATGAAGGCCGCGCGGGGCAGCTGGATCCAGCCGTTGGACACCACGAAGACGTGCAGACCGCACCGCTCGGCCACGCGAAAGGCCTCGGCCTTCACCGGGCAGGCGTCGGCGTCGATGAACAGTCGGGGCGCGGTCATGGGCGCTGTTTAGCGGCGCACGCGGCATTCGCCAAAGCGTTGCCATTGGCGCGTTCCGGGCGCAGGCTCGTTCCCGGTCGACCTTGGGGAGGGAAAGATGACCGACATGACCGTGAAGACGCCGTGGCACCTGTGGGTGGTTGGGGCGATCGCCGTGCTTTGGAACGGCTACGGCGCCTACGACTATGTGATGAGCATGACCGGCGGGGCCGAGTACCTGACGAAAATGGGCATGACGCCCGAGCAGATGGCCTACTATGAGGCCTTTCCGACCTGGATGACGGCGGTCTGGGCCGTCGGGGTGTGGGGCGCCCTGCTGGGGTCGCTGCTTCTGCTGCTGCGCCGTCGGCTGGCCTTTCCCGTCTTCGGCCTGTCCTTCGCCGCCTTCCTGTTCAGCCTTTTCCACACCTACGTCGTCGCCGGAGCGGGCGAGATGATGGGCTATATGATGCAGGACGGTCAGAAGGTGGCGACGCCGATGATCTACGTCATGAACGGCGTCATCGCCGCGGGCTGCGCCTTCTTCACCTGGTACGCCTGGACCATGGGCAAGAAGGGCGTGCTGCGCTAACGGCCGGGGGGTGAAAGCTCCCCGCCAGCCCGCCGCGCTCACGCCGGAAGAGATCGCCGCCGTCCGGTCGTGCGTCCTCCAGGAGGACGCCCACGTGCTGGTCCTGAACAAGCCCGCGGGCCTGTCCAGCCAGGGCGGGCGGGTGCGCGCCCATACGCTGGACGACCTGCTGTGGGCCTTCGCCCGGTCGAACGGCAAGCGGCCCGAGCTGGTGCACCGGCTGGACCGCGACACCTCCGGCGTCATCCTCGCGGCGAAGACCAAGCCGGCGGCGGGCTTCCTCGGCAAGGCGATCCAGGCGCACAAGCTGAAGAAGACCTACCTCGCCCTGGTCTCCGGCGCGCCCGAGCCGCGCTCCGGCCGCATCGAAACGCCGCTCCTGCGCACGGAGATCGGCCGCGAAAGCCATATGCGGGTCGCCGCCCTCGACGAACCCGGCGCCCAGGCCTCCACCAGTCTCTACCGCACCCTTTCGGCGGCCGACGACGCGGCCCTGGTCGAGCTCAGCCCCCTGACCGGCCGCATGCACCAGCTGCGGGTGCACATGGCCTCGATCGGCCGGGCCCTGGTCGGGGACGCGCGCTACGGCGGCGCGCTGACGCTGGCCGGGGCCCCCGCGCCGCGCCTCATGCTCCACGCGTGGAAGCTGACCTTTCCCCATCCGGAGGGCGGAGACCGCACGGTGTCGGCCCCGCCGCCGGAGGACTTCTTGCGCCTGACCCAAGCCGCCGGTCTGGGAACGCAAGACCTGACCTGAGCGCTGTTTCGCCGAGGAGACCCGCCATGTTCCGCATCCTGACCCTGTCCGCCGCCGCGCTGGCTCTCACCGCCTGCGCCTCGCTCGCGCCTTACGGCCCCCAGACGGGATCGGGCGGTCAGGGCTATGCCGAGCAGCGGATCGAGACGAACCGTTGGCGCGTGACTTATTCCGGCGTCGGCGCGCCCGGCCCGGTGGCCGACCTCGCCTTGCGCCGGGCGGCGGAGCTGACGGTGGCCAACGGCGACGACTGGTTCGAGGTGACGCAGCGCTACACCGACGGGCGGCCGGACTCCGCGGGCGGCATCCGGCCCTCCCTGTCCGTCGGCGCGGGCACGGGCCGATACGGCGGGTTTTCGTCCTCGGGCGTCGGCGTGGGCGTGGGCCTCAACTTCAGCGGTCCGGCCCCGACCACGACCACGCTGGAGATCGTCACCGGGCGAGGCCCGGCGCCGGAACGCGCCGCCGTCTATGACGCGCGCGGCGTGCTGGAGACGATCCGCTAGAGGAAGCTGTACGGGTCGACGTCGACCGTCAGCCGCACGCTGGACGGCAGCTTCGCCCGCGCCAGCCAGGCGCGCAGGAAGCCCTGCAGGTCGACGTCGCGGTCGGCGCGGACCAGCAGGCGTTTGCGGCGGCGGCCGCGCACCAGCGCCAGCGGCGCGTCGGCGGGGCCGTAGACCTCGAGCCGTTCGGCGTTGGGGATCGACCCGGCGAGCAGGCCCGCGGCCTTGTCCACCGCGTCCGCCTTCTCGCCCGACAGGATCAGCGCCGCCAGCCGTCCGAAGGGGGGCAGGCCGGCGGCCTCGCGCTCGGCCAGCTCCGCCTCGACGAAGGCGTCTCGGTCGCCTGCGACGAGGGTCTGGAGCACCGGATGCTCGGGCGTCCAGGTCTGCAGCAGGGCGCGCCCGGGCCGGTCGGCGCGTCCGGCGCGTCCGGTCGCCTGCATCAACAGTTGAAAGGTGCGCTCGGCCGCGCGCAGGTCGCCGCCGCGCAGGCCGAGATCGGCGTCGACCACGCCGACCAGCGTCAGGCGCGGGAAGTTGTGGCCCTTGGCGGCCGCCTGGGTGGCCACCAGGACGTCGATCTCGCCGTCCTGCATGCGGCGGATCAGGTTGCGCGCGGCGCCCGCGTCGGGCGCGGTGTCGGAGCTGAAGACGGCGGTCCGCGCCTGCGGGAACAGGGACCGCACCTCCTCCTCCACCCGCTCCACGCCGGGGCCGACGGGGGTCAGGCTGTCGGCCGCGCCGCATTCCGGACAGCGGGCGGGCCTGGGCATCGAGAAGCCGGTCAGGTGGCAGACCAGCCGGCCGGTGTAGCGGTGCTCCACCAGCCAGCTGTCGGTGTCGGGCGCGGTAAGGCGGTGACCGCAGGCGCGGCACAGGACCACGGGGGCGTAACCGCGCCGGTTGAGGAACAGCAGGGTCTGTTCGCCGCGAGCGAAGACGTCGGCCATGTCGGCGACGAGGCGTGGCGACAGCCAGCGGTCGCGCTCGGGCGGGTCCGCGCGCAGGTCCAGAAGTTCCAGCGTGGGCAGCACCGCCGCGCCGTGCCGGGCCTTGAGCCGCAGCCAGCCGTACCGGCCGGCCCGGGCGTTCGCCAAGGTCTCCAGCGACGGGGTGGCGGAGGCGAGGACGACGGTCGCGCCCTCGATCATGGCTCTGGCCACGGCCAGGTCGCGGCCGTGATAGACGAGGCCGTCCTCCTGCTTGAACGAGCCGTCGTGTTCCTCATCGACGACGATCAGGCGCAGATTGGGGAACGGCAAGAACAGGGCGGAGCGGGCGCCGACGACGATCCGGGCGCGGCCTGAGACGACGCCCTGCCACACCTGACGCCGTCTGGGGCCGGAAACGCCGGAATGCCACTCCGCCGGGGCGGCGCCGAAGCGGGCCGCGACCCTTTGGATCAACGCTTGAGTCAGCGCGATCTCGGGCAGGAGGATCAGCACCTGGGCCGTCGGGTCATGGGCCAGGGCGCGGGCGGCGGCCTCCAGATAGGCCTCGGTCTTGCCCGAGCCGGTGACGCCGTCCAGCAGGAAGGGTTGGAAGCCGCCGGTCTCGACCGCGGCTCCCAGAGCGTCCGCCGCGGCGGACTGGTCCGCATTCAGGTCGGACGGGGCGTGGGCTGGCTCGGGGACGGGGAAGTCCGTCGCGGCGGGCGCCTCGACGCGGGCCAGCACGCCCTCATCGACCAGTCCCTTGATCACGCCGGCCGAGACGCCGGCGGCTCGGGCGAGGTCAGCGGCGGTCAGCGGTCCGGTCGCGGCGGCCAGAACGGCGGTGCGCGCGGCGGTGGCGCGCTGAGGCTCGACGGTCGGATCGCGCACCAGCTTCACCGTCGGCTTCGGCTCGGGCGCGCGCAGGCCCTTCAGCGCCATGGCCGCCATCTCGCCGGGCGGCGACAGGGTCCAGCGCGCGGCCCACTCGACGAAGTCCATGGTTCCGGCCGGCAGGGGCGGGTCGTCCAGCCGGGCGTCGACCGACTTCAGCTTGCGGTTCGAACCGGTGACCTCGTGCGTCTCCGAAACGAGGCCGCGCAGCAGTCGGGGCCCCAGCGGCACTGCGACCTGATCGCCGCGCGCCAGCTCCAGATCGTCGGGAACGGCGTAGTCGAAGGCTTCGCCCACCGGCAGGGGGACGAGGACGGAGGCGACTTTCATGGGCGGGGCCGGTCGGCTAAGGAGCCGCCCATGAAACTCTTCCTCGACACCGCAGACGTCGCCGTCATCAAGGACATGGTCCCCACCGGCATGGTGGACGGCGTGACCACCAATCCGTCGCTGATCGCCAAGTCCGGTCGCAACATCGCCGAGGTCATCGCCGAAATCTGCGCCCTGGTCGAGGGGCCGATCTCGGCCGAGGCCGTGGCGACCGATTTCGAGACCATGGTGCGCGAGGGCGACAAGCTGGCCGCCATCGCCCCGAACGTGGTGGTGAAGCTGCCGCTGACGACCGACGGGCTGCGCGCCGCCCGCGCCTTCGCGGACACGGGCATCCGGACCAACGTCACCCTGTGCTTCTCGGCGGCGCAGGCGCTGCTGGCGGCCAAGGCGGGCGCGACCTTCGTCTCGCCGTTCGTGGGGCGGCTGGAAGACCACGGCGCCGACGGGATCGGCCTGCTGGAGGAGATCCGGACGCTGTACGACATCCACGGGTTCGAGACCGAGATCCTGGCCGCCAGCCTGCGCAACGCGGGCCATGTGTCGGCGGCCGCGCTGGCCGGCGCGGACGCGGCGACCCTGCCGCCCGAGACGTTCAAGGCCTTGGTCAAACACCCGTTAACCGACAAGGGGTTGGATGCCTTCCTGGCGGACTGGGGCAAGACCGGTCAGTCCATCCTGTGATTTGACGCCGGCGCTCCCGGCGGGAGCGCGTGCGTGACGGCAGAATCCCTCGACCTGTTCGCCGACCAGCCGGGCCTGCACTGGCCGCAGGTGCGCGGCTGGCTGCAGGGTCACGGCGAGCTGCTGGCCGCTGACAGAGCGCTGCTGGAGGAGCTGGGCCTGCGCCCGCACGGCCCGAACGTGGTCGACTTCGCCCCGGCGGCCCTGACCCGGCTGGAGGCCGAGGTCGAGCGCGAGACCGACGCGCGCAAGCGCATCGAAGCGGTGGCGCGGGCGAACTTCGCCGCCCAGACGCAGACCCACGTGGCGGCGCTGGACCTGATGGAGGCGCGATCGAACTCGGACCTCGCGCGACGGCTGGACGCCACGGCGCAGGGGCGGTTCGGCCTGGCGGGCGCGGCGGTGGGGCTGGAGAAGCCCGGCGCCGTGCCGTTCGGCTGGAAGGCGCTGGAGCCCGGGCGGGTGGACGCACTGGTCGGCGAGGACGGCCTGCACTGGCTGGGGCCGAATTTCGACGGGCTGAACCTGTTCGGCCAGACGGAGGAGGCGGTGGCCTCCGTCGCCCTGATCCGCATGGCGCCGGCGATCACGCCGGGCCAGGCGCCGCGGGCCGGCATCGTCGCCTTCGGCTCGCCCGACCCGGAGGGATTCCACCCGGCCATGGGCTGTGAACTGGCGGCCTTCGTGGCGCGGGTGGTGGAGCGCATGGCGGAACGGTGGCCGGCGATCGACGCATGACCGCAGACGACGCGCTCAGGGCCTGGCTGGACTGGCTGGCCCACGAGCGCCGGGCCTCGCCGCGCACGCTGGAGGCCTATGGCCATGCGGGGCGGAACTGGATCGGGTTTCTGGGGCGGCATCGCGGCGGGCCGCAGGCTCTGGGCGATCTGTCGGGCGTCGAGGCGGCGGAGCTGAGGGCGCACCTGGCCGAGCGGCGCGGCGGCGACAATCCCCTGTCGGCGCGCAGTCTGGCGCAGGCGCTGGCGGCGATCCGGGGCTTTCACAGATTTCTGGAGCGGCGGCTGGCCGTCGCCAGTCCGCAACTGGCGCTGGTACGCGGGCCACGCCCCAAACCCACGCTGCCGCGGCCGGTCGCGGAGGCGCAGGCGCTGGCCTTGCTGGAAGAGCCGGAGGCGGACGTCGACCTGGAACCTTGGGAGGCGGCGCGGGACCGGGCCGTCCTGACGCTGCTGTACGGTTGCGGTCTGCGGATTTCCGAGGCGCTGGCGCTGACGGAAGGCGACGCCCCCTTGGCGGAGTCGCTGCGGGTCACCGGCAAGGGGGGCAAGACGCGGCTGGTTCCGGTGCTGGCGGCGGTGCGGCAGGCGGTGGAGGATTGGCGGGCGCTGAACCCGTTCCCGGCGGCGCCGGATCACCCGTTGTTCCGGGCGAAGCGGGGCGGTCCGCTGACGCCGCGCCACGTCCAGGCGACGGTTCAGAGGCTGCGTGGGCGGCTGGGATTGCCCGCCTCCACCACGCCGCACGCCCTCCGGCACAGCTTCGCCACCCATCTGCTGGGCGCGGGGGCCGACCTGCGGTCGATCCAGACGTTGTTGGGCCACGCCGGCCTGTCGACGACGCAGAAATACACGGCGGTCGACGCCGCCCGCCTTCTGGAGGCCTATGCGTCCGCTCACCCGCGTGCCTAATCTGTGAGCGTCGACGGCGTCGGGGGAGGGCGCGGCTTGCATTTGATGGCGAAGATGTCGCGCCGGACGCTGATCGGCGCCGTCGCGGCGTCGGCTTCGGCCGCGGCCTGGGCTCAGGATCCGCCGACGCCGGGTTCGGTCGAAAGTCGACTGCTGACGAACGTTCTGACCCGCATGGCCGTGCCCGTGGACGTCGAAGGACGCGGCGGGTGGAACATGGTGCTCGACACGGGCGCGGGCCGCACCGCCGTGTCGGCGGAACTGGCTCAGGCGCTCGACCTTCCCGCCGGGCCCCCCGTCCTGGTGCATGGCATCACCGCGGCCGAGTTGGCCCCGACGGTCCGGATCCGGCTTCTGACCTTCGGCGGTCGGCGCTTCAACGACTTGACCTGCCCCGTCTTTCCTCGGGAGGTTCTGGCCGCGGACGGTCTGATCGGTCTGGACGTCCTGTCCGGTTTCCGGCTGGACCTCGACGTCGGCGGGCTTCGTGTGCGGCTGACCCCGTCGGGCGGCGACGTCCTTCCGTCCAGTCCGACCTTCTCCTCGGCCACGCGGATGCGCACTCCTCGGGCTCGTCGCGGGCGGTTCGGCCAGCTGATCCTGCCCGCCGCAGCGGTCGACGAGGTGCCTACCGAGGCCTTCGTCGACACCGGAGCCCAGTACTCGATCGGCAACATGGCCCTGCTGCGGGCCATGGGCGGCGGCGTCGAGCCGCCGGGCCTCGCCCGCATCGAGGTTTTCGGCGTGACCGGTCAGAGTCGCCAGGCCTTGATCGGATCGGCCCGACGCCTCGTGCTCTCGACCCGCGACCTCGGCCGCACCGACCTGTTGTTCTCCGATCTGCACGCCTTCGACGTCCTGGGACTGGACGGTCCCGCCCTTCTGATCGGTGCGGATCTGCTGCGACGCTTCCGCTCCGTGGTTCTGGACTTCGGGCAGGGCAGCATGGGCCTCTTCGGCCTTCGGCCGGCCACCTGACGCGCATTACGGCGAATTCAGTTTCGGGAGCGCCGCTCCGAGTGTAAAGCGTCCTTGTCAACCTGACATGGGGGGAGCCATGACCGACACGACACTCGAGCCCGCGCGCCTCGGCCCGATCGCCGAGAAGGACCGCATCCGCAACCTGGACATGCTGCGCGGCTGGGCCGTGCTGGGCATCCTCGCGGTCAACGCCGTCGTCTTCGCCTGGCCCTTCCTGGTCATGATGACGGAGGAACCGCCGCCCATCGACCTGTCCTATGCCGACCGGGTCGGCTGGTGGGTCATCGACGTCTTCTTCGCCGACAAGATGCGCACCCTGTTCACCATGCTGTTCGGGGTCTCGGTCTTCCTGATCGGCGGCGAGCGGTCGGATCTGGACCGTGGCGCGCTTCTGCGTCGCCGGCTGATGTGGCTGGGCCTTTTCGGCCTGATCCATGGCCTGGCCTTCTGGTACGGCGACATCCTGCTGCACTACGCCTACTGCGGCTTCCTGTTCCTTTTCTTCCGGAGCTGGAGCGCGCGCCGCCTGCTGTGGGTGGGCGGCTCGATCACCGTCCTTTGGGCCCTGGTCGCGAGCGGGGCCTCTTGGGGCATGGCCAACATGCCGGCGGAATTCGCGGCCAAGATGGCCCAAGGCCGTCCCGAGGCGAGCCCTGAGGCGGTTGCCGCGATCGTCGACGCCTATCTCAGCGGATACGTCGGCGCCCTCTCGCAGAACCTCCAGGCGTGGCTCCAAACCGCCCTGTTCTTCCCCTTCCTGATCTTCGTCACCGTGCCGCTGATGATGCTGGGACTGGGCTTGTTCAAGTCGGGTTTCCTGACGGGGCGGTCGCCGACCTGGGTCTATCTGACGATCCTGATCCTGGGCGGCGCGAACCTGGCGGCCGCCGCCTTCTGGGGCTGGGAGAAGGCCTTCGCGCCGGAGGGCGAGGATCCGACCGGCGGCCTGGCGGGCGCGGCGACGGGCGCGGCCCCGCTGATCACCCTCTTCTACGTCTCGGCCCTGATCCTGATGTCGAAATGGGGGCTGAAGGCGGTGACGGGCATCTTCGTCCCGGTCGGACGCATGGCCTTCACCAACTACCTGTCCCAGACCCTGATCATGACCACGGTCTACTACATGCCATGGGGCCTGAAGCTGATGGGCCAACACGGGCCGGCCCAGTGGTGGGTGGTCGTGGGCGCGATCTGGGTCGCCCAGATCATCTGGTCGCCGCTGTGGCTGAGCGTCTTCAACATGGGGCCGCTGGAGTGGCTGTGGCGCTGTCTGACCTACGGCCGGATGGTGCCCTTGCGGCGGGGCGCCTGATTGCTCTTGCGCGGCGCCTGGCTTAAGCGCCGCGCATGACGTCAGACGCCCCCCGACCGGAAGCGCGCGCGCCGCGCGGCTTCGCCGACCGCCGTGCCCGGGATCTCGTGGCCGAACGCGCCCTGATCGCGCGCGTGTCGGAGGTCTATGAGCGCTGGGGCTTCGAACCGCTGGAGACCCCGGCGTTCGAGTACGCCGACGCCCTGGGCAAGTTCCTGCCCGACGCCGACCGTCCCAACGCGGGCGTGTTCGCGCTTCAGGACGACGACGACCAGTGGATGGCCCTGCGCTACGACCACACCGCGCCTCTGGCCCGATTCGCGGCCGAGCACCGGCAGACCCTGCCCAAGCCGTTCCGCCGCTACGCCTTCGGACCGGTATGGCGCAACGAGAAGCCGGGGCCCGGCAGGTTCCGGGAGTTCATGCAGTGCGACGCCGACACCGTCGGCTCGGACCGGCCCGAGAGCGACGCCGAGATCGTGGCCATGGCCTGCGAGGGCCTGACGGCCGCCGGCCTGGGCGAGGGGCAGGCCGTTCTGCGCGTCTCGGACCGCCGCCTGTTCGACGGCCTCTTCGACGAGGGCGGGGTGACCGACGCGGGCCAGCGACTGACGGCCTTGCGCGCCGTCGACAAATACGACCGGCTGGGCTGGGAGGGGGTGCGTGATCTGTTGGGCGCCGGGCGTTTGGACGAGTCGGGCGACTATACGAAAGGCGCGAGTCTGAGCGGGGGCGCGATCGAGCGGATCGAGGGCTTCCTGAAGGCCGAGCAGGCCGGCGGCTGGACCGACCGGATCGACCGGCTGGCGTCGGCCGGGGGCCTGGGCGCGGCGGGCGAAGCCGCGCTGGAGTCCCTGGCGAGGATCGGCGCCTCGGTGACGGCGCTGGGCGCGCCGGCCGGCGCCGTGACCTTCGACCCGACCGTCGTGCGCGGCCTGGAATACTACACCGCCGCCGTGTTCGAGGCCGAGCTGCTGCTGGAGACCACCGACGAGAAGGGGCGGCCCGTGCGGTTCGGCTCCATCGGCGGGGGCGGGCGCTACGACGACCTGGTGGCGCGGTTCACCGGCGAGCCCGTGCCGGCGACGGGCTTCAGTTTCGGCGTTTCACGCCTGTCGGCCGCGCTGCGGGCGGCGGGTCGGGCCCCTGCTGAGCCGCGCGGCCCGGTGGTGGTGATCGTCTTCGACGACGCAGGCATGACCCACGGCCTGGCCTGCGCCGCGGAAATCCGCCGCGCAGGTCTTGCGGCCGAGGTCTATCTGGGCCGGGCCGGGCTGAAGGCGCAGATGAAGTACGCCGACCGCCGGGGCGCTCCGGCGGCCGTCATCCTCGGCGGGGACGAGATCGAGAACGGTATGGCCACGGTCAAGGATCTGGACGCGGGCCGGGCCATGGCGGCCGCGCTGGCCGACAACGCCGCGTGGAAGGCCGAACGCCCAGGACAGGTCACCGTGCCGCGCACCGACCTGATCGCGACGCTTCGCCGCATTATCGAAGAAACGTCGAGAAACCTTGTCGTCGATTCCTGACTTATCGACGATCAGTCAGGGAAACGGCCGATTTCCCCCGTCGATTGATTGACTTGCCTGGATCATGGCGGTTTCATGAAGACCTCGACGGCGCGGGGCGACCTGCAGCCATCGGAGGCGTTTCGGGGAGGAAACGTCCGCTCTCAAGAGCGAGAAGGCCCGCCGCAGGATCCCCGCGGCGGGCTTTTTCGTGCCCGGCTCCCAGTTCCGGCGGCGTCACGAAAAAGGGCCGCCCCGAAGGGCGGCCCCCGTCCGTTGGAAGCCCTGCGGCCCTACCAGAGGCGGACGCGGTCTTCCGGGGCGAGCCAGTAGCGCGAACCCGGCTGGACGTCGAAGGCGTCGTACCAGGCGTCCAGGTTCCGCAGCGGCCCGATCACGCGATACTCGGGCAGGGAGTGCGGGCCGGTGGCCACCTGGTTGATGATGGCGTCGTCGCGGTATTTCGACTGCCAGACCTGGGCCCAGCCATAGAAGACGCGTTGGTCGCCGGTGACGCCGTCCAGCACCGGCGAGGGGCGACCGCCCAGCGAGCGGCGATAGCCCTCGATGCCCAGGGTCACGCCGGCCAGGTCGCCGATGTTTTCGCCCATGGTCAGGTTGGGCTTCAGATTGTGACCCGGCAGCGGGGCATAGGTCGCGTACTGCGCCCCGAGCATGTCGGCGCGGGCGGTGAAGTTGGACGCGTCCTGCGCCGTCCACCAGTCGCGCAGCACGCCGTCGCCGTCCGACTTGCGGCCCTGGTCGTCGAAGCCGTGGCCGATCTCGTGGCCGATGACGCCGCCGATGCCGCCGTAGTTCACGGCCGGGTCGGCCGTCGGATCGAAGAACGGCGGCTGCAGGATGGCGGCCGGGAAGACGATCTCGTTCTTGGTCGAGTTGTAGTAGGCGTTGACCGTCTGGGGCGTCATGCCCCACTCGTCGCGATCGACCGGGCCGTTCATCCGGCCGACCTGGAAGTTCCAGCGGAATTCCCCGGCCCGCTCGGCGTTGCCGACCAGATCGCCGGCGTCGACCTGCAGCGCGGAGTAGTCGCGCCACTTCGTGGGATAGCCGACCTTCACCGTGAAGTTGTCGAGCTTGTAGAGCGCCTGCTCCTTGGTTTCGGCGCCCATCCAGTCCAGCTGGCGGATGCGGTCGGCCAGGGCCACGCGCAGGTTGGCGACCAGTTCCTCCATCATCATTTTGGATTGGGCCGGGAACCAGCGCTCGACGTACAGCTTGCCGAACGCCTCGCCCATGGTGCCCTCGGCGAAGCTGACGGCGCGCTTGTCGCGGGCGCGCTGCTCCGGCTGGCCGGCCAGATCGCGCGAGCGGAACTGCCACTGGCGGTCCGAGAAGCGGGCCGACAGGAAGGGCGCCATGTCGTCGACGGTGTGGAAGGCCTGCCACGCCTGGATCACCTCGATCGGCGTCTCGCCGTAGATGGCGGCGATCTTGGGCATGGCGGTGTTCTGGCGCACCACCACGGTGGTCACGCCGCCCAGGTCCGCCTGTTCCAGCCAGGCCGCCCAGTCGAAGCCGGGGGCATAGGCTGCGAGGTCGGTCGGAGTGAAGGGATTGTAGGTCTTGTCGCGGTTGCGGTTCTCCTCGACCGTCCAGTGGGCCTCGGCGATCCGGGTCTCGAGCGCGACGACGGCGGCGGCCGCCTCGGCCGGGTTCTCCCAGCCGATCATGCCCAGCATGTCGGCGACGTAGGCCTCGTACAGCGCCTTCTTCGCGCCGAAGCGGGCCGCGTCCAGATAGTAGTCGCGGCTGGGCAGGCCGATGCCGGCCTGGCTGACGTAGGTGGTGTAGCGGCTGGGGTCTTTCTGGTCGTCGCCGATGCCGACCCCGAAGAAGCCTGAGCCGAAGCGCCCCTGCAGCGTGCCCATGTAGGCGGCCATCTTGGCGTGGTCGTCGGCGGCGCGGATGGCGGCCAGGTAGGGCTGCATGGGCCGGCCGTCCAGCGCCTCGATCCGCTCCACGTCCATGTAGGAGCGATAGAGGTCGGCCATCTTCAGTTCGTCGGAACCGGCCGCCAGGTTCGGATTGGCCAGCAGCTCGTCCAGCAGGAAACGAAGACGGTTGTCCGACAGCTCACGCAGCAGGGCGAAGGAGCCGTAGGAGGTGCGGTCCGACGGGATCTCCATCGCCTTCAGGGCCGTGCCGTTGGCGTGCATGAAGAAGTTGTCGCCGGCCGAGACCGACAGGTCGCGTCCGTCGATCGCGAATCCCCAGGTTCCGTACTTGGGCGCCTCGATCCCTTCCCAGGATCCGCCCTCGAACAGGGCCGGGTCGAACAGGGTGAAGACCGTGCAGGCCTCGTCGACGCACTGGTGGCCGTGGCCGTCGTCGATCGTGTGGCGCTGCTGGGCCAGGGCCGGGGTTCCGGCGATCAGGGCGGCCGAGGCGGCCACCGTCAGAAGCAGGGACTTACGCATGGGGCATCTCTCTCCGTTCCGTCGTTCTGGACGGTTCGGCGCGGACCCTACGCCCGGCAGGCCGACCGCCACCTTAAATTATTGTCATGAAGCCGTGAGCGCGCCTGTCCAAGCGGAGCCGGGCCGGTCATGATGTCGCGGTGCTAGCGGGAGCCTGATTCACGGCGTCGGTGGAATCGCGAAGCGATTCCACCTCAACCGATCAGGCTCTGACCGGAGGGGCGATGGCGGCGGGGCACGGCGGCGGCGAGTACAAGGATCTGGTGGTCTTTCTGGCCGCGGCCGGCGTGGTCGTGCCTCTGTTCAACCGGCTGAAGATCAGCCCGATCCTCGGGTTTCTGGCGGCGGGGGTGCTGCTGGGCCCCGACGGTTTGGCGCGGCTGGCGTCCACCGCGCCCTGGTTGTCCTGGCTGACCATCGACGACGCCGCCCAGATCCGCGCCCTGTCCGAACTCGGCGTCGCCTTCCTGCTGTTCATGATCGGGCTGGAACTGTCGTGGGAGCGGCTGCGCGCCATGCGGCGGCTGGTCTTCGGCCTGGGGATGACCCAGATGGCGGCGTGCACCGCCGGACTGGTCGCCCTGTTCATGCTGATGGGCCAGCCCCTGGTCTCGGCCGCCGTTCTGGGCATGGGGCTGGCCCTGTCGTCGACGGCGGTGGTCATGCCGGTGATGGCCGAGCGCGGACGCCTGACCGGCCCGGCGGGGCGCACGACCTTCTCCATTCTGCTGGCGCAGGACCTGGCGGTCGCACCGATCCTGATCACCGTCACGGTTCTGGCGGCCACCGCGCTTGAAGGCGCGACGCCGGCGGGCGAGTTCGATCCGACGGTGCTGCGGCCGGCGCTGCTGACGCTGATCCCGGCCGCTCTGGGCCTGGCCGTGCTGGTGATCGTCGGCCGGCTGGTTCTGCGGCCCATGTTCCGCTCGGTGGCCAAGGCCCGCGCCCGGGGCCAGGGGCAGGAGATGTTCGTCGCCGCCAGCCTGCTGGTCGTGGTGGCGTCCGGTCTCGCGGCGCAGGCGGTCGGTCTGTCCATGAGCCTGGGGGCCCTGATCGCCGGGCTGCTGCTCGCCGAGACCGAGTTCCGGCGAGAGGTCGAGGTGTCGATCGAACCGTTCAAGGGGCTGCTGCTGGGCGTCTTCTTCGTAGGCGTGGGCATCGGCCTGGATCTGGACGCGGTCGCCGCGAGCCCCGGCATGGTGTTCGGCCTGGCGTTGGCCATCACGGCGCTGAAGGCCGTGCTGATCTATGTCTCGGCGCGGGCGTGGAAGGTGCGCAACCGCACGGCGCTGGAGACGGCCCTGGTGCTGGGTCCGGCGGGAGAGTTCGCCTTCGTCATCCTGGGGGCGGGCATGGTGGAGGGCGTCGCCTCGCCCGCCTTCACCGGCACGGTCATGCTGGCGGCCACGATCAGCATCTTCACCATCCCTCTGATGGCCCTGTTCGCCGACCGCCTGGTGGCCCGCGTCACGCGCGCCGCGCCCGACCTGCCGGAGGAGGCGACCCGACCGGGAGCGGCCGAGGGCAAGGTGCTGATCGTCGGCTATGGGCGCGTGGGTCGCCTGGTGGCCGAGCTTTTGACCGAGCATGGCCAGCCTTTCATGGCCGTGGACAGCGACCCCTCCCTCGTCTCGAAGGCCCGTGCGGAGGGCGCCGACGTCAGTTGGGGCGACGCGTCGCGCGGCGAGTTTCTGGACAAGTGCGACCTGGAGCAGGCCCGGGCCGTCGTCGTGACCATGGACGCGCCGGGCAAAGTCGACGAGGTCGTCCGCAGCGTCCGCGCGGCGCACCCCGACCTGTGCCTGATCGCCCGGGCGCGCGACGAGCGGCACGCCGTGCGCCTGTACGAGCTGGGCGTCACCGACGCCGTGCCGGAGACGACCGAGGCCAGCCTGCAGCTGGCGGAGAACACCCTGGTGGACGTCGGCGTGCCCATGGGCCTGGTGCTCGCCTCGATCCACGAGCGGCGCGACGTCTTCCGCCGCGCCTTCCAGGACGCCCGCCCCGAAGCCGGCCGCACGCGCCCCGCCCGGGCTCTCCGCCCCCGCCTGCCGCCCGCAAGCTGAGCCGTTCAGCCTGCGGTTCCATGGCCGGTGGGAAGGCCACAACCTGTGTGACAGTATTACTTCGAAGTCGCCTCGCGGGCGCATTTTGGTCATCGTTCCGTGATGAGAGCGAGCTTCGCAACATCCGGCCCGCGCCGGTTTTCGTCGGCGGAAACCACGTTCGTCAGGTTCCGCTTCACACAGTTCCGAGTAGCCCTCCCCTCCATGCGTGACGCCTCCTCCCCCTCCGCCGACGCCGGCGCCGTGATGAACCGCCGTCAGGCCGCCAAGGTCCGCACTCGCGGCAAGGTCATGGCCTCGGCCCGCGACCTGTTCGCCCAGCACGGCTACGATCCCGCCACCATCCGCGACATCGCCAAGGGCGCGGGCATGTCGACCGGGGCCGTGTTCGCCAACTTCCAGGACAAGGCCGAGCTGTTCGAGGCCGTTCTGGCCGAAGATCTGGCCCGCGTCGCGGGCGAGATGCAGGCCGCCGCCCAGACCGACGGCCCGGCGCGCAAGCGGCTGAACGCGGCCCTGACGGCCGGCTATCGCGCCACCCTGGACCAGTTGCCTCTGGTGCAGGCGGTCGTCGCCCGCGGTTGGTTCCACCCGGCCGACGCCGAGCGCCGTGCGCGAGACACCCTGAAACCGCTTACGGCGCTGATGAGAGAAATCCTGTCGGGCGCCGCGTCGCGGGGCGAGATCGCCCGCGACGCCGATCTGGACCTGATCGGCGGCATGATCTGGACGGCCTTCATCTCCGGCTTCCGCCGCGCCGCCTATGACGGTCAGGATCTGAAGGCGCTGTCCGCCACGCTGGAACGCCAGATCGACCTCATCTTCGCCGGCGCCGCCGGGCGTCAGGCCCAGCTCAGCGCCGCGTGATTTCGCTCCATGCTTCCTTCCCCGGCGAGCGGGGAAGGAACTCCTAGCTCCGCCACCTCAGCGTGACGGGTTCGATGGGATTGGAAAAGCCGCGCCCCTCCGCGCGGCTTTTCTGCCATTCGCGCTTCAGCTGCTGGTACCACTTGGCCTGTCTGTCCGCGTCGTCGATCCAGATCAGGGTCGGGTCGAAGGCCAGCCCCATGTTCTGCAGGTTCACCATGCCGCCGTCCTGCTTCAGGAAGGCGCGCACCCCCATCCGCAGGAACGGCTTGGCGATGCCGAACACCCAGTGGTCGGACCAGAAGATCTGGGTGATGCGCGTGTGGTCGTCGTCCAGCGGCGTCAGGCAGGTCAGGGCCAGCACCTGTTTCTCGCCCACCTGGATGTGCTCCCAGCGGTATCCCGGCAGGCGGAAGGTGATTTCCGTCGCCGGCGCCCCGCCCAGGATCCTGTAGGCCCGGCTGTTCGACGACGGGGCATGGCGGACCATGGCCCAGCCGTGCTCGACGGGGGCGAAGGCCTTCTTCTTCTCGTGCATCGAATGCTCTGAGCGCCACCACCACTGCTGATGCACATAGGGACCGTGCGCGGGGTCCATCAGGCCGACGACGGCGTGGTCGACGTGGCTGTCGAAGGTCATGGCCTCGACCAGTTTCGCCTCGCCCTCGGCGCCCGGAAAGACGGGCGGTTCGTGATCCGGCTCGCCCCCGCCGCGCAGGTCCGCCGACATCCAGACGAAGACGATCCCTTGACTCTCACGGACGGGATAGGAGCGCACGCGGATGCGCGCCGGGTCGGTCGCGTCGCCCTCGACCAGGCTGGGAATGGCGGCGCAGACGCCGTCGGGCCGGAAGCGCCAGCCGTGATAGGGGCACTCCACCGTCTCGCCGCCGTCCTCGCCGCGATCGACGATCCGCCCGGCCGACAGCGGCGCGGCGCGGTGGGGACAGACGTCCCTCATGGCGAAGACCTGGCCCGCACGGGTGCGGCCGACCAGGACGGGCTCGCCCAGGATCATCCGACGCGCCTGCGTGCCCGGCCGGATCTCGCGCGACAGGTCCACGAAATACCAGGCGTCTCGCAGGAAGCCCTTGCCGAACTTGGTGGTCTCGGTCGTGATGGCGGCGGTCATGCGGGGGTTCTAGCCGTGGCGAGGGCGCCCTCGCCAGCCTCTTTGAAAAAGCACTTTACATTACAAAGTATCGGGGCTAGGAAGTCCGCACGTCTCTGGAGATCGACCCATGTCCCGCGCCCTGATCCTGTCCCTCGCCCTCGTCGCCCTGCCCCTGTCGGCGCAGGCGCAGGAACACGCCGGCCATGCCGCCCATCACCCGGCGGGCACCGAAGCGGGAAGCCACGAGGGCCACCGACACGCCGACTTCCAGTCGGGCCGCTTCCACGTCCGCGTCGAGGGGACCGAAGGGCCGAACGTCATCCTGATCCCCGGCCTCAGCTCGCATCCGGACGTCTGGCAGCCGCTGGTCGACCGGCTGGAGGGGCCGCACCGGCTGCACCTGATCCACGTCCAGGGCTTCGCCGGAGCCCCGGCCGAGGACAACGCCACCGGGCTGGTCGCCGCGCCGGTGGCCGAGGAGCTGGCCCGCTACATCCGCGAGCAGGGCATCGAGGATCCGATCGTCATCGGCCACTCCATGGGCGGCACCATCGCCCTGATGCTGGCGGCGCGGCATCCGGACCTGGTCGGCAAGCTGATGGTGGTCGACCAGATCCCGTTCATGGGCCAGGCCTTCGGCAATCCGAACGCGACGCCGGAGCAGCTGCGCCCCATGGCCGACATGATCCGCGCCGGCTTCATCTCGTCCAGCGACGAGAAGTGGCGCGCCGACCTGACGGCCACCATCGCCACCATGGTCCGCACCGAAAGCCTGCGCGCCGGGCCGATCGAACACGGCGTGACCAGCGACAAGACCGTGGCCGGCAACGCCTATCACGAACTGGTCCTGACCGACCTGCGACCGGAGCTGGCGAACATCACCGCCCCCACCGAGGTGGTCTACGTCACCTTCGCCTGGCCCGGCATGACGCCCGAGTTGACGGACCAGATCTATCGCGGCGCCTATGCCGGCCTGAACGGCGCGACCTTCACCCGCGTGGACGAGGCGGCCCACTTCATCATGCTGGATCAGCCGGACGTCTTCGCCGCCCGCGTCAACGCCTTCATCGACTGAGCCGAGGCCTTTCCCTCCCCTTCAGGGGAGGGAGGATCGCGCAGCGATCCGGGTGGGGCATGTTCGTTCGGACCCCACCCTGGCGGCTGCGCCGCCGTCCCTCCCCTGAAGGGGAGGGAAAGTCACCCCAACGCCGCGAACCAGCGCGCCAGCAGGCGCGCCTCCTCCCGGCGGGCGGCGGTGCGCTCCGCGTTCTCGGCGTCGACGCCCCAGCGCTCCTCCTGAAAGGCCTCGTCCAGCCGCGAGGCGTCGAACAGGGCGTCCGCGCCGTCGGCGGCCCGCTGCAGGGCGAACCCCAGGACCGCGCTGCCCAGCAGCGGCACGGCCATGGCCAGTCCAGTCAGGGCGAAGTCGTCCAGACGCAGCGCCAGCTCGCGCACGCGGGCGACGGCCGCCGGATCCTGCGGCCGGTGCACGATCCCCTCGGCCGGCTCCAGATGCACGCCCAGCTCGGCCGCGGCCCAGGCCCGCCACGGCGCCCACTCGCGCGCCTGCCGCTCGACCAGCGACGAGGGGTCCTCGGCCAGATAGCAGAGCAGGTCCGACCCGGCGTAGGCGGCGATCTCGTCCGCCACCGCCTCGCGCGCCTGGGACACGCGGTCGATGGCGGTCGAGGCCAGGCGGGTGGCCGGCATGGTGGCAGGCTCGAGAAACTCGCCCTGATCGGCCCATTCATAGGACAGCATTCGCGCCGCGGCCCCGGTGGGCACGATCAGGGGCGCATGGGACGGCGTCTTCGGCATGCGGCCGTCCAGCAGGACCGCCCAACCGCCCTCGGCGGGCGCGACGTGCACCGCCTTCCAGAAACGCTTCACCCGTTCCTCGGACTCGCGGAATCCCTTGCGGGCGGCGACGTTGGGATCGAGCGACGGGATCTGCATGGCGGCCATATAGGCCGGGTCCGACGTCATCGCGAGCGGGGCCGGGACCGCGTCATTCGCACCAGACGCCCTTGTAGAAGTCCAGGGCCCAGATGCCCTGCTCGGTGGTCAGTTCGATCTCGTGCCGGCTTCCACCCCGCGCCTTGCCGTCGTCCGAACAGGCGGATGGGGTCGGTCCGGTCGTCCTCAACTCGAACAGGGCATACCCCGGCTCCTGCTCGACCTTGGCGAAGCCCACCTGACGGCCCCAGTCGTCGAGGCTGGCGACCAGCTGCGCCTCCGTCAGCGTCGACCGGGAGACGAGGACGGCGCACCCGTCGAAGGTCTCGAAGCCGACGCCCCGGCTCGCGTCGCCCCAGTACCAGAAGCGCGATCCGGTCTCGAGGTCGACGGGTCTGAAGCCGTGTTCGGTCAGGAACGCCGCCTCGTCGTAGCCGTCGGGCATGAAGACCGGGAACTGACGCGCGAAGCAGGCTTCCACGCCCCGGACGACGGCCACCAGAACCGGGTCGGGCGCCTGTGGGGGCGCGGGGGACGCCAGGGCGGCGGCGAGGGTCATGGCGGCGATCATGGAGCTCTCCTGTCCGCGGATTGGCGCGGCCGGAAGGCCCGAAGTCAATCCAGCGCGGGCTGACGGAAGGCGCCGGCAAAGCGGTCCAGCGCCGCGTCCAGGTCCGGGAAGCTTTCCGCCACCAGCACGGCCCCCGCCGCCAGCTGCTCCTCCGCCGTGTGGAAGCCCCAGCCGACGCCGTAGGCCGGCACGCCGGCGTTCGCCGCCATGGCATGGTCATGCGCCGTGTCGCCGATCATGACGGTGGCGGCCGGACAGGCGTCGCAGGCGCGCATGGCGGCGACCAGCATGGCGGGGTCGGGCTTGCCCGGCCCGTCCTCGGCGCAGTGGGTCGACAGGAACAGGTCGGCCCAGCCGTCGCGCGCCAGATTGCGCGCCACGCCGCGCCGGTTCTGGCCGGTCGCGATGGCGAGGCGCCAGCCGTCGCGTTTCAGCCGGCGCAGGTGATCGACGGCGCCGTCGAACAGAGGCTCCTCGTGCCCGGCCTCATAGTGGTCCATGAACCATTGCCGGAACCCGGCGACGTAGTCCGCCAGTTCGGCCTGCGTCAGCTGCGGCTCCAGCACGTGCAGCGCCTTCGTCAGCTCCAGCCCCACGATCTGGCGCACGCGGTCGTAGGACGGCTCCGGCAGGCCCAGCCGCCGCGCGGCCGCGCCGCAGGCGGCGTGGATCGACGCCCGGCTGTCCACCAGCGTCCCGTCGACGTCGAACACGGCGAGAGGCCTCACCGCATCCTCTTCACGCCGTGGAAGGGATCCTCGTCCGCCTCGTCCTCGGAGAAGCCGAAGTGCGCGAAGCCGGCCTTCATCTCGGGCGACAGCGGCGCCTCGACGATCAGCTTGCCGCCGCCGGGGTGATCCAGCTCGATCCGGCGCGCGTGCAGCTGCAGCTTCAGCGGGCCCGACAGTTCGGTCGACTCCGGCGTTCCGTATTTGGGGTCGCCCAGGATCGGATGGCCGACAGCGCTCATGTGGGCCCGCAGCTGGTGCGTGCGGCCGGTGAAGGGGCGCAGCGCCATCCAGGCGGCGCGGTGGGCGGCGCGCGACAGGGTGGCATAGGCGGTCTCGGCCGGTTCGGCGCCGTGCTCCTTCGGATCGGCCGGGCGCATCATCTCGAAGTCGTTGATGCCCGACTTCTTCAGCGCCATGTCGATCTGGCCGGCCGTCGGCTTCGGATTGCCGATGACGATAGCCCAATAGGTCTTCTTCGCCTGCCGCCGGGCGAAGGCCCCGGCCAGACGCTTGGCCGCCTCGGGGCCCTTGCCGAGCAGCAGCACGCCCGAGGTGTCGCGGTCCAGCCGGTGCACCAGCCGCGGCCGTTCCAGCCCCTCGCCCCAAGCGCTCAGCAGGCGGTCGACGTGCTTCGTCGTCTTGGTGCCGCCCTGCACGGCCAGCCCGTGCGGCTTGTTCAGGGCGATGACCAGCTCGTCCTCGTACAGCACCAGCGACCGGGCATAGGCGGCGTCGCGGTCGGTCAGCTTCGGCCGGTCGCCCGGCGTCTTTTCGACCGGATCGGGAATGGGCGGCACGCGCACGGCGGCTCCGGCCGTCAGCCGGTCCTGCGGCTTGATGCGCCCGCCGTCGACGCGGATCTGGCCGCTGCGCGCCAGTTTCTCGATCTGGATGTGCGACAGGTGCGGCCAGCGCCGCTTGAACCAGCGATCCAGCCGGATGCCGTCCTCGGCCTCCGCCACGTACAGGGTCTTGACCTCCCGGCTCATGCGAAGGCTCGCCGCGCGATCATCAGCCCCAGGAACAGCGCCGCCACCGACAGGACCACCGACGCCGCCGCATAGCCCACGGCCAGCCCGATCTCGCGGCGCTCGATCATCAGCGCCGTCTCCAGCGAGAAGGCCGAGAAGGTGGTGAAGCCGCCCAGCACGCCGACCGCCGCGAACAGGCGCAGATCCTCCCCGCCCTCGGCCCGCGCGCTCAGCCAGCCGACCATCAGCCCCATCAGCAGGCCTCCGACCAGGTTCACGCCGAACGTCGCCCAAGGCCAGGCCGCGCCGGGCGCCAGCCGCTGGGCCAGCGCTCCCGCGCCATACCGCGCCACGGAGCCCAAGGCGCCGCCGGCCGCCACGAGAAGAAGACGGGTCATCGGCGGGCGAATACACGGTTCAGCCGGGTCCGCTAAGGGGCGTCTTGACTCCACCGGGAGCGCCCAGCCCAATGGAGAAGGCAGGGGAGGTGGGGCCATGGGTGTTCTGGCGGGTCTCGGACCAGTGATTTTGCTGGTCGGAATCGGGTTGGTCGTGATGACGGCGCTCACCAGTCGTCAGATCGCCAAGGACGAATTTGAACGGCGCACGGACGGCGGGACCCTGAGCTATGAGACATTCAAGGACCACGAGCGGGCGGTCGGCAGAAAGCGGCGAAATGGCCTTCTGAAGAACCTCGCGATCATCCTGACGCTGTCCGGCTTGCTCCTGACATTCGCCGCGCCGGCGCTTTTGAACGCACAGAAATTCGATGACGTCGGGGCCTTGCGCGCCCGCGCCGCGAACCAGTGCCAACAGGGTGACGCCGAGGCTTGCCAACTCGCCGACGACTACCGCGGTTGCGTCCAAGGTTTCCGCGGTGACTGCGATGACGCGGCCGAGATCGAGCGCCGCCGAGGGAATTGACTGAGATGCACGATTTCGGACTGGCGGCGCTGCACCACGTGCTGGTGTTCGGCCTGGCCGTCATGCTGGCGATGGAGCTGGCCATCCTGCGCGGCGAGCGGATCGACGTGCGGCGGTTGGCGCGGCTGGACGGGGGCTATGGCCTGACCGCGGTCCTGGTGGTCGCGGTCGGCGCGGCGCGGGTGATCTGGGGCGTACGCGGCTGGGAGTTCTATCGCGACAACCCCGCCTTCTGGACCAAGATGGGCCTGTTCGCCGCGATCGGCCTGATCTCCATCCTGCCGACCCTGGCGTTCGTGAAATGGGCCCGGGCGGCGAAGGCAGATCCTGCCTTCCAGCCCGACGCGGCCCAGAGGGCGGGCGCGATCCGCTGGGTGCGGCTGGAGATCGGCCTGCTGCTTCTTCTCGCCGTCGCCGCGGCGGCCATGGCGCGCTGGCCGCTGGTCTGACGCCGGAATCTGGCGGAAACTTCACTTGCGCGGGCGCGGATTGACGGCGAAGGCTTCCCGTGACGGGAGAACGTCGTCCGGCGGACGGCGGAACCCGCCATAATGCCGTCAGGCTGAAGTCAGGACGTCCGGATCGCCATGTCGCACGACGATCACACTCCCGCGCCGCTCGACGGCGGCCACGGCGGACAGGGCCACGACCGCCGGCTGGAGGCCGCGGAAAACCCGCCGCCGCCCGGCGCCCAGGACGCGCCGAACCGCGCCGTGCCCCCGACGCCGACCGGCGGGCGTGAGCCCCTGCGCGGCGGCGACGGCATCCTGCGCCCCATCTCCGACAGCGAGTATTTCGCCCAGACGCCGGAGGCCGAGGCCATCGTCTCGTCGCACATCGACGAGTATTTCAACCAGCCGCTGGACATCTTTCCGTTCTGGGAGACGGAGTCCAAGCCCGACCGCTTCCACGTCCTGTTCGGCCGCCAGATCGAGGAGCGTTTCCCCGTCGACAAGGACATCCGGGGCCGCATCCACGACTACGGCCGCCGCGTCTTCCGCGCCCTGATCGTCCACGTCACGGTCAAGCGGCTCAGCCAGGCCGGGGCCATGGCCGCCTTCGCGGCGCTCGCCATCCTTGGCCCGGGCTGGTTCTCGCAGTGGACGGGGACGGAGACCATGGGTCTGGCGCTGGCCGCCGGCGCCATGGTCGCGGCCTTCGGCGTCTTCTGGCTGCTGCAGGCCATCCTGTTCATCCAGTACCGCTTCCAGCTGGAGAACGATTCCTACGAGCTGTCGCGCGAGGTGGTTCAGCGCACGCGCGAGCTCCAGAACCTGTTCACCTCCGCCCGCGCCATGGCCGACCAGGCCGAGACCCAGTTCCAGATGGACGGCAAGGGCTGGGGCCGCCGCGCCATGTATCTGACCCGCCTGACCATGTGGATCGGCGCGCGCATGGAGTACCTGGAGAAGTTCGTCCAGATGGAGCTGTGGCGCGTGCGCCGCGAACGCTACTGGATGCGCTGGGCCCAGCGGATCATGACGCCGCTGGTGATGATCGTCGGCCTGGCCGTCCTGGCGGTGGAGCCGGCGCCCGAGACGGGCGAGGCGGGCTTCCGCGGGCTTCAGATCCTGGCCGCCGTTCTGGGGCTGGCCGTCAGCTGGCTGTCCTACTTCCGCTGGCGCACGCCCGTGGCGGCGGTGCAGGACAAGCTGGGGGTCGAAGGCTGGGTCCGCTACGCCTCACTGGACGTCGACAACGCCGTCGCCGACCAGGTCCGCCGCGACAAGGAACGCCTGGTCGAATACCGCGCCCTGACGCGGGGTCGGTAGCTTCTATTTTGCGGGGAAGGCGATCCGATCCCGCCCCCGCGCTCCCTCTCCCTGCGGGAGAGGGCTTGAGGCTCGCAGAGCGTCAGCGATGCGCCAGCCGAAAGGGTGAGGGGCTACTGTCTGGCCGTGACCCCTCACCCTTTCGCGTTTCCAATCGCTTCGCTCTTGGACGCTCAAGCCCTCTCCCGCCGGGAGAGGGTGCGGCGACTTGGGTCGGGAAGTCGTGACGACTTCTCGGCGGTTTCCCCGCCCTTACAACGCCGTGCGCTTTTCCATCCGCGACTTTCCGACGTCGGTTCGGGGCTGCGGCAGCATTTGGGGGTTCCGTCGCGGGGAAGGGCGCAAGGCCTTGCGAGCTTGTCGCGGCGGGAGCGGTTCGAGCGGGGGCTGCGTCGGGAACTCCTATGTTCCTGAGCGGCCGGTGCTTCGGCCCTGACGGGCGTTCCGCGGTCCTCCTGCCCTC
>JAESFW010000333.1_pt1 | contig 34283 bp, 21 predicted proteins | sample 9269481 | NCBI WGS metagenome assembly JAESFW01 (sample SAMN14515350, study PRJNA621654) | algae metagenome | isolation source: Lyngbya sp. HA4199-MV5 and co-occurring heterotrophs from soil with... | place: USA: Ahupuaa O Kahana State Park, Hawaii | collected 2009-07-21 | reverse complement strand
CAGGGTGTCTTTGTTTATGTCTACTGCTTCATTCAACGAATGAAGCAGTCTGTGTGCGATCGTCCGGAAAATGAAATCCCTCGCCCATCTCCCTGACATTCCTCGCCAGTTGTATTGTCACTTAACAGGCAGGCGCGCTGGGGTAAAAACTCTGTGGGCTGGCACTTTGGTTTCAAACTCCACCTGCTTGTCAACGACCAGGGTGACTTGCTGGCGTTCAAGCTGACACCCGCGAACACCGACGACCGCAAGCCAGTGCCGGACATGACCCAAGACTTGTTGGGCAAGCTGTTCGGGTACCGTGGTGCTGTCTCGCAAGCCTTGTTTGAGCCGTTGTACGAACGGGGACTCCAACTGATCACCAAGTCCAAGAAGAACAGGAAAAACCGCCTGGTCAATGTTTGGAAATACGGAGAGGGAAACCCCCTCACGCCAGTCTACGGGGCATCAAGCGAATCATAGCGATCTGAATAAAGGCTTCTGAAGAAGCGGGTAGTCGCTCATAATCGACATTTAGACGACGGCACCAATGCAGCCAACCGTAAGTGCGCTCCACCGTCCACCGTTTTGGAAGCAAGACGAATCCTTTTGCCCCCTCTGGTCGTAGAAAGACCTCTAAAATCCAACGAAAAGTATCGATAACCCACTGCAGAAACTCTTCTCCAGAGAAGCCGCCATCGACCAAATGCGAACCAGTTGAGGCACCCGGCGCTGTTCTTGGTTGAGCTTTGTGAGCAATTGTTTGGCTCCTTCGCGTTCGGGCACACTGGCAGCAACGACGTGCACTGCAATCAAAAAGCCCAACGTATCCACCAGCGTAAAGCGTTTGCGTCCTTTGATGTGTTTGCCTGCGTCATAACCGACTGCTTTCTGCACCATGACCGCTGTGGGAACGCTTTGCGAATCAAGGCTCGCCGCACTGGGAGTGGGGTCACGCGCTTCAGTGACTCTGGCCCATTGCACCAGATGGTCGTGAATGCGCTTCCAACTGCCATCGTCGCGCCACTTGCGGAAATAGTAGTACACCGTTGAATAGGGGGGATACTCCTTGGGCAACAAGCGCCAGGCACAACCACTGACCAAAACGTAGAGGTTCGCTTGCAGTACCAGCATTAGATTCACACTGCGGGGTCTACCGCTCTTCGATGCTGGGCTGAGCAGGGATTGGAACAACTCGTATTGTTCAATGGTGAATTCACTTGTGTAGGCTAGAGTCATGGCTTCCTGGAGGGCTGTTTAGCTTTTGATATGTCCAGCCTATACCCCAGGAAGCTTTTCTCTCTACTGCTACACTTTGCTACTTTCCAAACATCCTCTGAGGTGGAATTGACACCTGAAAAGATCGTTGCTGAGCGCCTGGGTGATATCAGTAATCGCCTGCAGAAACCTGATACCTGGGTCGATCGAAAGAAGCGCGATCGTATCAACAAATTGTTGGACGAGTTGGATAAGCTAACCGTAGACAATGAATCACTTCAATGACGAGTAAAGCAGGAGCCATTGCGGTACTGTCAATTTAACGTGTGGGGAAGAGATAGGATGCAGAATCACGCTCGACCGTTCTGTTTTCTATCTATGTATGTATTCTCGTCACCGCTTTCCTACTGGAGATTATTAGGTACTGTATTTAGCCCTATTACACCTTTCCACTCAGCGGCTGGGATAGCGAGAAGATGATGCTGTATTGCGGCATTGAAGTGACCTATGAACCCATTTGAGCATGGTGTCATAAGTTTGAACCCTATTAAATCCACGATCCTAAGGCTGATTCAGCCGCAATCAGTGGTGGTCTCTGGTAGTAAAGCTTGCCGAACGGCATCAGTCCTCATGAAATATTTTGTTTAAGAAGCTTTTTCACAGCTATGATGCAAGCGTGAGTGGTGTGATCACCTCGATCGCGCATCATATAGCAGTAGAACGCTGATTGAAAGCATCCCTCAATCGTGTTACGCCACGTAGCCAAGACGTTGCGGTTTCGTTCGGCAGCGTTCCGTCAGTTTACAGCAATCGAGAAGTTGGTCAAGACATATCGTAGCCAATATAGTGCTGCCAGGTTAAGGTTTTGCCTTCTGCCTCCTGCCTTTTGCTATAGAAGTCGGCTTGATGGGATCAAACGAGAAGCAGCATGCCTCAACAGTGATTGGGATGGAGTACTCAAACAGCGCGTGAATGGACGATCGCTTAGCTCACGAGTGTACGTTCAGGGTCGAAAGGGAGCATATGGGTGTGAAGTACGGTTTTTGGAGTTGTTTCGTCCCTTTTGGGAGCGTAACCTCTATTGGCTTAGGAGTGATGATGGGTCAACTCGCTAGAGCGGATGCCCCGACGAGTGTTGAGACACCACCATCCGTAGCAACCGTTCAGGTAACGACGGACTCGCGATCACCCCTTGCTGGCGACATTTTAACGCCTCATCTTGAGGAAATCAGACATGCGTTGCCTGCCGACTGGGTCATGCGGTTACCTGCTCGTATGCCACTGGGTCGTGCACTGCAAATGCCTGCATCAACCCCGTGGGTCAGGATTTTTCAATTTGCTTCGCCACCCAGCCTCACGGTTAGCTTGTTTCGCTGCGATACAGGAGCTTCAGATTGCCTGCTGGCGAGTTTCTCCGTTGATCGTGATACCTCTGCCTCTGCCCTGCAAGCATTCCAGCAACATCAGTCCGCGTCTGCCCCGCTCACGCTCAATGGCGGCATTCAAGGATATCTCTGGGATGGCTCGAAGCACCAACAGCCGTTTTCATCGGTGATGTGGCAGCAAGATGGGATGCTCTACACGGTAAGCGCACCAGCCCAGGAACGACAAACCCTGCTCTACGCAGCCGTGGAGATGGCGAACGCGCCACCCATCCCAGCCACACCGACAGCGATCGATACCGCAGCATCGGGACTGGCAAACGCGGCAACGCCTCCGCAGGCAATGGCTACCTCACCCGCACGTCCAGCAACTGCTCAACCAGCCACCGAGCAAGCCGACGATCGTGCCCGTTCAGTTTCCCTGGCTTCACCGCCGAGTAATGTTGCGCCGTCGCCAGGAGTGTCAACCGCTTTACCCGGTCAGGGTGCTGCCTCAGACTCTACACTGTCCAAACCAGACGATCGTTCCAGCGCGCCAGCCTTGCAAGCGCAGAATGACCCCAATCAGCCGGATCGCGATCGCTTCTTGCAATCCAGACCGTCTCCTCAACCGTTACCGAATGAACGTCCGATCGTTCCCCTGCCACCAGCACCGACGGAGCCTGTGCCCACGCCCACTGAAGCCCAGCCAACGATTCCTGTTCGTCGGATTAATGTCATTAAGAGTACGGTTTTAAGCGCTCAAGACATTGATCCCATCACGGCACCCTTAAAGGGCAAATCGGTGACGCTGCAAGCCTTGGCTGAAGCGGCTGATAAACTCACACAGGTGTATCTCGATCGTGGTTACATCACTTCTAGAGTGGTGCTTGAGCGGCAGACCATTGCCAACGGGATTGTGCAAATGCGAGCGATCGAAGGCACGATTGAAAAAATCAACATTGAAGGAACGCAGCGCCTCAAGCCATCCTACGTGCTTAGCCGGGTCGCCCTTGGAGTTAGCACCCCCTTAAATGCTCGCAAACTGGAAGACCAGTTACGGCTGCTGCTGGCTGATCCCTTATTTAAGAACATTGTGCCGATCCTGGAAGCGGGTAGCCAGGAAGGGCAAAGTATTCTGACCGTGCAAGTGACCGAAGCGCCGCCCTTTGGTGGTGGGGTGAGCTTCGATAATTTCTCTCCTCCCAGCGTGGGTTCCGAACGGGCAGGCATCAATCTGCGCTATCGCAATCTGACGGGCATTGGCGATGAACTCTCTGGTGCTTACTACGGCTCGACGACAGGGGGGTCTCATATTGGCAGCATCGGCTATCGAGTGCCGTTGAATCCGATGAATGGCAGCTTAGATCTCAGGGCAGACATTAATCGTAATCGCATTACGCAGTCGCCCTTTGATGCGCTAAATATCAAAGGTGCCTCTGAGCAGTATGAGATTAGCTATCGTCAACCCTTGATCCGATCGCCCCGTGAGGAATTGGCCCTTTCGTTAGGCTTTGCGTTTCAGGATGGTCAGACGTTTATCTTTAACGATTTGCCTCAAGCGTTTGGCATTGGTCCTGATCGCGACGGGGTGAGCCGTACCAGTGTCGTGAAGTTCGGTCAAGATTATGTGCGGCGTGATCAGCAGGGTGCCTGGTCGTTGCGATCGCAGTTCAATATCGGAACCGGGTTATTTGATGCCACCCGCAATCCAGGTTCGATTCCCGATGGGCAATTTTTTAGCTGGTTAGGACAGGTTCAGCGGGCGCAACGTCTGAGTGAGGGGCAGTTGCTAATTGGGCAGCTTGATGTGCAATTAACGCCCGATAGCCTCTTGCCGTCTCAACAGTTTGTGATTGGGGGTGGGCAATCGGTACGCGGCTACCGTCAGAATGCTCGTACAGGTGATAATGGCGTACGTGCCTCGGTGGAAGATCGCATCACGCTCAACCGCGATCGGGCAGGCAACCCGACACTCCAGGTCGCACCGCTTGTCGATTTGGGCGCAGTGTGGAATGCTTCTGGCAACCCAAATCAATTACCCAAGCAGACCTTTTTGATTGGAGCAGGGCTGGGCATCATCTGGAAGCCGTTTTCAGGACTCAATCTGCGGATCGATTATGGCGTTCCCATTATTGACCTGAGCGATCGGGGCAATAACCTTCAAGATCACGGCTTTTACTTCACGGCGAATTATGAGTTTTAGAAATTCTTGAGGAGGAGGCAGGAGGGAGTAAAAGTTTTGAGTTTTGAATTCAGGAGTTTGGAGAAAGCGTAGGGGCTTAGCATTTGGACAAAGACTTTTGCGCTCAATCAGAGATGAGATGCCGAATGCTAAGCCCGCACAGAGGTAATATCTTTCTCAGAAATCTTCCTAAAAGCTCTCACAGGCTACCACGGGCTGCCGACCAGGGTGAAGGCAGACCAGTAGTAGGGATGGGATAAGTTGCCGTTTTCTAAACCGGTTAAGCCTGGTGGCAACACTTTCTCCCCGCCAGACCAATGTAATTTGCCATCTTTGATATAGACATCGCCTCGTAACATCGCAATCTGAGCCTGCTTCAGGGCTTCCGCTTTAATGGGTGCTGTCTTGAGTTGATGGTAGAACTCAGCCATCAAGCCTGAAGCGCCCGTATCGTTCACTGACCACAGACTTGCCAATACCGATTTGACCCGCGCCTGCACGGCAGAACCCGCAAAGCCCAGCTCGGCATCTTCACTACCAAACGCCGTCCGGCAAGCACTGAGAACGACCAGTTCAGGTGGTTGATCGCTCCAGTTGAGCGATCGCAGTTGGTTTAATTTCAGGGTCGTGTCTTCAAATTGAATGTAGGAATTGCTGGGCGGTCCCTGCTGAAAGCTGGCATGAGTGGCTAAATGCACAATGCCAAAGGGCGGCTGTTGGCGTAAGTTAGTCAGCGTAAAGTCCTTCTCTGAAAGGGTTTTAGCCTTCCATTGTGCCCCCACTAACTCCAGCTCTAACGGTACGGCAGGCAACGATCCCTGAGCTTGTGCTGCCGCAAACTGTGACGCGCCCATTGCCAGCACTTGACTGTTACGGACATCAACATAACGGGTGTCCGTCAAACTAAGAGTTGGCATCAGCCCCAAGCTGTATTTCTCGACCAGGAACGATCGCGTCTGAGCATCATACAGGGCAGCGAGGGGCAGCGATCGCAAACCACTGTCGAGAATAAAGGTTAAATTTTGAATCTTCTGTTGCTTCAATTCGGGTTCTAGCGGTGCAATGAGCAGTTGATACAACTGCTGAGACGGTTCCAGCAGGGGAGCCACCGTGCGTCTGCGGAATGGGCTGGTAACGGCACGTCGGAACTGGTTCGCCAGCAGTTGCACGCGCAATCGCGTCGCACCAGGAACGGTTTTGCGAATCGCCTGCCCGCTGGCTGTCACCAAAATCAGCTCTAGCTGATCACGGCTCTTAGACAACGCAGAGCGCTGGAGTAGCGGGGTTTGAGGTTCATCGCCAGTTGGGGCAAAGGAAATGTAGACGATCGCGGGCTTCACACCCACTGCCGCTTCAATGCGGCTCAGGGTATTGTTCACGTCACTGAGGGTCGTTACCGTTGCATCCTCCTTCTTCAACCCCCAATACTTCTCATACTCGGCTGTGGTAGTTGCTTCAAGGGTTGCCACCGACTGAGCCGCATTCCCCTTATCAATGGCAATGAGACTCACAACAGTAAGGAGATCATCCGCAGAGCGCTTGGCTCTTGTTTCGACGGATTCAGTTTTGTCACCTTGCTGCTGGGGTTCGACCAGATTGCGCGTAAAGTCATCGGTTGCGGTTGAAATAATTTGGATGCCACCTTCATTGAAGGATCTTAGTAATGACTGCACCGGAGTGAGCGTAAACGTTCCAGTGGTGATGGCTCCTGCGGTCCCATTTTGGGCAGCATTCCCAATGACAAAGGGCGTTCTGGTAAAGCCACCCCCATTGCGAATGGTGATGGAACCGCCGCCCACACCGCCTGCGGTTGAAATGCTGGCGAGAATGCCATTGCGATCGCGAAACGTGCCTAACGCTCGAAAGAACCGGGCAGTAGTAATATCCACCGTGCCGCCAGCACTGTTGGCATCACCTTGAGCATTGATGGAATCGACTTGAATATCACCCTGGGGATCTAACAGAACATTGCCACCGTTGCCCTGGGCGTTAGCGGTATCGATCGCTCCCGTGGTAATGCTGTTTCGAGCACGCACTGCAACGCCACCAGCCGCTGTGAGGTTACGACTAGTTACCGCTGCTCCACTGGTTAAGCTGATAATGCCTGCGTTTGCGATCGCATCCTGAATGGCAATATCGCCTGCTGCCATGAGGTTAACTGCATTCAAGAGACTATTGCCCGCACTGGTGATGGTTCCCGTGGCTCGGATGGAACCCTGTTTGGAGGTGATTCCTGCATTATTGGCAACGCTAACGGCACTATTGAATTGGCTATCGCCCGTGGTGGTGATGCTGCCAGCAACGTCTGTGGTTTGACTGTTGATGGTTAGTTCGCGCAGGGGAGTGCTACCACCCACCAGACCATCAAACCGCACGGCGCTGGCATTGAGATTCAGCCGTCGATCGCCATCCAGGGTATTGGTAAAGCGAATATCGGAGGCAGAACTGATAGTGATATCGTTGCCGAGCAGCACTCTGCCGTAAAAATTCAGGGGAGTACTAGTGGTATTGGTAATATCCTGGCTGAGAGTGTTGGTAACGCTCAAACTATCGAAGTTCAAGCTGGCATTGTTTTGCAGCGTCACGCTCCCCTGCAAAAAGATGTCTCCTCCTGGCGTTCGCAGCGTGGTTGGATTGCTGAACACGGTGTTCTCTGCCACATTGATGGCTCCAAGACCATCCGATCGCCCGATCGTGATGGAACTAAAGCCATTTTGCAAATTACCGAGGTCATTGGACGTGAGATCTAGCGTACTAGTGCCACTGTCGGTGGGATTGCCCAGGGCGATCGACCGTGTAGGGGTCAACGGCTGAAGTGTGAGATTGCCTGTACCTGAAACGGTTCCACCCAAATTAATTCCATCGGCAGTCAAGGTGAGTGCATTACTGCCAGCGTTGACCGTGCGGTTGAAGGCAATATTACTACCACTCAAGCTGGTATTACCGACAACGGTAACCGCATCGCTATACTGCTGAGTCCCGATCGTAGTGATGCTACCGCCGTTGAGCGCTGTCGTGCCGCTGATAGTCAAATCAGTCAGTCTGATCCTGTTACCCACAGCCCCATTGAAAACTGAATTGCTGCCAATGCTCAAAGTGCGGACACCATCAAGGGTACTGTTGAAGGCGACAAGTGCCCCTCGCAGAGTAGTATTGCTTCCCAGGGTGACCGCATTGCCGTAGGTTTGCTGCCCAGTTGTGGTGATGTTACCACTCAGGGTTGTGGTACCCCCTATGTTGGTTATTACATCATCCAGGCTGCTATTGCTAAGGCTAAGCGTACCCCCATCTTTGTAGATGCCATTACCGCTACCAACTGCTAAATTACCGCTGAGGCTGCTGTCGGTTACAGTCGCAGTACCGGAGTTGTAGATGCCACCACCGCCATTTACAACGCCACCGCCTGTCGCAGAATTGCCCCTAAAGGTGCTGTCGGTTATGGTCAAAGTACCGCTGTTGAAGATGCCCCCGCCGCTACCGAGACTGCCGTTGCCAGTCAATGCAATATTGTTACTAAAAGTGCTGTTACTGACCACTAGCGTACTGCCATTGCCAACGCCACCAATGCTGCCGTTGGCAATACCACCGCCGTTGCCCCCGACGCCGCCAGCAGCACCGGTTGCAGTATTGTTACTGATGGTGCTGTTGTTCACTGTCACCGTACCACCATTAATTAAAATACCGCCGCCAGTACCGCCGCCGCCGCTAGCACCGTTGACAGTGTTGTTACTGATAGTGCTGTTGTTCACCGTCAGCGTAGCATTCTTGTTGTGGATGCCGCCGCCACCATCAAGGGTGCCACCGCGACCAGTTGCAGTATTGTTACTGATGGTGCTGTTATTCACTGTCAGCGTGGCATCTTCGTTGTGGATGCCGCCGCCACCACCGTTGAGTGTGTTACCTTGAGTAATCGTTAGGTTATTGAGGTTCACAACAGTCCCAGCGCCAGAGACATTGAATACTTGAACCGCATTGTTACCACTAACCGTTGTGTTGGCGGCATTAATTCCATTCAGCGTCAGAGATTTGGCGATATTCACCGTATTAGCCAGGACATAGGTTGCCGCTGCCAGGTTAACGGTTCCGCCTGTGGCGGCGACATCCACCCCATTCTGCACACCTCCAGTTGCCCCCACATTCACAGTAGTAGCAGTGCCAGATAAGGTACTGTTGGTTCGCAGTGTGATGGGCTGATTCAGGTTAGCCGTTGGGGCACTAAGAGTCAGGTTGTCCGCTATAACGGGAGCATTAACATTAATGGAGCCAGTAGGCGATCGCAGCGCTACCGGATCATTAAAGGTCACGTTACCCGCTAGTGTAATTGCACCACTGCTGTTGGAGCGACCGATCGTAATGGAGCTAAAGCCATTTTGCAGGGCAGTGAGGTCGCTGAAGAGTAAATCTAACGTGCCAGTGCCAATGTCCGCTGTACCGCCGAGGGCGATCGGCTGACTGGGTGATAGAGGCTGTAGCAGTAAATTATTTGTACCAGTTAGTGCTCCTTGAAGATTAATTTCATCGGCAGTGAGCGTTATGTCTCCGCTTTCTGTCGCGATTGCGCCTGCTGTAGTAGTGGTGCCTGTAATTGAGATGTCACCACCCCTCCCGCCAGTATTGGAGACAGATGTTAATGTGCTGGTTGTGACACTGCCGCCATTGGTTGTAAGGGTGATGGCTCCCCCATTGCCCCGAAACGGAGCCGTATCAAACGAACTGGAGTCTACGGTGCCAGCGCTAGTGTTAATTGACCCTGTGCCTGTCGCTTGCAGCGTCATGTTGCCACCGTTGCCCAGCCGCGATCGAGAGGTCAGATTAGCGGTGGTAATGTTGCCACTAGCGGTTGTCAATGCAATGCTGCCTCCCGGTCCATTATTATTACCCACTGTGTTGATTTCACCTCTAGTGGTGTCAACATTGCCATTGCCCCCATTCACGCGCAGCGTGACATCGCCCCCTTTAGACCCAGCAACGACTGTATTTGAGAAGGTTGTGATATCTGCTGTGGTAATGTTGCCGCTTTGAGTAGCGAGCGAAACATTGCCACCCGAACCATTAATGCCAAATGCATTCAATGTGCCACTGCTGGTATCGATGCTGCCCGTGCCACTCGCCACGTTTAGCGTTATGTTTCCGGCAGCACCCGACCCGTTCGCAATTTGAGTAATCAGGCTGCCAGTTTTGATACTGCCGCCATTGCTTTGCAGGGTGATAGCCCCCCCATTGGTTGAACTACCAATCGCATTAATGGAGGTATCGATCGTGCCAACGTTGATATTGCTGCCTGTAATGTTGACTGCACGACCAGGCGTTGTAACCGCGCCAGTATTGATGGTTCCTGTACCAGTAATTGTCAGATCACCCTTCAGCGTTAATGATTGATTGATACTAATCGTTGACGCTGTGAAGGTGAGAGCATTGGCATTGGTATTGCCGCTGGCATTAATGGGGGCACTCACCGTAATGGCATTGGTGGCTGATAAATTAACCTGACTGCTGTTGAGCGCGGTCACGATCGTCGAATTATTGATCGTGCTGTCTGCGGTGCTGTTGTTACCCCCCGTGATAGTGCCTGTACCGCCGCTGGCGACTACGGTTAGATCAGCAGGGTCAAGCAGCCAGGTTCCGGTTTTTCCTTGCGGTGCCGTTGTGTTTACGGTTGCCGTTTGATCAATCGTTAGAAACTGCTTCCCAGACGTTTCAACGAGTCCGCCATTCCCACTTTGAGTGCCGCCTTTCGCTGTCATCGTGCCGCCGACGCGAGTATCGCCATCAGACCAAACCACCACTTTGCCGCCATTGCCATTGGTGAGCGCGTCGGCTCGAACAATAGAATCTTGACTCACGACGGTGTTCTGGGCATTGGGCAACGCTCCCTTGCCCTGGTAATCGCCGCCAATCAACACTGTGCCGCCGCCATTGGTGCCAGAGGCATTGATGGTGCTATTGATTACGCCTACTCGATCGCCAAACACCCCGACGTTTCCACCCGCTTGACCAGAAACATCCAGACTGCCAGCGGCGATCGCCGTCCCCGCACTTGTCGGAATCGTCGTGCCACCATCGGTGAGCTGCACCGTACCATCGGAATTTACAACCACCCCTGTAGCGGGACGATTGGTGCCGCCAGTTAGGAGCGCTGGCAGAGTAGAGGGTGTGAAGGGTAGGGGGTTTGGACTATTGCCGCTCAGTGGTTGCACTCGCAGCGCCAGCAGAACACCGTCTTGATTGATCTGCACCTGCTTGCCACCCGGAACCGCCGCGATCGTAATTTGTCCTCCCGGTGCCGATAGCTTGCCCGTATTGACGACCGCTCCGCCCACCAGTGCCAACTGTTTCCCCTCTGCGACGGCTAGATCACCTGCGTTCACGATCGTGCCCGGTTGGTTCATGGTGAAGGCAAACGCATTGGGATTGCCAACCAGAGCACCATAGTTGTTACTGCCCGTCGCGCTAAACCATTGGTCGCCAAACTTCATGCCGTTAGCCGTCGTCGCCGTAAACGAACCGGGAACATCCAGTCGCGCATTCGCACCAAAGACAATTCCGGCTGGATTCATCAAAAAGAGGTTGGAGTTCCCGCCTGTAACTTGCACCAACCCATTGATGACAGACGCATCGCCGCCAACCACACGACCCAAAATGTTGCGGATATTCGGGTTCGACATGAAGTTCGCAATCTGATCCGCGTTCAACCCTAAGCGCTGGAAACTGTGAAACAGATTGGCTCGATCGCCCGAAAGGGTGCCGCCATCAATATCGAATCGATTGCCATCCAGCTTGACCCGTGTGCCCGTCCCATCAGCGGCAGGCACGATCGCCTGTGCGAGCAGGATGGGCTGAGGCGGCACTGTTGAAGCGATTGGGGCTGCTTCCTTGGCTTCATCTACCGCTGCGAGTGCCGCGATCGAGGACTCTAAGATCGAGGACTCCAATACCGCTTTGCTTGCTGACGCTGGTTTTGATGGCGGCGTATCTTCACGGGTGATGGCAACCGGAGCGGGGAGGCGATCGCGTTCCAGCGTCTGTGGCTCAGGGGATATTTTGGCGATCGACGGTTGAGGGGTTACTTGCTCCTGGGGTGCCTCTAACACGGGAGTAGGAACCGTTGTAGAAGCAGTAGTTGCCAGGGAACTGGACATCGGCGATGCAGCACCAGACGCTTGAGCAGATGCCTTCGAGACGCGATCGTCGGTTGCCTCATTGGTAGCAGACGACGTTGGAGACAGTTGCCGCACATCCTCTTTGACCTGAATCGGAACTACAGGCGGCATTTTAGCCAATGACTCAGAGACGGCTTCTCCCGGAGCTTTAGACTCGGTGGCAGCGACAGGCGTTAGGGGAGCATTACTGGGCGGTTCCGACGGTGTGACTGTGCGATTCTGCTGTGCAGACGCTGTGCGAACGGGGCTGGCATTGAGCGCTTGCAGTGCCTGTGCCTCTGCGCGATCGGAGCCATCACCCGGTTTTTCAGGCGGTTGTTCAGGACTCTTCTCTCCCTCAACAGGACGTTCGATCGCGGGGACAGGCGGAGTCGCAAGCGTTTCAGTAGACCGGGTGGCGGCTGCGCTATAAGCGTGTGTTGCTTTTCCAGTCATGCCTTCCATTAAGGAAAGTGCCGCAATCAAAAGGCTCAGATGTCTAATGGTCTGATCCTGACGAGATTGGGGTTTCAGCGTGCCAGCCGAGTTGCGTGCCAAAGGGTCTTCGTAGTCCTGCAACGCCAGTAGAAACCCATAGCTCTCCATAATGCCCGTCCAAATTTAGTGAGTGCAACGTTTAGAGAAAACATTGGCGTTCCCCTCCAAAAGCAGCAAAGGGAAACAAATTTCCAATCTTCAAGATTTCAAGTGAACCAGTGATTAAGCCAGTGATCTAAGGCGGTCTGTTTGCATTTTTCAAGCTGAAATTCGATCTAAGAATCCATTGATCAATGCCCAACCAAAATCAATAAAATTCAAAATATTATACTCTCGCGATTAATTAACTGAGTCAATACTACTTGAGTGTTAAATTGTTACAAGAATCAAGGCTCCGCTAAGACGGAGTAATGTCCAGTGATCGGCTGCTGGCTAATTGCTTTATTCACGCCAGAGCCCTGCAAGACGGCTTCCCAATTGCCTTGAAAGGTTGTGAAATCAACCGCTGATCGACTCGTATCAAGCGACAACAACGTATCGTACCAGAGACGCGCTTCAGCATAGGCAAGAAAGCGGTTTTGTGGAGCTTCACGCTCAATTTTGTTCTTCAGCTCATCATTCAGCGCTTCTCGTTGAATGACCCCTTCCACAAAGGCAGGCTCATAAATTTCTTCACGATCGTTGCAATAAACCAAAAAGTACCACAGATATTTCTTACCTGTCTTTAAAGCCGCTTTAGGAGACAAAAATCGCAGACTCATTACGCCTGGAACGGTCGTTTCGGGTAGCGTAAAGGTTGTCTGATAAACATCATTGTGTTGCTCATCTTGTAGAACGAACTTCACCTGATAAGCTTCCGCCTTGCTGGATAGAGCACGATCAGGCTGGCTGCTTGCGGAAGCATCCACACGGGTTTGATTGAACGTATAGGGCATGTAGAACCAGAAGGCAGGATATTCGGCACTGGTTTTAACAGGCTCGTCTGTATCAGGGATCAGAGCGGTTAAAGGTCGTTGTACTGGGGGGCAGAGATCAGGATCACGCACGGCTGCCCCCACGCGCCGCCCTCTTGCCACTCCCACCGATCGCCTGGGTGCAAAAATCGATCGGATGCGACCGAATAGATCAAGGCTGGCAGCAGGCGGCACCAGCACAACGCTCTCTGTTAACGCCAGTACCAGCCCATAGCTCACCAGTTTCTGCCATCGCTTTGACCTTGAGTCAGCCATCCATCACTCCCTACAACAACCGATTGGCAGAGGTGGGCGCAGGCTTCTGGGCAGGTGCGATCGTCGAGATAGGCTGTGGTCGTCGAAACGCGATGTATACCAACAGTCCACTGGTGCCTACCAAACCCAGCACCGCCGGGACGAGGGGCACCCAACCAGCTTGCGTCAACAGCACAAAGCAAAAGACGGTTAAGCCCCCGATCGCCACCACAACCGCTCCGCCCAACAACGGTAAGCGCTGAAAGCGCCACGCAATCAGTCCGCCCACCCATGACCAGCTCAAGATCCACAGCGTCTCAGCCCACAGCGGCCAAACCCACAGAAGCGGACGTTGATCGAGTGCGGCGCTCACAAGCTGGCTAATCATATGCGCTTGCAGCACCACACCCGGAAGTTCCTGGCTCCCTGTTCCGTAGGGTGTCGCTTTATAATCATTGACGCTTTCATGAGAGGTCACACCAACCAGAACAATCTTGTCCTTAATGACACTGGGATCAATCTTACCGCTGAGTATTTGCCCTAAGGAGACGCGATCGAACGGACCCTTCTGATGGTCAGTGTAGGCACGGTAGTTCAACAAAATCTGGTAGCCACCGGCATCAACCCCTTGATAACCACCCGTAAAGTCTTGCAGTCGCTTGAAGGTTGTACCCCCCAGTTTGAGGTCGTCGCTCAAGGTGCTGGGAGCAGGGAGCGGTGTTTTGTATTGCTGATTCGTTCCGGGTTCTAGCTCTAAGTAGCGCTTTGCCAGCAGGAGGCTGAAGGCGTATTCTGCGTCACACCGAGAGCCACCCACTTTCTCTTGCAGCAAGAGATGACGACGAATAATCCCACCGTTATCATCCAACACATCACTGAAGCCGACGCGAGCGCGTGCTATGCCAGTGGGGCGAGCGTTGTCAACCGCAGTGGAAACCCGTCCATGCTCATCCGTTTCGGCAACCTTACAGAGACCATAGAGCTGATCGTTCTGACGCAATTTGGTCGCTAAACTGGCGCGGCTGGCAGCGAAATCACGATACAGATCTAAGCCAATCAGGCGTGGCTGATAGGTCTGTAGTTTCTCCAGCAGTTGATCGAGAGACGCATCCGATAAAGACGTGCCTTTTTCCTTCAATTCAGCCTGAATATCGGTATCCGTGATTGCAACAATTAAAAAGCGTTTGTCGATGCCCTCACTGGGTCGCAGCCGCGTCAACTGGTCATAGGCGGCAAGCTCTAGCGGCTGTAAAAGTCCTAAGAAACGCACTAAGCATAGTGAAGCCGCGATCGCCAGACTAGACCACACCACTTTTCGTAAGGTTGGTCTACCGTAGACCAGCGCTCGTTTCAGTTCTTGCTCGGCTCGTTGGTATGAAGCATCATAGGCTTGCTGCTGCTGACGCAATTGCTGACTAGCAATGATGTACTGAATCTGGCGCTCAGTCGGGCGAGGATCCTTGTCGGTCGCTTGTTCCAGCCAACGTTCGGATGCTTCCAGGTCACGATCTCGCAACAAAAAGCTAAGATCGCGCCCTTCTCGCTCCCATTCCAGCGATCGCACCAACAGACGGGTGTGCATCCGCACATGCTTTAAATCCGTATCCAGCGCCTTTAGCAACAACGCGAAGGCGGTATCAAAATCATCTTCTTCGCGAAAAAAGAGTGCATTGTGTTTTGCCAGCGCATTACGCACTTGCCGCATGTCTACTTCGCGATGCACGATCGGCATGATGCGCTTATTGTGTCTGACCGCATGGTCAATTTCCTGGTTACAGACGGAGGAGGCGATTGAATCTGGCGTAATGATAAAAATAAAGGTGTCGGCCTGTTCGATGCCAGCCTGAATCTCTAGCCACCAATCGGTCGTCAGGGGAATGGCTTCCCAGTCGACCCAGATGTCCCGCTTGTTGGCGTTCAGTGCTGCATACAGACTTTCGACAAATTTTTTATCCTTGCGTGAATAGGAAATAAAGACATCAGCCATGATTCACCCTGGAGTGGTAGATGCAGTCCAGACGCGCCCAAGCTGCTTCAAAGGCAACCTGGATATCACTAACGCACAGAGGCTCAAGCCTAGTATCTAATAAACTCTGGCGGTACTCAATAAATCTGCCAAATTAGGAAAGCTGGTAGGTCGATCGCTGAAGACTGATCGCTCTAATGCGCTACCCTTTCACACCGCTACCCGTTTCAGTAAGGACGATATAGGCATTCAGCCGAGATGCGTGTAAAACTTGGCTCAATAGGAATTCCAGGGAGTTAAGCAAGTAAGTTCTCCAACAAAGCAGTGAGTAAAGCCTTGCCACGCTTTTTGGCGTTGTGAACGAACTCAAAGAAGCCCAAATACTGCACTCCAAGCTTTGTCAAGAAGGGATGTTGAGAAGGGTGCTTACGGCAACTGCCTCAACATATTAGAAGCTTCGACTTTGTATGCCTTGCTGTCGAGCTTAAAAGCCTGCGATCGCCAAGCTATATCCTGGCTACTTACCACCTATTCGCCGCCCATTTGATCAGCACTCCTTCAAAGGGCAACCCGTGCACAGTGCTGAAAAAGCGCAAACACTCGTCCCAATCGGCAAAGCCGTCTGCAAGGGCAAGCTGAGTCAGTGCTTCTTTGATCAGCCAGCGATCGTTGAGCTTAATGCCCAGTGTGTCATGCATCAGTAACGGCTCCACGCTGAGGCAGAGAGGATCGGGGGTGACAAGCTTCCGGCAAGCCTTGGTTCGCATTCCGGTATAGAGTTGCATGGCTTCACCCGGCTTCGTATGTCGCTTGCGGGGCGACCGGATCGTTTGCTGTTTCGCACCCGTCTCAATCAACGGCACAAACTGCTGTTTGAAGTTGTAAGCCACCATCTAAAGCACTTCCTTGAGCGGCAAGGGCACACGCTTTTGCTTTTTGCTGCGTCCTCCTGGTGCAGGTTGAAGCAGCGGCAGCGGGATTTCACGCACTTGGAGATCCTCTGGCAGTGCGGTGATGTTGCCGCCTTTGGGATCTTGCGGCGATTGCGGCACGGAGTGTAAGTGGCTGGAGTCGATCGCGTGAGCCCCCGTCTGCTTGAAAAAGAACGCCACACCAGCCGCTTGGCACTGTTCACGTAGAGACCGCGCCCATTGTAAATCGAAGGTGCGAGCCTCCTTGCCCGATTCACCACCACAGATGATCCAATGCAAACGGTTTGGCTCTAATCCACATTCACCGTTCGCAGCAGCAACAGTGGGGAGACATGGCAAGATGTTGATTGCCTCTAGCAGCGGCTCACAGCTCAGAAAGCGTAGAGTGGTTGGGATTTCGAGCAGCAGCGGAATGCGCTCGTTTGCCTGCTGCTGCCCCTCTACCGTCGTACCAAGCCACACATTCACTGGAGCATTGCCCTCTAACCACGTACTCGCGATAATGGCACTGTCATGAATCAAGCGGCTGACAGCCTGCAAGCGATCGCTCCAGTGCTCGATACGTTTTGTCAGTAGCAGCCAATCGAGGTGTGGCGTTGTCTCAATGAGCTTGAGCAGGTCTGCCAACCAGTCGATGGACACTTCGTCGTCTAACCAATCTGCTAACGACGCACAAAACACACGATCGCGCTGACCGTTTGCCTTGGCTTGTCGCTGCCAACGTGCTGGCTGTTTCCAATAGTCTGCTGTTGTACGACTACGGGGCTGACCCGCACCCCACTGCACGCGATGATACCGACGCTCCATCATGTCTCTGGCATAACAGTGAGCGCAGCCAGGTGAAACTTCAGTGCAGCCAATCCAGGGGTTGAAGGTATGGGTTGTCCACTCAATTTTGCTGTTGCTTGCCATGCCTGTCCTCCTGGCTGTAGAGGGTATATACACCTTGAGAACTCAAGCTAGAAGCGGGATACAGCACTGCTTTAGGTTTTTGAGTCATGGCTGAAGCGGTCTCAGAACGCCGCTCTGTTTCAGTCTGCTTCACGCCCTCTAGAGCGATGCTAATTGCTTCCAGGCTTGAATCACTTGCCGCAACGCTAGCGGCAGGTTTTGCATCTCTAAATCAAGATACTGAACCGTGCTCCCTCTTGCTTGCAGCAGGGTGGTTGGATAGTCTGCAACCGCAACACTACTGAGATAGCTTAAGCCGTTCAAATTGCGGAACCGTCTTGCTTCAAGCAACTGCTGGAACTGCTCTAATTGTGACTGAGAGAGCCGCTTCACCACAACAGGACGTGAGCGGATATTGGGAGCGGTGATCAATTGTGTTATGACACCATCATTGGTTAACGTGACCTGCGTGACCCTGCCTGCAAGATCGCCGCTGACGATCGACTGAAAAACAACGTTGGCTTCAAGCATCGGTTGGTTCTGCTCTGGCATCAAGGAAGGCACCAATGCGCCACGACTGCCGCTTGCAGTTGTATTTTGGGCAACCCGGTTTGCCGTTTCATCCAGGTGATAGACCCAACTGCGATCGCCGCCCGTCACAATCACTTGCCACCCAGACAGCGCGATTTTGGTACAAGCTTTCCCCGGCTTAAAAATGCCTAGACAACCATCCCAGGTCGTTGCTTTGACGGCTGCAACCCGCAAGCGGCTAACTGGCAGCCTCACCTGACTGGCAACCGTTTGTAACAAACGCTGAGTGACATTGGTCGGTAACGTGACGACCGGGGGCTGCGATTCTAAGCGGATGGCATTAGCGGTTTCGTCCAGGCGATAAAACCAATTTTGCTGCCCATTGGTCACTTCAACCCGCCAACCTGCGACGATCGCTTGCAAACAACTTTCAGCGGCACCTCCTAGTCCCAAACAGCCATCTGACCAGGTTTGCCGCATGAAACTGACAATTTTGACCGCCCGCAAGGGCACATGAAGCTGCTGCGATGCCGCTTGGCGTATTTTTTGTGCCACTGCTCGCGGCAAAGAGTCCGTTTGCGCCACCACTAACCTTGATGAAGGCACAATCTTTTGAGGCAGTGAGGCAGCGAGTCCGGCTTGCTTTGAACCCCCGGCACTCATCAGTAGAAGCAGTCCCGTCAGAACCACAGTGGGCAATGAACGCGGGCATTTGGGGGTTCTCTGTGCTGTGTCTGTCATGGTCAGAAGGGTGGTGAACGGTGTGGATGATGGTTCTAACTTAAGCCGTAGATGCAAAGGTTGCAGTCGCTGTTTCTGAATTTGGTACAGCCATGCAGCAGAGAGATGCGTTGTGCCCTCTTGGACACAAGGCATGAAGCTGTCCCTAACGCGACCGCAGTGTTCAACGGGGAGCGTTAAATCGTTGGCACAGGTGGAGCTTAGCGACTGCTATCCCATGACCGACCACTACCTGTTGCGGTAGATAGATGAGGACTGTAAGCGCTCAAGCTATTGCTGCCTGTGCGGTTCAGGTTGGCAGTCTGTGCGAAGCTTACCGGGACTGTTAGAGTCTCCAATGCCAAAGGGCACTAAAGCGCTCTGCCACTCAGTATCATGGTCATCTGCCTGTTTTGCCTCCAGAGTGCGAGCTTTACCACCACGCGACAGATGACCAATTGTGACTTTTGCTTTCGTATCGATGGACAGGCGGAGCGATTTGGGATTGTCATCCGATGCCTGATTCGCGCGGAACACATGCGCAAAAATGGCATCCGTATTTCTCCGCAAGTCCCTTACGTATTTTGACTAAAACCTCGGAGGTTTAAGCCACAACGTGAGTCACGATGCTTGATACTTGGTGAAAACCTCCGAGGTTTGCGTAAGTCCTAAACTATTGCCTATGGAGCCACAACGACTTGATGGGCACCGCGACCGACATCAATTCTCTGCATTGTGTGTTGGAGTGCAGGCGTAGAACTTCGGTTGACGCGCCAGATTTCTACTCCGCCCTCTGGTTTAGCGGTGAAATAATCATAGACCGCAACTGCTAAATAGTTTCCCTTCACATCAAACACAGCGCTCTCTGGCAAGATGCCTTCAAAGGGGTAATCACCAACTTTGCTTAATTGACCAGACTGACGATCGAGCGTCAACAGACTCAGCGAAGACTCACGGGTAAAGCGTGATGAATTCTGTGGAAAGAGTGTCCCGCGCATATTGACGGTAACGACGAGTGAACCATCGGGACTAAGGGTAATCCCTTCGGGTGCAATGTCGGTTGTTGCGGTTGAAACAACCCGATGCTGGGTCTGATTGCTTGGAGTTCTTGCATTGGCTAAAGCGATGACAGAGATTGTTCCGCGCGTTTCTGGTAAGCGCTGTTCCAATGTTTTGATCTGTTCGCCAAAGTTGCGCCCCCAGTTGCTCGTCAGGTAAAAGCGACCGTCAGGGGTAAAGCGTCCCGTGAAAGGATCTTTGCCAACTTTAACTGGAGATCCCCAGGGCACAAGCTGTAAGTTTCCCCGATCGCGCTGCACTTCAAAAAAAGCCACTTCATCCCGGTAATTCAAATTCACGGCTAGATAGCGTCCTGATGGGTGCCACTGTACAAAACTCGCCACCATTCCATTTTGAAAGCGTGTGGCATCTGGTTGAATCCCCAACTGTCTTAATGAGAATTCCTGCGGCTTTCCAAACTCACCATTTTTGAACGGAACCAGCACAAGTTCTCGTCCAGGTGTTTGCGTTGAAATTGCCAGCAGTTCGCCATTGGGATGGACATGCACCGTTTCTGGTTTGGGTGCGATCGCCAATGTTCTCAATACTTTTGGCTGCTTTGGCTTTGAGAGATCCACCGCAACAAGCTGTTGTCCATCCGGCAATTCACTGCGTTGAGTCGCACCAGGCGGAGGTGTTCCCTGCGTTTCAACCACAAACGCCGTTTTGCCATCGGGTGAGAGTGACAGGGCATGGGGCGCACCTGTAACTGAGTTTGAGATGGGAATTTGAGCAATTGATGGGCGATCGCGATTGAACGGCAGTGGAATAATCGACAGTTGATCAATCGCTGTCTTTGCAATTGGTAATTTGCCATCATTGTAGGTGCTGGCAAGAAAGTCTCCATCCGAAATTGCGGCAAGATAGCGACCTGTGAAATTAGGGGATTGCGTAACCTGCTTGGACTCATTCGCTTTAGTCATTTGCATTGAAATTGGAATGAGGGCGATCGCGCTCAAACTGGCGATCGAAACCAAGAGTTTCATAGTGTTCTCCAAATGTTTTCAACGATGGAATTGCCGTATTCCAGAAATTTCTACTGGTTAATCACGTTTGATACTTGAGAATCCACACCCCTTGATTTTTGTGAGAGATGTAAATGTAACCCCGGCGATCGACCAGCACATCTTCGGTTTGCACCACCAACCGTTCTTCTGGCATCGGACCAAACCGCTTTTCGGGATCGGGCGGAATAAAGTAGCCAACTTCTTGCGGCAAACGCGGCTTTGAGACATCAAAAATTCGTAGCCCTGCATTGAAGTAGGTGAGATACAGCAGATCGCCTTGCTTCTGCACATCGGGGTTGTGTTGCAGATGGTTGATGTTGTGTGGTCCTTGCCAACCGCCCTTTTCTGAGAAGTCGCTGTAGCCGTAACCTTCTGGTGGCACAGGGCGCGGCAGCATTGACAGCAAAAATGGATTGGCAGGATCACGAATATCGACGATCGAGGCATGAGCCGCCGCCCCACCGCCATAGGACACATCTTCAGAGTTGACGTAAGCAATGCCTTGCTCCGGCAACGGCAAAACACTATGAATCCCAAAGCGCGAATGGAAGGGGGGGCTGAAGGGCAACCGTCCAATCTGTTTTGGTTTGGATACATCGCTGATATCCAACACCACTATGCCCGCTGCACCATAAGCCAGGTAAGCTATATTGCCAACCACATAAGCGGGTCCGTGATGCGAAACATGCATTGCAGAGGGTTTCTCACCTCCGGCTTTATGTTGCCCCGGCACCCACCACCGCCCAGCCTCACGCGGTTTTGCCGGATTGCTAATATCCACAATGACGTAGATGTTGCCTTCGTATCCCGGCATTCCAGCCGCTAGATGCATGTAGCGTCCGCCTGCGTAGAAGTTACGATGCGTGCCAGTACCACCCGTGCGAAATTGCCCCAATCGTTTTGGATTGACTGGATCGCGAAGATCCCAGAGCAGCGCCCCTTCGTCGAATGGCTGTTGCTGACGACCACCAAAGTTAGGAAAAATCTGCTCCAGTGCCGTCACCATTGTGTTGCCAGACAGTTCCATTTGTAGCGTCCAGGTGTTTTTGGGTCCGGGAAGGAACTTGGCGACTTCGGGTTTTGCCGGATCGGTCACATCCACGATCGACCAGCCCGAATGCCAGAAGTGCCCGGTGAACAAATACCAGCGACCCTGATGCTCCCGAATGGATAACTTGAACGCGGGTTTCCCTGCCATGTCGCAGTAACCAATCGTCTGCACGTTTTGCGCGATCGGCTCAGTCTGCCGTTTGAAAGAGCGACTGAAATGGTTGCGCTGAGGCGTTTCTTGCAAATAGGAACGGTTCAGAATGGTTGGTTGATCAACCGCTTGAGACGGTTGTTGAGCCGTTGCTTCTTTACCAAGCACCGCACTGGTAAACCCTGCTGCCGTAAAGCCAAGAAACGATCGCCGATCGCAAAAACCGCACATACCTGGCAAGCTCCTCTAGAACTACAACACCAATCATTCTGCCGATCCAACTCAATACATTCAACTAGCTAAAATTTAGCAAGCTAAATAAATGAACCGTTCTACCCAAAGGCGTATATTCCCCGATGGTTGAACCTCGAAACGCTTACGCCTCTAGCCCAGAATTCACTTTTTCGAGCAGCACTTGGAGTGACGTGCGATCGTGCTCATCCAGAGGATTCATTAAGGCGGCAACTCTTCGGTAGTGGTCTGGCAGTACCTTTTCCATCAATTGCTCCCCTTTCAGCGTGATTTGCACGACAAAAACTCGTCGATCGTGCTGTAGCTCCTCTCTCGTAACAAGCTCGGCTTTTTTGAGGCGATCAATCAGTCCAGTCATGGTGGCACAAGAAACCCCTGTGCCCTCTGCCAGTTGCGTAATATTTAACCCTTCTGGATTTCGCATCAACAGCAGTAGCACAAAGAATTTGCTGCGAGAAAGCCCGTACTCTGACAGGTAGCTTTCTAGATAAGCCATGACATCATTGGAAACGTGCAGGAGTTTGAGCCAGGTTTGAAGCGCAGACATGTCTAAAGCTGGAAACCGTTTGGCAAACGCTTTTAACGTTTCTTCACTGGGAAAATCGCGTAACTCCAGCATGTCTTTTAATCGCTAACTATTAGTATGCTAAACATCATACAAAATCGCAGGTGATTAGCACATCATGCACAACGACACACGTTCCTCTTTCTGGCAGCAAGCGGGCATAGGCTGCTCCCAAACCTCGCCCGCTTCCAGTCATAATCGCCACTCGATCGTCAAGCGAATCACTTCACCTTCTCCTGATTTACAGCCGTTTTCACTTGCATTCACCACACCCCACACCCTACACCCGTACTCACAGGACTGTGGCTTACCCAATCAGTAACCGCTGTAAAATTCTGAACGTTAGTTCGCCAGTCGTCTGCTCGGCGAGTAATCGGTTAACACTAATGTCCGATCCTCAATGTTGCCGACGAGCCTACCATGCGCCTCAGCCGTCACCTTCTTGATCTCTGCCCACTCTCGATCAGCCATGAACGCCGCCCATTGCCGCTTCATCGTTTCCGCGTTAGACCACTCCAGCAGATAGACTAACTCCGTGCGATTATCGTGCCGAGATTCCCAGGTCGCCACAATCTTAAAGCCGTATCGCGCCATGATCCGCATCGCATGATCACGGAACCGTTCGTGAAACGCCGTTTTATTGCTGTCAAAGATCTCGTAGATTCGCAGTTGGTGGATCACGTTCCCAGTCGCTTTGACCTCTTTGCTGGCGGGTTGTGAGAGTCCGATCGTGGTGTTCATGACAACAATAAACACGACGACGAGAGCAACCCGCAGAAATGTCTTGGTATACATCATAGATAACCCTCTACTCGGTATAGCATCTCACCATCACTGACTTCTTTGAGGGCGGCAATCAGTCCACGCCCCACGTTATTGACCCGCACACCAATGTAACCAAAAGTGGCGATCGCGGCATCAACCGCTGCTTGGATATCCTGGGATGACGTGACATCCAGACGGACAGCCTTTGCGACTGAATAGTGATCAGTCAAAACGCCAAGTTGCTCTGGTTTGCGAGCCGTCGCCAGTAGGGAGTCGCCCTTCTGCAACACGTCTTCTGCCAGGGCACGCCCGAATCCGGTTGAGCAACTTGTAATCAGCCAAACTTTAGGATTGACACGCTTGTTGTCTGAGTTCATGGGTTTTCTCAAATCTAAAAATAGTGAGATACGCCTCAATACTTTTCGGAGGTATTGAGACTTGCCTCATCTTTCTCACGATAAGAGACAGCCATGTAACTGTCCAATATATATATGATTAGGATTAATAGGTCAGAGATATAAATATCATGGAATTAAGGCACCTGCACTACTTCATTGCGGTGGCTGAGGAACTGCATTTTAGTCGAGCAGCAGAGCGGCTGCACATCTCCCAGCCTCCACTCAGTCAGCAGATTCGGGCTTTAGAAGAGGAACTGGGAGTCAAGCTGTTTGAACGAACGAAGCGGCACGTACAGCTAACGGAAGCAGGCAACGTGTTTCTGGAGCGCTCCTACCGGGTGTTCGCGCAACTCGAACAGGCAGTTGAAGTGACACAACGAGTAGGGCGGGGTGAAGTGGGACAGTTGGCGATCGGCTTTGTTGGCTCTGCGATGTATACCGTACTGCCAGAGATTTTCAGGGTCTTTCGAGCACAGTTTCCGGCGGTAGAACTGCAATTGCAGGAACTGACGACGGCTCAGCAAATTCAAGCACTGCATGACAAACAGGTGGATGTCGGCATTGTTCGCTCTGCTATCAACGAACCAGGGTTGAGTGGGTCGTGCTTTTTGCCAGAAACCTTGGTCTTGGCGTTGCCAGAAACCCATCCGCTGTCTGCCCAAACCCAAGTGTCGCTCTCCACACTGGCAGATGAAGCGTTTATTCTCTTTCCTGCCAGGATGGGACCCGTCTTTTACGAGCAGATTATTAACCTGTGTCAACAAGCTGGCTTTCGTCCGAAAGTGGCTCAAGAGGCAGTGCAGATGGAGACGATCGTCGGCTTGGTTGCAGCAGGATTGGGCATTGCGATCGTTCCTGCTTCCATGCAAAACTTCCACAGAAGCGGAGTCATTTACAGACCCCTAGAGGAGCAGATTCCTTATACTGGACTTTATCTGACCTGGCGGCAACATGATTCCTCCCCAGTCCTCAGCGCCTTTCTCAACCTGGCACGCAAGACGGCGCAACGGGAGTCAAAGCGGGATGATCCGTGAGCCGTTAGGGAGCGATCGCCATTCAAGATAGTCTCAAACAGCCTCAGCTACGGCAAATCCCTCGATTCTGTTCGGTCTGGGGATGGCTGGCAAAATATTCCTGCAACCAATTGCACCCCTGAGTCAGGAGTTCGTCTAACTTAGCCAGATGCCAGAGCTGCGTTTTGCCCGTTTGACTGACCGTAACCAGCAGCTTACCATCCTGGCTAAACTCAATGCCGCGCAGTTGAGATGGACTCGCATCAAACTGTGCCAGTTGCCGTCCGAGCAGATCCCACAACCGGGCAGTGCCATCTTCGCCTGCGGTGGCAAGCTGCTGACCATCAGGGCTAAAGCCGATGCTAACCACGCTGCCCCAGTGCCCATTCAGTTGTGCCAGTTGCTTACCCGATCGCTCCCATAAACGAGCCGTGCCATCTTCACTGGAGGTGGCAAGTTTTGAGCCATCGGGGCTAAAGGTGACATGCAAAATCCAACTGGAATGTCCTTGCAGTTGCGCGATTTGCTGTCCAGAAAGATCCCACAGGCGGACGGTGCCATCTTCGCCTGCGGTGGCGATTGTCTTCCCGTCGGGGCTAAAGCTGGTGCTGACCAGCCAGCGGTGCCGTCCATTCAGTTGAGTCAGCAGGTTGCCAGACGCATCCCACAGTTTGGCTGTACCAGACGACCCATCCACGCCGACAGACATTAACTGGTTACCGTTGGGGCTAAAGTCAAGGCTTAAAATACGACCTTGAGCGCTTTGCCACTGGGCGATCGCTTTGCCAGAAGCATCCCAAACTTGCACCGTGCCGTCATCTGCCGCCGTTGCAAGCCGTTGGGCATCGCGGCTGAAGCTAATGGCTCTGATGAAGCGCTGTGGACTTTGGAATTGGGCTAGCCGTTCTCCAGACAGATTCCAGAGTTGGATGGTGCCATTTTCGCTGGCGATCGCCACTTTCGTTTTATCGGGACTAAAGCCCACACCGCTGACTGAAGCTGTCCCTCCAGAGGGCAGATCACCAAAGGCTTTAGCCTGGGCTGGCTGCTGCCGTGAGACATCCCAAAAGCGCACGGTGCCGTCATCGCCTGACGTGACCAGCATCGTTCCGTTGGGGCTAAAACTCACATTTCCAACGGGACCACGATGCCGCTTGAGGACGGTAATCAACTGCCCGGTGAGCGACCAGAGGCGAATGGTGCCATCGGTTCCCGCTGTGGCAAGTCGTTGTCCATTGGGGCTAAAGCTCACACCAAGCGATCGTCCTTGATGGGTTTTCCACTGGCTTTTGCCCTGCACCCGCTGCGGATCGGACAAATCCCAGAGTTGTACAACGTCGTCTGAGCCTGCTGTGGCAAGATACTGCCCATCCTGGCTAAAGCTCACGCCCAAGACTCTGCCCTGGTGCCCATTTAACTGCACCAACTGCTTGCCTTGAAAGTTCCACAATCGAGTTGTCGCATCCATCCCAACCGTTGCCAGATACGGTCCTTTGGGGCTAAAACTCATGCTAAAAATCCACCCTTGATGCCCAATGAGCTGCGCCAGAAGCTTGCCGTTGAGTGTCCAGAGCCGAGCGGTGCCATCCTCACCTGCGGTGGCTAGCAGTTTGCTGTCAGGGCTAAAGGTCACGCCCAGCACACGACCTTTATGCCCCTTAAACTGAGCCAATTGGTTGCCTGCCAGCGTCCACAGTCGTGCGGTGCCATCTTCACCTGCCGTCGCGATCGCTTGACCGTCTGGGCTGAAGGTGATGCTCAGAATGCGGCTTGTGTGTCCTCTGAACTGGGCAAGCTGTTTGCCACTGAGATCAGAAAGGCGGACGGTGCCGTCTTCACCCGCCGCTGCAATTAAGGCACCTGTGGGACTAAATGTGACATCGGCAATCCAGCCCTGCCCCAGGTTAATTTGATTGCGCTCATGGATCGTGCCCAGAATGGTTTGGAGAGCAAGCAGTGGGCTGGTAATGGGATACGCCTGGGTGCTTTTACGGTTGGCGATCGTCGTGAGTTCTCGCCCGGTTTGCATCGCTGCAATCAGCGCATCAATTTCGCTAATCTGGTTGGCTTGGAACTGCTGCAAGGTGTCCAGAGCCGATGCTTCGAGGCTTTTAATCTTGAGGCTAATGGTTGTGGTGCCCAGGCTCGTTTGCGCCTGCAACGCTTGCCGTTGCGCCTGCTGTCGAATTTGTTCAGCGCTCAGGGCTTTGACTTCGGCTGTTTGAGCGTCATTCTGAGCAAAGGCAACCCGCTTACGCGCTTCTAACAGGTTGGTCTGCAACGTTTCCAGGTCTGCTCGCGTGTCAGCCATTGTCTGCTGAGTCTGTCGCTGAGACTGTTCCGCAATTTTGGCTTTTGCTTCGGCAAAGCGCATATTGGCAGTCGTCATCTGGAGCCGTTGTTCGGCACTTTGCAGCTCAGTTTGCGTTGCCAGCATTTTTTGGTTGGCTTTGGAGGCAAGGATACCCGCTGCGATCGCCAGCGTCAAAGTGCCTGCCAGAATCACAAAGCCTTTATGGATTGTGCGTCTCGCCTGCTTCTGAGCATTCGATAGCAGCCGCGTGACCTCTTTTTCTGCCTCCAGAGCAATCTGCTTGTCTAACGCCTGACTTGCCACCAAAAATTGATAATCCGCATCGCTCAAGCTTTTGTCTACCGCCCATCGCTGGGCATTTTGGAGCGCTAATCCTCGCAGCAAATGAGTGGCATCCTGGCAGTTAGACCCCATCCAGGCATCCAGCGCATCGGCATAGGGACGATGGCTGGCGAGAATCGCGTTGACCCACTCCTGATTAAAAATACAGGCGTAAATGCGGTTGCAAATGGTGAGGGTGCCTTGCTGTTCGACCACAATGCCGGACAGCTTGAGTTCCATGCGCTCAGAGCCATCGTCTGCCGAGAGCTTTTGCCGCTGTAGAATTTTCTGGTAACAGCCGAGAATACGGTTGGTGCGCTGTGGGTTTCGCAGGAGGCGATCGCGAATGGTTTTCAGGTGCGGCGGCTCGTCCTGCGACTCCCAATTACTAATGATATGGGTGTGTACCAGTTGCTCAAGCCACGATGCCTCCTGCCCCGCAGGAATAACCACGGGCGATGCATGAATCAACTTGCACAGTTTTTGGGTTAGAAAGGGCTGTCCGCCTGTCCATGCCAACACTTCTCGCAGCATTGCCTGGGGATTACTGGTGGCTGATCGTAACCCTTCCAGTAGGGGCTGTGCTTCGTCCAACTGAAAGCCATTCAGGGGAATCGCTTTGCCGATGTTGAAGGGAGTCCGGCTTTTGTCTTGAATGAGATCGGATGGGGTAGCTACGCCCAAAAGTGCAAACGTAAGCCGCTGGTATTCTGGGCGATCGGCTCGCTTATTGTAGCAGGTGCGAATCAGCGCGAAAAAGTCATCAATCAAAAAATCCAGACTGAGAACGCTATCGATTTCATCAATGAAAATGGCGAACGATCGCTCACCATCTGCCAGCAGCACATCGTCCAAAAACTTGCCCAAACGTTGCACAGGAGGCAAAAAGGCATGTTCGCGCCACCAGAGTCGCAGGTTGATGGGGTGAGTCAGATCCAGGCTGCTTTCAAGCGCGTAGGCAACTCCGGCATACCATTGTTCTGGGCTGACGTTGCGGTTGCCAATGCCGGAAACATCGATCGCGGCACACGTCACTCCTTCTGCCTGAAGCCGCCGCATGGTTTGAATCCGCAGGCTTGATTTACCCAGTTGTCGCGAATTGAGGACATAGCAAAATTCGCCTGCTTTTAAGCCTTCATACAGATCGCGATCGGCTTGCCGCTTGACGTAGCTTGGCGCGTGCAGCGGCAGACTACCCCCAACCTGATATTCATAGCCCAACTCTGCTGTTGCCACCATGCCTGCTTCTCGATCGTGATGCCCGCTTCACTTCGTCAAGAAAGTGTCATCAGAGGTGTACTCCTCTCGCCTTACCCCCTCTCACCTCACCTAATTTCTCAAGGTAAGCGAGTTTGGGATCACTTCTACCGTACCATCTGGACTTAAGGTAACAGTCACGTCAAGAGTTTGCGTCGCCTGACGTGCGATCGGGGTATCCGTCGCCGCGAGCTTCAGGTCGGCAAGATAGGCTGCTGCTGCTTGTCCTACCGGAATGATTTGTTGAATCGCGCCTCTTGCATCTAAGCGCAGCGTATATCGCAACGCTGCCGTCAACTGGGGCGTAGCTTTCCACCGCGTTTGCAGGTACTTTTTCAGCGCTTTCAACCGCAGAGCGATCGCCGATGTTTCGTTAAGGTCATCGATCTCACTGTTCGATCGGGCTGGCTCTAGATTACCCATCAGCAGGTTAATATTGCTGGGTTGATTCGAGTTGAGTTGACCCGTGTTCGATGAGTTGACTGGAACTGGTTGACTGGCAGTCGCTTGCGTTGGGTACTGGGGCAGTGGGTCAGTCAACGTCACCACCGCATTGGGTGGAGTGCTGGTTGGCTGGAAATTGACGATCGGAGCCGTGCTGCCAGCATTATTGGTCGTCTGAGACGGTTGGGTTGGCTGTGTTGATGGATTTGCCTGAGTCGGGCAGGCAACGCCACAATCCGGTACGGCTGTACTCGGCAAAACTGGCGGCAACGTTGCATTGGGTGGAGCAGATTCTTGCACCGATGGTGGGGGCAATACCCGCGTTGGTGGCGCAATTAAGTTGCTGGGCGGCAAGACCTGATCTGGTGGCGGCACAATCAGGCGTGAAGCTGGCTTTGTACCCGGTAGAAAGACCGTTGCGTCAAAGAGGGTGCCCACTGCGTACTGGAAAATGCCCTTTGATCCTGCGGTTGCCTGCTGTACAGCCACATCACCAGGCGCAATTTGCACGCCAGAACCCGTTAGCTCCACCTGCCCCTTTTCGTTGACAGCTAGCCCCGTTGCATTGTTGCCGCTACCACCTGTGAGCAACTGCGGTAACGAGAGGACAGGCAGTGTCCAGGCTTCAACGCGATCGGTGGGTGTGGGGCGCTGCACCTCCAGGCTCAGCACGCTTCCTGGCTGACTAAGGCGCACAATGCTCTGCCCCGGTACGGCTGCCACAACAATTTGTCCCTCTGGGGCGGTCAAACTGCCACTACTCACCACGGTGCCGCCCAGCAAGGTCAACCGTTGCCCTACACCTACAGTCAAAGAGCCTGCATTGACGATCGCTCCGGGCTGCGTCACCGTAAAGGCGTAGCTGCTGGGATTACCAACCAATGCTTCGTAATTATTCGTGCCGGATGCATTAAACCAACTCGACCCAAAGCCAATGCCGTTTGCAGTGGTTGCGGTAAACGAGCCAGGAACATTCAACGTGGCGTTGGAGCCGAAGAGAATACCAGCCGGATTCATCAAAAACAGATTGGCGTTGCTGCCAGTAACCTGAATCAAGCCATCCAGTCGGGAGGCTTCACCACCGGTCACTCGTACCAGAATGTTGCGAGTGCTGGGGTTTGAGAGAAAATTCGCAATCTGAGCCTGTGTCAGACCAAATTGAGACAGGCTGTGAAACAAGTTTGCGTTATCGCCCGAAAGCTTGCCGCCGCCAACATCAAAGCGATTGCCAACCGGGGTCACGATCGTATTTGTGTCACCTGGATTCGCGACGACTTGCGCTCGTAACGGTTCAACCCCGATCGCACTACCTACAGCTACCGCTGCCAGACATACCGACAGATCTTTAGCGACTCGTCTCATTGCCCTTCCATCTCATAAACCTTAAAGGCATTCTGTAAAAGTACCGATCGCCCCTAAACGACGCAGATGTAGATGCCTACCATACTCCCTACACTATCAACGCTCACAAATCGACTGGCAGTAACCCGCACCAGGTTCACACAAACTTTAACCAAAAGAGGGAATGTGACGCTGTGTAAAGCAAAGTCTTCTCAAGACACTCAGCAAAATTACGGTTTGCCTCATTACGTTGCATTCTTGCCGAACTACCGACGAAAGAAAACTAACGCCACGCCTAATGATTGATCACCACTGCTACGTGCTGAGTAAGCGATCGCGAAAATACTGGCGATACAACTCATACCGCAGCGACACATTATTGCCGTTGAGATGCACCAACCCCATGCTGTGCAGCTTAAAGGCTTGAGAGGCTTCCAGCCTGACGGGTTCAGTCGTTGCCACCGTTCTAGCTAACGCCGCCGCAATGTCAGGATACTGCTCCAGGTTCCACAAATGCCGCCGCAGATGGTCACTATAGGGACCTGCTTCGGTGGGAGCCTGTTTGAGCAACTGCGCCAGCGTCAGATCTTGCTTGGCAATATGGTACAACGCCACCCGCACGAGATAGGGATGTCCGCCGATAAGAGACATCAACTGGTGGCTCTGAGATTCCCCCCAGTGCAGCCCATGACGGGTTGCCAGATCATGCACTTGCTCTAAGTTAAATTCGGGCAGTTCGATCGGCAGTCCCACATTAAACGGCGACTGATTATTGTCCAGCGGGACGTACACCTCAGTGGAATGTACCACCACCAGGCGGAGCTTTTGCCAGACAGCGCGGTTCTTAGCCTCCTCATGCCACGCTCGAAGCAGACCAAAGAAGTCTTCAGCAATCTGACGATGCTCAAACACCCGATCGACTTCATCTAGCCCTAAGACCAGCGGGGTATCTATCTTCTGCAACAGATACTGCTCAAAGTAGGCTTTGCAGTTGACCTTGCTGCCAAAAATGTCGTCCCAGTAATCCTTCAGCTTGTTGGGCAACTGTAGCCCTAAGCCAACACTCGCGCAAAACCAGCGCAAAAACTTATCGAGATCAGCAAAAATTGCACGATCGGCCAACTGAAAGCTCAGCGGTAGCGTCACATATTCTTGCTGCTCCCCGTGGTAGAGAATGCGCGACATGAGCGAGGTCTTGCCCATCTGCCGGGGTGCTTTAATGCGAATCAAGGCTCCCGGTTTGACGATCGTTTCGTAGCAGCGCTCCTCTAGCGGCGATCGCTCAACATAAAAGGCAGAGACGAGATTAACCTGTCCCCACGGAAGTTCTGGTTCTGCCACAGGTAACGGTGGCGCATCCGGGTCTTCCACAGCGATACTTGAGGTTGGTAGCGCTGGTGTAGTGGACTCTGCCGTTGGGGGGCGATCCTCTGCCAGCAGCGTCTGAAAGGCTTGCAGCAGCAGTGGTGTATCGGTGGACGATCGCCATTCCCACTGTTGAAAGCCGTGCAGATGACCGCGCAAATTATGGTTGAGTTGTAGCGTGCCTACCTGCACAGGCAAAAGCATGGGTTTATGGTGAGCATCATAGATCTCTCTGACTCGCCGGACTTCTTCTGTCACCATCTCACTGACCGCAGACTGAGGAGCCAAGAGGAGCAAAAAGTAATCGCATTGCTCCAGCATAACATCTAAATGCCGCAGTCCGTCAGTGGGCGATCGCCAATTCTCCTCCAAAACTGATAGCTGGTGCCCTGCCCTCTTCAACCCATCGTAAAGCTGCTGAGCCAGATCAATACTGCTTGATTGATTCCCGTGGCTAATCACCACCCTGGCATGGGTAGGTACTGTAGCCGTTTGAGCGTCATTTGGGAAAGGTTCCCGCGTTGCAGGAGCGGGCTGTATTCGGGTTGACTTTGAGGGCAACGCAGACAACGCCGCACCAGGGAAGCCCAGCTTGTACCCAGCTTCCTCCAAGGTATGAATGACCGTTCTGGAGTTGATTTTGCCCTCAGGCAGCTCACAAAGCGCTTCTAGATAACGGTACAGGCTACATAGCGCTACACGAACACCACCCACCCCTTTACACAACTCCTTCGCAATCTCTTTGGGACCAAGCCCCAAAAGCAGACCACGTAGATGCTCTTTTTCGGTGGGGGTGAGTTTCTCTCGCTTAGCAGAAGCCAGGTCAGCATAGAGTCTGCTGGTATCCCAGAGTGCTTCGGCGCGTGCAAAGGTTTCTTCTGGCTGACTTAAAGCAGGTGCCATGAGGGATTATGAAACTTCTAACGTAATGCCTAACGCTCTGACTAATCATTCCTAACGCTTGTTAGTTCAATGTACCGCAGCATTTCGACTAACCTTTCTATCTAGAAGAGCAATGACAACGATGCAACCCCCCGACACCTGAATCATCAGGTTAAGCCGTTCGTCAACGTTACTTTACACATCACACTTTGTGCAACCGTTCTTCGTGGAGAGACTAGGCATGAACTCGATTCATGAAATCGTTCAACAGGTGCTCACAACTGGCTACCTATCCGTGAATGCCGAGGAGCAGCTTCGGCGACTACTGGCAACAAAATATGGCAGAGAAGACTTTTGTGCCTTCATGAGCTTGCAGCAGGCGGCAATGACAGGACGGGTTAAGCAAGAATCGCGGGAATTGAGATGTCTGAACGCCTGAGCGTCTTTCAAGCTTAGGTGCAAAGCTAAGCCAGGAAAGATCAACGCGCCAGGGTGGGACAGCCACAGGGCGTTCGAGTCAACAGGGTGTTTGAGCCAACCTATCATTTGCCTGGAGAAGATATGCTGACCCGTGATTACGAAACCCCCGATCGCCTCGCTTGTAGCTGCCACTCTCTCACTGGCGAGAACCGCTACGTGCCACACCTTGCCACATTAGGGCTTGAGACTCACTTCAAAAGTGGCATCGAAGAAGCGATCGTCGAACCGACATCTTTGCTCAGCGTGTTGGTGGACGCACTGCCGAAAGGTCTCATCGTGCTCTCCCAAGATCGCACCCTTGTTTACTGGAATCAGAACGCTAAGCGACTATGCCAGAAGCTATCGACCGCACAGCGCTACTGGACGCTATTGCCCACGATCGTCAGTGAACTGTGCGAACAGGTTTTAGCATCTCGTAGTGGGTATGAACCGATGCTGCTGGAATATCAAACCCCAGAGCGCTCGTCTTTCAGGCTCACGGCATCCTGGCTCTCACAAACTGCTGGCGACAGCCTGGACTTCGCGATCGACCTCCAAACGTATATTCTGGTGACGGTAGAAGACCGGGATGAGGTCTTGCGCCAGGATATTCAGGTGGAACAAAAGAAGTTCCAGTTAACTAATCGAGAAGCCGAAGTCTGGCTACTGCTGAAGCAAGAATACAGCTACCAGGCGATCGCCAAAGCGCTTCACATCAGCCTCAACACGGTGAAGACCCACATCCGCAACATCCACGCCAAGCGCCATCCCTATCAATCATTGCCTGCTTAGCAATTCGGGGCTATTGCATTCTTCAAACGCATTCTTTGCAGCAGATGTTAACGGATGAAACAGATAGCTTTTGACCACATGCAGACAATTCATCGAGTGCATCCCACTTTTGCGATGAGTATAAATGCTTAAACTTATTTTTTGAGCGCAGGCTACACTTTGAGTCATTTCCTTCCTCGCCAAAACCTTATGGACGCTGACAAAAAAGCTCAAATTCAAG
>JAESFW010000332.1_pt1 | contig 34330 bp, 29 predicted proteins | sample 9269481 | NCBI WGS metagenome assembly JAESFW01 (sample SAMN14515350, study PRJNA621654) | algae metagenome | isolation source: Lyngbya sp. HA4199-MV5 and co-occurring heterotrophs from soil with... | place: USA: Ahupuaa O Kahana State Park, Hawaii | collected 2009-07-21 | reverse complement strand
ATCGACGCCATCCTCAACGCCTACAACAACACACCCAGAAAATGCCTCGGCTTCAAAACCCCAGCCGAAACCTTCAACCCCTTGCACTTCGGTTGTGAATCCACACCCGTGTCAAGCACGGGGCGACAAAAGAATTCGGCACGTGACGCTACGGCGCGCGGCACCCTGTCTCAGACCCCCACAATTGCCCCTTTTCGCGCTCCCCGCGCCGTGACAAGGTGACGGCCGCAACCGATTCCGGAGCAACCACCATGAACCTCGAATTCACCCCCGAAGAGCAGGCCTTTCGCGACGAGGTCCGCAGCTTCATCGCCGAAAACTATCCCAAGCACCTCGCCGATTTCGGGATGCGCGAGGATATGACGCGCGAGGACTTCCTCGCCTGGCACAAGATTCTGGGCAAGAAGGGGTGGTCTGTCCCGGCCTGGCCGGTCGAATATGGCGGCACCGGCTGGAGCCCGACCCAGCGCTATATCTGGTCGGAAGAAAACGCCCGCGCCAGCACCGTGATGCCGTTGCCCTTCGGTGTCTCGATGGTCGGACCGGTGATCTACACCTTCGGCAATGCCGAGCAGAAGGCCCGCCACCTCCCTGGCATCCGCAGCGGCGAGGTATGGTGGTGCCAGGGCTATTCGGAACCGGGTTCGGGCTCCGATCTTGCCAGCCTCAAGACCACCGCGGTGCGTGACGGCGATCACTACGTGATCAACGGCCAGAAGACCTGGACGACGCTCGCCCAGCACGCCGACTGGGGCTTTTTCCTGTGCCGCACCGATCCCTCCGCCAAGCAGCAGGAAGGGATCAGCTTCATCCTCGTCGACATGAAAACGCCGGGCGTGGAGGTAAAGCCGATCAAGCTTCTCGACGGCGGATACGAGGTCAACGAGACCTGGCTGACCGACGTTCGCGTGCCGGTCGAGAATCTGGTCGGGCAGGAGAACAAGGGCTGGACCTATGCCAAGTTCCTGCTCGCCCACGAACGCAGCGGGATTGCGGGTGTGGCGCGCAGCAAGCGCGGGATCGAGAAGCTGCGCGATATCGCCGCGCACGAGACGCTGGACGGCGCGCCGCTGATCAAGGACTTCGATTTCGCGAAGAAGGTCAGCCAGCTGGAGATCGATCTCGCCGCGCTCGAAATCACCGAACTGCGCACGCTGGCGGGCGAGCAGGCGGGCAAGGGTCCGGGGCCGGAAAGCTCGATCCTCAAGATCAAGGGCACCGAAATCCAGCAGCGCCTGACCGAATTGACGCTCGAGGCGGTCGGGACTTACGGCGCGCCGTACCATGGCGGGGTGTCGAACGACAACGGCTCGAACGAGCACCCCGTCGGCGCCGACTACGCGCAGCACGCCGCGGCGATCTATTTCAACATGCGCAAGACCTCGATCTATGGCGGATCGAACGAGATCCAGCGCAACATCATCACCAAGATGATCCTCGGCCTCTGATTCTCCCCTCCCCTCGGGGAGGGGCCGGGGGTGGGGGCTCTGCTGTCGATAGGACAGACCCCCCATCCCAACCCTTTCCCAGGGGGATGGGCCTTTGCAGTTCAATCTCGACAGGGCGCGCGAAGTGTCCGGGTAATGGAGAGAATACGTGGATTTCAACTTCACCGAAGAACAGGGCATGGTCCGCGACGGCCTCACGCGGCTGGTGCGCGAGCAGTATGATTGGGAGACGCGACGCAAGGCGATTGCCAGCGCCGAAGGCTGGCGGCCCGAAATCTGGGCGCAGCTGGCCGAGCTTGGCATCCTCGGCATGCCGTTCTCCGAGGCCGATGGCGGCTTCGGCGGCGGCGCGGTCGATGCGATGGTGATCATGGAGGAATTCGGCAAGGGGCTGGTGGTCGAGCCGTTTCTGCCGACCGTGGTGTGCGCAGGCGGGTTCCTCAAGCACGGCGGCACTGCGGCGCAGAAGGAAGAGCATATCGGTGCAATCGTGTCCGGTAGTGCTGTTTTCGCCTTCGCCTATGCCGAACCGCGTGGGCGGTTCGATCTTGCCGACCTCGAAACTACCGCGAAGAAGGACGGCGCGGGCTGGGTGCTGAACGGCCACAAGGCGGTCGTCATCGGCGCGCCTTGGGCGAGCCACCTCGTCGTCACCGCACGCACCGGTGGCGAGCGGCGGGATCGCGGCGGCGTTTCGGTATTCGTGCTGGCGAAGGACAGCGCGGGCGTCACCACCCGCGATTATGTGACCGTCGATGGCCGCCGCGCATCGGAAGTCTATTTCGAGAACGTGTCGGTTCCCGCCGAAGCACTTATCGGCGCGGAGGGCGAAGGGCTGGCGCTGATCGAGCTCGTCACCGACGAAGCGATCGCCGCGCTGTGTGCCGAGGCCTGCGGGGCGATGAAAGTCGCCCACGCGATGACGGTCGAATACTCGCGCCAGCGCAAGCAGTTCGGCGTGCCGATCGGTTCGTTCCAGGTGCTCCAGCACCGCATGGTCGACATGTACACGGCCTATGAAACCGCGGTGTCATTGACCTATCTCGCCACGCTGCGGCTCGGCGCGGACGAGCGCGAGCGCAAGCGCGCGGTCTCGGCTGCGAAGGTTGGCGTCGGGCAGTCGGCGCGGCTGATCGGGCAGGAAGCGGTGCAGATCCACGGCGGCAACGGCGTAACCGACGAATATGCCATCGGCCACTATTTCAAGCGGCTGACCATGTTCGACGCCGAATTCGGCAATGTCGATCATCACCTGAAACGCCACGTCGCGCTGGGCTGACCGAAGGCCAGCCTAGCCCTTGCGGGGCGGCTTCGGCTTGCCGTGAGGCTTGCCATGGGGCTTGCCCGGCGGGCGCGGCATGGCCCTGGGCTTGGCTTTGAACGTACGCTGCCGAGCGGGGCCGTTGGCCTTGCCGCGCTTGGCGTTCTCGCGCGCGGCCATGCGCGGCGGGCCAGCTGCCTCTTCGATCACGACATAGCCGCCGTTTTCCTCGCTCCCGGCGGTGGCCTTGACCGCTTGTGCAAACTTGCCCGCCACCGTGCGCGGGATCTGGAACCAGGTTTCCTGCGGCCCGATGCGGATCGCGCCGATCTCGTTGCGGGTGATATGCCCGCGGCGGCAGATCAGCGGCATCACCCAGCGCGGATCCGCGTTCTGGCGGCGGCCGATATCCATGCGGAACCAGATCGTGTCCTCGAACCCCGGGCGGTGCTTGTCCTGATGCGCGGCGCGCTGCGCTTCGAAGGTCGGGGCGAGCAGTTCCTCGGGTTCGGGCAGGGCGCTGCGGTGGGCCTGCACCAGCATCGCGGCGAGTTCCTGCGGGGAGCGCCTGGCGAGCAGCTGGTCGGCGAGGTCGCGGTCAGCCTCGGTGACCTCGACCGGCTGCATCAACCGTTCCATCAGCCGTGCGCGATCCTGCGCGAGGATCGCCTCGCGGTCGGGCGCGGCGATCCATTCGGCATCGATTTTCGCGTGGCGCAGCATCGCTTCGAGGCGCTTGCGGCGCGGGAAGGGGACGATGATCGCCGCCACGCCCTTCTTGCCTGCGCGGCCGGTGCGGCCCGAGCGGTGCTGGAGCGTTTCGGCATCGCGCGGAATCTCGACATGGATGACGAGGCTGAGCGACGGCAGGTCGATCCCGCGCGCCGCCACATCGGTCGCCACGCACACCCGCGCGCGGCGATCGCGCAGGGCTTGCAGCGCGTGGTTGCGCTCGGACTGCGAATGTTCGCCCGACAGCGCCACCACCGCAAAGCCGCGTTCCTGCAAGGTCGCGTGAAGGTGCCGCACATTGTCGCGCGTGGCGCAGAACAGGATCGCGGTCTCCGCCTCGTGGAAGCGCAGCAGGTTGACCACCGCGTTCTCGATTTCGGAAGGCGAGACCGTGACCGCCTGGTAGGCGATATCGGCGTGCGAACGCTCGCTGCCGCCGGTGGTGATGCGCAGCGCCTCGTGCTGGTAACGCCGCGCCAGCGCCTCGATCGGGCGCGGCATGGTGGCGGAGAACATCAGCACCCGGCGGGTTTCGGGGGTGGCGTCGAGGATTTCCTCGAGCTCTTCGCGGAAGCCCATGTCAAGCATCTCGTCCGCTTCGTCGAGCACGACCACCGCCAGCGCCGACAGATCGAGCGCGCCGCGTTCCAAGTGATCGCGCAGGCGGCCCGGGGTGCCGACGACGATGTTCGCACCGGCCTGCAAGGCGCGGCGTTCCTGTTGCGGGTTCATGCCCCCGACGCAGGTGGCGATCCGCGCGCCCGCCGGGCGGTAAAGCCAGTCAAGCTCGCGCGCGACCTGCAAGGCGAGTTCGCGGGTCGGCGCGATCACCAGCGCCAGCGGCGCGCCTGCGCGGTGCATCCGCCCCTCCGCGTCCAGCAGCTGATCGGCAAAGGCAAGGCCGAACGCCACGGTCTTGCCCGATCCGGTCTGCGCCGACACCACCAGATCCCGCCCCATTGCCTCGGGTTCGAGCACGGCGGATTGCACCGGGGTGAGGGCGGTATATCCGCGTTCGGACAGGGCGGCGGCAAGCCCGGCGGGGACTTGGGGGAAGGTCATGGGATAGGGCTTTCAAACAGGGGCGCGCGTATCGGGGGCGCGGCAAAGCGCGGCCCATACACACATGGGGCGGGTTTGGCTTGCGTTTATTGCGCCGCCGCTATTCGGGGTGGGCGGCGGCGAGCATATCCATGAGGTTGCGCGCCGCCTCGCGGTCTTCCGCCTCGGCAAAGGCGACGTCGAGATCGGGCGCTTCGCCCAGCACCAGCAGCAACGTCCACAAGGCAAAGCGCACCCGGCGATCCGTGCTCATGCCGAAATCGACCCGCATCCGCTCGACCCCGGCGGGGAGCGCGGTGGGTGCCACCTCGGCCAGCTCGCGGGTGCCGAAATAGCGTTGGAGAAGATCGCCCATGTCCATCGCCGCGTTCTAGCGCAACGCGCCCGACATGCCTACCCGATCAGCACCTCGTCCAGCGGCAGGCGCGCGCGGGGGAAGGGACCGCCGTCACGCAGGCCGATGCGGAACGCGCTGATCAGGCGGCGGTTGTCACCGAGACGGTGGACGCGGGTCAGAGTGGCGGCGGTCTCCGCATGGTCAGCCAGCGCGGCGAGCACGTTCGCACCCAGCCCCGCCGCCTCGATTGCCAGCCACAGGCGGTGGAAGGCGCGCCCACTGTCGAAGGGGTCTTCGCCCGCCGGGCGGTGGAACAGCACGACCCCGACCGCATTGGCAAAGCCCTTGGCCTCGGCCAGCAGCGCGGGTGCAAGGCCGACCGCCGCGAGCGGGACGAATAACGGGCCAAGCACCGCGCCCGCCGCTGTCGCCTCCAGCCCCGAAAGCTGCATCGCAGCCGCGTTGAGCCCGTCGCGCGCCCAATCGGGATGGCTGCGTTTCAATCGCATCCAGTGGGTCAGTTCGGCGCGGAACCGCGCGTCCCGCATGATCGCAAAGCTTGCCGCATCATAACGTGCGGCGAGGGCGGCGATGGCTTCGGGATCGATAATGACGGTACGATCTTCGCCAGCGAGCGCCGCGCTCGCCGCAACCCGCGCCGCGTCATCAGGCGCGACGAACGGCCCGCGCCACGAGGCACGCTCGGACAGCACCGGCAGCAGCGGATCGGGCGCAGCGCCGGGGACGAAAGTCAGGCGGGCGACTGGGCGCAGGGGAGCGTGTGGCCCGTCCAGCCGCTCGACCAGCGTTGCCAGCCCTTCGCCGGAAGCGGCAATCGCAACGCCCTCCGCCGCCGCGCCGAGGCTGATCGCGGCATCGCGCGCCAAGGGATCGCCCACCGCCAAGCGCCGCGCGGCATCCTCCAGGAGCACCAGCGCCCCGCCCTCGATCCGCCAGCGCGCAGGCTGGACATTGTGGACGCTGGGCGATGCAAGCGATGCTTCGACGAGCGTTTTGAGCACGTCCTCGTTCACGCCAGTTCCTTGCGAAACAGGTGCAACTTGTGCAGCGCCCGCCCGCCGAGCTTCTCGACTTGCCTGAGGCTCGCCGGGTTCTCGTCGGCAATCCACGTCCCGCCGACCGTCTCGTACCCCGCATCGCGCACCCGGCCCAGCGCGTGCGCAATCATCCCGCCCATAATTCCCTGGCTGTGGGCCGCGCGCGCCACCGAATAGAAGATCAGGACCGCGCGCTTGCGGTTCATGCGGTAGCGCAGGAAATGCCACGGGGTGGTCAGCCCGATGCGCGAGCGCGTGGCTTTGAGGAAGCCATTGAGGTCGGGGATGGCGAGGATCACGCCAACGGGCTCGCCATCGCGCTTCAGCACCGATGACAGGCGCGGATCGAGGATCGTGCTTAGCTCGCCTGCCTGAAACCGGAACTCCTCCGGGGTGAGCGGCACGAACATCGGATTGTCGTAAAACCCGTCATTGAGCAGCAACCGCGCTTCTTCCATCCGCTCGGGCAGGGTCGCCTTGGTGATCGGCGCGAAGGTGAAATGCGCGGGGTCGAATGGCGGCACCGGCACCTTGGCCTTGGTGAGATCGACCTCGAACGTCGTCATCGGGAAGTACGGCGCAAAGCCCGCCGCTTCCAGCATCCCCGGCAGCCACGGCGCGCCGACGATCATGTCGGTATAGGCCGGATTGCCGAACCCGCCGGTCATCACCCCGCATTGCTGCATCGCGGTAAGATTGAAATTGCCGACCAGCTCCGCCGCCCCATGCTCGCGCGCGAAGGCTTCCGCCGCGCCCAGCAGCATCTGTCCGGCCTCCGGGTAGTCCGCGCAGTCGAAAAAGCCGAACTGCATCCGGTTCCAGCCCCAGCGCTCGTTCGACTGGCGGTGCATATGCGCGATGATCCGCCCGATCGGCTTGCCGTGGCGATGGGCTGTCCAGAAGCGAAAGGGATTGCCCGCCAGCCACAGCGGGTTCTGCGCGGGATCGAGCATCTTGAGCACATCGCCCTTCATCGGCGAGACGTAACCGACGCGCTCCGGGTACCCGCCAAACGGGGCATCGAAGAAGGCTTTGGCATCGCCTTCGCGCAGGGTCAGGGGCGAGGTAGGGGTCATGGGGCACGCTCCAGCAGGCGGGCGACGATGGTGAGCTCGCCGGTCAGGCGATCGTGATTGAGCGCGCCGCCTGACACCGCGAGGAAGCGCGGCGGGCTTTGCGACAGGCGCAAGAGGTGGCTGGCGCCGAACCGCCCGAGCAATTCACGCGCGGCATCGGTCACGGTGTCGCCGCCGGGTTCGCCCGCGCCGCACACCACCGGCTTGGCGGCCAGCGCGGCGACCAGATCATCGGGCAGATCGGTGAGCGCGGCGGCGGTGACCGGCACGCCGCTCGCCAGTAGCGGATGCGCGGCGAGGATTGCGGCCTCGTCGTCTCCCGCGCGGGCAATTGGCGCGAGCAGGCCCTCGGCGCGCGCGGCGGGATCGGCAAATCGCTCGACCAGCAGCGCCAGCGCGGCACCGGCGGCGGCGGTGGCCGACAGGGTGATGATCGTGGCAGGAGGCGCGCCGACCAGCTTGGCTCCTAGCGCGACGATCCCGCCTGCGCCCGCCGCAATGGCGATGTCGCTGAGCAGCCGCAGCGGTCGGCTCGCCTCGCCCGCCAGCCGCGAGCAGGCGAGCACGAACAGCAATGCGGCAAACGGCCCGCCCCGAAACGGCAGATCGGGGAACAGCCGCTGGAAATCGGTGGCGAGCAGCGGCACCGCCAGCGCGAAGGCGAGCGCAAGCATATCGACCGCGCGCCGCTCGGCCAGTGACACCGCGCCGCGCTGGCTGAGCAGATGCACCAGCACTGCCGCGATCACCGCCGCTTGGAACAGCGCCAGCGCGATGATCGCCGCGCCGGTCCATACCAGCCCCAGCGTCACCGCCAGCGCCGAAAAGCCCACCGCGCCGCCGAACGCCAGCAGCTTGAGCCAGCGCGCGGCATGGCGGCGCACCAGCTCCTCGGCGAGGCGCAGCGTGGCCAGCGGCAGCCACGCGGCGACGACCATGATGCAGGCGACCACCACCGGCGAGGCCCAGGCAAGGCTCACCAGCCGCAGCGCGAGCAGCAGCGCAATCAGGGTCAGCAGCAGGCGCAGATGCCCCGCCACCCCGCCGCTACGCGCAGCCCCCGCCACCCCTGCGCGCGCCACCAGCGCCGCCAGCAGGCCGATTGCGGTCAGCAGGGCGCCGATGGCGGTCATTCCGCGAGCAGCTTGGCCATGAAGCGCCGCACCAGCGCCCGCTTGGCGAAGGCCAGCGGGGCAGGCAGGGGGCGTTCCACCTTCATCGCGTGGGCGTTGAAGAAATAGCCGCGATAATCGGTGCCGCCGGGCCGCGCGAGGATTACCCGGATCGCTTCCTCCGCCATCAGCGTCCCCGCCATGGTCACCATCGTCGAAAAGCTGAACCGCGAGCGCTTGCCCGAAGCGACCTCGCCCGCGACGTCGAGATCGACGTATTTGTGGCTGGAGGAGTGCACCAGCACATACTCGATCTCGCGCATCAGGCATTCCACGCCCATGTCCTTGGTGATCGCCTGCCACGGCACGCCGATGGTCGGGTAGCCGAGCCGTTCTTCCAGGCGGGGATCCTGCGGGCGCACCACCGTCACTGAGGGAAGTGGCGAGGCATAGGCATCGATCAGCGTGCGGCCATGCGCGCGGCATTGGCGGTAGTATTCCGCGCCCGCCGCTGCATCGTCGGTGCCGTTGATCGCCACATCCACGCGCGGGAGGATGTCGGGCAGGCGCTCGGCCCATTCGCGGCCCAGCACCTCGATCTGCAATTCCGGGTTGATCTCCAGCGCCAGCCGGGCGGCGGCTTCGGCCTTGCGTTCGCCGATGCTGTCGGCGCGGCTGAATAGCTGGCGGTTGAGGTTCGACACCTCGAACACGTCGATATCGGCGATCACGAAGCGGCCTACCCCTGCGCGGACCAGCGCCATGAACGCCGCGCCGCCCATCCCGCCGACACCGGGAATGAACACGCTGGCTTCGCGCAGCCGCTCCTGCTCCGCCTCGGTCACGAAGCCGCGGTTGCGGGTGGTCATTTCGGCATAGGTGAACTGGGTCATGTGCGACTTCTCAGGCGGCCATAGGGACGGGCGGGGTCAAGCCACTGGATCAGCGGCACAAGCAGGGCACCGGTCAGCAGCAGCAGGCCTTGCAGGGCAAGCTGCGGCAGCGCGCTCCGCGGCACGCTGCGCGACAGGAAGCGGCCCCCGGCGGCGAGGTCCAGCGCGCCGATCTGCAGCACATCGTCCCCGCGCCCGTAATCGAGTTCGCGCTCGCAAAACGCGTTATAGTCGGCCTCGCGGTGCTTGGCAGCGACAGCGAAGGTCTTTTTGAGGTTATCCGACCCGCCGGTGTAGGCGTTGGTGATCACCTGCCGGTCGGCATCATAGCCTGCCTCGGCCCCCACCCCGAAAGCATGGCGATGCGCGCGCATGATCTGGTGCGCAAGGTGCCGGTGGGTGAAGGACTGGCGGGCGCGGCTCTGGCCCGGAAAGACATTGCTGAACGTCTCGGCCACCATGCCGACCACGGCGGGCACCTGTGTGACGCTGCTGATCCACAGCGGGCGCATCCCTTGCCGCAGGAACAGCGCGAAGCAGGTGAGGCCGTAGAGGATCCAGCTGAGCCCGCCGCTGCGCTCCGCCGGATCGACCATGACAAGGCCCAGATGCAGCACCGCCTCGCGCGATCCGCCGCGCACCACGTCGAGCAGCGGCATGGCGTTGAAGGCGACCGGCGCGCCGTCAGCCGTGCGGGTGACAAGGGTGATGACGCTGCGCTCCCACGCCGCGCCGTCATCGGCGAAGAGGCCATAGTCGAGGAGTTCGCCCGACAGGCAGGCGCGCACCACGGTTTCGCATTGCTGCTGCAGCGCGGCGAGCTTGTCACGAGGCAGCGTCGCGCCGGGTCGTTCGACGATCCCCACGCGGTATTCGCGGCTGGCGTTGAAGCTGACCGAAAGGGTTGCGCCGGTAATCGCCTGCCACAGATGAAACACCAAGCCCGCCCCGTTCGCCTTGAGCGCAGCAGACTAGCGCAAAGTGGTTAAAGGGCAACTGATGGCCGACTGCGCTATCGGCCCGGTATGGGAGTCGCTGGCGTTGTTGGTGTGGTCGGGGCGGGTGTCGCCGGCGCAGGCGTAACAGGCGCAGCGACTGCCGGAGCCGGGGTGGCAGGTGTCGCGGGCGTTGCGGGAGCGGTGGAGGGTGCCGGTCTGACCGGTGTGGCCGGTGTGGCTGGAGCCGGTGCCGGTGGTGGGGTTGTCGTCGGGGTGGCTGCCGGTGTTGTGGGCGGCGGCGTTGTGGCTGGTCTCGGCGGCGTCGTGGGCGGCGTCGGAGGTGCAGTTGTCGTCGGCGGTATCGTCGGCGGCGTAGTCGGGCGCGGCGGAGCGGGGGGCGGCGTCGGGGGCGCGGGTGCGGCGGGCGCTAGCTCGGTTCGCGCGCGACTGGCGCGCGCGGTCTCGACCGCCTGATTGGCGGTGATCCGCGCCCGGTCGGTCTCGTTGGCAATCGCCATCTCGCGTTCGGGATTGAGCGTGTTCAGCCGCAACCGGTCGACCGTCTGCGCCGAAGCCAGCCGGTCGAGCGGCACTTGATCGGTGCGGAACTGCAATTCGACCGAGGAATTGAGATCGGCCGAGGCGTTGGTGCGCTCCTCGGTCTGCACATCGCTGGTGCGCACGAAGCCGATGGTCGAACTGACCGAGGCCGATGCGCTCCACAACCCGAACCCGCCCGATGCGCTGGCCGATACCGAATGGCGCGTATCCAGCCCCGTATGGGTCTGTTCCGCCGCCGCCGAGGTCGCATCGATATGGAACCGCATCGAGGCGTGGATGCGCCCGGAATCGATCACGATCCGCTGCATCCCCATCTGCACCATCGTCGCCAGCATTTGCTGACGGTTGCGCGCCAGCGAGCGCTTGACGAAAGCAACCAGCTCGCCCGCCCCGCTCGGCACTTCGGCATCGGCCTCGATCCCCAGCGCGGCGCGCAGCGCATCGGGGGTGGGCGGCGATCCGCGCGTCACCAGCTCGACAGGTTCGGGCTCGTAATCGGGATCGGCACGCTCGCGCGCGGTCGGCGGGTCGGGCACTTCGATCGCGTAGCTGGAGGGAAACTGCTCGGCCAGCCAGCGCTTGGCCGGATCGTCGCTGTTACCGCCCAGCGAGGCGAAGCCATCGAGCGATTGCGAGACCCCGCGGATCAGTTCCAGGTATTGCTGCAGCTGCACCTGATTGGTTTCGACCATCGCCCGGAACACGCCTTGGATCAGCTCGGCGACAAAGCGCGGGAAGCTGATCGCCTGAAGCGTGCGGCGGGCGGTGTCCGCCATGTTCGCGACCGCGCCGCCGCCGTAGTTTTCGGCAGCTGTCATGCCCCGGGCGAGGCGTTTGGCAGGCTGCGCGGCTGGCGCTGGCGGGGCGGGCGCGATGTCATCATCGAGCAGCTTGGCGGCATGGGCAATGCGCACCAGCGCGCTCGCGATCTCGCGCCGCTCCGTCTCGTCGAGCGCCGCGTGCGCCTGTCCTGCGGTCAACGCCTCGCGGACGGCAAGGCGAACCTCGTCGGGAGGCTGCGCGAGGGCGGCGGCGGTCATCGGCTCAGCGCCCGAGGTCGCGCCAGGTCGACCCTCCGGAAGCGTCAGGCGCGGGTGCCGGGCCTGCGCCTTCGCCGTCGCGCACGATCGACAGGGTTTCGTCGATCCAGTCGATCGCGGCATCGATCACCAGATCGCCATTGGCGACCAGCGCGCCGCTAGGGGCCTCGAGCCGGTCGACATTGTCCGCCAGCCAAGCCAGCAGTGCCATGCCCGCGCGCCCGCGCCGCAAGTGCGTCAGCGTGGGGCGCGGCGGGCGGCGCAAGCGACGGTCGATGCTCGCCACTGCGTCCCACATCGTGCGCCCGCCGAGCATCGCGCGGACATCGGGATGGTTGAGGATCGCGATCGCCTCTCCGAGACTGCCGAGGATTTCGCCCGCCAGCATCTGCACGATCCCGTTGGCAGCCTGACTGAGGTTCTCGGCGAGAACCAGCGCCGCGCCGCGCACGCGCGCCTGACTGCCGCCTTCGACCGCCTTCATCAGCGCGTCGCACAGGTCGAGCAGCAACTCCTCAAACGCGCCATTGGTGCCGCTGGCGAGATCCTCCGGCCCGGCGGGGGCGCCGAACAGGCGGTTGAACAGTGCAAGCCGCTCCACCTCGCTGGCGCGCGCGTTGCGATCATCCCAGAAGGCTTCGATCAGCGGCGTGGCGCTGCCGGGATCGCCGGGCAACGCTCCGCTGCGCAGCAACCGGGTGAGATCATCCGCCGCCTGAATCAGCCCCGCCGCTTCAAGTGTCGAGGCAAGGTAGAGGCTGGCGACTGCACGCAATTGCATCGCATCGGCGCGGCCGACTGGCGGCAATTCGGGCAGGTTGAAATCCGCAAGCATCGCCGCGTGGGCCTCGGCCGAGAGCAGCAGCGCCTCTGCTTCCTCCAGCGCGCGCCGCAGCCCGAAAGGGGCCGCCTGACCCAATGCGAAGGTGGCGATGCGGTTCATGACGCAGCTTGCGGTGCTGTCGCCGGAGCGGCGGCAGCAGGTGCGCCGGCCATGCGGGGCGGCGCCGTGGGTTGGGCATTGCCCTGGATCGCGCCGATCATCTCGGGCGTCGCCATCTTTTCGAGCGGCAGGTAATCGGATTTGAAATTGACCTGGACCTCACCCATCAAACTCGCGCTGAGTTCGACCTTGGAGTCGCTTGTTTCATCGACCTTCGTGCTTACCGTCGCCACATGCGACTTCTCGCTGGTGTTGACCTTGCCACCTCCGAAACCGAGAAAACTGCCGCCAAACGCGCTGACACTCTTGTTTCGGCTGGTCTGCCGGTCATAGGCGGACGCCCGATATCCGCGGTGCGCCTCGTCTGTTGTATCCAGATTGAATTTTACTTTTGCCTTTATTAACCCATTTGTCACGACGATTCTATTTATCCCAAGCATTACCATAGACGCGAGCAATTGCTGGCGCGATTTTGCCATTTGTAGCCGTGCGGCATTGACCAGTCGTGCCTCTGCTTCTTCATCGGATATGTCGGTAACAGGCTCGCCTGCGATACCAAGGGTATTGTGAATTTCAGTTAGCGCGGTTTCTTCATCTTCCGCCACTACTCTCAGCGTCGATTTGCCGTCGTCGGCAACATCGACATCGATCAGATCGGGAAAGCGCTGGGCGAGATAATCCCGACCCTGACCCATGCCGATATTCTCGGACATGTAGTCCTCGGCGGTCTTGGCTACGGCTGCCACCAGCTCGCCATAGGCGCGCATTTGTTCGATCGAGGTCTCCACGATCGTCTTGAAGACATTGTTGATGAGTCCGCTTACGAAGGCACCGAAATCGACCTCTTGGACCATCCGGACCAGTTGATCGGTGCCTTGCTGAGCCGCCCCGGCAACGAAATCCTTGCCCGCAAAGCCGGGGGATTTGGACAGGTTCTGGCGGGTCTGCTCGTTGGCGTCGGGCTTCTGGTTCTGCGCCTCGGCGAGCGGCTGGGCGGTGGTCTGTTCGACCACGCGATTGGGGTCGTTCATATAGGCGACCACCTTGACCATGTCGTGAGCCAGGCGGCCCTGTTCCTCGCTCGAAAGGCCCGCATAGGCCGGAATACGGGTCAGCATCGCCTGCACCTGCGGACGCACAGCGGCGAGCGTTTCCGCGGATACGCCGACCACTGGCGTGCTGGTGCCGGTTGAGGCGGTGCGTTCGCGGGTGTGAACGGCGGCGGTCATGGCTCAGGCCCTCGCCGGAGCGGGAGCTGGCGCTGCCGGGGCGGCAGGCGCAGGGGCAGGTGCAGGCGCAGGGGCTGGTGCGGCGGGTGCGGCCGGGGCTGGCGCTGGCCCCGGCGTGTATTGCGGCTTGTTGTGATCGATCGGTTTCGACCGCATCTGGATCGCCGCCATCATCTCGGGCGTCGCCATCTTGTCCAATGGCAGGTAGTCCGATTTGAAATTGACCTCGACCGCGCCCATCAGGCTGGCCTTGGCGCTGAAATTGTCGCTCTGCGTCTCGGCTGCCATCGACTGTGCGGTCATGATCGGCTTCTGCGCGTATTTGTATTTGCCCTTGGTGTAGTAATCCGCGTCGTAGGTGCCGGTGTAGCTGCCCTTGCCGGATTCATACTTGGATTCGCGACGACGAGAGCCCTTGTCGCTGGTTTCGCTTTCTTCCTCTCTCTCATCCGTCAGGGTCATGTTGCCTTCGGCGTCGCGCGCGAAATCGCGAGCCTGCGCCGAACGGGACAAGGTGCGCTGGCTGGAGGCATTGAAATCATACATGATTTTGGCCTGGATCTTGCCGTTGGTGACAACAATGCGGGACAGGCCCATCATCACCATCGTCGCCAGCAATTGCTGGCGCGAGGTGGCGATCTGCTGGCGCGAGGCGAGGATCAACGTCTGGGCGACTTCGGGATCAGACACGTCGATCGATTCAATCGCGCCTCCCGCGTGCTGTCCAAGCGCCTGCTGCACCTGGCCCAGCGCCGCATCCTGATCCACCCCGTCCTTAAGGCGCAGCGCCGGTTCGCCGTTTCCCGACAGGGGATCGACGCCGATGTCGAACACATCGGGGAAGGCATCGACCAGGTTGTCTTTGCCATCGTCCGAGGTGGTGTTGTCATCCCTGAACTGGTTGAGCGATTTCGATACGTCCGCCACCATCTTGGAATAGGCTTCCATCTGCTGGATGTTCGAGGTGACGATCGAGTTGAACACCCCGTCAATCAATCCGGAGACGAATTCGACGAAGTTGACCTGCTTGAGAAACTCGCCGGCAATCGCAGCGCCTTCTCGCGCGGCACCGGCGGTGAAGGGGTCTTCACCGATGGCTTCGACAGCGTCCTGGTTGGACTGCCACTGATCGAGGCCGCCCGCCATTGTTTCCGAAATGACCGAAGAGGCGCCCGGCTCCTCGCGCCCCACCAGCGCATCAGCGATCATCGCGGTGTTGCGCGCGACTTCCTGCTGCTGGGCGGGGGGAAGCTGATGGAACGCGGGAGCGGAACGGAGCAGATCCTGCACCTTGGCGCGCACTTCCGGGCGCGGCGGAGGTGGCGGTTCTGCGGGATCGGCAGACTGGGCAAAGGCATGGAGGGTCATGGTCGTGGTCCTTGACAGCGCGGCACCCGGTTGGGCCGGGCGTCGGGAAGATCAAACGATCGCGGGCACCGCAGTGTCGGGCATCAGCGCGGCGGCCGGACTGATCTCGAACTCGACCGGGCGCAGCGACAGGCCGACGCGCGGCGGGCCGGACGGGCCGATCCTGATCGTCAACACACTGAACCGGCCGGGCCAGATATTGTCCTCGGGCGTGAAGGCTTCGAGGAACCTCTCGAGCGAGGCCAGTTCGCGCGGGCGTTCGCGCAGGTTCATCGTCAGCAGCTGGAGGAAATTGGGCGGCACATCGGCGATCGCGTCGAGCATTACATGGAGTTCGAGCGAGACGCCCTCCGGCCCGCGTCCGAACGCCACCAGCGCCGCGCCTGGCGGAATGTCGAACCGCCCGCCCAGTGCCACGCCGATCACCTGCAGGATGCCCGCAAGCCGCTGGCCCAGCCCCAGCTCATCGAGCATCGGCTGCATCTCCACGAGGCGGAACCCGTTGGTGAGCAGGAACGTCACCCACTGGCTGCCATATTCGCGCCCCGCCACCAGCGTGGTGAACAGCGGTTGCAGCCCCGGCATCGCCGCCATCGCCGCCATCACCAGCCGCGACAATTGGGGGTTGATGCTGCTGCTGGCGTTGGCCCCGCCTTCATAGGTGATGGTCGCGCTGTGCAGCCCGTCGCCGTCGAAGCTCGATCCGAAGAACGCGCCATAATTCATCGCGCCGCGGCGGCTCAATGATCGTTCGCTTTCACTCGCCTGATCATACCACTTGAGCGCGGCCTGCCCGAAATTTTCGCTGACGAGGCGGCGCATTTCGTGGGTCGCGCCGCCGTGCCGGTCGGTGGGCGAGGCATCCGGGCCATAGGGTTCGAGCGCAAAGGACAACACCCGCTGCTTCGCGGATTCGTACTTCGGCACGAAGGGTGCCGCCCCGCGCACCAGATGGTTGCTGAGGTAACGGCTGTCGCCTATCGGATAGGCGAAGCTGTCTTCGATCAGCCCGTTGACGTAGTTCATCGGATTGGCGGTGCGCAGCGTGCGCGCGGCGGATTCGAGCCGTGATTTGAGCTGACCGCTCAGGGGTTGTTGGGGCATGGCCTGTCTCCTTGGCTATCCGGGTCAGTAGGCGCCGTAAGCGCCATGTGCCCGGCCATTGGCCCGCGCGGCTTGCGGCGCGACGAACTCCATCCCGAGGCCAAGGCCGGTGCCTTCCAGCAGATCGCGCGCGATCGACGGGATCTGGATCGGGCGGCTGGCGTGTTGCGGGCTTTCGCGCGGCTCGGAGAGCATCGCCACCCGGTCATCCCCCATCGCCGAATCCGCCAGCCACATCTCGCAGGCATTGACCAGATCATAGTCGGTCGGGTGCGACACCGCGGACTCACCGGACCCGCGCGCAGGCGGATAGGCGACCTCGTTGAGGTTGATCATCTGCGCGGTCGGATCGCGCAGCCGTTCGGCGTGTTCGGCGATCCAGTTGGTGATGATCGCGCCCGAAGTGGCCAGCATCCGGTACTTGGACGAATTGCGCGCGCCGCCCAGTTCGGTATGCGAGACCTGCTCGATCACGTCGTAGGCGCTGTTCGCGCCGAACACGCGCTGCAGATCCTTGTCGCTGAGCAGCTCGATGATCTCGTTGATCTGCTTGTTGAGATCGGCGGCGGCGTAGAACGTCATGCCGTAACCGCGCGACGACATGTTGTGCGCCAGATCGCGCGCCGCCTTCTTGACCTGTTGCTGATTGACTGCGAGCGGAATGTTCGAGCGCAGCAGGTTTTCGACCCGGCTTTCGCGCACCAGCGTCGAGACCGACGAGACGAACCGCAGCCACAGGTCCTGGAAATCGGCGTTGATCGCGACCCCCGGCTGTCCGGTCGGCAGGCCGAGCGTCATGGCGTAGAAGTTCTGCCGTTCGATCTCGCTCATCCGGTTGGGCGCGTCGCGCCAGTAATTGTAGAGCTGGGTGCCGGCCTTGCCGCGCATCAGCGGGATATCGCCGCGCTGCGACAGCTCGATCAGCTTGTCGACCACCTGGAAGGCCTTCAGCTCCTCGAAGGCGGACGCGAAGATGAACGATCCCATCAGCCTGCAGTGTTCGGGGATCACTTCGATATCGGTCGCCGCCTCGAGATCGGGCAGCTTGAGCACGAATTCGTGCATCGGGCTATCATCGCCAATCCGCTTCACGCGTTCGAAGGTGTTCTCGACCAGCAGCTTGATGCTGGGGTCGTCGGCGGCAACCTCGCTCTCGATCAGCTTGTCGAAGGTCTTGGCGAATTCGAGCGTGGAAACGCCAGGATCGCGCCCGCTGCCCTCCACTTTCACGGCTTCCACAAGGGTCTGCAGGATGCGGATAGCGAGCGGCATATTGGCCGAGGCGCGCGCCATCGCCCGCACCAGGCCCTCGCCGAAGGAGCGGTAATTACGGTGCTTCTCGTCGGGCACCGCGTTCTTGTCGGAGTTTGCGGCCAGCTGCGGCAGCGGGGTGTCCCACATTTGCAGCAGGCCGAGCGTCAGCGCCACACGCGTCACTTCGCGGAAGGCTTCTGCCTCGTTGGTAAGCCCGGTGACCTTGAGAATGGCCTTCGGATGGGGCGTGACATAGTCATAATGAACGGCGATCGGCGTCAGGCCGAACTCGTTCTGGGCGAACAGCGCGCGGGCCGAAGCGAACAGCGGATCGAGAAATTGCGGCCTCGCGCCGCCCTTGCCCTCGGCTATCTGCTTGAGCGCGGTCAGACGGTCATATTCCTTCTGATCCTCCGCGCCGAGCGCGCCTTCGGTGCTGTTGGCTGTCCTGTTGCGGTCCTGGCGCTTCTGCAGGATCTGCCATTCGGCAACGATCCGGGTGCGGGCGGTGTCTTCGCGCTTGGCGAGATCAAAGAAGTTGATGTCCATGATGATGCTTCCTTCTGATTCTGGTGAAGTGGAATCCGGCCCATCTGCCGACGGGGCGGTATCGGGGGAGGTTGGGCTGTCTGGCTTGACCGGCGCAGGTTGCCCGGCTGCCTTCGGCGCGTCTTCACTCCCGGCTGCGTCCTGTTCGATCGCCGCCGCCGCCTCGGGCGGGGTCGCGCGCTTGCCATTGCCTGACGCATTGCGGCGGGTCGGTTTGGCCGGGGGTTTGGTTGGCTCAGCCATAGTCGTTTCTTCCGTTGAAATGAGTCACAAGACGGGCGGGTGCGGGTGCGGGTTCAACCATCATCGGCGCCTCCCAACTCGGTGGTTTCGTCGGCATCGAGCGCGGCATCGAGCAGGCTGAGCGCGCGCGCCGCGTCGAGCACGCCCGCGCCGTTGCCAGCGGGCACATCGGCGTGATGCGGGGTCGCGCTTTCGATCAGCAATTGCTTGACCTGCGCCGGAGCGAGCGCGGCGGAGCGGGCCTGTGCGCGTTCGATCAGCAGTGCGGCGGCTCCGCTGACGAAGGGCGCGGCGAAGCTGGTGCCAGTCGCATTCTGATAGCCGCCGTCGAGGCCCGCAGTGCGGATCCGTTCGCCCGGCGCGCACAGCGCGACATGATCGCCCGTGGTCGAAAAGCTGCTCGCGCGGCGATCGAGCCCGACCGATCCGACCGCGATCACGCGCGGATCGGCGGCGGGCCAGTAGGTGCGCGCGTCGCCGCTGTTGCCCGATGCCACCACCAGCGTGCAGCCGCGCAATTCGGCAAAGGCCACCGCTTCGCTATGCGGCTTGGGCGCGCCGGGTTCGAGCGCTTCGTCATCCGTGCCGAAGCTGCAATTGATCACGTGCGCGCCGAGTTGCGCGGCCAGCACCAGCCCCATGTCGAGGTCGCTCAATGCGCCTACGCCCACCGCCGCCGTGCGCCCCGGGAACAGCGCCGCACCGAGCGAGCGCATCGGGATCAGCGTGCATTGCCCGCCCAGACCCGGCGGGATGCCGATGCCATTGCCGCCGATGATCGCCGCGCAGCCGGTGCCGTGGCCGACATGGCGATCCGCCGGATTGGTGTCGCCGCCGCGATTGTCGCCGAGCAGCGTGATCCCGCCGGCAAGGTCGCCGTGGCCGAGCTCGACCGTATCGTAGCCGCGCCGCAGCCGCGCATCGAATTCGCGGTGATCGAGCGCGAGGCCGCTGTCGACCACCCCAACCACCACGCCGCTCTGCCCTGCCGCATAGGCCAATGCCTGCCGCGCATTGACGAGGTCGCGCGCGGCCCAAACGTCATCGTCGCCCCCGTCGTCGGGCCCCGGCAACGGCGGCAGATCCGGCCCGTCGAGCCCGACAGTGGTGACGTAATTGGGGATGGCGGATTCGACCAGATCGAGCTGCATCAGCGAAATCGCCAGCGATCCGACATGGGTGCCGGGCGCGACATCGACGCGCAGCACTCGCGCGATCCCGGACACTTGCTCGTCTGCGCTGAAACCGACGTGCCGACGCCCGATTTCACGCAGCGCGCGCGCGGCGGCGTGCAGGCGGGAAACGCGGATCGCGGTGCCGAAGGTGGTCGACACCCGGTCGAGCGCGCCGTGCCCGGTGGAAACCGCAGCCTCCGCGGCGCCGCGCCGGACATCGACCATCGCCGGGATGCGCTCGGGCACTTCGCCCAGCTTCAGGCGCACGAGCAGGCTGGTCGGCAGGACATAGGCCCCCGACCGGTGCGCCCAGGGCTGCAAGGGGCGGCCTGCGGCGCTCATGACGGTGCCCCCGCGCCGTTGAGCCCCGGCGCTTGGGCCATCATGCCCATGGGCGCGATGTGGCTCTGATCGAACCACACCTCCGTGCGTGCGCGCGGGTCATATTCGAGACTCATCTGCCCGGCGAACTGGTCGGGGCCGGGTTCGAGCACGATCGCATGGTCGCTGGCCTGCACCACGCCGACCTCGCGCCCGCCGATCACCACGCGCGGCGGCACCCCGTCGCGCAGCAGGTTGCGCCCGCGCACCCGCAATCTCTGGCGCAGCTCGTCGGAGCTGTCAGCCTCGCCCGAAACCTCGTCGACCATCGGGCGGGTGGCGCGCGACAGCACGCTTTCGAGCTTTTCGACCGGCAGCCGCGTGATCCGGCCGACCGATCCGGCAAGCCCGCGCTTCTGCAACTCGTTGAGCTTGGCAACAGTCCGCACCCCGATCCCCTCGAGCCGCCGCCGCTCCTCGGGCGCGAGATCATCGCCGAGCGCGTCGAGCGACATGTCGTCGGCATCGTCGACCGCCAGCTGCACCGCATTTTCCTCGATCATCGGGCGGGTGATAGCGGTGAAGCCGATCTTGAGGACGGTGGTGTCCTTGTCCTGCGGCTGGGCCGGACGGATGCGCAATTCGCCATCGGACAATTCGACATGGGCCTTCAGATCCATCGCGATGTCGCGGATCGCGAAGGTCAGTGGCAGCTTGTCATTCTCGGCCTTCAACGACATCCGCATCTGCGCGGTATCGAGCTGCAACTGCACGGCCTGGATGAAATCCTCGAGCGCGACCGCCTGATTGGTGCCGAGCCCGCTCATGCCGCATCCTCCGCCGCGATTACCGCCAGCGAGATGGCGATCCGGCCCACCGGCAGATCGAAATCGGTGCGGGTGTGCGCGCGCGGCACATCGGCGATGACGCGCAGGCCATCGCCGGTGTTGGCGACCTGCGCCTCCATCGGCAGCGCGATATTCAGCGAGACCGGGCGCAGTTGCCCGTCGCCGAGCTGTGGCAGCAGGCTTCCGGCGATTTCGCCGAGCATATCCTCAAGCGGGCGGCGCGCGGCGATCATACCGGGGCTCCCGGAGTGGGCGCGGGCGCGGGTGCGGGCGCAGGTGCGGGTGCGGGTGCGGGAGGAGGCGCGGGCGCGGGGGCAGGCACCGCCGCGACGGGCGCTGCCACCGGCGCGGGCGCGGGGATTGCAGGCTGGGCAACCGGCGTGGGCGCCGCAATCGCCTGCACGGGCCGCGCCGCGCGCTCCAGCAGCGTGCGCCGTGCATCGTCCGCGAAGCGATCCAGCGGGATCGTCTCGCTGGCAAAGTTGATCTTCACCTCGCCGAACAGCTCGGCGTTCAAGGTGGTGTCGGTCTGCGCATTGACCCCGATGGTCGAGACCTTGGTGACCGGCGCGGCATAGGCGGTGCTGCCGCGCGTCGACCACCCGCCGCTTGGCGCGGCGCTCGCCGGATCGTCGCTGACGGCGTAGTCGACCCGGGTCTTGTCAGATGCCGAGGCCCGGAACTTGAGCCGCGCGGTGATCGAACCGTCGCGCACGACGATGCGGTTCATGCCCATCATCACCAGCGTCGCGAGGGTCTGCATCCGGTCGCCCGCCAGCCTGTCGCGCGCGGCGGGGACCAGCACCTCCTCGATCATTTCCTGGCTGAGCGGCGTACCCGCCGCGCCGTAATCGGCAAGCCACGCGGGCGAGGGGGCATCGCCGAATTCGTCCACCGCGCCGCGCGGCACCACCTGCGGCGCGCTGTCGCCCATCGCCAGCGCCAGATCGCCGGGATACTGCGCCACCAGCCAGTCGCGCGCCTGGTTGGCGGTGACGTTCTCGTCGCGGAATTGCGCCATCGGCTTGGAGATCGCCGCGACCAGATCGGCATAGGCATCCATCTGGCGGATCGAGCTGTCGACCATCGCGTCCCACGTGCCGTGGATCAGCGAGGCGACGAATTCGGGGAAGTCGAGCTCGTCCGTCACCGCCCCCGCGCGCCGGCCGAGGGTTTCGGTGGCGGGGGGGCGGGCGGCGGAGGGGGCGGGCTCCGACGCGGGGGTAGGGGCGGGCGCGGCGGGCGTGTCGTCACGGTCCCAGAGGCCGCCGGCCATGGCCTGCGAGGGCACTGCCGCGCGGCGCCCGTCGGCTGGTGGCGGTGGAGCCAAGTTATGATTCCTGTAAGTCACGATGTGCGATCACGTGACCGGGATCAGATGCGACATTCGCGGTCGATCGTGCCCTTCGGGTTCGGTGAAATCGCGTAAAAGGGCATCGCTGTGCTGAATCCACTCACGATCGATTTCGTACGTTCCGTCACCATAAATCTTGATCTGGATGCGGGCGCTGGCGTCATCGGTCATCACCGGAGCCTGGAAGGTGTAGTCGAGCACGATGTTAAGCGATGCAACTTGGTCGGCCCCGGGCACTGCGGCGGTCGGAGACCGTGCATAAGTGGCTGCATCGTCCTCGACATTGCCACGGACTGTCACGCCCCACCCGACAGTGTCATTTGACTTGCCCCTGCGGACATAGACGTTGGCGATCGATGTGCCGTTATACTCCCATTTGACCTCGCAATTGGCCCATGTGCCGCCTGCCTCAGGCCAACCCACGATCGGGATGATCGCCTTGTGAAACGCCGCTTCGTTCGCCGGAGCAATATCGCGCGGGTGCTTCTTGCCCTTCCAGTCCGGCAGGTAATAATCAACGTCGCCGCCACCCGATCCGTAGATGATCGAAACCGCTACGCCGGCGATGGCAGCCGCCGTCTCGATGCCCGACGCTTCCTTCGCAAGGATGCGGCCGGTATTGCCTTTCGGGTTCCGTAAACTGAATTCCATCGCATAACCCGCCGGAGCCGAAGTCGCGGTATTGAGCGTATGCCCATGCGCGCCGCCCGCGTGGAAGATCAGCACATTGGCAGACGGGGCCAGCGTGGCGAGCATCTCGTATTCGCCCTGGAAATCCTCGTAGCGCATGATGTAGCGGCTGCCGGTCTGGTGTGTCGCCGGATAGTTGGCGGGCGCGCCGGGGGTGCCGGGCTGGCGGTCCCATGGATCGACGATCCGCAGGAAGTGATCGGTGCCGTCCGAATACATACCGACTACCAGCACCGCGTGGGCCGAAAGGCCGGTGTTGCCGCCCATCATCTTGCCGACCCACAGCGGGCCGTTGGCTTCGATGAGGCTACGGAAGCCTTCGGGCGTGTAACATGCGGGTGGGGCTGTCTGTAGCCCAAGCGCGGCGGCGACCTGTGCCACTTTGCCCGGGTCCAATCCCTCTTCGATCGTCATGCCGCACTGGCTGGCGATGGAGTCAGGCGCGATGCTCAACCGGTCACGCCAGCCTATCAGCATTGCGCCCGCAGTCGCCCAGCATGCGACATTGGTTGGCTGGCCGACGACATCGACATCATCCCAGTGGATCGACCACACCGGCGCGTTCATCGCCCGCGCGCCCAGCGGCGTTGCGGTCAGCGGCGGATCGAGCGTGTCGAGCAGCGGGCCCAGTTTCGCACCGTCGAGCCCGAGATCGAGCGCCTGGCCGATCCGTTCGCCGAAGCCGCCGCCGATCCGCGTGGCGCGCTGACGCGCATCGGTGGGGAGGGGCGGCGGGACGTGGCCGGGCACCGGGGGCGCGATGGTTGCCGCTGCCGCTTCTTCGGCGCTCAGCTGGATCGAGAAGCCGACACCGACGCTTACCGCGCCGCCAAGGCCGCGACCATTGCTGTCCAGCCAGACTTCGGCACCGACCACCAGTTCGACGCCCTCCATCAGCCCGGCGACCTTGCCGAGACTGGCGAACCCGTCGAGCCCGCCGTGGTTGTAGCCGAGCTTCAGACTGGCCGCGAGCGCGACCTTGAGGTTGTCGACCAGTTCGCCGATGCTCGACACGCTGACCTCGAAGTCGGTCTGACCGAACAACGCCACCTGGCCATCGGGCGCAAAGACCACGCCGACACCGGCATCGAACATGCCCCCGCTCACCGTCGGCCCGACCGACAGGGTCACCCCGGTTGAACGCGCCAGACCGGGCAGTTCCTTGAGGAAGGCGAAAAGCCCGCTGACCCAGCCGAGCGGGGTCAGCACGGTTTCCCATGCGGAAACAAACGTGCTGCTATCGTCGCCGAGCCGCCACAACGTCGGCGGCGTGGCATCGGAGCCGACCACATCGACCACCTGCTCGACCAGCCGGGTGATGTAATCGAGCGCCTCGCGTGCGCTTGTGCCGCCGCCCAGCGCGACCGCGTTGCGGGGAAGGGCGCGCCCTGCAGCGGCAGCGTGCGACAGCGGAACACCGCGCAAGTGCTGGCGCTGCGGCGCGCCATGCTGCGCATAGCGGCTCTCGCGCGCCGGGATGTCCGGCATCGGGCCGAACCCGTCGTCATAGGGCACTGGCTGCGTGGGTGCGGGCGCTGGTGCCGCACCGTTGCCGTTCGGTGCGGCGGCGTGCGCGCCGTTGCCGTTTGCTTGCTCCGAACCGGGCTTGGGCTGATCGCCCGCCCATTCCAATCGGGGCGTCGACGCCCGCACCCCGCCAAACCCGCGCCGCAGCGTGCGCCCGGTAAACCCGCGCAGCGAGACATAGGGGCTGCCTTCGCGCGGCAGGGCATCGACCTGCAGCCCGCCATTGCCGCTGCGTCCGGTGGCGAGGCCGAAGAACAGCTTCTCGTTGCCGATGAACCGCGCCAGCACATCGGGCGGCACCACGAACACGCCGTCGCCGCGCGGGACGGTCAGCGTGCCGTGCTCGCGGCTCGAGTAGAAATTGGCCGCCGTGCGCGCCGCTTTCTGCTGCGGGCTGAACAGGCCGATGTCGCTGGCGATCACCACCTCTGCCTCGACATCGGGCTGGTTGGTGCGGACGGCGAAGCCAAGCATCGGAAAGCGATCGCTGACTTCCATGCGATTGGGGGAGATTTGCGCGGTCATGATCCTGCCTTGTTGTTGAGGGGACGATGGGGATGGGCGGCGGCCCTGAGCGCACGCGCGCGGGCCTCGAAATCGCCGGGCGGGGCGAGCAGTTCTTCGCTGAGCGGGGCAAGCGCCGGGGCGGGGTCGTCGAGCAGCGTGATCTCGCCATGCGCGGCCTCGTGATCGCGCAGCGAACGGACCAGCAGGTCGGCGAGCATCTTGGCGTAGGGCGGCGCCATCGCCAGCCGGGTGTGGATCACCGTGGTGCCTGCGGCTTCTGCGTCGGATGCGCCGGAAGCGGGCTGATACTGGCCGAGCTCGAACAGGAACTCGAAGGGGTTATGGCCGAGCTCGAAGTAGTTGACGTAGAGCGCCGCCGGGGCCTCCGGCCCGCCGCCACGGCCATGATCCTGAGCGGACGTGAAGCGCTTCATCGGCACGCAACTCCCTGCATCGGCGGATGCCCCGCAAGCGCCGTGCCAGATCGATGAACGTCGTATTTTCAGAAGGTTGTGCGGACCGCGCGTGCCCTGGACCTGTCACATGCGACGTCACAGCCGGTGACAGGTGTTACACTGCGCCGCTACGGGTCACATGGTGCTTATCAAGCTTGCGATAGAGCGTCATGCGTGACCAGTGCAGCGCCTTGGCGGCCTCGGCCTTGTTCCAGTCGGTCGCTTCGAGCGCGGCCACGATCCGTGAGCGTTCGTCCAGCCCGGTGCGCTGCCAACTGCGATGCAGCCGCGCAAAGGCGAGCGGAATGTGGTCGAGCCCGATGCACCCGGCTGGCGGATCGATGAACACCCCCTCGACGAAGTTGCGCACCTCGCGGACATTGCCCGGCCAGTCGTAGGCGCGCAGCACTGCGAGCAGCTCGGCGCTCGGCCCGCCCACCGCGCAGCCGGTGCGCTGGTTGAACTGGCCGATGAAGTGATCGAGATAGACCGCGATATCCTCGCGCCGTTCGGCCAGCGCGGGCAGGGCGATGCGCGCGACGTTGAGGCGGTAATAGAGATCGGAACGGAACCGCCCCTCATCGACCTGATCTTCGACATCACGGTTGGTCGCCGCGACGATCCGCACATCGACCTTGACCGGGCGGGGCGCACCGATCGGCTGCACTTCGTGCTCTTCCAGCATCCGCAGCAACTTGGTCTGGCACAAGGGCGAGAGTTCGCCGACCTCGTCGAGGAACAGCGTGCCGCCGTCGGCCAGCACCGCCTTGCCCTTCTGCGCCTGCACCGCGCCGGTGAAGCTGCCGCGCTCGAACCCGAACAGCTCGGATTCGAACAGCGTGTCGGGGATCGCGCCACAGTTGATCGCCACGAAAGGCTTGCGCCCGCGCGGGCTGTGGGCGTGGACGGCGCGGGCGATATGCTCCTTGCCGGTGCCGGTCGATCCGGTGATGAGCAGCGATGCGTCGCTGCGTCCGATCTTGGGAACGACGTCGCGCAGCTGCGCGATCGCACGGCTTTCCCCAAGGATTTCGGTCGCGCAATCCGACATCCACCTGCCCCCCACCACAGAGTGCGACCTGATGTCTTTGGTTCTGGATCCTGTACGTTAAACAAGCAGCATCGCGCGCCGAAGCGGCGCAATCAAGTCCGTTGCTCTGACAGAATCGCCACTTTTGGCCACTCCTAGATCAAAGATCGACGCGGGCGGGTCAATTGCAGCTTGTGTGAGCCTGCGGTGAAATGCCGCGATTTCGCGTCGGGTTGAACTCATTGTCATGAGTTAGTTTATTGTCACTTATGGGACTAAATCGAGGTATGTTGCGGATCAATGCAGGTTGTCTTTGGATTTACTTGGCGCAAACCCGCGATGGTGTTCCGGGATACCGGCTTGTCATGGCCGCCTGAGGGCTTGAGAAGTCTGCAATATCCCGCGATACAGGCGGACAAATGGTCAGGGGGAGGGCTGCCATGATCCGTATTCTTGCCGCGCTGCTGGCGCTGTTGGCGGGCCTTGCGACGCCGCTGCGGGCCGAGGATCGCGGGCGGTTTCTCGAATACGAGCGGATCGCCGCTGCGGGCCTTCCCGACCAGCGCCTCAGCATCTGGCTGCCGCCGGGCTATGACGCGGGCGACCAGCGCTATCCGGTGCTCTACATGCACGACGGGCACAACCTGTTCGACTTGAAGAACAGCAATTTCAACAAGATTTGGGCTGCCGACACAGCCATGCGGGAGGCAATGGCGAGCGGCAAGGTGGAGCCGCATATCATCATCGGCATCTGGGCGCCGGGGCCTGACCGTTACCGCCAGTATCTGCCGCGCACCGCCTATGAGGCGGCCAGCGGGTCTGTGCGCGCGCAGATGGATGCGATGGCGAAGGGCGCAGTGGTATCTGACCGCTACCTCGCGTGGATCGCCGGGCCATTGAAGGCGTGGGTCGATGCCAGCTTCCGCTCCCGGCCGGGCCGCGACGATACGGCGATCATGGGATCGAGCATGGGCGGGCTGATGAGCTGTTATGCCTTCCTCGAACGTCCCGAGGTGTTCGGGCGGGCGGGCTGCGTCAGCACGCATTGGCCGCTTGTCGATCCGCGCCAAGTGACGGTCAACGATGCTGCGACGCGCTCCACAAACGACGCATGGCTCGGCGCGCGCCTCGGCCAGCCCGATGGCCGCCGCGTGTGGATGGACCACGGCACCGCGACGCTGGATGCCTTCTATGCGCCTTACCAGCAGGCGGTCGATGCGCGCTTTGCCGCAGCGGGCTGGCAGAAGGGCCGCGATTTCGAGAGCAAGGTCTATGAAGGCGCCGAGCATGAGGAGAACGCCTGGGCCGCGCGATTGCCCGAGGTCTTCGGCTGGCTGCTCGCCAAACAGCCCTGACCGCCGCGCTGATTCGCCCTGGCCGTTCAGCTTGGCGCGCCTCAAGCTGAAGCATGAGACACATGAGACACTGTCCAGAAGCCAAAAACCTGCCCCGAGTTCGAAGGGCAATGGAAGGGATGCGCGGGCGGCCATCCGGCAAGCCTGCCAGCGGCCCGCCGGGTAGGAAAGCAGTCTAGCGCAGCGCGAACGCCTCGCGCGCCAGCGCCTCGATCACGGCCTTGTCCGGCGCGCCCTTGGGCGAGACCCAGCTGCCGCCGACGCACAGGACAGGGTCGAAGGCGAGCCATTCGGGCGCATTCTCGAGGCTGATCCCGCCGGTCGGGCAGAACCGGCACTGCCCGAAAGGCGCGGCGAGGGCTTTTAGCGCGGGGAGGCCACCCGCCGCCATTGCCGGGAAGAACTTGAAACGATCGAGCCCCAGGTCGAGCCCGCGCATGATATCGCCCGCATTGGCGATGCCGGGGAGGAACGGCACCCCGCTCGCAATCGCGGCCTTGCCGAGCGGTTCGGTGAGGCCGGGGGAAACGATGAATTCGCTCCCCGCTTCCAGCGCCGCATCAAGCTCGCGCGGATTGGTGACGGTGCCTGCGCCCACGATTGCGCCCGGCACCTGCTTCATCGCCCGGATCGCGGGCAGCGCGGCAGGCGTGCGCAAGGTCACTTCGAGCACGCGCAATCCGCCCGCTACCAGCGCTTCGGCCAGCGGCACGGCATGGGCCTCGTCCTCGATCACGATCACCGGGATCACCGGTGCGGTGCGCATGATGGTGTCGATGGTCATGGCTTACATTCCTCCGGTGGCGAGCATCGCGCTTGCGCCTGCTTCCGCCCCGTCGGCGAAGCGGCGCATCATGCCGAACAGCTCGCGGCCCACGCCTTGCTCGTCGCGCGGATCGGCGGCTGGTTCGCGGCTGGCGAGATCGGCGGTTGTCGAAAGCTCGCCCGTCACCGCGCAGACCTTGACCACATCGCCATCGCGCAGCCGTGCGAGCGGGCCGCCACCAAGCGCCTCGGGCGTGCAATGGATCGCGGCGGGCACCTTGCCGCTCGCGCCGGACATGCGGCCATCGGTGACCAGCGCCACCCTGTGCCCGCGATCCTGCAACACGCCCAGCGGCGGGGTCAGCTTGTGGAGTTCGGGCATCCCGTTGGCGCGCGGGCCCTGGAAGCGCACGACCACCACCACGTCGCAGTCAAGCTCGCCCGCCTTGAACGCGGCGGCGACGGCAGGCTGATCCTCGAACACGCGGCACGGCGCTTCGATGGTCCAGCGGCTCGCATCGACCGCCGAAGTCTTGAAACACGCGCGTCCGAGATTGCCGGTGAGGAGGCGCATCCCGCCGTCGGGCTTGAACGGGTTGCTGACCGGGCGCAGCATGGTGTCGTCCATGCTCGGGCCAACCTCGCGCCACACCAGCGCCTCGCCATCGAGGCCGGGTTCGCGCGCATAATCGCCGAAGTCGCCGCGCCCGACCGTGAGGATATCGGGATGCGCGAGCCCCGCTTCGAGCAGTTCGCCGATCACATAGCCCATGCCGCCCGCAGAGTGGAACTGGTTCACATCGCCCGAGCCGTTGGGATAGACCTGCGCGATCAGCGGCACCGCGCTCGACAGCTCCGAAAGATCGTTCCAGTCAAAGATGACCCCCGCCGCGCGTGCCATCGCGGGCAGGTGGATCGCGTGATTGGTCGATCCGCCGGTTGCGAGCAGGCCGACCGCCGCGTTCACCACCGCCTTCTCGTCGACGCACAGGCCGAGCGGGCGGTAATCATTGCCCTTGAGCCCGAGGCCCGCGACGCGCTGCACCGCCTCGCGGTCCAATGCCTGCCGCAGCTGCGTGCCGGGTTGGATGAAGGCGCTGCCCGGGATATGCAGCCCCATCATCTCCATCATCATCTGGTTGGAATTGGCGGTGCCGAAGAAGGTGCATGTGCCGGGCGAGTGGTAGCTTGCCATCTCGCTGGCGAGGAGCTCGGCGCGGGTCGCCTTGCCTTCGGCATAGAGCTGGCGGACGCGCTGCTTTTCCTTGTTCGGAATGCCGGTCGGCATCGGGCCGGAAGGGACGAAGATCGTCGGCAGGTGGCCGAACCTGAGCGCGCCGATCAGCAATCCGGGCACGATCTTGTCGCAGATGCCGAGCATCAGCGCGCCGTCATACATCGCGTGGGAGAGGGCGACGGCGGTGGAGAGCGCGATCACGTCGCGGCTGAACAGTGACAGCTCCATCCCCGTCTCGCCCTGCGTCACCCCGTCGCACATCGCCGGGGTGCCGCCCGCGACCTGCGCGGTGGCGCCGACCTCGCGGGCGTAGATCTTGAGGCGATCGGGGTAGCGGCCATAGGGCTGATGCGCGGAGAGCATGTCGTTATAGCTGGTGACGATGCCGATATTCGCGCCCTGGCCGGTGACCAGCGCCGCCTGATCCTCCACCGCCCCGGCATAGGCATGGGCGAGGTTCGAGCACGAGACCGCGCTGCGCTCGCCCATATTGTCGCCTTCGCGGCGGATGAGGTCGAGATAGGCGGCGCGGGTGGCGCGCGAGGTGGCGATGACCCGCTGGGTGACGCGGTTGAGGGTGTCGTTCAGCATGAAATCCTCCCCGAAACGGGGAGGTGGCAGCCGCGCCAGCGGCTGACGGTGGGGACTCGCCCCACGCGCCGTTGCGCCCAGACGTGAGTCCCCACCACCCCGACGCTGCGCGTCGCGGTCCCCCTCCCCGTTCCGGGGAGGATTTTCAGACTACTCATGCCACGTCACTCCGTCGCGTTCGGCCAAGGCGATGGCCGCGCTCGGACCCCAGCTGCCTGCGGTATAGGTCTTGGGGGTCAGCCCCTCCGCCGCCCAGCCTGCGCGGATCGCATCGACCCAGTCCCACTGCGCCTCCACCTCGTCGCGGCGCACGAACAGGGTCTGGTCGCCCTCGACCAGATCGAGCAGCAGGCGTTCATAGGCGATGCGCCGCACCGTGCCGGTGAAGGCATCTTGCATGGCAATGTTGAGCGGCACCTGCCGCAAGCGGATGCCCTCGCGGTCGAGACCAGGCACCTTGGCCATCAGCGAGAGCGTGATGTTCTCTTCGGGCTGAATGCCGATCACCAGCCGGTTGGGCTGCATCGTCGCGCCTTTGCCCGCGAAGATGCTGTGCGGCACACACCTGAACTGGATCACGATCTCGGTGACGCGCTTGGGCAGGCGCTTGCCGGTTCTGAGGTAGAAGGGCACGCCCTTCCAGCGCCAGTTATCGACATGCGCCTTGATCGCGACGAAGGTTTCGGTGTCGGACGCCTTGCCCAGCTCCTCGTCATAGCCCGGCACCGCCGCGCCGGTGATCGCGCCCGCGCGGTATTGGCCGGTGACGGTCTCTCCGGCGGTGACGGGACGCAGCGCGCGCAGCACCTTGACCTTCTCGTCGCGCACTGCGGTGGCGTCGAAGTGGGCAGGCGGCTCCATCGCCACCAGCGCGAGCAGTTGCAGCATGTGGTTCTGCACCATGTCGCGGATCGCGCCCGCATCGTCGTAGAACGCGACGCGCCCTTCGAGGCCGACGGTTTCCGCCACAGTGATCTGCACATGGTCGATATGTGCCGCGTTCCACAGCGGCTCGAACATCAGGTTGGCGAACCGCAGGGCGAGGAGGTTCTGCACCGTCTCCTTGCCGAGGTAGTGGTCGATGCGGAAGATGCGGCTTTCGGGGAAGGCCCCGGCGACCGCGTCGTTGATCTCGCAGCTTGAGGCAAGGTCGGTGCCCAATGGCTTTTCGAGGCACATGCGCACCGTCTCGCCGGTCAGGCCCGCGGACTGGAGCCCCTTGATGGTCGGGCCGAACAGGCTCGGCGCGGTCGAGAGGAAGATCGCAAGGCCGCGCGCGGGCGTCCCGACCTTCTCGGCCAAAGCGGCATAGCCATCGGGCGCGGTCGCATCGAGGGTCTGGTAGGAAAGGCGGTTGAGAAACTCCGCCATGCTCCCGCGCCGTTCCGCCGGGAGATATTTCTCCAGCGCCGCGCGGGCGAAATTGCGGTACTCGCTGTCGCTCATCGCGCTGCGGGCGGTGCCGATGATCTTCAGATCGGGATCGAGCAGCTTGTCGGCGTCCAGCGCGAACAGGCTCGGCAGCAGCATCCGCTGGGCAAGATCGCCGGTGGCTCCGAACAACAGCAAGCGGTCGGCGGTAAAGCTCATGCGGAAACGGCCCCTTCGTGTGGTCAATCCACCCTAGGCGCGCGAGGGATTATCCGCCAGTGGGCGCATACTTATTCAAATGCGCTGGCATCCACCGCAGGCCGCCGGGCGAAATATCCGAACCCAGCGATGATCGCGTAGCAGGCGGCGGGCAGCACCAGCGCGAAGGCGAGGCTGGTCGCATCCGCCAGCGCGCCAAAGGCAGGCGGGATGATCGCGCCGCCGCAGATCGCGACGTTGATGATGCCTGATCCGTCCGCCGCGCGCGGCCCCAGCTTCTCGCAGGCGAGGCTGAAGATGGTCGGGAACATGATCGCGTTCATCAGGCCGACCGCGAGCAGGCTGTAACCCGCGACGACGCCAGTGGTGTTGGCCGAGATCGCAATCAGCGTGATCGCCCCCGCAGCGACTGTCGCCAGCAACAGCCCCGGGCTGACCATGCGCAGCAGGCCCGAGCCGATGAACCGGCCCACCAGCGCTCCGCCCCAATAGAGCGAGATCAGCTTGCCCGCATCCTGTTCGGCAATGTTCAGCACTTCGGCCTGCATCAGGTAATTGACGATGAAGCTGCCGATCGCCACCTCCGCGCCGACATAGAGGAAGATGCATGCCGCGCCGTAGCCGAAGCGGGGGCGCTTCAGCAGCGCGAGCCCTTCGGCAAGGCTGGTGTGCTCGTGCTTCTCGCCCTTGAGGCGATTGCGGAACAGCCACACCACGCCCGCCACCACCGCGAGCGCGGCGGCGAGGCCGAGATAACCGTTGACGATCGCCTGGCTTTCCGCGGTGCGATAGGCGGCAAGCTCCGCGCCCGAAAGTTCCGCGGCGGTAACGCTCGCCAGACTGCCGAGGATCAGGATCGCGCCGAAATACGGAAAGATCGTCGTGCCGAGCGAATTGAACGCCTGCGCGAAGGTCAGCCGGCTATGCGTGGTGCTCGCCGGGCCAAGCAGGCTAATCAGCGGATTGGCGACGATCTGCACCAGCACCACACCGGTGGCGAGGATGAAGTAGGCGAGCAGGAACATCGGGAAGGCGGCGGTCTGGCTCGCGGGAATGAACAGCAGGCACCCCGCCATCATCGCCAGCAATCCCGCCACCGCACCGCGCATATAGCCCAGCCGCTTGACCAGCCGCGCGCCCGGAATGCCGACCACGGCATAGGCGATGAAGAACCAGAACTGCACCAGACTCGCCTCGAAGAAGCTCAAGGTGAACAGCTCTTTGAGCTTGGGGATGATCACATCATTGAGCGAGGTGATCCCGCCGAAGATGAAGAACAGCGCGAAGACGAAATAGTTGAGCCCGGGCGCATCGACCTGCGGCGCATCGCCGGTTCCGCTGCCCATCGCCTCGCCCGCGCTCATTCCCGGTGCCAGTGCCATTGCTGTTCTCTCCCCGTCTCGCTTACCCTTGCGAACGTTCACAATCCGCCTCTCACGCCCGGTTTGCAAGACTAGGCGGCACAATTCCAGTGCGAATAGCAATGCAGGGCATGCTTGCGCGGGGATAACATCCCGCCTTAGAGAAGCGCCATGAGCGGGGACAAGCGCAGACGGCCGACTTCCTTCGATGTCGCGGAGCGGGCAGGCGTCAGCCAGCCGACCGTCAGCCGCGCGTTGTCCGGCAGCCCCGCGATTGCCGAGGCGACCCGCCGCAAGGTGGTCGAGGCGGCGGAAGCCTTGGGCTATTTCGTCGATGAGCGCGCCGCGCGGTTGCGGCGGGGATCGACGGGCACGCTGGCGGTGGTCGTCATCTGCCGCGAGGGCGACAGCGCCTCGACCATCAACCCCTTCGCCTATGCGCTGCTCGGTTCGGTGTGCGTCGCGGCGTCGGAGCGCGGGTTTGAGACGCTGGTATCGTTCCAGGCCCGGCCCGAAGCCTTCTTCGGCCACTATCAGGAACAGGGCCGCGCCGACGGGCTGATCGTGATCGGCACCACCACCAATGCGCCCGCCTGGGAACATTTCCGCGCGCTCGAGGCCGAGGGGCGGCGGGTCGCCTATTGGGGCTCGCCCTTCGACGAGCTTGACTGGGTGCGTTCGGACAATCGCGCGGCCGGAAGGCTGGCGGTCGAGCATCTGCTCGCGGCGGGATACAAGCGCCCGTGCTTCCTCGGTGCGCTCAATACCCCGCAGGTGCAGTTCACCGAACGCTACGAAGGCTATGCCGAGGCGATGCGCGCGGCGGGGCTGGAGCCGTGCCTTGCGCCGACCGTCAACGCCGCCACCCGCGAGGAAGAAGGTCGCCGCGCCGCGCGCCGGTTGATCGAACGCGGCGAGGAGGTCGATGCGGTGTTCGCCGCCTGCGATGCAATGGCGCTCGGCGCGATGGAAGCTTTTGCCGCTGCCGACATGGGCGTGCCGGGCGACATGGGCGTGATGGGCTTCGACGATCTGCTGGCGGGCCGGTTCAGTCGCCCGGCGCTGACCACGATTGCCCCCGATCCTGCCGAAGCCGGCGCGGCGCTGGTCGAAGCGGTGCTCGACGAGGATGGCGGCAAGGGCCACAGTCGCGTGCCCGTGGCCCTGATCGCGCGGGGAAGCACGGCGCGCTGATCCTCCCAATGCCGCGCAGCGGCCTTCTAAAGGGGTTCGCGCCAAGGTGCCAAGTTGCCAAGATATAGTGCGCAGTCGATGGATGGCACACGCTCTTGGCCTCTTCCCTGCTTGGCGCGAAC
>JAESFW010000331.1_pt1 | contig 34412 bp, 35 predicted proteins | sample 9269481 | NCBI WGS metagenome assembly JAESFW01 (sample SAMN14515350, study PRJNA621654) | algae metagenome | isolation source: Lyngbya sp. HA4199-MV5 and co-occurring heterotrophs from soil with... | place: USA: Ahupuaa O Kahana State Park, Hawaii | collected 2009-07-21 | reverse complement strand
TTTCAATTCTCCTGAACACGCGAAAGCACTTGTGCTTTCAAACAGGAGAATTTTTCTGCTATGGCTGCACCCAGTCAAACTTTTGAGCGGCTCCCCGGCAAAGCCGGGGGCTTACCCGATTTAGTTAAATCAGTTGTTAGTTGTTGGTTGTTGGTTGTTAGTGCATGAGCTATTCTTTCTAAAAACTAAAAACTAAAAACTAACAATAAACAAACTAACAACCCCCTTGCCTTCTGCCCTCTGCCCTCTGCCTCCTGCCTTCTATCTCACTGATGCTTCATCGCCTTCAGCAATGACATCAACGCCTGGTCTTCATGAGGATTCACGGCACGATCGAGCATGGCAATACTCACAGCTTTTGGCAGCGCGACAGCCGCTACGTCAGAATCGAGTCCTTCTAACAAGTCTTCGAGCGATTGGGGCACTTTGAGAGCCGATCGAATCCCTAGAATGGTTTCTTCAGGCAACCCAAAGGTTTGCAACTGGGGCTGGAGGCTTTCCCAGTCGGTTGGCTGATCGGGATTGCCAACCTGAATCAGATACGCCAGCAGCCGTTGCATCTTACTTTTCTGCTGCGGTGTAAACTCTGCGGGATTAGTGACAACGGCATCGGCTTCCGTTTCAGACACATCCAGGTTGCGGAGAATTTGCTGCCAGTCATGGGTATCACAGGCTTCGGGCTTATCCACCGAAATGGAGATGTGGATTTTACCCGAACCCGCATTCAGTTGTGTCACCTGAGCACGAACGCCCAAAAAGCCCAGCCAGTGTGCAACGGTAGAAACCATTGTCGGACGGGTGGCACGACTGTTTGCCAGTAACCTGATTTGGGTTTGAACCATCGGACGCACAATTTGTGAAAGCATAGCAGCGGCTTGTTCATCAACTGTTCTCTAGCCCCTAGAATAGCCAACTTTGCTCATGGATGTAGCAGTTTTAGCCACATTCTTTCCGTGCGTGGCTGTTCAAAGCCGGGATCTGCGTCTATTTCCGTTCTGGATGTTTGGACTCTTCAGTCGTTTTGCCGAACTGGTTGATAGTGGCAATGAGTTGATACAAGCGCCCTAAGTCCCGCTGGTTAAAGTACAGACTCAATGTGGATAAGCCTTCAGTCGCTAAGGTTTCGTGGGGTAACGGCTGGCTCTTTTCGATGCGTCCTTTAACCAGAATGTCGCTAAACGTGGCATTCAAACGCTCAACGTCGCCATCCGTAGGCTCTAAGTTCAGCCGAATGACCAGTCGGTTGCCCACATAGCGGCAGGAGTGAAAGACGCGGTAGAAGCTAGCGATCGCCTCGCACGCCACATCCAGGCGATCGGTAATGGTATACAAGCTGGGGTCGTCTGGGCTGATCAAACCGCGCTTCAGCAGTTGTTTGTGAATGTAATCGTTCCAATCGTGCCAATAGTTACCGCCCGGTTTGTCGATGAGCACAAGCGGAACAGGGGATGATTTTCCCGTTTGGCTCAGCGTAATGCATTCAAACGCCTCATCCTGGGTGCCAAACCCACCGGGAAACAGTGCCAGGGCATCGCTTTCACGCAAGAAAAACAGCTTGCGGGTGAAAAAGTATTTGAACGGCACGAGCTTGCGATCGCCCTCAATAAACGGATTTGCACCCTGCTCAAACGGCAACTGAATGTTTAACCCGAAGGACTTTTCGCGCCCTGCACCCTCATTTCCTGCCTGCATAATGCCGCCACCCGCGCCCGTAATGACCATGAAACCCTGCTCTGTCACACGGCGCGCAAATTCCACTGCCAGGGCATACTCTTCTGTTTCGGGCGCAATGCGGGCAGACCCAAAAATCGCCACTTTGCGCACATGTCGATACGGGTAGAACGTCTTAAATGCCCGTTCCATATCCTGTAGCGACGCATTGCAGATCTTCCAATCTAAGCGGTCAATGTCATCCCCAGCCATCCTGACAATCGTGGCTAAAGCAAGCTGGATGAGTTCCCCGTGTTTCAAATGCGGTAAGCGATCGAGCAGATGAAGCACATCCCCATGTAGTGACTCAGATGGGTTTGACAACGGAGATGAAGCCATGTATGCCTCCAACAGCTAGCACTCTATTTTATCGAGATAATCGCCCACCTCATTCAGCAAATAAACTGAAAACGCCTCAGAAGGTCTGGTTCTGAGGCGTTTGCTTGCAGAGTGAGCGCAAATCAGCGATCGTAGAGTCCGCAAACCCTGTGAACTGATTCTTGCAAGTGACTGCATTTAGCTTGGGCTGGTAGCCTAACTCAAGCTCAAATAAGCTATGGATCGTGAATTAAATCATCTGTAAATCTGAGGTTTGGTAGGGACATGGCAATGCTATGTCCCCATGCAGAGAGTTGCACCTTAATCAATCTGTGATCCTATAGATATTTTTCCAACGTGTTTGACAGAGTTGTTTTTGGTACTGCACCGACCACCATATCAACGCGCTGTCCAGCCTTGAAGATCATCAACGTGGGAATGCTGCGGATGCCATACTGGCTCGCAACGCTCGGATTTTCATCGGTATTGAGCTTTACAACCTTTACCTGACCGTCGTACTGTGCAGCGATTTCATCCACGATCGGCGCTACCATGCGGCAGGGACCACACCAGGGAGCCCAAAAGTCTACTAAAACTGGAATCTCGCTCTCAAGGACATCTTGTTTAAAAGTAGAATCGGTAACTTGTGCGGCTGCTGACATGCTTGGAACCCTTGCCTATATCGTTTCACAAGATTCTACCATAGCGACAATTGACACCATAAAGGCGACGAAGCCGATCTTTAGACATAAATTTTGATGTTTTCAGGCGGCTGAAGCGGGCACTTGTTCATACTCATCACTGCCCTGCCGTTTTGCTCGCCAACAGTGCTTTTGACGCTACTCGGCTATAGCAGTACGATCGGGTTAGTCATCGTAGAGGCATTCTAACTGAGTTCTCACAGGCTAGATGCTGGAAAAGCGCCTGATCAAGGTCTTGAGAGAGCGTTCTGGTCTCTCTTCGCTGACTCAGTTGGCAGCAACACCTTTACAACCGACTCTATGGAATGCATAAAAAGAACGCATAAAAAGGAACCGCCCAAACAAACGTTTGAGCGGAGTGTGGTGTGAGGAGTGAACGGAAACATGCGTCTCCGCTCACTTCATTGTAGACGACCCTTCGTTTTTTTCCAGCTATTCTTAAGCAGTAGGGAAAAAGTCTTAAGAATTGGATCACATCCTGCAACATAGTCTTTCTTGAGGCAGAGTCTTTTTTGAGGCAGAGAGTGCAAGTAAGGCTGTGGCGCTACGACCGCTGGAAAGCAGTGATCGCACCACCGCTTACTTCCCCATCCCTAACTGTTGAGCTTTCTGGTAGACTTTGCCTTCCGTTAATAAGGAGGGCGCAATTACTACTTCAACATGCTGCATTTCTTTGATGTCCTTGGCTCCCAAAGTCCCCATGCTGGTTTGCAGCGCCCCTAGAAGGTTGTGCGTACCATCATCTAACTGTGCTGGTCCCCGAAGGATTTGCTCCAGCGTCCCGGTTGTGTCAACGCGAATCCGAGTACCGCGTGGCAAGACAGGGCTTGGCGTTGCCATACCCCAGTGGTAGCCGCGTCCAGGTGCTTCTTGCGCTCTTGCAAAGGGAGAGCCAATCATCACACCATCGGCACCGCAGGCAATACATTTACAGATGTCGCCACCGGTAATGAGACCACCATCGGCGATCACAGGCACGTAATTACCTGTTTCTTGATAGTAATCTTCACGGGCTGCTGCACAGTCTGCGATCGCCGTTGCCTGAGGGACTCCCACACCCAAAACGCCCCGCGATGTGCAAGCGGCTCCTGGTCCAATGCCCACCAGTACTCCAGCAGCACCCGCTTTCATCAAATTGAGCGCCACTTCATAGGTTACACAGTTCCCTAAAATGACAGGAATCGGCATTTCCTGGCAGAAGTGAGCGAGATCGAGCGGCGTGACAGATTCTGGCGATAGGTGTGCCGTTGAAACGACCGTTGCCTGGATAAAGAATAAATCTGCCCCAGCTTTAGCCACTGTTGTGCCGTATTTTGTGGCGGCGATCGGCGTGGCGCTTACTGCCGCAATGCCACCCCGTTGCTTGATTTCTTGAATGCGCTGCTCGATAAGTTCTGGCTTAATGGGTTCGGCATATAGCTCTTGCATGAGCGTGACAAACTCACTTTTGCCCACGGAGGTAATGCGATCGAGCACTGGGTTGGGATCAGCATACCGGGTCTGAATTCCTTCTAAATTGAGCACGCCCAACGCACCTAGCTCTGATAGCCGTACCGCCATACCCACATCAACCACGCCATCCATCGCGCTGGCAATAATGGGGATTTCGCGCTCAATGCCGCCAAGCTGCCAGCGGGTATCCGCTAACTTTGGATCCAGCGTTCGCTGTCCAGGAACCAATGCAATTTCATCAATACCGTATGCCCGACGGGCGGTTTTGCCCCTGCCAATTTGAATGTCCACCGTTCTTCTCACGTCATATTTAAGTTAGGGTATCAAATTGCGAAAGGGATTGGCGTGTTTTAGGAAGAGAAGGATAAGGGATGAAGGATGAAGGATAAAAAATGAACAATGAGCTTTTAAGCGGTCAGCTATCAGCTTTTTAGCCTTCTGCCTCCTGCCCTCTGCCTTCTGCCCTTTTTTAGCCTTTAGCCTTTAGCTTTTAGCCCTACTCCTCACTGAATGTTGGGGCAAATGGTGTGTGCGATCAAATGCTCAGGCGGATGCTCTTGCCAACCAGAGAGAATGCCGTTGAGTTCTGCTTGAAGGGTTTCTAGCGCTTGAATTTGTTGGCTGACGATCGCCACTTTGTCTTGCAGATGTTGCTTGACTTCACAGCAGGGAAGTTCGCCCTCGTCATGCACCGTCAGGATCGTTTTGATTTCTGTCAGCGTTAAGCCAAGTGTTTGCGCACGCTTGATAAAGGCTAAGCGGTTCAGCACGTCTTCGTTAAACAACCGATAGCCTACCTGCGATCGTGCAACCGTGGGCAGCAGTAGCCCAATTTCTTCGTAGTAACGAATCGTTTTAACGGGTAGACCGCTGGCTGCTGCGACTTCACCAATTTTGAGCAGTTGTTCTTTGGGAGAAAGGTTGGCTGTAGAAGTCACCATTGTTTTGTACTGCATCCTTACCAGCGATAGATTAATACCAACTCAACTCAAGACAGATTCAATACTTGCTGCCAGGTGGCTTGCGCTTGGGTTTCAACTCTGGAAGCCTGGATCGAGCATCAGAGGCTGGAAGTGCATGGGTGGGCGCACGTTCAATCAACCTGGCGACTTGCCGATGCTGTTGCCAGCGCAGTACGATCGCCGCTCCCACAGTCCCCAGCCCCAAAGCCAGTAGCGACCAGTGCTCATGCAGTCCACCGATCGCGGCTTCCACAACTCCAGCCGTAAGCATAAAGCTCACAATGGGTTCTCTTCGATACGTCGATCGTACAACGCATGACCAGTCTGAATTCATGTCTATCCCTACTATGTCTATCCTTACCATGGCTATATTGTGGCTATAGGCTTCTACCGACCTACATCCCTCTCTTGCTACACTCCTCTATTTTAGAGTGCGTGGTATCAGGGCGGTGGCTCTCACGCAACTCGCGCTTCGATGGGTGAGTCTGTATTGTCTGTGCGTCATGTCTATCGGTCTAGTTAACAGATGACAGCGTTGTCCATAAGAAGACGGCAACTGTGGCGATCGCAAATAACGCCTGGATGAGGTTGCCGACTAGCGAACCCACCACAATTCCTAGTGCCGCTTTTGCTGCCAATTTAAGATCGCGTCGATACAGAAATTCACCCACGATCGCGCCCAGAATCGGTCCGATGAGAATGCCCAGGATGGGTCCACCGATCGGTAAGGCTGGTAGCAGACCCAGAATGCCAACGACCAATCCTACAAGGGCACCCAATTGTCCCCATTTGCTTGCGCCTGCTTGCTTGGCACCATAGTAAGTTGCCAAAAAATCGATGCCAAGGCTGATTACCAGCAGCACGATCGCCAGTGGCAGTGCCAGACTCACGCTACCAAAGCCTTTGACGGCTCCCCAAATAAAGATGGCGATCGCAATCAAACTCATGCCTGGAATCATCGGCACAACCGCACCAATAATGCCGATGACCATGACAGCAACGAGTAGCCAGTAGAGAGTGAGCATGGGGATAGGGGATGGGGTGTAGGGTGTGGGGTGTGGGGTGTGGGGTGTAGGGGATAGAGAAGGATGAGGGATGAGGTTTTGAGTTCTCAGCAGTGCCCAGCGCAGGAAAATGGCATGACTGAAAATCGCCTCCTGACTCCTGACCGCTGACTCCTCTCTAACCGTCAGCAGTCAGCTTTTTAGCCTTTAGCTTTTAGCCTTTCCCCCTTCTGCCTCCTGCCGTCTGCCCTCTGCCTTCTCACCCCTCTCTCCTCTCTCCTCACCGCCCTCCAGCGTATGCTCCAGCTTAGCGGCGATCGCGCCAATCCATGTCTCATCCTGGCGAGTGTAGCTGCGAGGAGCATTGGCACCCAGAATCATGACACCCTGCTTACCGAGCGGTTGGCAGATGACTCCTTGCGTATTTTCGGGCAGATAGTCAAATTCGATGCGACCAGGGTACACCTTGAGCGCCACGAGATACACGGGTGCCTGTTTGTCTAAGACGCGCTGCAAGATGGAACCAGGCGTGACTTCGCGTTTGGCAGGCAAAATGCCCCGTCGTAGCAAAACTTTGCCGTCATACCAGACGATGAGCGATCGCGTGACGGTATTCGTCAGCAGCAGATGGGATGCCCAGGCAAGTTCGGTCTTGAGGGCATTTGGTAAGTCTGGAGCCAGTTCAAAGCCTTCTTCACCGATCAGGTCTACCTGTTCTGGGGGGCGCGGTTGCACTTGTTGCCAGAGCAAACCCGTTAGAATCAAAACGGCACTCACAATCACACCCAGCGCGTCCGATCGCGATTGAGCGCTGGTTAAATCAGGGGTGAGTAAGCGGTTTGCCAGCAGCAAACATCCGGCAAGCGTGCCCACAACCAGGGGCAGCGATCGTACCACTTGATTTTGATCGGATTTTGTCATCCCATTTCGCTAAAAGCCTCTATAGTCATTCTATTTGGAACCAGGAGCCAGTTTCCATAGTGCAGTGTTTTGGCATCGTTGGGAGGCAGAATTGCTGGAATTATTTAGCTCTGGATTAGTCTCGCTGTGGCTGAACATGGCGGGTCTGTCTCGTGTCAACTCAAGCAGCTTCAACGCTGTGAATGCGATCGCTGGGAACGATGTCCCCTGGTCAGTGCTGCCGGGTGAGCCTGACACTATGGCACAAGCCACCCTACAGCAATATCTGGAAGGACTCAGCCGCAAAGGACTGGTTTCGTCATCACAGGGCGTTTGGCTTCAAGCAGGTGCCCACTTTCTTGCTAGCAATCAAGGGACGATACCTCTTCCTGCTGCCTCGTTGACCAAGGTGGCAACGTCGCTCGTCGCCTTAGAAACCTGGGGACCTGACCATCAGTTTGAGACACTCATTAGCGCTACGGGACCGATTCAGGATGGCGTGCTGCAAGGCGATTTAATCGTTCAGGGTGAAGGCGATCCCCTCCTTGTCTGGGAAGAAGCGATCGCGCTAGGTAATGCCCTCAACCGCCTTGGCATTGCTAAAGTTGCGGGTAATTTGGTGATCACGGGCAATTTTTTGATGAATTTTGAAACAAAGCCAGAAAAAGCAGGCGCGTTGCTCAAGCAGGCATTTAATGCAAATAGTTGGTCTAATGAAGCTGCCTACCAGTATCAGAAATTGCCCGCAGGTACGCCTCGTCCCCATGTGGCGATCGCGGGTGGTGTGCAGATTGTGAACTATGGTGCCGCTTTGCTGCCCAAGCAAATTCTGCTGTTGCGGCATCGATCCCTACCGCTGTCACACATTCTCAAGCTGATGAATATCTACAGCAATAATGTGATTGCAGAATCCTTAGCTAGCTCTCTTGGTGGAGCCAATATTGTGGCTCAGCAAGCGGCGATCGCGGCAGGGGTGCCTCAAGACGAGATTCGGCTGAGAAATGGCTCTGGTTTGGGAACCGAAAACCAGATTTCACCCAGAGCGATCTGCGCTATGTTTGCCACGACTCAGCGCTACCTGCAATTTCGCAATCTCACGATCGCCGATCTGTTTCCCGTTTCAGGGGTCGATGGCGGCACGATCGACTATCGTAAAATTCCTCAGGATGCGGTGGTCAAAACAGGCACGTTAAATGATGTCAGTGCGCTAGCAGGGGTCGTTCCAACCCGCGATCGTGGCTTTGTGTGGTTTGTCCTCATCAACCGAGGCACGGATTTAGACGACTTGCGCGATCGCCAGGATCAACTTTTACAGGCGATCGTTCAACAGTGGGGTGCCGTTTCAACTCGACCGCTGCCACTCTCGCCCAACAGTACAAAACCCGTTGGCACTCTGCTAGGCGCAACTGAGCGTAATGAGGCAGTGCGATCGGCGATCGAGGTCAACACAAACTAAACCATGCAACATGCATCAGTCTGCTTTAGGATTAGCTGTGTACCTGTTGCTCGGTAGCGCCCTAAGATGACCCCTTCTCCTGATCCCTCAAACCGTAAACGGCTTAGTGCCGATGAACTCATTGCTGTTTTTGTTGCACTTACCAGTATTGGAGCAATCTTTTTTTGGTCGATTAGCCAGAAAGGGGGAGGGCTGGACGCATCGTTCCTGCAAGCACCGTTTGTAGCCAGTGCGCCAACAGCAGCGCCATCACCCACACCGCTAGTTTCACCTTCTGTGGAAGCCCGTGCGTCAATCACGCCACGATCGACAGCCGAGCCTCCTCCAGCAAGCGAAACGCCTGCAAGCCCGACATCGGTTTCACCAGCGTTGCAGGCAGCACCTTTTATTGCAGCGGCTCCGCAAGTGCTTCCTTCACCCCAGGCAGCCTCTACGCCTGCTGCCCAACCAAAGCAATTTACGGATGTGCCAGCAGGCTACTGGGCGAGTGCGCCGATCGCCGCTTTGAGCGCACAGGGCATTTTGACCGGCTTTCCGGATGGCAGCTTTCAGCCCAATAAGCCTATTACACGAGTTGAGTTTGCGGCGATCGTGCAGCGGGCATTCAATCAACCCACTAGCCGTGAGGCGCTGAAATTTAACGATTTGCAGCCTGACTCTCCTGCGATCGCGGCTATTAATGAAGCCACTCAAACTCGCTTTATGAGTGGGTTCCCGGATGGTAGCTTTCAGCCAAATCTGCCGATCCCGCGCTTACAGGTACTACTCGCTTTAGCCACTGGATTGAATCTGCAAGCAAAGTCTCCACCAAACCAGGTGCTCGATCGTTACAAGGACGCAGAGCAGATTCCTAAATATGCCGTGGATAAAATTGCCGCGGCGACGGAGGCAGGACTGGTGCTGAACGATGGCAATGCTCAACTGCTGACTCCCGGTAAAGTGACAACCAGAGCTGAAGCCGCGACGTTGGTTTATGAGGCTTTGAGAAAGTAGTAAGAGGCGCTAGAGGCTCGACCAAAAACCTCGGAGGTTTGAGCCGCTACGTGATTCAATGTTCGCTCCTTGAGTGAAAACCTCCGAGGTTTGCGTAAATCCGAGTGGTACGAGTGGTAAGAGAGGAAGCTAGAGGCTCTGATTTAGGAAACTAAATGCAGCTCTAGAGTATCCTGCGGTTGCTATGTGCGAACGATTTGCAACGCAGCAATGGCTTTCTTTACAAAAGCTTCATTTAAGCGAGGCTTACGTGAATATACGGCTGAATTGTAACGCTTAACACTGTGTTGATGGGAACGCCTCCAGAATATGGGTATGCCGTTCGTATTTATACGCAAGCTTCATGAAGACTCACCTGCACCTGCCAATTCTTCTCAGTATTTTTACGACTTTGGGTCTGGCTGCCTCTAAAGCAGATGCCGCTTTGCTAATTGGTAATACCCAGGGCAACAACATTGTTATTTTTGATGAAAGCACAGGTACCTTCCAGGGGGAGTTTGTTGCGCCAGGTCTGGGTGGCTTAAGTTCACCGGATGCGTTGACGATCGGTGCCGATGGCAATTTGTATGTGAGCAGTGGCGGCAATAGCGGACTCAACCTGTTTGACCCTGCCTATCCTCAAAATTCCGCCATTCTACGCTACAGCCTTACAGGCGAATTTCTCGGTGTGGCGGCTTCAGGGGGTGGGTTGACTCGCCCGTATGGTAATGCCTTTGCACCGGATGGCAGTCTTTTTGTCAGTAGTTTTCGCACCAATCAAATCTTGCGGTACGACGTAACAACAGGTGCCTTTCTGGGCGTGTTTGCCTCAGACAACAACAGTGGGCTGGGGTCAACCAACGGCTTGAATGGTCCCAATGGTCTGTTGTTTGGTCCCGATGGTAGCCTCTATGTGACGACGCAAGGTTCAGCGAATACGACAAGCGGCGCTTTAGCCTTTCCCTATGCCAGCCAGGTGTTGCGCTACAGCCCAGAGCAAGCGGCAGGCTTAGCACCGACCGATACACCCAGTGTCTTTATTGACCAGCCCGCGCTTTTGCCCGAAACCCCTGGCTTCATCAGCTTATTGGGGTTGGCACTTTCACCCACGGCAGACAGCCTCTACGTGAGTGATTTTGCGTCTGGCGTGCGAGAGTATGACCTGGAGGGTAATCTTCTCAGCGTTTTATCGACCAACTACACAGGCACCACACCCAGCAGCAACTTTATTGGGAGCCTAACCTTTGGGTCTGGCACCAACAGTGATGATCTCTACGTGATTGGGTTTGACTACACAAACGCGAACCTGGGTGCTGTGCTGGCATACGCGGGAGGAGAGGGCGACGCAGAGGCGTTCTCAGGGGATGCATTTATCAGCAGTAGTTTGGTTCGACCGATCGGCGTGGTGGCAACGACAGCGGCTGTACCAGAACCGTCAACGGTTGCAGGTCTGTTACTCGGTCTGGGTGGTTTAGGGGTGGCTCGATGGCGGCAGCGGCGATCTCAGGTCAAGCTCTAGCGAAAGGCAGAAGGCAGGAGGCAGAGGGCAGAAGAAGATTTTCATTCTGGCTCCTGACTCCTGGATTCTTCTCCCATTGATCGCCTATGCTGTAGCAACTTTCCCATTCGGTCGTTGAATGATAGTTTCCGTCACTCTGCGTCGATTCTCTGGATCGATACCGACGAGTCGTACGTAGCTTTTGGTGTTTTCAGCGAGGCAGGCTTCTAGCGCTGCGATCGCCTCCGATGCTTGCCCCTGAAATGAGCCATAGGAATTCCAGGAGTTGGCGCGGAAACGGCGCTCGTCTACTGTTTCAATGCCCAGACGCAGCCCTTGCTTCAGGATTTGATTTACCTGAGTCACCACATCGGGAGTGAGTTTAGTGCTGGAGGGTTGTCCGGCATAGCTCACGGGTGAGGACGGATACTCGTGTCCATTCCCGCTGTTTGTAGGATTACTTGGTTCATACTTGTGGTAATACTGGGAATTACTGGCGGGCGCTGGTTGCTTCGGCGTTTCCCGATCGACATCGCCCAGTTTCCGGTTAAAGTACAGCGCTTTGTTGTATTGCTCTGCGAGACCCATTTCTTGAATCCGTCGCTGTTCGGCAACGAGTTGTTGTCCAACCTCTAGCAAATGGGGCAGGTTGAAGTTTGGCTTGCGGAAGATCGGTGCGGACTGGTCGCTGTTGACGACTCGCTGCGAGATGCGATCGAGTCCAACCTCTTGAATCAATGCCTTGACCTGTTCATCGTAGAGGCGCGATCGGATCGCTCCATAAAAGTCGATCGATTGCTCAGGAAAGGTGTCTACCAGGGTTTCAACCGCACTACGCTGCACGCCATCTGCCTCAAAAATGCCGCTGACAATGCCAATGCGATCGGCGCGATCGGGTTCCCAGAAAAACTTGTCCATCCGCCCATCACGGATCAAGGGGGCGTATAGGGTAGAGAAATCATTCCCCGTCACAATGATCGGTACACGGCAGTTGGGTTCCAGTTCGTAGCTACCCGGAAGCTGCACGTTGGTAGGATTATCGGCAATATTCATCAACGTGCCGTTCACGTTCTGCGTGTTGACGGTGTATTGCGTGTATTGATCGACTCGTCCGGCACCCGCATCAATGTCATTAATGAGCAGCACCGCCATTTTGCCGCGCACCTTGACCAGCTCAGCCGCCTCGCGGTAGCGTAAGCGCACCAACCGTCCAGGATCGCCTGCATCTGGGCTTTCTAGCTCCCCAGCAGACATATATACCACGTTGATCCCCATACGCTCAAACGCGAGTTCACACTGAAACGATTTGCCTTCGCCCTTGCGCCCGTGGATGCCCAAAATCAGCGGCACTTTAACGCTAGGAATGTCGAGATAATTTTTGGTAATGTGAATCGCAAGTTTGTCGAGAAAGCGAGGCGAAATGTAGTAGCTCATAGGTGTGGTAGAGAGGAGGGAGGGGGGAGGGGAGAGGCAGGAGAGTTGTTGGTTTTTAGTTTTTAGAAGGAGTCAGGAACGGCTCATGCACTAACAATCAACAACTAACAACTCAAAAAGGCGGAGGCAGGCGTTAGAAAGAGGTGAAAGCGTTCCAGGCAGACCATGCTTGAATAATACGAGCGAGTTCGGTGTAGCCTCCCGCATCAGGATGAGCGCCATCACCTGCCATTGCTTCTTGCATCCAGATGGTCGATCGGCTCAGAGGCGTAAAGATATCTAAGTACGGAATTTTAAGCGTTTCACATAGATGAGCAAAGTGACCTGACAACTCGTGGATTCTGGCGTTTTGTGCGTCATCGTCCGCGATCGGTCCTGGACTCAGCATTAAAACGGGATAGGTTTGTTGAGCCACATTCAAAATTTGTCGGGCATTTGCCAGTGACTGCGCCAATTCCACCCGCGTAGTGCCATTTTCCAACGTGGTGTCGTTTGCGCCAAAGCAGAAGACGACGCGGTGATGACAACCTGGCGGTAGGCGACGATCGCACTCTTGCTGCCAGCGTTCCAACAGTTCAGTGCTGGTTTCGCGCCGAATGCCCAGATTGTAGTAGGTCACGCGATCGCCCCGTTGAGAGAGAGTTTGGCAAAGTCTACCCGTCCAACCAAGATGGGTGCGATCGCCCGTACCATTCACAAACGATTCACCCAGGAAGCAAAAGCGAAGATCGCGATCGGTCATCATACATAGCAGCACGCAGGTTAGTCAGAACATACCGTTATGATCAAAGCTCTATGTGGGGCTTGCCTTCTGCCCGCTGCCTCCTGCCTCCTGCCTTTGGCTTCTGCCTCCTGCCTTTGTCGATTAAAAAACGGGATAAAGCAGGCATTGCCCACCCTACCCCGCTTTTCATGACATCAGTAACTCATCAGCCCTTAATGACGTGGCTTCTGCACGATAAAGCTCATGACCTGGCATTGCTTGATGTTGTCAAATGCCACTACGCGAATGTAGCTGTTGGGATACTCAGATTTGCACTGCTGCACTTCGTTCAGCACTTCCTGGGGAGAACGTGCGCCAAACATAGGCAGTTTCCACAGCGTCCAGTAATGCGCTTCAGCACTGGGGTCATTCGTAAACTCAACGCCAGGGAAAAAGCCCTGATCCAGCGTGTACTGAATCTGACGAGAGATCTGGTTGTTGTCCATCAAGGGCAGATAAGAAAACGTCTCGTAGCGACGCTCAAACGGTAAGGTTCTCATAGTTTCTCGATTGGGTAATAGTAGCAATTTGTTCGGGCGTTAACCGTCAGCATGTGGCAATCACACCTGACGGCTCACTCAATTCATCCGGCTTCTTCAGAATTTGGCTCTTGCTCTGGGTTGACGCTTGGAACAGACAGATCCATCTGCGTCATCCGCTCCAACTGCTGCCGACGCTGATCCATATTTGCCTGCTGGATGCTTGTGCGAAGCAGTTCAGGCAAGACATCAGCAATTTCTTCTGCTAGATGCTCTCTCACCGTCAGAATGCGAAATGCCAGATCTTGACGCTCTTGAAAGAGAGCCTTTAGATAGGCTTCACCATCCTGAATCTTTTCTCGTGAGGAAAAGTTTTGTAGCCAGAAAGCTTGGGGCGGATCTGTTTCACTGAGTTGAGCAATCACCGTTCGCACAGACTGATACGTCAAGTAGCTCACAAGCGTCTTGGCGGTATCTTTGGCAATTTGCTTGAGATCCATAGCGAACAAGATGAGTTGGGAAGGATGAAGGATGGAGTCAGACGAGTATGCGCCCGTTGATCCTTCATCCTCCATCCATGACGATTAAATGGTATCCATTGCGTCAAACTCAAACTTGATCTCTTTCCACAGTTCGCAAGCGACTGCCAGTTCAGGCGACCATTTGGCTGCGGCACGAATGATATCGCCACCTTCACGCATCAAGTCGCGACCTTCGTTCCGAGCTTGAACGCAGGCTTCTAGCGCAACGCGGTTTGCGGTTGCACCGGGTGCGTTACCCCAGGGGTGACCCAGCGTACCACCACCAAACTGCAGCACGGAGTCATCACCAAAGATCTCTACCAGGGCAGGCATGTGCCAAACGTGGATACCACCGGATGCGACTGCCATTACACCAGGCATGGAAGCCCAGTCTTGAGTAAAGTAGATACCACGAGAGCGATCTTTCTCGATGTAGTTTTCACGCAGCAGATCGATGAAACCAAGGGTGATGGCTTTGTCGCCTTCCAATTTACCCACAACCGTGCCGGTGTGGATGTGGTCACCACCGGACATGCGGAGTGCTTTTGCCAACACGCGGAAGTGGATGCCGTGGTTCTTTTGACGATCGATCACAGCGTGCATGGCGCGGTGAATGTGGAGCAAGATCCCGTTGTCGCGGCACCAGTGAGCCAGTGTGGTGTTGGCGGTAAACCCTGCGGTCAGGTAGTCATGCATGATGATGGGCATTTGCAGCTCTTTGGCATACTCAGCCCGCTTCAGCATTTCTTCGCAAGTCGGAGCGGTAACGTTCAGGTAGTGACCCTTGATTTCGCCCGTTTCTGCCTGTGCTTTGTAGATGGCTTCAGCCACGAAGGAGAAGCGATCGCGCCAGCGTTGGAAGGGTGCCGAGTTGATGTTTTCATCATCTTTGGTGAAGTCCAACCCACCGCGCAGACATTCGTACACGGCGCGTCCGTAGTTCTTCGCAGACAGACCGAGCTTGGGTTTGATGGTGCAACCCAGCAATGGACGACCGTACTTGTTGATTTTGTCGCGCTCAACCTGGATGCCGTGAGGCGGTCCCTGGAAGGTTTTCAGGTAGGCAACGGGAATCCGCAAATCTTCCAAACGCAGAGCTTTCAGCGCTTTAAAGCCAAACACGTTACCCACGATCGAGGTAAAGACGTTGGTGACAGAGCCTTCTTCAAACAAGTCCAGAGGATAGGCAATGTACGCGATGAACTGGTTGTCTTCACCGGGAACGGGTTCGATGTCGTAGCAACGACCTTTGTAACGATCGAGGTCGGTCAGAAGATCCGTCCAAACAGTCGTCCAGGTACCTGTAGACGATTCAGCGGCAACCGCTGCACCCGCTTCTTCAAACGGCACACCGGGCTGTGGAGTCACACGAAATGCTGCTAAAAGGTCGGTATCCTTGGGGGTGTAATCTGGCGTGTAGTACGTTAATTTGTACTCCTTAACACCAGCCTCATACCCAGACTTTGCCTGGGTTCTTGTTTGCGCGTAAGACATAAATCTCCCTTCCTGTATAACTCTACAAAATTTCCCGATCGCAACCGTCAGAAGCAAGCCAAGCTTTCACCTGCGAGCATCCGAAACCCAGCAAACACCTTATGTCAGTGAAGAATTCGTCGGTGTCTCAATCTTTGCAATCTAGGAGATTGGGTGCAATGAACGAGTTGCTCACCCATTCCATCAGATTGCTCTCATAGTATCAGCTATTGGAGCGCCAACAATAAGCTGAGCTTCAAACATTCTGTATCGTTTGATAACAATAGATTATGAATTGAGTCTACGCATAAAGTTGTGTTGAATGATGGACAAGCGCAACATTTTCTGCGTTAGTTTTCGCTGAATGCATGATCGCGAAACCAGCGTGGCAGCATCTCTACAAGCTTTTCAGGCGATCGACATCATTTCTGCTATGCGCCTACGATCGAGCGCTGGCAGGAGCCGAAGAACAACGTTGGAGAAGCAAAACTTTAGACAAAGCTCTTCCGTTTCTTTGTTACATTTTGCAACAATTACTTCACATTTCTAAGCGAATTGCAGCCATCAGGCTTTGCGAATGTCAAGCGATCGCTATCAATAGACACGACGGAAAGAGAAGCTTTAGGACTAGCCGTTTGCGCGCGATCGTGGCTTTCTGCGTCCTCTCTATAATGAAGCTAATCTCTCGTCAACGCTGCAACAGCTTGCATTAAAGGTAACCGAATGGCAAAGCTAGCCGTTACAGACGCGATTAAAAGTCTCGCGGAAGCTGAATCAAGGCTGAATTTGTGCCGCGTTGAGGACGAAACTTTTTTTACAGAATGGCAAGGTGAACTGCCTTTAATTGAACGCTCTGAGCAGTCTGCTTTAGAGACATTGCGCCGCCGCTTGTTGCATCACAGAGCAGATGGAGAACTGTTAGAAGGAGCCGTAACATTGCTAGCATCACCGTTGCTGGAGCTGGCAGGATTCTACGATCCACCGTTTAAAGTGAAGGCTGAAGCCGCGATCGAAGTGGTGATTGATGATGGGGAAGAAACGCTACGCGGACGCATTGATGTCTTGATTTTGCAAGAACAGCTATGGGTGATGATTTTAGAGTCAAAAAAGACGATAATTTCAACGCGATCGGCGTTGCCCCAAGCATTGACTTATATGATGGCAAATTCAGCTTTGACCAAACCTCGTTTTGGGATGCTGACGAATGGTGATGATGTATTGTTTATCAAACTTGTGGCTCAACCAACGCCTCAATATGGGTTATCACGAGCGTTCTCGATTTATACGTTACCGAGTGAATTGCGATCGGTGTTTCAAGTTCTCAAGCGTTTAGGTCAAACCATCACGTTTTAAGAAGATTAGAAGTGGCAAGCTAAGGGCGATCGCAGTGGACAGGTTTTGTTGGCGATCGGATTTCCTTGGAGAGCTACAAAATCTAAGTTAGGAAGCGATCGTAGTGGGCGAAGATCACGTACTCGATTTTGCACAAGATTAAGCATTCCTAATTTCTTTAGTGGTTTTAATGGGCTAAGGTCACTCACTTGATTGTGACCAAGATTAAGTATGCTTAACTCAAGTAAAGATTTTAGGGGGCTAAGGTCGCTCACTTTGTTTTCTTGGAGGCTAAGCATTCCTAACTTCACCAATGGTTTTAAAGGGCTAAGATCGCTAATTTGGTTTTGACTAAAATTAAGCATAACTAATTTGAGTAGAGACTTTAGCGGGCTAATGTCACTCACTCTATTCTTTTGAAGTCCGAGAGTCTGTAGATGAATGAGTGGTCGTAAGGGACTAATATCACTAATCTGATTATTTCTAAGGGTAAGAATATCTAATTTAGTTAGCGTTTTCAAGGGGTTAATATCACTAATTCGATTATCTTCAAGATCAAGAATAATCATTTTCGTTAATGAGCGTAACGGATCCAGATCATGAATTTCATTGCCACCTAAATAAAGTGTCTCTAAATTAGTCAGTGATCGTAGTGGTCGGAGGTCAATAATTTTTCTATCACTGAGATTGAGTCCACCCTGTTTGTAAAGTTGATCACTCGCCTGCTGACAATCCGTTTCACGAACTCGCTTCAGCAAAACTTCGACGGTATGTTTTGCAGCGGGTGAAAGCTTTTCCCGGTTGAGGCACCAATCGGCGAATGTTTTGAACTCAGGGGTAGACGGAGCGGCTGAAACGGTTCGTGTGCAAGCAACCAAAACTAGATTCAAAGCAATCCCTGCACCAAATTTCACAACCATCTCTCTTAACCTTCTACAGCACATCAACCTCTATAGACTTCCCGACGATGACCAATTTTTAGCACTAGCACAATCAGCACATCATCTTGAACGGTATACAACGCGCGATAGTCACCAATGCGAATCCGATAAATGTCTGTTTCTCCCTGCATTTTGACCACACCTGAGGGGCGAGGATTCGTCGCTAATGTTGCCAATTTTGCCTGAATGCGATTTTGCACATTTTGAGGCAATGCGTCTAGCTGTTTGATAGCAGCTCTAGTGAATTCGACTCGATACGTCATCGTCTGCCTATTTCAGCTTTGGCATCCCAAGAAACCGTACCGTTGTGTTTGATGTCTTCACGAGCAGCTCGAATGTCTGCTAAATCGGCTTCGGTGAGTGTATTATCTGAGTCGATCGCTAAGTTCGCGCCGTCAATGTCTGGAATGGACTGATGGCTATTGAGCGCAAGGATGATCCATTCTTCCAAAATCTCCTGTAATGAAAGACGACAGGCTTCTAGTGTGTCGGCGTGTGACCAGACATCTGGCAATGGCAAAATCTCACCCAAATAGCTGCCATCTTCTTGAATGCTATAGGTGGCGTTGTGCATTGCAGTTTCAATATAGCGGGTAAGCATGGCACGTCTCACGAATTTATTTCTACATTAGTGCTTCCTAGCATTTTGCTGAAGTAGGCTCCCCTGCTGAACTAACCTCTATAAACTTCCCGGCGGTGCCCAACTTTAAACACCAACACAACAAGAACATCATCATGGATTTCGTATAGAATTCGATATTCACCCCGACGAATGCGGTAAACGTCATCTTTACCTGTTTAGTTGGTCACACCAGTGGGACGGGGATTAATGGCAAGCTCATTGATTGCATCTGAAAGCGCTATACGCAAGCTGTCGTCTAATTTTTTAAGCTGACGTTGAGCCGTCTTGGAGACCTCAACACGACACATCAGCGTATGGTGCGAATATCCGCTAAATCTTCCTCTTCCTCTTCAGGTATTGCTTTGAGGTAAAGTAAATAGTGAAGCACTTCTCCGAGAAGCGCGTCTGGTGTTTGCTCCAATTCATGGAGGATTGTTTCTTTCGTGTTCATCGCTCATAGAATGAAGTGTTTACTGCTGCAAAAAATACAGCTTTTTTTAGATTAAAGCTTGTTCTGCTTCTACGTTAGCGCTTCCTACCATTTTATTGAAGTTGTTGGGTTCCTTCGAGTTAGATTGGCACAGGTATGCACCCGTTTTAAGGTTCGCCAACGAGGGTGAAGGCAGCCCAGTCGATCGGGTTGGGATAGTCCTTCAGGGTTGCTAACATCGCCTGTCGGAGTGCCTGCGCTTTGCCAGATTGAAGCGGCAGGTGGCGGTAGAACTCCGTCATCAGGGTTGCGGTAGGTGCATCGGGAATGCTCCAGAGGGTGACAATTACACTGGGTACGCCTGCCAAAATGACCGAGCGTGACAGCCCAATCACCCCATCGCCCGTAATGGCACCACGTCCCGTATCGCAGGCGCTTAGAACCACCAGTTGTGCCTTGAGTTTCAGTGCCAGAATTTCGCTGGAGGTGAGAAGCCCGTTATCGGCACCCGTCGGAGCGAGGGCGATCGCACCCGGCACACCCAGTCCCTTAAAGTCATCCAGCAGACCATGTGTGGCGAGATGCACAATGCGAGCACGCGCCATTTGCGGCACCACGGTTGCTTTGGTTGCCTGCTTTCCGGTGAGGGGTTGGGTTTGCAGAAGGGTGGCGATCGCGGTGGCTTCTTTTTCAGCACCAGGCAGGTCTGCCAACTGTTCGGGCGGTTGTCCTGCCTCAACCGTGATGGAGGGCATGGTGGGATTGCCAACGACGACGGCAGATGGGCGATCGCTTGCGTTCACGGATGGACTGTCTTCTGCTTCCAGGCGATGGGTAAAGTCCAGCACTTGCATAGAGGGCGCGATCGACAGAGTGTGCTGCTGGATCAGGTATTGCCCTTTCGCATCTACGAGCGCCGGGAATGGCACCAGGAAGAGCGATGACTGGGGCATGAAAATGACATGCGCGTTGGGATCAGAGGGCAGCAAGTCGGCGATCGGTTGAATGAGCAGTTGATGGAGTTGCTGTAAGTATTTGTTCCGCTTTTGCTGACGGCGCTCTTCTCTGGTCAGGGTAGTTCCTTCTAAGTTGGTGCCCCGTCCCCCTGCACCGATAATGCTACGGCTATTGCTGACGAGACTGGTGAGCGTCTGCTGCGCCAACTCCGTCTGTCTTGACCACAGCGATCGCAGATCGACCTGTCGAAGTGTGATAGTTCCGGTGGGTTGTACGACCCAGATGAGCAGTTGAGATTCTTGCGCCGTGTTGCGACCATCGACCTTCGCATTCTCATAAAGAATGGAATATTCCACCAGGGTGGCATTTTGCTGTTGAGCGATTTGTTTGATTTGAGCCACCGTAGGCGATCGCACCGCGTCCTTGAGTGTCTCTGGTAGGAGTGTCTCATCAGTAGGGATAGTCGGTGCTGGGATGGGGCGATCGCTCCCAGGGGTCGTGTGTTGCTCTGCCACTCGTGCAGCCAGCAGTTCCACAAAGGCACGGGCACGACCACGTTCCGCAATTTCCAGCGCAGCTTCGGGTTGCTGTCGAGCAATCAAGACCTTTTGTAAGGTGCGATAGGTGAGTGCCTGCACGTCAAATAGCGAGACTTTGCTGGCATCGTCATTGCCCAATCCTGCCCGAAGCGATTCCCACACGTCAATGCTCTGGCGTAAGTGCTGCTCGGCTACTGGCAGATTGCCCGCTTCAAACCACACGCTACCAAGATTGTTCAGCGCCATACCTTCCCCCGATCGATCGCGGATGGCTCTGGTAATGGTCAGGCTCTGCTCATAGAAGGCGATCGCGGACTTCCATTTTCCCTGGGCGGCATCGATCTTGCCCAGGTTGAGTAGTGCCTGCGCTTCGCCCTGTCGATCGTTGAGCGATCGGGTTAACGCTAAGCGCTTTTGCTGGTAGGTGGTGGCTTTGGGGTAATCGCCCAGCGTGTCATAGATTAAGCCCAGATTGCCCAGCGTGATGGCTTCACCCAACCGATTGCCAATAGCCTGTGAGATGGTAAGGGACTGCTGGGAGGCTTCAATGGCTTTGGAATAGTCGCCCTGGTCATCATAGACGAGACCCAGATTGCTCAAAGCGCCACTTTCGCCCACTCGATCGACGATTTCGCGGGTAATTTTGAGTTTTGTCTGGATGTATGCCTCGCCTTTGCGCGGGTTGTTGACGGCAAGATACGCAATGCCCAGATTGCCCAACGACACATGTTCACCGATGCGATCGCCCACCTGCTTTGCGAGAGCGAGACTTTGCTCATGAATCTTGATCGCCTTGCCATAAACACCCAGGCTGGCAAAGGCAGAGCCAAGACTGCTGAGCGCCGCCTGCTCCAGGGTGCGATTTTTGCGGGCACGGGCGATCGCCAAACTTTGTTCGGCACTGGCAAAGGCTTTGTCGTAAGCGCCCATCTCACGGGACACCACGCTCAGATTATTGAGAACGCCGCCTTCTTCGATCGCATCGTTGTTGGTTCTGGCAAGGGTCAGACTTTGCTGAAGCGTGGCGATCGCCGCATCGTAATTGCCCTCTGCAAAGGAGACCGTTCCCAATACGCGCAGGGCTGCCCCTTCTTGCTTGCGGTTTTTGCGCTCACGGGCGATCGTCAGGCTTTTCTGAGCCGCTTCTGCCGCTTTGGGAAACTGGCTAGTCTGGTAGTAAAACGTGGCTAAGTCTTCCCACGAAGTGGCTTCTCCCGCGCGATCGTTGACCTGTTGCGCCAACGTCAAATTTTGCTCATAGAGTGCCAACGCCTGAGCCGTTTTGCCTTGATTGCGGTAGACCTCGCCCTTTGCCTTGAGTAACCGCCGCACCATGCCGTAGTTTTTAATTTGCTGGGCGATCGCCAAACTTTGCTCGTAGCGTGCGATCGCTTTCGGGTAATCCTGCTGTGCCTTGTACACATTGCCCAACTGCTCCAGCACCGAACCCTGCCCATACAGAAATTTGATGTCTTGCGCCAATTTGAGGCTTTGCTGGTAGTAGTCGATCGCCCTGGGATAGTCACCTTCTGCAACGGCAATGCTGCCCAGTTTGCTCAACCCAATGCTTTCCCCCATGCGATCGTTCAGGGTGCGGGCGATCGTCAAACTCTGCTGGTAATGCTCCATCGCCTGAACAAATTCCCCCAGCGATTTGTAAGCGCTGCCAAGATTTCCTAATGCGGTGCCCAAGCCCCGTTGATCCTTGAGTTCTCGCGCAATGGTGAGCCGCTGCTGATAGACCTCCACCGCTTTGGCATAGTCCGACAATCCCGCATAGGCGTTGCCCACATTGCCCAATACCCGACCTTCTAGAAAGCGATTTTTGAGTGCCCGCGCGATCGCCAAACTTTGCTCATACAGCGTCAGCGCCTGCGGATAATCACCCCGATCTTCATAGACAAAGCCCAGGCTGTTTAATGTGGTAGCTTCCAGGTTTTGATCTGGGATAGCCCGCGCGATCGCCAAACTCTTTTGATAGGAATCGACAGCGCGATCGTAGTCTCCCAACGTGGCGTAGGTCAGTCCCAGTTCCATGAGGGCACCACCGATGCCCGTTTGGTCAGGAATGGCTTGATAGAGCGTTAACGCTTGCTGATAAAGCGTAGCCGCCGCTTCATAGTGACCCTCATCAAACTCGGCGATGCCCTGTTGCAAAAGTTTGTCCGCCTCGGCTTTGCGAGTATCAGACGGTTGGGATGCGGGAGCTTGGGTGACTGCTGACGATCGCAACACACTGCCGCTAGTCGGGAAAAAACCCATAGAGAGAATCAGCGTTAAAACGAAGAGGACAACGCTGACCTTCCAATCATTATGGCGGCGCATGGGCAAGTATCCAGAACGAGCGGTGCAACCACAGTCTGCCCTATCAAAGTTAAAAACGCGATCGCTTGCTCACATGCCTTAAAGAATGGGTGGTGCAGATCTCCATTGCTGGGTAGGGGCATGGCAATGCCGTACCCCTACAATGGTGGGTTGATGTCCAAACTATCGTGCTGTCCCTGGCATGTTGCTCCGCACCGTATGGAACCGTTTATTCTCTATCCGCCGCAAGGGCAAGCCGTGCCGATCGTCGCCAATCTGCCTCACAGCGGCATGGTTGTTCCAGAGGCGATTGCCGCCCAATTCACCCGAACCCGACTTCAATCATTGCCTAACACCGACTGGCATCTGGATCAGTTGTATCGATCGCTGCCTGCCTTGGGCATTACTGTTTTGCAAGCGACTCACAGCCGTTATGTGGTAGATCTCAATCGTCCGCTACAAGACCCCATTTTTGGCAACTTTTGGGCTTCGGTTATTCCAGAACAAACGGCCTTTGGTCAACCCATTTATGCCACGATGCCAAGCCCAGAACAGCTAAAGGAACGCATTGAAACCTTCTACACGCCTTACCATCAGAAACTTAAGGCGATTCTTGACGCGAAGATTGCGGCGTTCGGCAAGGTTTATTTGTTAGATCTGCACAGCTTTTTTGGCCCCATTACAGAAGCAATTTGCTTAGGCGATCGCAATGGCAAAACCTGCTCGGAGTTTCTCATCACAACCGTCGAAAAGCAGTTCAGTCGCTACTATCCAGTCGTGCGAAACAAGGTTTTTAATGGTGGTTATATCACAGGTCACTATGGTCAGATGACTGGGGTTGAAGCGCTGCAAATTGAAGTGCACTATCACACCTACCTTAATGAGGATGAACTGGAGCGATCGCAGCCACCCACCTGGAGTGTACCCAAATTTGCGGCAGCGAAACAAACCATCGACACCATTTTTGCAGCCATCGTTCAGGATCTCAAGGCTGATGCGATCGCGCTACAGTAAGCGTTGGTGACTCAACCTTCCGGTCAGCATGGAAGTTTTGAGTTTTGAGTTTTGATTGAGCCTCTTCTGCTTCCCCTGCTCCCTCTGCTTCTTCCCACCGTCTGCCTCCTGCCCTCTGCCTCCTGCCTTCTCCCATCCCATCCCTAACCTCATGTCTCCCTTCCACACAACTCCCTACGGCTCCTGGAAATCTCCCATCACCTCTGATCTCATCGTCGCAGGCACGATCGGTCTCGGCGGTGTGCGGCTCGATGGTGAAGATGTGTACTGGACGGAGCTACGCCCTACCGAAGCCGGACGGAATGTGGTGGTGAAACGGACACCCGATGGACAGACGATCGACATCACCCCTGCCCCCTTCAATGTGCGAACACGCGTCCACGAATATGGCGGCGGTTCCTACCTCGTCCATCAGGGAACGGTCTATTTCTCGAATTTTGCCGATCAACGCCTGTATCGACAGGCTGGTACTGAACCTGTTGCGATCACGCCTGAAATTGCTTGGCGTTACGCCGATGGTGTGATGGATGCTCAACGGCAGCGGCTCATCTGCGTGCGCGAAGACCACACAGACGAAAGTGAAGCGGTGAATACGATCGCCAGCGTGAGTCTGAATGGCAGCATGGAGCAACACGTCCTGGTTTCTGGCAGCGACTTCTACTCGTCTCCCCGCCTCAGCCCGAATGGTTCCCACCTGGCATGGATTAATTGGAACCATCCCAACATGCCCTGGGACAGCACAGAACTTTGGGTGGCGGCGATCGCTCCTGATGGTTCCCTCGAAACCCCACAGAAAATTGCGGGTGGTGCAGAAGAATCGGTACTGGAACCCCAGTGGTCGCCCGACGGTGTGCTGTATTTTGTGAGCGATCGTTCTGGCTGGTGGAACCTTTATCGCTGGCAGGGAGACATTGAGCCGCTGTGCCCGATGGAAGCCGAATTTGGGTCGCCTCATTGGGTGTTTGGTATTTCCAACCATGCCCTTGAGTCGAGCGATCGCCTCATCTGCACCTACAGCAAAGAAGGCATTTCCTATCTTGCCAGCCTGGATACGCAAACCAAAGCCTTGACCGTCCTCGAAACGCTTTACACCGAAATGGGCGGCATCCACGTCGCAGCCGGACAGGTGTACTTTAATGCCGGGTCAGCGACGGAACCGGGTGTGATCGCTCGATTGGATCTGGCAACCAATCAAATCGAAGTGTTGCGCCGTTCCAGCAGTTTGTCGATCGATCCAGGCTATTTGTCTCTCCCCCAGTCGATCGCCTTTCCCACCGAAAATGGCTTGACCGCTTACGGCTTCTTCTACCCGCCCAAAAATCAAGATTACGCGGCTCCAGCGGCGGAACGTCCACCCCTGCTAGTGAAAAGTCATGGCGGTCCCACAGGTTCAACCTCAACCGTGTTTAACCTCAAAATTCAATACTGGACAAGTCGCGGGTTTGCCGTGCTGGATGTGAATTATGGCGGCAGTACGGGTTACGGACGCGAGTACCGCGAACGCCTGAAACGGCAATGGGGCATTGTGGATGTGGATGACTGCGCTAATGGTGCGAAATACTTAGCCGAATCTGGCAGGGTCGATGGCGATCGCCTCGTGATTGATGGCGGCAGCGCGGGCGGCTACACAACCCTGGCGGCGCTTACCTTCCGTAACGTGTTCAAAGCAGGAGCCAGCTTTTATGGCGTAAGTGACCTGGCAGCGTTAGCACAAGATACTCACAAGTTTGAAGCTCGTTACCTGGATGGGTTGATTGGTCCCTATCCCGAAGCCGAGGCATTGTATCGTGAGCGATCGCCCCTTTACGCCACCGATCGCCTCTCCTGTCCGGTGATTTTCTTCCAGGGTGATGAAGATAAGATTGTGCCACCCAACCAGGCAGAAATGATGGTCAATGCTCTCCGCGCCAAAAAGCTTCCCGTTGCTTATGTCCTCTTTGCAGGCGAACAGCACGGCTTCCGCAAAGCCGAAAACATTAAACGCACACTCGACGGTGAATTCTACTTCTACGCCAAAGTGTTTAGCTTTGCAATGGCGGATGACGTGGAACCTGTGGCGATCGACAATCTCTAGCGCTGCTTAGTTTGGAGAGGAAATCGCTTCAGCCCTGATGTTGATCGCCATACTTTACTTAATTGGCAGCTTCGCGATCGCTATCCTAAGCTTATGCCCCACTGCTTCAGCAAGAGTCCCAAAGCTTTTTGAAGCAGTCCTAGCAAGGGAGCAAGTAATGGAGCAGGGACTGTGAGCAGATAACGACGAAACGTTTGGACATTGAAGGGCCACACAGGAAATTCATCCGTCATTGTATAAACTGCACGTAACTCTCGAATCTTTTCAGTTCTTTTTTTGAGAGTTTCTGCATCTTCCTTCAAGCCACCATGAATTTGCGAGTAATCTGACTCAAACTGTTTGGCTATCTCATGGAGGAGAACTTCCTTAGCTCTTTCCATGCCTTGATGAGCCGTCAGTAAAGGTCCGAAAAAACACGTAACTGATAGAACAATGTATAGCAAAACCATAAGACCCAAATACCAGTAATCTTGTTTGCTACCTTGCGTAATAATTTGGTAGCCGACAATACCTGTCCAGACTCCTAAAATAGAAATCAGGTATGCCGTTTTGAGCGAGTAATCACTGAGAGAACGGAGTCCGCCAGAGCGATCGGGATGCAGCGGGTTAACGTTAAGCGTCTTCTCTTTAAAGATTTTGTGAAAAATTTGAATGTTGTTGATCAGGTTGAGAATCAACATACTGCCCACATAGACAATGACGAGGGTAGCGATCGAAATACTTAAGTTTGGCAGGAAACCTGAGCCACCCCAACTTTTTTCTAAATGGGTCTGAGCAGAAAATACAAAGCTACTAAAACCAACACCACTAGCAAGCGCTAATAAAGCGCGCCACTTTTGATAATAGAGAGTTAAGATTGTTTGCCCTATGTCTGATTCGGCGATTTCGACGACCTTAGAATCTTTGAGGTTTTGAATAACCTTGCCAGTTGCCTGAAAGCTCCACAAATAATAGCCAAAAATGACTGGATTGATCACGATCGCAGCAATCCAGGGTACCCAATCTTGCAGCAATCCTGTCTGTCCTGGTTTCGACCATACTGTGTTGCTTACCCATGCCGTGATGAGAGAAAGCGCAACAGAAAGCGCAATTGACCACACCACAATACTAATACGTGAGCATTCAAGCTTCTCGACCAAAAAGTAGGCAACCGGGTCAGAACGGTAGAGACTTCGTTCTTGTAGCGAGTTATGAGTCATCTTCAGATTTATTCGTCTCCTGGAATCGACTGGACAGAGCTATTACGAATTTGAGTGCGTCGTTGCTTCGCTTCAGCGACCCAAACTGCCTGGACAGTTGAATCGGTGTCAAATTCCAGGCTGTCGACAAGCTTTTCTGCTAGAAGTGCCCTGGATGCAGGAGGAAGCGCGAGAAGTTCTTCGGTTAGCTGCTCAATCGATCGCATAGATCCTCGCAGAATAGTAGGTGAGATGTCGAACCGTCATCCATTTGAACGCGCTGCGACTTCACCTCTTGATTTTAGCTTGCAGAGGAAATTGCTCCAGAGCTGATGTTGAATTTTTCGGTGGTTCATCCAATCAATCAGAGCAGCGATCGCTGAACTTGCTACTCTAACGTCGCAGTTGTGCAATGGCAGATAACACCCACAGATAACCTCTGTACTGTCCGCACCAACGCAGTGTTAGCTGGCTCGGACGGAACACAGGCATTTACTAGCTTAAAAGCGTAAAATAGTAAGGGTAACGAGAAATTTTGCCATGAGTGTTGTTGTCCCTGATGAAATTTTAACTGCAACTCGCATGACTGAGGGTGAAATGCGTCAAGAGATAGCTATTATGCTCTTTCAGCAAGAAAAGCTTACCCTTGCTCAAGCCAGTCGTTTTGCAGGAATGCATCGCGTAGCATTTCAGCATCTACTAGCTAGCCGTCACATTCCAGTTCATTACGGAGTGGAAGATTTTGAACAGGACATTCAAAACCTGCAGAAGATGGGTAGGTTGTGATTATTGTCAGTGATACATCACCGATCAACAATCTCGCTGCAATCAACTATCTTCATCTTCTTAATCAACTCTATGGAACGGTTTTTATTCCTGAAGCCGTCTATCGAGAACTAATCGACCCCAATTTTATTGTTGCAGGTGCGACTGAAGTACAAACCTTTGATTGGATTCAAACTCGTTCTATCAGCGATCGCACCCTTGTTAAAGCACTGAGCAACGAACTGGATATTGGAGAAGCGGAAGCGATCGCTCTAGCGATCGAGATGAAAGCAGATCAAGTTTTAATTGATGAACGTCGAGGTCGGCTAGTTGCAAGTAGGCTGAATCTCTCTTACACAGGTATCTTGGGAATCTTAGTCGAAGCGAAAAATAAAGGCTTGATTGCTGAGGTCAAACCTTTATTGGATGCGTTAATCAATGAGGCTGGATTTTGGGTTGCAGAACCTTTGTACAACAGCGTTTTGCAACTTGTTAACGAGATGGGTTTGCCTTAGCTTTTGGGCAACAGGGAAGCTTTGTGGATTCCACAGATAACATAGAGTCAGCTAACGATAAAGTGTAGCGGCAGTAATTAACTTTCAACTCCCTACAGATATCTTTCGTTTGTCCGCTGCCACGTAGTGTTAGCTAGCTGAACCTTATCTTTACTCACGGACACACCGAATGGCTAGAAATCGTGGCTGTTTCCAGTTGCGGAGATATTTTGGATCAGTGTCAGGAGGAGGAAAAGGCTCAAGAACAGCTTCGATAAGAAAGCCAACTTCTATAAGACTACTGAAGTATTGAGAAAGAGGTCTATGCACATGTGTAGTGATGGTGCCTGATGTATCAAAGCTGATTTTGAATGGCGCTTCTACTACTATTTCTTGATTGTAGTGAAACCAATCGGCAGTGTCATAACCCCAATAATGTGACCAGAAACATGGATGTGTAATTGTAAAAACAAAATGAGCACCAGTGCAGAGTAACCTTGCTACAGCTCTAAGTAGAGACAGCAGATCCAGAGATGTCATCAACGTCATGTTTGCAATTGCAAGAGAAAAGCTATGCGGTGCAGTTTGCTGGGAAAACTCTTCTATACTTCTAGAATAAAAATGAGCATGATGTGCGTCATGCAGCCGCTTTTGTGCAAGCTCAATGCTCCGCTTGCTTAGGTCTACGCCCACAATATAATTAGCCTTAGTTGAAAATGCTTCCGTTATAAAACCAACTCCACAACCAACATCCAAAACACGGCTGAAATTACTACTGATTGTTAGTTGCTCAATCGCTGGAAGGAGTACCTTAAGAAAGCTGATATCTTTACCCTGTGATATTTGAGTATCTCGAATGGGAGCAATAGCATCCCATTCTTTCTCGATTTCTGCGTGGCTTTTATGCGTTGGATGAATTGATTCTGTCAATTTTATGCCCTAATAAGAGAAGTGTTTAACGAGCCTAACTAAATCATATGCGATAGAAAAAACAGGATCTGTGCCGTAGGAATACTCATCGATGCGATGCAATCCATCTACATTACGCCCAATTGCTATCCGAGCATCATCTTTGCCATAGCGGATAATCGTGAAGCGTGAATAGGGCGAATCATTGAATGACTTGTAGGTGTAAACTTCTGCTCCAGCAGCAGCAAGTTCTGTGGTAAGAGGAATAGGATTTGGCAAGCAAATTTCTAATTCTCTTTTAGCTGCTTTATCCATTAGTAACTTCTTAATATCTGTTGAATTAGCCCAACTCATATCGCGAGTGAAAATTAATACTCGTCCACGTTGAGAAATCCAAGCATACATGTATTTATCAATTTGTTTAGTTGTGCGGTAAAGCTTTGGTCTTCTTTTCAAGTAGGAATAAATATCCCAGTAGATCATAAATAGTATTCCCAGAATACTTATTGTTAGAAGAAAAACTTGAAAAATTGAGAACTTGGTTACATCTGGATTGAAAGTAACCCACAAGCCAATCAATCCTAAAAGAATACTAATCCAACCACCAAGAATTGTTCGCACTGCTAGATCTCCACATTACTCCTGATACTTCCTATGGTAGATTGTAACGATCACTTAATTCTACATAGCTGACAGATAGCCTTAAAGTACTGCCCCTACAAATCGCTTAAGCTAGCTAACAACTTATTAGACTGAAAATTTCGGCTTGAGCGTCCATTTTGGGATGTTATCTGGAACGCTTTGGCTTAACTCTTGTTTTCATGCAATTAAACCGAAAGTTTCTAAATCATATCCTTTCTCTAGCAGACTGATCGCCCCTCTCACACTTGCACCACAACGCCTTTACTTTCGATAGCCGATCGCCCAACGGCACAAAGAGCATACACACCTGATGGAACAGCTAAGGTTGTGGTTGCAGCGGGAAGCACCTGGCGGAGCGTCCAATCAGTCCCATTCTGCTGGTAGAGCGTCCAGCCGCGAATGGGTTGAGGGGAGGCATTCCAGGTGAGTTTGCCGTTGCTGGTGTGAACGCCTGTGGGCATCGTAGGTGTGTTGGCAGGGAGCCAGGGCATAGAGGGCGGTAGAGAAAGGTTGGCATAAGTTGTGGTGCGGAAACGATCGCCAATCCCTTGATGGTTTGCAGTGAGTGCTTTCGCGCTAAAAAACACGTTGCCCAGTGCCAGTTGAGGCGTGAGTTGCCGAGTTAAATCAATCTGGTTCAGAATTTCGGACAGATCCCATTGGTTCCCACCCAAAGCGCCCAAATTGTTACCAGGGTAAAGGTGCCGTTGCTTGGGGTTGTTGTCCGTCCACCAGCGCAGCAAGACGGGATAGCTTTGCGCTGTGGCATCAATCCGCCAGTAAAGCTGCGGCGAAAGGTAATCGACCCAGCCTTCCTGGAGCCATTTGAGAGAGTCGGCGTAAAGCTGGTTGTAGGCATCCAATCCTCGCACCTGGGGCGGCTGACCAGGACGGTAAATGCCAAAGGGGCTGATGCCAAATTTAACGTGGGGTTTGGCAGCGCGAATGCCCGTGGCAAGGCGTTGAATCAGCCGATTCACGTTATCGCGTCGCCAATCTGCAAGAGCCAACGACCCACCGCCCGCTTTGTACGCCTGATAGGTTTTGTCATCAGGGAAGGTTTGTCCGGCGATTGGATACGGGTAAAAATAATCATCCAGGTGAATGCCATCCACATCGTACCGACGCACCACATCCAGAATGACGTTTGCGGTGCGGTCTTGCACCACCTTTGCGCCCGGATCCATCCAAAGCTGTTTATCCCAGCGATACACGACCTCCGGATTCGTCACCGCCATGTGAGGACTGACATTCACGGTGCGTTCAGACGTGCGGGCACGGTAGGGATTGAACCAGGCGTGCAGTTCAATATTACGCTGGTGTGCCTGGGCGATCGCAAACTCCAATGGATCATAAAACGGATCGGGTGCCTTGCCTTGCGTGCCCGTCAGCCAGGAACTCCAGGGTTCTAGCGAGGAACGATAGAGCGCATCGCCTTCGGGGCGCACCTGCAAGATCAGGGCATTCAGGTTCAATGCCTGCATCCGATCGAGAATGGCGATCAGTTCTGCTTGCTGCTGCTGGGTAGAGAGTCCAGCTTTGGAGGGAAAGTCGCCGTTCCAAACGCAGGCAACCCAGGCGGCGCGAAATTCTCGTGTATGGGAGACGGCAACCGTTTTCACCCACGGCACGATCGCACTGGAGTCGATCGCAGACGCTTTCCCCAAAGCCACCAGACATTGATAGACAAAGGCAGCAATTTCAGCACGGGTTGCTGGTTGGGTGGGTCGCAGTCGCCGTCGATCGGGGTGATTGACAACGAGTTCGTTGGCAGTGGCAGTGGCGATCGACGCGATCGCCCAATCTGCAATCTGAGCGTTATCTTGATACAACTGTGCTAACGGGACATCAGCCTCAGACGACAGCCCTAACCCACCGACGAGGGATGCCAGCGCCTGCACTCTGGGAATGTTCTCAGTGGGACGAAACTGCTGTCCGGGATAGCCCGTTAAAAAGCCCCCTTCATAGGCGCGACGAATGGCTCCTGCTGCCCAGTGAGTGGTCGGCACATCCACAAACGGCACGTAGGGACGAGTGGCAGCGGGACTAAAAGCAGCTTGCAGCACCGAGGCAAATTCTGCTCGACTCATCGCGCGTTCGGGGCGAAAGGAGCCATCTTCAAAACCGCGCATGATGTGGCGTTGTGCCAATCCTTCAATAAAAGGACGTGCCCAGTGGGTTTGAGTATCAGGGAAACCAGAAGCGACCATACGCAACAATTTTTGAGTTTATTATCCTCTAAACCCAGGCATTTCTAAATGCAGCCGTACGAGAGAATTGGTAAGTGGGTGAGTAGGAACCGCTCAACATTGCAGCACGCAGCATCACCATTTGAAACTCCATCCGTTCTTGAATGGCACTACCCAAAATCTAAAGACATCTGTTGAGATGACGGTTCGTCTGGTTTGGCTGGCTGATCGATCGCCGGACCCGATGCCAACTTGTGGGCATGGCGCGTCGTTTCGGGCAGTCGATATCTGGTAGTGCAGCGCATGACGTAGGCGATCGCCGTTTCTAAACTTACCCGATGTCCCGGTGAAATGTAGAGCGGTTTAGTACCGGGACGGGTTCTCAATGCGGCACCAATGGTTTCGCCTTTGTGGATGAGGGGTTGCCAACTGCCGCGATCGTCCGCCAACTCTGCGTGCTTGCCAACCAAGAGGGATTTTGCCACGCCGATCGTGGGGACATTTGCCAACAACCCGATATGGCAGGCAATGCCAAACCGACGCGGATGAGCGATGCCCTGACCATCACACAGCAGCAAGTCAGGAATCACGGTGATTTTTCCCAAGGCATCCAGCACCGCAGGTACTTCTCGAAAGGAGAGGAAACCGGGAATGTAGGGAAAGGTCGTGGGGCGACGGGCGATCGCCCGATCCTGCAACTGCAAATCGTCCACATTAAGCACAGCGATCGCAGCACGGGTAATGGTTCCCTCGGATTCAAAACCGACATCGACACCCGCAACATGACGAATGGTATCGAAATCATCGATCGTCACAATCTCTTTGCGGAGGTCTTGCTGGATGGCGATCGCCTCTTCTGCCGTGAGCACCCATTCGTGACGTTGGATGATGTGCATGGGAGAGGATGGGAGGCAGGGGGAGCAAGGGGGGCAGAGGTAGAGAGAGAAGACGCAGCGATACGGAGACACGGGGACGCGGAGACAAAAACAACTCAAAACATGGAACTCTTCCAACCCTACGTTCTGTACTCCATACCCCATCCCCTACTTTGCGGGTGGATACTTCATCTTAATTTTGATGGTTTCCTCAGCACCTGCCAGAAGGAAGACGCAGTCGCCGTAGCGGGTCAGATCTTGACGAGTATTGGGATTGTTGGAAAACCCGTAGCCTTCAGTGGGAATGCCAGTCGTGTTGCGGTTGAGTTTGCGATCGCCGTTCACATCTTGAAAAACCATAAGGGCATAGCTGCCCGATGAAATGTCTTTGAGCGTAATTTTGAGCGGGTCTTCAGCACTTTTTTCAGACAGTTTGACGCATCGGCGGATAACAGCATTTTTATCGTTGTTCGGAAACCCAAAACTTCTGGAAAATAGCCTAAAGCAGACTGCACCTTTTTGCGTTTTCAACCCATCAATTTCAATGGTCAAGGTGCTTTTAAGCTCAGCTTTTGCGATCGATGCCACGCATAGGCTGGAGAGTGTGATCAGGGCGATCGTGCCCATTCTAATTTTTGTTAATTCAAACATTGCCAAACTTTTATGTGTTTGATTTGAAGCTAGAACAATAGTAATTCTTCCATAACTTCAGAGGCTACCTGGCAGTGATGAGGCATTTTCCCTATATAGACATAATCATACTGCTGATTTCTGGCACAGTGCCCATGCAGTAATTCTCCAGAAAGTAAGTGCGCTCTGAGGAAATCAACCAAGTTGATTTTGCCATCGTCATCAGCGATAACGCAATCTGCTTTAGCTATACCAACCTCAAAGCCCATTGGTTCACAGGTGCTCATAGACATTCCAATTGGTAAAAAGCCTACCGTCAATACCGCTGGGTCAATTTTATTTTGAAGGTAATAGTTGCGAGTCCAGTCATCGACTCTTCCGTCTTCCCAAGCTTCCTGAAACTTTTTTGCCGCCTGTAAAACCTCTGTCAAGCTCTCTTCTAAACTCAAAAAGTTAATTCCTTGTATATACCAACATAGCTCGTCATTATCGGTTAGATGATCAGAAAGATTTGCACAACTGGAAAAACTTGCAGCTATCAAAGCTGGGTCAAGTGACTGAATTAAATCTTTTGATATAGGTTTTGATGCAAATAAATTGACTGAATGGATACACTCATACCAGGCACGAACAGAAAGTGGTAGTACGCCCCACTGTTGTTCAAATGCATCTAGAAATTTTAGGGAACAGGATTGAGCTAAAATAAAAGCCCTATCGGGATCTGGAAACTCAAATCCTAATCTCTTGAGCTCGACTTTAGCCAATCACGCAGCATAGCAGAGTAGGTCAGACCAAAGGTCTAGCAATTCTGAAGGAATTTTTTGAGCTGTAGGGGTTTCAACCGACCATTCAAAAAATCTGGCAGCCCACAGAG